>Ga0302325_10002381_pt1 | contig 45737 bp, 36 predicted proteins | sample Palsa_T0_2_FD_201948 | JGI IMG/M metagenome (GOLD analysis project Ga0302325, IMG submission 201948) | Peat permafrost microbial communities from Stordalen Mire near Abisko, Sweden - Palsa_T0_2 | ecosystem: Environmental > Terrestrial > Soil > Palsa > Peat permafrost | place: Sweden: Abisko...
CTCTTTTGCTACCTGGTTTTCTCCTCGCAAATGGGTTTCTGGCCGGAACACCCTGGTCTCAAAAGCGAGACCTGGGCCACCCACTTAATATTCGTCCACGTCACCCCAGACTTTCATCGCGCAACGTAACCAGTGCCAGCCCCGGACTTTAGTCCGGGGAGCGGGTTTTATAACCCGCGTGAACCGGAAAAAACACCGTGAGTGTTACTTTACGAATTTCAAGTTGGTATCGCCGTAAAGTACATAAGCCAACGCGGTAGGGTTTCCCGTTTCCTTATAGACCTCGCGTCGCGTGCGTTCCAGGGTCGCGCCCACGTCCACCGGGCCGCTCTCCAGCCCCTTCTGCACCAGCTGATAGAAATGAACCGAGAACTTAGCTGCTACCCGGTCGTTGACTGGCCATAGTGCGCCAATATATCCAATGGCGCCTTTGCGCAGCACCGCGGGACCGAAACCATCGACGAAATTGCCGCTGCGCGTCGCGTTTCCGACATCGCATGCGTTGAAGAAGAAAAAAGTATGGTTCAACGATGGACCGTCTGCCATCGAGCGCCACGATGTCACATCCAGAGCTCCATCTTCCAGTAGGATTTCGAATTGATTTGTGGCCGCGTCGAAGTCTCCGTGTCCTGCAAAATGAACAATGCCTTGTGGCGGATCTTGAAACAATGCTTTCACTGCATTCCTGTTTCCGTTGATGGCGCTGTACCCGCTTAGCCGGGCAAGCTCCTGGGTCTCTTCTGCCTCCCCATCCAGCGATCGGCTGCCAGTGTAGTGTGGCGCAATCACAAACGTATGAGAAATATTCTCTGAGTTGGGAGGATTTTGCGTTATTTCCGCACCACTGGTATCCCAGCGAGCCACAGAATAATCCAGGCCAAGAAAATTCTTGTGATCGTTCTGGCCTTCCCGGACCGGCCGCATTAACTCCCACGGTATGTTCGGTTGGTCCGATTCGATTTGAATGGTACGAAACCGCTCCCCCCGTGCGTCGACCGTCGCCCAAAAGGCCCTTTTGAATACGTCGGGTGCATAGTCGTTATAGAGATCCTCCCCAAACCCTCTTGCGTGTTCGCGTACGGGTTCCTGAGCAATCAATTGTGATCCACGCCCGGAACTCCCAGGGGATTGTTGTGCGAGCAACTCGGGAAAGCGCGTTAAATCGGGTAAGGTGCCCGGGGGAAAACGAAAATATGGGGAAAAGATGTATACGTTGTTGCCCTTGATGAAGACCCGCAGGTCTGGTTGGGGCACCGCGTTGTCGAGAACTCCAGATATATTCCCGATGGGCGCCCCGGTTGTTGCCATTGGTCTGCTGGGAGGTTCCGCAGCCTGCTGGGGCGCGGTGGGGGTGACGTGAATATCCCGGCTGATGAACGCCAGAAACGCATTGTTGTACCCAAAAGTGGCCACCAAATGGATCACGCCACTGGCCACAGCCGCCGGGCTGGCTTTGACGACGAAGGTGGCAGCGGTGGCATTACCGTGGCGCGGCAAGTCGATGCTGCTCATTCCTGTTCCCTGACTAAATACCAAGCCGTCTCCGAGCAGAGTCACGTCCAATTTCCAGCTCTGCTGTTGTGTGGCCGGCAGCGTGAACACCAATTTGCCCTCAGGAGTTGACCCATAGAGGATTTCCACGTTGCTCAACTTCTGCTCCGTCAGCGAAACAACGACGGTGAATTCCTGGCCGGCGGTTACTGATTCCGGACTAAGGAGCATGGGATATTTTTCCACCCGCTCTTGCGCCGTTGTGGAGTCTGATTGCGTGACTGGGGTCTTGGTTGGGGTGGCAGAAGGCGTGGTATCTGTCGATACGTCGTTGCCCATGGAGTGTGTGGAAGGGGCTCGCGGGGTGACCGTATGATCACGCGTAAAGACAAACCAAAGGGCGATGGCCACAGCAGCAAGCACGAGCCACGATTTCTTTGCATGAGCCATGTTTGCCGTCCGGCTAGTGCGGGAAATATATCACCCCGGCCCCTTGGTGAGAAGAGACAGGTGGGTGGCCCAGGTCTCGCTTTTGAGACCTGGGTTTTCCGGCTAAAACCGAGGTTTTATAAAATCGTGACCTTACCGTCAGGCGTCTTGGTGAAGGCATGAAGCGTGTTGCCATTCTGATCGAGATGGCGTAAGGTCATCAGTCGTTCGGTTACCGAAATATGGCTGAAACCATACACCTTCTGTGCGTAAGGTCCACGCTCTGAGGGATCAATCTTGATCGTGTACAAGTCGGCGCCGGCGCCTCCGGAAAGAAAGTGGCTGGTCGGATGACCTTCGAACTCCAGGTGCTGCATATCATGGTCATGGCCGGCCAAATATAGGTCGACATGATATTTGCGGAACAGAGGATCCCAATCACGAATCAATTCGGGATGGTCTCCGTGGTGACCATCGGAGTAGACCGGGTGGTGAGCGATGACAACCAGAAAGGGAGTTGTTCTCGGGCGCTTCAACTGCTCTTCAAACCAGGCAAGCTGTTCGGCTTGTTGCTCCGGCGTGAGCGTAAAATCGCGCCCAGACTCATGCTTGCCGTCCGTCCGCGGCAGGTTGCTGTCCAGCGCCAGAAACGTAACCATCGGATCTTTGGCGGGGAACTCAAAGCGATACCAGCGCGCCGGCATGGTCCAGCGGCTTCGTCCGCTGCGTGCGTACTCCAGCTCGGCGTCGACTTTGCTTTCAGGCCAGCGCTGATAATCGTGGTTTCCCAGTACCGCGTAGGCAGGGCAGGGAAAATCCTGGACCGGGTACAGGTCTTCGAAGTGTGTTTTCCAACGCGCGGAGGCGGCGCCTTCGGGCAACTCGCCGTACCAGTTGTCGCCGAGCATCAGCAGCGCTTGGGCCCGAACTGAATGCAGTTTGGCATACGCGCGCAAGCCTGCGGCAACCTGTACTTGTGCCCTGTCGTCCTCGTATCCCCAGTCTCCGAGTGTCAATATCTGCGCGGCCGCCGGGTCCGCCGGCACAGCGCGAGTGAAAGCCGGGAACGATCCCAGGCTGGCCAATGCGCTAAAAGCAAAACTCTGGCGTAAAAAGCGCCGCCGGGTTAGAGCGTCAGCAGGGGAACGGAGCACGGCCATGCACTGGCTTTATACCATCTTCATGCGAATGGAGAATAAAACCGCCGGGCACTAGTCCGCCGGCGGCTGATCTGGCTCACGCCGGCGCCAGCGGTAAGCAGCCACTGAGTTTTTCCAAAAGAACTTTTCTGCCGCTGCAGGACCTTTGGCCGCGACATAGTCGCGCACAATCGAGAAGGTTTCCTGGTAGGTTGCATGGTGGTCGCTATTGGGCCAGTCGCTGGCGTACAAGACGTGATCTTCGCCGAAGACATTCCAAAGCTCCTCCAGCCGGTCTTGATTAAAGCTCGGGGCTACGGGAGCCGTCTGCTCACTGCGCGCGAGAGCTACCTCAGACAGCTTGACGAAGACGTTCTTATTTTTCGCCAGCTGCCGCAGGAGCGACCAATACTCCTCGCGCGTTGCCGGCTGTGCGGGCACCGCCGCACTCGGCAGGTGATCGATCACCATCCGCAGCTCAGGAATGTGGTCCGCCACGTTGGAGATCGCCCGAATCAGGTTTACATCGGGATTCGCACTGTCGAGCACCAGGCCCTGGGCGGCCAACATCTTCAGCCCGGGAAGGAATTCGGGTTTCTGCGCATCGAGGGCCAGGTCCCGTCCCCACAAATTGCCGTACCGTATGCCCAGAAAGAGCGGATTGGCATGCAGGCGTTCCAGGTCCTTCTGATAGGTAGCTGTCGCCGGAACCAGGTCGCCGACCATGCCTACAATGATGGGATGGTGAGCGGCCACGCGCAGCACCCAGTCGTTATCGCTGGCCAGGGGGCTGGCCTCGATCACGATGGCGCCCACCACTCCGAAGGGACGGGCAATGCGGGCATAACGCTCGGGCAGGGCAGCTTTGTAAAGCGCGGTATCGGTCTTTTCCGGCCAGGGGACGCCACCCGGACGGCTGGGATCGAACAGATGAATGTGGGTGTCGATGACCGGGGTTTTTTGAGGAAGGGCGTGGGTGACCCGGGTGGCCGCCCAGCTCCCGGCGATCGCAGTACCGAGGGAGAGAAATGCACGCCTCTGCATGGATCACCTCGTGAAAGCCCAAACCTTCGCGCCGACCCTGTCACGGTAGCAGAGGAAATGCTATAAAATTCTCCTTTCTTTGGAGGGGCTTTGCAAAGACGCCATTTCCTCACTTCATCCCTGGCCGCAGCGGCGGCTGCGTTGACCTCGAGCGACGCTCACGCTCAGACGCCTGCACCCAAGGGCCGCGAGTACTATGAACTGCGCAAGTATCGGCTGCGCTCGGGAGCGCAAACCAAACTGCTGCAAAGCTACCTGGAAAATGCGCTGATTCCCGCGCTCAACCGGGCAGGCTTCTCGCCCATCGGCGCCTTTAACCTCTACCTCGGCCCCGAAACCCCAGCCGTGTATTTGCTCATTCCCTCGACCTCGCTCGAGTCACTCGTCACGGCGGAGCTGCAGCTGGTAAAAGATGAGGAATTCATGAAAGCAGCTGCGCCTTTCTGGAGCGCACCGGCGGCTGCGCCTGCTTTCGAACGGGTAGAAAGCTCGCTTATGATCGCCTTCGAAGGTTGGCCGAAGTTGGTCGTGCCACCGGTAACCGCACAGCACGGAAAAAGAGTTTTTCAGCTCCGCACCTACGAGAGCCCGAGCAACGAAGACCACGTCCGCAAGGTGGAAATGTTTCACAAAGGTGAGTTTGAGATCTTTGCCCAAGCTGGTTTCTGGCAGGTGTTCTACGGCGACACGTTGATTGGGCCTCGCCTGCCACAGTTGACCTACATGGTCAGTTTCCCTGACATCTCTGAGATAGACGTCAAGTGGGATGCCTTCAGCTCCAATCCTGATTGGAAGAAGCTGTCTGCTTTGCCCAGGTACAGTTCCGAATCGATTGTCGACACCATTTCCAACCTGGTGCTCCGGCCGGCGTCATTTTCTCAGATATAGAGCTAACCATCGAGCCCCAGCTCTTTGAGGCCTTTGCCGCCGTGTTTCTTCAGGTCCGCCAAAAGCCCTTCGTCCGTCAGGTCAAGTGCCTGGGCGTGCTTCCAGTCATGGCGCACCACGTCATGCAAGCGGTCGACGATGTGCTTGTCCCCTACCTCAATGGCCAGTTCGCGTCTGCTGCTAAAACTGCCCGGCGCCAGGTTGATCGATCCCACGATCGCCCTTTCTCCGTCGGCCAGGAGCATCTTTGCATGAAGCTTCAGACCCTTCAGTTTGCGCACCTCGATGCCCACATCATTCAGGATGCGTAACCCTCCGACGCCTTCCAGCAGTTTTTCCTTCTTGAGCGTGTGCGGAGGCCGCGCCATCGCATGCACTTTGACTCCGCGCGTCTTCGCCCGCACCAGGTGTTCGATAATCATCTGATCCTGATACCGTTCATTCTGTAACCACAACGAGTGCTTGGCATCGTCAATGAACTGGGTAATCCGCTCGCGGGCATTGCCGCGGCACCAGATCAGATGAGCGTTGCCGGAAGGAAAATTCTGGCGGCTCCAGTCGGCTTCGAAGCATTCGGTGATTTCCGCAACTTCATGCGGTTCCGAGGTGATGACCGCGTAGTCGCGCGTCTCGGTCAGGTTTTCACTTTCCCAATTCAGCGATTTCACAAAGGCCATCGTATTGTCGATGACCATGGATTTTTCATGAGTGATTTCGAAGGCTGGGTTGCTATCCAGCACCTCGACCCCGGCAGCCTGTAATGCGGCACGGCTTTCGTCATTCTCAGAAACGCCATTCCGGCGTTTGGGGTTGAGCATGATGCGCACCTTCACACCCCGTCGCTGCGCTTCCACCACCGCCGCGAGTAAGGACGGATCGGTGAAGACGAACATCTTGATGCGCAGTGATTCGGTCGCGCGGTGAATTGCGTCCAGGATCGGCTTTGCAGAATCGTCAGGTAGAACAACCAGGCTACGGGACATCTTCGCCTCTAAAGAGCGGCCTTCGCCGGCGTTGTATCGAACTGTACACTATACAGCCCGGCGTAGGTTCCGCCCAGGGCCAATAGCTGGTGGTGCGTGCCCTGTTCGGCCACCACTCCGTCTTTCAGCACGATGATTTTGTCCGCGTCGCGGATGGTACTCAGCCGGTGCGCAATGGTCAGTACAGTCCGGCCTTTCATCAACCGTTCCAGTGCCTGGATGACCAGCCTTTCCGACTCCGAATCGAGCGCGGCCGTCGGTTCATCCAGGATGAGGATCGGATTGTTGCGGATAATGGCGCGAGCGATTCCTATGCGTTGCCGCTGGCCGCCGGAGAGGGTATCGCCGCGGTCCCCGACGAAGGTTTGATAGCCATTCGGCATGCGGGAGATGAACTCGTCCGCGTTCGCCAGCTTTGCCGCCTCCACGATCTCCTCATCGGTTGCGCCCACGCGGCCGTAGGCAATGTTGTCTCGTACGGTTCCACGGAAGAGCACTGTCTCCTGCAGTACATAGCCGATCTGGTCACGCAAATTCTGCAATCGATAATCGCGAACATCGATGCCGTCTACCAACACAGCGCCGGCGCTGGGATCGTAAAAGCGGGGGATCAGGCTCATGATGGTTGATTTGCCGCCGCCGGTCGGACCCACCACGCCGATCATTTGTCCTGGTTGCACGGTGAAACTCACATCCCGCAGCACGGGACAGCTTTCGTCGTATGCGAATGCGACGTGATCAAAGGCAATTTCACCCTGGATCCCTTTCTCGCGGGCGTCTGCCTTTTCCGGCAGTATGGAGTCGGCGTCGAGAATGGTTCGAATGCGTTCCACCGCGACCGCCGTCTGCGCGATGGAATTATTCATACTTGCCAGGTCTTTCACCGGCTTGAAAAACGAAACCAGGTAAGAGAGAAAGACAGTCAACTCGCCAGCGGTCATTCCTCCCGTCAGGATAAGCAGTGAGCCGCGCCAGAGCACGAACGCAACACAAAAGGAAACGATAATGGCAACGATGGGCGAGAGCAGGGCTTTGACCTGGCGCGCTTTGAGCGCGGCGGCCACAGTCGCCTGGCTGACGGCGGCAAGCGCTTGCTGCTCCAGTTCCTGCCGCCCGAACGCGGTGACCACTCGTATGGATTCCAGATCCTGCTGCACTACGGCCACAATGTTGCTTTGCTGCTTGCGTACTTCGTGGGTGGAGCTCTTGACCGCCTTCTTGAACCTGGAGGCCAGCAGCAGCAGCAAGGGTGTGATCGCAACCGCGATCAGGGTGAAATCCCAGTTGAGAAAGAACATCACGACCAGCATTCCCAGAATCGTGAACAGGTCGACCAGGATTCCAAGTGTGGCAGAGGAGGCGAAGTTTTGGATGGTGAGCACGTCGGCGGTGATGGTGCTCAGCAGAACGCCTGACTGATGCGTGTCGTAGTACCGCAACGACAGGTACTGAAGATGATGGTAGGTGCGCATGCGCAGGTCATTCGCCACCCACTGCCCGACGCTTTCGGTGTAGTAGTTCGCCAGGTAGGACCCGGCGGCGTTGAAGACAGCGATCAATATGACGGCCAGGGCCGCGATCTCTGCCAGATGCGACCGGTGACCATGGGCAAGCAAGGGCTTGAGCAAACCGGCGATCCAGGGATCGAGTTTGCGGCCGACGACAACGTTGTCGATGATGATCTTGAGCGGCCACGGCGCCGCCAGCGTCATGGTGCTCTGGACCAGCATGGCCACTAGAATGATGGCCAGGCTACCCTGATAGGGGCGGAGCAATCCGCGGATGAGGGGCATCATGCCCGGGTCGTTTTCGTCACCCTTGCGCTGCGTAGCCTCAACCACGTCGATACCTCTGTTACCAGGCTTTGGATATTGACACTACTCTAACCGATCCGTTTTTTCTGGTGAGTCAGCCATCGTCGGTCTAGTATTTCCTCCCGGCCCACGCGCATTCAGAAGTGTCCTGGTAATCCACTCTTCCGCGCACACCAACTCTAAGGTGTCCTGGTAATCCACCCTTCCACGCGCACCAACTCTGAACGGGTGCCCCATGTTCGCACCAGCGTACGTGGGTTAAGAAAGACGGGGCGAAGCCCCATCAAAGGTCTGTCTTTTCGTTTTGCCCGCAAACACCGGCTTTTCCGATCCATGCTTCTCAGAAGGTGCACACGCTGCCGGAAAACCCAGGTCTCAAAAGCGAGACCTGGGCCACCCACCCATTCGTTACCTGGGTGCGATCACTTGGCAGTTGCGATCAAGTGGAAGATTTGGGCTCCGTATTTTTCCACAATGCCCATACCTACTCCGGGCACAGCGAGTAAGTCAGAGTCGCTGCTGGGACAAGTGCTTGCTATATTGCGCAACGTACGATCGCCGAAGATGCGAAAGGCGGGTATGTTTCTGCGTTTGGCTTCGGTCAATCGCCAGCCGCGCAACGCTTGTTCCAGGCGCGCCAGCCGCTCGGGCGGAGGCGCAGGCTCGACGGAACCTGACTTGGGCAGTCTCGCTTGTGGCGGTGAAGCGGATTCCGCCGTGGCATGCCGCTTCTTGCTGCGTTTGGAGGAAGCTCCAGGAGCGGCTGCATCTCTCATCACGAACAGGTGGGCCTGGCTCTCATTGAAGTTGAGTCCGGCGGGCAAAATGCTGACGTTGCGGTAGGGAATCCGCTTGCCTTGCGTCTCGAAAACCGCATCGGTAAACGCCAGCAGTTCCGCCCGGGCCATGGCCCCCAGAACCTCTTCGAAGGTATCCCGGCTGAGTTCGTTATCCGGATAGAGGTCAGTGTGCAGCTTTCCCGTGGATCGAGCAGAAACAGAGCGCAGCTTTTTAAGAATGCGATCGCAAGCGATTTTTTCCCCATGCGTAGGAGCGCGAAACTTTTGTGCGACGCAGTTGGCCGGCTCGCAAAAGTCGCATATTCCGCAACCCTCAGCGCTGTCTGACGTATCTCCGAAATGGTGAACAAGTGATTTCATGCGGCACTGGTGGCCCTCCGCGAAGCGGATGATTTCCTCCAGCTGACTCTGCTTCTGGTCTGCCTGCTGACTATAGGAAGCTCGCCAGCTGTCTACTCCGAGGCTTACGTTCTCGGCAAAATCCACCACCGCGCCTTTGTGAATCCAGAGCTTCTCCAGTGTCTTGTCGAAGATGTCTTCTTCCATCTTGGCCAGCTTGCGCACTGCCTCCTTGGGTTGGGATTGTCCGGAAAGCACGGTAAAGATGCGGTCCAGCAAGGCAACCGGCGGGTAATCCCGCTCGAAGAAGAAATCATGGGTGTGGCGATCCGCATAGGAGTACATCAGAATGGCGCGGCTGGGCTGTCCATCCCGCCCCGCGCGCCCGATTTCCTGGTAGTAACCTTCCAGGCTGCCTGGAAAGGCGGTGTGAATGACAGTGCGGACATCGGCTTTATCGATGCCCATGCCGAAGGCCGTGGTAGCTACCATGACGTCCGCCTTGCCCGCCATGAACTCTTCCTGCACCCGCCGCCGCCGGTGGGCGTCGAGCCCGGCATGATAGCCGGCCACGCGAAATTCGCGGGCCCAGGCCCCTGCGAGAGCCTCGGCTTGTTTGCGCGTGGGCGTGTAAACAATGGCCGGGCGGTTGCCGGGCTCACGCAGGATGGCTTGCGCCAGCCCAGCCCGATTGGAGGGCAATGCCTCCACAATCTCGATACCGATATTTTCCCGGCGAAACCCGTGAATGAACTGCCTGATGCTGTTCAGCCCCAGTTGAGCCGCGATGTCTTTCTGTACCAGCGGAGTCGCGGTTGCGGTAAGAGCCAGTACCGGCGCCGGACGAAAACTCGGCAGATACTGGCCCAGCATGCGGTAGTCGGGGCGAAAGTCGTGGCCCCATTGCGAGATGCAATGCGCTTCATCGATGGCGATCAGCGCCGGCTTTCGTTTGCCCAACATCTCAGGAAACCCGGGCACGCGAAGCCGCTCGGGAGCGATAAACAGGAACTGAAGGTTGCCCTTCATGTAGTCGATACAAGCCTGCCGGGAACTCTCACGGTCGCGGCCGGAGTGGATGCACTCGGCAGAAAGGCCGAGCTCCTTCAGCTTGCGCACCTGGTCGTCCATCAAGGCAATCAACGGGCTGATCACCAGCGTTGTCCCGCCACGCGCCAGGCCCGGTAATTGGTAGCAAAGCGATTTGCCCGATCCGGTGGGCATCACCAGCAGCGCGTCTTCCCCTGCCGTCACGGCCCGGCACACCGCCTCCTGGTTAGGGCGAAAACTGGAAAAGCCAAAAACATTTTTGAGCAGATCGCTGAGGCTGGCGTTGCTGGGGATTGCCTTGGGAGCAGGACTCTCTTGAGGAGCAGCGGCTACCGGTGTGGTTTCGCTTACCCGGCCCACGACCGAGCGCACGTATTCACTAATCCGTTCCAGAAAAGGATCCAGTTGTGCTTCGCCATGCTGGATGCGGTTGAGGAACGCTTCCCACTGCCCGGTCATCGCCGGGCTCTTCACTTCTGGATGCACCACCTCGATCAGGTGTATCCCTTTCTCCGTGGCTTCGAGGCTCTTGCCTGTCCTAAGGACATAGCCGCGCTTCAAAAGCACTTCGATGATGGCTGCCCGGGTGGCCGGTGTCCCTAGCCCGGTCTCCTTCATGGCATCGGACAGCTCTTTTTCATCCAGACTCTTGCCGGCGGTTTGCATGGCGGTCAGGATGGTGGCGTCGGTGAACCGCTGCGGCGGCCGGGTCTTCTTCTTTTGCGCTTCGACCTTGGTTACTGTTTGTGGCTGGCCCTGGGCGAGCGTCGCCGGCAGCGCCTGATCGGTCTGCTCGGCATCTCTCCCGGCCTCTCGTCTGCGGGCGTCCGCGCCGGGGTCGAGAATCTTCCAACCTGCCTGGCGCACTACGGTTCCGGTAGTGCGGTACCGGTCCACCATCGCCACACTGCGGATGGCTGTAATCACCGTGGTTACTTCCTGCAGGTAGTCGTCATGCCACAACATGAGCAGGCGCCGGCAGATCAGGTCGTAAATCTTGCTTTCCTCCTCCGAGAGCCTGTCAGGCTGCAGCTTTACTGCCGTGGGAATTATGGCGTGGTGATCACTGACCTTGGCATCGTCGACATAGCGCTTGCCCAGCGCGCGCTCGCCTGTGCCCGGAGCCAATTGTTGTTGGTACGGGCCGGAAATAGCCGGCACGATTTTAGGAAGTGTTTCCGCGATATCCGTCGAAAGATGACGGCTGTCGGTGCGGGGATAGCTGATGAGTTTGTGCTGCTCATAGAGCACCTGCGCCAGATCAAGCGTTTTTTGCGCACTGAAGCCGTAGAGACGGTTGGCATGCCGCTGCAAGTCGGTCAGGTCATAGAGCAATGGCGGCGGCGTACGCACGGTCTCCGAGCTGAGCGTCTCGATCGCGGCCTTGCCGGTTTTCGCCCGCGCCACGACCTGGTCGGCTTCCTTTCCATCGGCGGCCAATCGACTGCTTTCGTTAGTCTTGACGTCAGGCCGGAACCAGGTACCGTCATAGGTCTCGGTCAGCGCGGTTGCCTGGAAGGTGGCGAGCACGTGCAGGTAATCCTCGGGCACGAAGCGTCGTAACGCGAGTTCGCGGTCGACGATCATGGCCAGCGTTGGGGTTTGCACCCGGCCGACAGACAGCTCTTCGTGGTAGACGATGGAGTAGGCGCGGGACAGGTTCATGCCTACCAGCCAATCGGCGCGGCTGCGTCCGCAGGCGGCGTCGGCCAGACGGTCATACTCGCTGCCAGGGCGAAGGCTCGCGAATCCTTTACGGATGGCCTCCGGCGTCAGCGAGGAGATCCATAGCCTGCTGAAGGGTTTTTCACTTTTGGCTGCTTGGTAGATGTAGCGGAAAATCAGTTCGCCTTCACGCCCCGCATCCGTGGCGCACACCACACGCGACACCCGTGGAGAGAGGAGTATCTTTTGCACCACCTCAAACTGCTCTTTGCTGCGCTCGTAGACCACCAGGGGCCATTGATCGGGGAGAATGGGCAGCGACTCGAGTCGCCATTGCTTCCACAGGGGATTCATCTGATGCGGCTCAGCCAGCGAAACCAGGTGGCCGATGGCCCAGGTGACTACGTATCCGTTGCCCTGCAGATAACCGTTGCCCCGCTTGTCGGCCCCCAATACACGAGCAATGTCACGCGCCACCGAGGGCTTTTCCGCCAGAACTGCGATGGTGCCCGATTCCTGTTCACTCATTTTGATTCCTTTAGTCTAATCCCAGCCCCTCATCGCTCGACTACAGTGAGAAACCCAGGTCTCAAAAGCGAGAACTGGGCCACCCACTCCCTCTCCGGGCCATACGAAGCGGAGGGACCTGCTGTTCTACTGTCGCGGCAACATGAGAAATGTTTTAATCAACTGTGGACGTTTCCCTCGACCAGATAAGAAAAGCGGAACAGAGAATCCGCGATTTCATCTACTTCTCCCCTTGCCAGCTCTCGGCGGCTCTTTCCGAAGTGACCGGCCAACAGGTGTATCTGAAGCTGGATAATCTGCAGCGAACCGGCGCCTTCAAGGAGCGCGGCGCGCTGAACCGGATTCTGCTCTTGAGCGATGACGAAAAGCGGCGCGGAGTGGTCGCAGCCAGTGCGGGCAATCACGCCCAGGCCGTCGCCTACCATGCTACCCAGCGCGGTGTCGTGGCACGCATCGTCATGCCGCTCACGACCCCGCTGGTGAAGATCTCAGCTACCCGTGGATTCGGAGCCGATGTGATCCTCCACGGCGCAAATTACGATGAGGCGTGTGTGGAAGCACTCCGCATTTGCGAATTGGAGGGGATGACCTTTCTGCATCCTTTCGATGACCATGCGGTCATCAATGGTCAAGGCACCATCGGTCTCGAATTACTGGAGCAGGTGCAAGGCCTGGAAGCAGTCGTGGTGCCAATCGGCGGCGGAGGGCTGATCAGCGGTGTGGCCTGTGCATTGAAAGAAGCCAATCCGGCGATTCGCGTTGTAGGTGTCGAAACGGAGCGTCTTCCTTCTATGCTGCGCGCGATTGAGAACGGAAGCCCGGTTACCCTGCCGGCGGAAGCCACGATTGCGGATGGCATCGCGGTTCGTCGCGCCGGGGATCTCACTCTGCCCCTGGTGAAACGATTTGTCGATGAGATCGTCACCGTCGACGAAGAGGAGATTGCCAACGCCATCATGGTTTTGCTGGAAAGAGAAAAAACTCTGGCGGAAGGTGCGGGAGCCGTGGCGCTGGCGGCCCTGTTACAGAAGAAGACCTCATTGAAAGCGCAGCGGACCGCGGTCCTAGTCTGCGGCGGCAACATCGATGTAAGCCTCCTGGCCAGGATTATCGAACGCGGCCTGGTGAAGGACGGCCGGCGGGTGCGCATCCGGGTCCATTTGGCGGACCGGCCTGGCGCTCTCCACCAGCTGACGAAGATCCTTGCCGATCAGCGTGCAAACATTGTCGAAACCTTACACAACCGTGCCTACTACGGCGTCAATTTGGGCGATACCGTCATCGACATCACGCTCGAAACGCGTGGCGCCGCGCATATTAGCGCGATTGGCGAAGCACTTGAGGCCGAGGGCTACCGATATGAGCGTATCCAGTAAACCGATGCAGGAATTTCTGCGGCTCAAGCGCCTGCCGCCGTATGTCTTCAACATCACCGGCGAACTGAAGGCCGCGGCCCGGGCGCGCGGAGAAGACATTATTGACTTTGGTATGGGCAACCCTGATGGCGCCACGCCCAAGCACATTGTCGACAAGATGATCGAAGCAGCGGGCAAGACCGCGACCCACCGCTACTCCTTGTCGAAGGGAATTCCCAGGCTGCGCAAGGCAATTTGCAATTGGTACCTCAAACGGTATGGGGTGGAGCTTGATCCGCTCACTGAGGCGATTGTGACCATAGGTTCCAAAGAAGGAATCGCTCACCTCTGCCTGGCCACGCTTGACCGCGGGGATGTGGTAGCGGTGCCCAGTCCCAGTTATCCGATTCACATTTATGGCCCGGTGATCGCGGGAGCGAACGTTCGCGCCATCCCGGTGCACAGCACCGATGATTTTCTAGCCGAGCTGGAGCATGCCGTCCCGCTGATGTATCCACGTCCGAAAATGCTGATTCTGAATTTTCCCGCGAATCCCACCACGCAGTGTGTGGACCTGGCATTTTTCGAGCGAGTCGTCGCTCTCTGCAAAGAATTCCAGATCTACCTGGTGCACGATCTGGCCTATGCCGACATTGTTTTCGATGGATATCGTGCGCCATCGATCCTGCAGGTGCCGGGAGCGAAGGAGATTGCGGTGGAGTTTTTCACTTTGTCCAAGAGCTACAACATGCCTGGCTGGCGGGTGGGCTTTATGGTGGGCAACCCGGAGCTCGTGGCGGCGCTGGGCCGGCTGAAGAGCTATTTTGATTACGGGACGTTCACGCCCATTCAAGTGGCTTCCATTCTCGCTCTGGAGGGTCCGCAGGAGTGTGTGCACGAGATTTGCGATAACTATCGCAAGCGGCGGGATGTGCTGGTCAAGGGGCTCAATCAACTGAATTGGCAAGTGGCAATGCCCAAGGCGACGATGTTTGTTTGGGCCTCCATTCCGGGGCGCTACAAAGCGATGGGCTCGCTTGAGTTTTCCAAGAAGCTTTTAACCGAGGCGAAAGTCGCGGTCAGCCCAGGAGTCGGCTTTGGAGAGCACGGAGATGAGCACGTGCGCTTTTCGCTCATCGAGAACGAAGAACGAACCAGGCAGGCGCTGCGGGGTATAAGGCAAATGTTCCAACAAGAGAGCCTTTAGGGTTTAAGAGGGTGTTTGAGAAGTCGAATGGGGACCTGCGGTTTTGTGTAAGATTCCAGAAACAGCGGTTCTCAGGCGATATAGCGATGATTATTTGGGATAGCACCTATAACGATATGCAACCCGGCCTGAGCGGACGCGTTCCAGCGCTCGCTCCGCTGCTGGCGAACTTTGGATGCAACGCCTTCAAGTTTCCGCCCTTCCTGAATACAAAGAATCCCTTTAGCATCGGTTATGATCCACGCACCGATCTCGACGTAGGTCAATGGGAGCCGCTGCACATCACTGGGAGCGCCGCTGACTTGAAGGCAGCCATCGATGTGCTGCATCAGCAGGGCATACTGGTCATCCAGGACTGGGTCAATCGCCAATACGGCGGCCCCGCGCCACTCTACGAGCGAGGCGCTAACGGACAGGTTGACCAAACGCTCTTTCCTAAGACGAACGATTGCTTCTCTCCCCCGGCCCCGGCAGACAGCCCATTCGAGTCCGACGATGGCCAGAGTGATGGCATTCTGGCCAGTTACCAGCACACCAACGGATACATGTGGAACGGAAAGAGTCAGGCCGGCCAGTGGCAGGCCTCCGTTCTAGGCATCGACGGTTTCCGCATGGACGAAGCCAAGGGTATGCCGGCCGGCGTAGTCGGGGCTTGGAGTAATGCCCGGCCCGGACTTAATTACGCCGAAGTCTTCGATGGCAATCCGGCCGCGCTGGCCAGCTTTGTTCAGCAGACCGGCATGGCAGTTCTTGACTTCACACGACACTATGCATACCAGGCCGTTTCGCAGGGCGCGCCGCTCTCAACGCTGGCAGGCAACGGCTTCTGCCTACAGGACTCGGAACACGCCGTTGTTTACGTTGAATCAAACGATACCGACGGGCCTGACGGCATCGTCAACAACAAGCTCTGGTTCTATCTCGACGCGCTCACCATGCCTTGTCACGCAGCCCTGATCTTCGCCAAAGATTGGGAAGTCTATGGTCTCGATTTGCAGATTCAGAATCTGATGTGGATAGGAACGACTTTCGCGATTGGCAAACTCTCCTGGGAATATGTCGATCCCACCCTCATCTGTTGGAGCCGCGACGGCGACGGCGGTTCGACCTGGAGCGGCGGCCTTTTTTGCGGCTTCAGCTCCGATCCCATTAACAGCCGCAGCGAATGGGTGCACACGCCCTTCGGGCCCAATCGCCAACTACACGATTATGCTGGGCACGGCCCGGACGTATGGACCAACCAGGATGGTTGGGCCTACTTTACGTTCGGCCCGAACTTCTTCGGTTCTGCTCAGAACTATGTCGCCTACTCCCCTAGCGGTGCGAACTACCAGATCCCCGTGCAGCCAAGAGGTCGCTCCGGTAGCGGAGGCTTTTTGGACTTCACGTCGATCACCATAAGCCCACCAGGGGCATGAAACGCGCTCATCCCGGGCAATCATCAACCCCGGCGTTCTACACCTGCAGGGAGGGGCGCTAGTGGACTGTAACAGCTGATTTGGTAAAGCCGCAGGGGCTTTAGAGTCTGCGTGAGAACTCGGTTCTGGAAGAGCACGGGTTCAGCCGTGCCATAAATAAACATGGCCCTCCCTGGCTTTAGCCGCTGAGGTACGCTTTTTCTATCCTCTAACTTCTCTTGTGTGCTGATAAAAAGACGCCCTCAGGGGCTAAAGCCCGGGAACTCCTAAGGAATTACGGCACGACTGAAGCCGTGCCCTTCCAGAACCGAGTTCTCACACACCCTCTAACGCCCGATATATTTTCAATCGTTTACGGCCCGACTAAAGTCGTGCCCTGATACAAAGCATGATACCCTCAGACCCCTGAAGGGTGGCGCATTTGCGCAGATTTGGTTCTACTCCTAAATTAGCTGTTACAAGCCACTAGGAAAGGTCACCACCATGCAAGCACGAGCTGGCTCGCAATTTCCCCGCCGTTCCACCCGCCTGCTGGGCGTGTTTCTTTTGGTTTTCCTTGCTCGGTCCCTGCCGGCGGAGGCGTCAAGCCTGAAGATTTCCACGGGATCCGCGCAGCGACTCCCCGCCGAAGTAGAAGCAGACTACTCGACTTCGCACACTTACGTTGATGAAGTGGCCGCTACTCAGATCCCGATTACGGTCTTCTTTGATCCTCAGACAGCAGGGGTAGAGTCCGCTGAGGTTTTTACCAACCTGAATCGGCGCGCATTCGCTACCCATCTTACGAGCACAGGCGTGGAAGAAGGCATCAACCCACCGCCTGGCAACAGCATTGCCGCGAACGACGACACTCATTATTACAAGGCATATCCGATGACCGCGGTAAGCGGAGGATACCAAGTCACGTTGACCGCCAACCTATGTGGCGCCTACCGTCTCACTGCCCGTTACCGCCTCACTGGCGATGCGCCGGGGACCTACCGTTGGTACGGCAGCGAGACGAATGCACAGGGGATATCGAAACGCGATCATGCCATCGTTGTCACCCCGAGCAGTGCTCGCGCGATGCGCCTCTATGAGGCGAATCCTTTAACCATCAACGCCACGGGAACGCTCCCCGCGCAACGCGGCACTCTGGCAGACTTGGCGGCCGGCCTGACGGCTGGAGCGGCGCCGCGCTTCAGCCTAAGTTATCTGCAAGGGCTTGGCGTCAACATGCTATGGCTGCAGCCGGTGCATCCGCGTGGCATTGACGGCCGGCAGGTGGATACAACCACCGGCTCTGCTTACCAACTCGGCAGTCCCTACTCGGTGAAGAACTTTTTCGCGATCATGCCGCTGATGGCAAAGTCCTTCGTTCCCACTGGCTTGCCGCAAACCGATGACTCCAGCGCCGGTCGCGCGGAAGCGCTGACGGAGTTTCAGAGCTTCGTGGGAGCCGCCGATGCCGCGAATATGGGAGTGATGTTGGACGCGCCGTTCAACCACACAGCGCACGATGTGGAATTGGGAGCCAACGGACAAAATTATTGGGGTAACAGCGGGTCTTCCCAGACCAGTGAGATTCGCGCCGTGGAGGCTCGCGTCTTCTCGCGAACAGGACAATACGATCTCCGCGCCAGCGCAGCTTCGACCATTGCCGCCGCTCCGGACCGCTTTGATTTCCCCAAATGGGCCGACGTGTACGACGTTTATTTCGGAAGATATGCCGCGCTGGTGCCCAATACCTCTCCACAAAACGAGTCGGACTATCTCAATGAGGGCGACTGGTTCGACTCGACCGTTGGGGACGAGCAGGCGGAGGGCGTTGGTCATTTCGACAACATCACGGCGAACGCCTGGCGCTACTTCGGCGATTATCTCCAATTCTGGCTGACGGAGACGAACTATCCATTGAACGCGGCCGGCAGCAGCCTGAACTCGAATGTGGGGATCGATGGGATTCGAGCGGATTTCGCACAGGGACTTCCGCCGCAATGTTGGGAGTACCTTATCAATCGGACGCGCACGCGAAAGTGGAACTTCGTCTTCATGGCGGAGAGCTTGGACGGAGGACCTGTCACCTACCGCTCAGCGCGGCATTTCGACGTTTTGAACGAAAACCTGATCTACGATCTGTACAACACCGCGACCACGAGCGAGTTCCGGAACGTGCTCGACCAGCGCCGCAATAGTTACCCCAATGCCCTCACGTTGCTCAACACCAGCTCTCAAGATGAAGACAACTACCAGAATCCTTTCGAAGCTCTCATTCGTTTTGCGGTCAACAGCACGATGGCAGGCGTGAACATGATCTTCCCCGGACAGGAACTGGGGCTCAGCGGCACGATTCTCCCGGCCGATGGAAGCCACAGCAGCAGCGGCCAGCCCTTCGGGTATGATCGCTACGTAATCGACAGTCCCGCTTTTCCCAAGCCCATCCCCAGTTTCATGGCATACAACTCAATGATGCCGTTGTGGCTTCAACTGCAGGGCGGTCTGGGAGATGCGCCACAGATTCACGACATCTACGCCGCCATCAACCAGGCACGCAGTTCGAGCGCGGCGCTCACCTCATCCACGCGAATCTACTTGAACCAGCACGATAACTCGACCCATGAGCAAATTTTCAGTGTGGGCAAGGTGCAGAGCCGCAACGCTGACCCCGCGCAGTCCGATGTGATTTTCGCGTTCGTAAATCTTACCGTTGGCTCCAATCAAGGGATGCAGCCGGGTAACTGGGTTAATGTCAACGTAGATGAAGACAACGATGGTAAGAACGATTTCGGTATTCAAGCCGGGCGCATGTACAACGTGCGCAACATCGCTGCCTACCAAGGCGTCGATTCCGAGCGGCGCCAGAAGTTCCTGTGGCCAACTCCGCGTTCGGGATCGGACCTTCTAACGAACGGCATATTTGTACAACTCAACAAGGTCCCCACCGACTCAGCCAGTTGGACGACTGCTCCTTGGGAGGCCCAATATCTCAAGCTTTATGACGTCACTCAGTAGCCCTAAGGCAAGACGAGTTCCACGGTTCGGGATAGCTCTGACTAAGCCTCTACATTGAACTCCTGCCTTCGCAGTCGCAGGAGGAATGATTCCGATGGGGTGGTGGCCCTAAAGCGGAGAGCTATTTCATACGCGTCATATCAACGTCCCACTTTCCGTCTGCTGCCGCTACGTTTACAGGTTCTCTTCCTTTATACCCTTGCTTCACAAAGAGCAGATGTATGTACTTGGGCCGCGGGGACGGCAGATGAAAGGTGTATTTGCCTTCGCTGTCTGTATAGGTGACATTCCTCTGGTCGGCCTCCACCTCAACACCTGAAATGGGGATGCGAGTCTCGCTGTCTCTGACCTGGCCACTGAATTCCCACGGCGGTGGTGGCAAATGCATGCGCCAGTAGAAAAATCCCAACGCGATCAAGACCAGGAACATAACGACTGCCTGGAGGCGCCGGCGAAACGAGAGGTTCCATCCCAATCTATGCACAAACCGCTCGGCTGCTTTTGCCGGGTCGCGCTCGACTACTCCGTGGAGTTCCATCATGGGGGGCAGCGGCGTACCATCCAGCAGCCAGGGCAAAACTGGCTTTCCGGAGCCCTCAGCCCGAGAATATTCATAGGCGACGTATTCCGAATTTCGTGCATGCTCTGACCAGCACACGATGCAGACGCCGCTGTTACGCACAGCCGTTCCCAGGCGCCGTTTCCATTGCTCGCCAATTACAATTGACTTCTTATCGTAAAAGACGCTGTATCCCCGACTGCGAAGCGCATCGACGAAGGGATCAGTGGTCTCTGAATCCTCGTGCGAATAGCTGAGAAAGACGTCGTAGCGGGTCCAGTGCATAGGTTCAGTGTCCCAGCGTTTGGCTCAGCTCACGTGCCGTTTGCGCCATCGCCGGACTGTCGCTTTCCTGGAGTTCCTGGAACAGCCGGAGCCAAAGCGGTCTGCCCGTGGCAAACTCCGAGGCCGTGGAAAGATACTGCCTGTCTCCGGTGGTGGTGAACGTGCTCTTATCAATATGCTCAAGTTCGGTAGCCAACGCAACCGCAGACTTCGCACTCTCGGGTTCACGCGCGCCCCATTGGCAGGCAAACCGAATCACATCCTTGGCTGCAATCGCAGTAGCCTGAAGGTCCGTATCGCCGAGCGAACCCAGAAGATCGAGGCACTCAGAAAATCGTGAGGTCGTCAAACTTGCCTCCGCAAGGTCCATCTTTCTGGCCGCGCTGGGAGCAACTTGCTCGGCTTGCTTCATAACCTCGTAAGCCTTGGCAAAATCGATGACCTTCTCGTGGTAAAGATAGCCAAGAGTGCTTTCCGTCTGCGCGTCCTTAGGATCGACGTCGAGTTTCTCGCGATAAGCACCGATCGCCTCTGCATACAGCCCGACTGCATCGAGTCCGCTTGCAAATTCCGCTCTCAACTGTAGAGCAAAGCCGAGGTTCCGCTGAATCGAACCCCAATTCCGCGGACTATCGGCTTTTCTGTAAACCTCCAGCGCGGCCCTGTAAGCGGTTACCGCATCTGCCAGCAGCTTGTCGCCCTCGCTCCCACCCACCCGCTGGCCCTCGGTTGCGAGCACCTCGGCAAGTGTCTCTTGTGCAGAAGCCCATCTTCCCGGCTCACCGGTCCTGGTAAAGACTTCAAGAGCTGCGCGATAGGCTGCAACCGATTGTGCGAGAAGATCGATACCGTCTTTCCCGTCTGTGTGCGCCCCTTCATAGAAAAGCGCGAGGCCGAGACTGTCCTGAGCCTTGGCCCACCTTTGCGGAAATCCCTCTTTGGTCAGAACCCTGAGCTGATCTCTGTCGACACCCACCGCCTGGGCTAGGAGTTCCGTTTGTTGCATTCCCTCAAGAAGCATGGCGTGATCAAACAGGGCGTTTCCCAAATTCTCTTGCAAATTCAATCGCGAATTTGGATCGTTCGTCGATTTGCGCAACTCGATCGCAGCACGAAGCGCGACCTCAGCCTGAGAGAAGCAATCGGCCGCATGAACGCCCGAAGACATTAATCCTTCAGAATTGAGAATCGCTCCCAGATTCCCCTGCGCGATCCCCATTCCGTCAGAATCCCGCAGACGAGTGTAGGTCGCCAGCGCGGCTTTTTCAGCCTCCGTTGCCTGCGTCAGCAAACCTGCGGAACCTGGTCCGTGAACTTCCAGTGCCTGTAAGGAGAGAGCGTCTGCCAACGAGCTTTGTATGTCGGCCCAGTTCATCGGTCCATCGTCTTCTTTGAAAACCGCGAGCACAGCCCTAAAATCGGCGACCGCCTCCGCGACCATGCCAGGGGCGGCAGTGGGAGGGTTCTCCAGCGATCGGGTGGTGTACAAACGCGCACTCTGGGCTGCAAGAGCAAGCGCGAGCATGCACTCAGAAATTATCCAGTTCTTCGGGTCTTTCGTCAGGTCGTGAACGCCGACCGCAAGCCGAAATGCGGCGATCGCCCTGGTAAATAGCTCAACTCCCTCCAGGTCGGGCGATCTGGAACCCAGGTACAGGAGCGCGCCCCCGAGAAAATCCTGAGCAAAACCCCATTCTTCGGGATCCTCCGACATCTTTATCTCACCCAGAAATTTCTCGCAATCGGTCACTGCGCTCGAAAAAATCTGCATGCTGTCCTGAGTCAGCCCATTCTCACCCTCCTTCAAGCGGGTGCCGATCTCAAGAATGCTTGCCCACATCCACAGATGTCGAATCCCCGAATCATCGGGATGGCTCTTCCGCTCCTGGTCCAGCTTCTTCTGCCCCTTCCCGATGGCCAATGTCGCAGAATGAAAATCATGCGCCAACTGGAAAGATTTCGCCTCCTGCGAATAGTGCTGGAAAAGTTCGCGCAATTGCTCATGTTGGAAATCGGCAAAATCCTTTTCTCGTTGGTCCAGCGCCTCCAGGTTCTTGTCGGCTGCAACCTCAAACAACCTCGCCGCTTCTTCAAAATGTCGCAGCCCAAACTCAGCCTCGGCCTGCTTGGTCAACGAAGATTCTTCTTTGTGTGCCAGAACTGCTTTCGACCAGGCCTGGACACGCTGATCGACGTCATCGAATGCAAAGCCATTTTCAGTCGCCCAACCGCGAAGGGACTCATCGAAGCTGGGCTTCTGACCTTCCGGTTTGGCGATTGCAGCCTTGAGCTGCTGGTTTTGCAGAGTCAACCGCGAAAGCCTTCCAAGCATGGCCTCGATCTGCGCGGGCTCAAGCAAAGCCGGCGAACCTTTGGGCAGCAAAACAATTCTCAAATTCTTAGGAACCGTGCTCAAAAGGCCTTCACTGGGTTGGTAAATCACCAAGCCAGGCGCGTCCGCGATCTCGATATGCAGGTCATCGCGATTGGCGGCGTCTGAGGATAGCATCAGCTCGGTCTGCCCGTCCGGCCCCGTTCGCTTCTGCGATGTAGTGATCTTTTCCGAAGAATCAATGTAACTGATTGAGATTTCTATGCCTTCCACAGGACGCGGCGGCGAGAAGTGCTCATTGATGACTGTAGCTATCATTGATTTCGGAGCGGCCTGAGCGGGCATTGTTGCAATACCTATCAAGCCAAGCAGCATCCAAGAGACCCGCTTTATCTCCAATATCTTGCGGCGGATATGCAAGAAAATACCTTTCGCAGAAAACTGGTGGGCCCTATCTAATCCAGGATTTTCGTTGTGCCTCTCCGCTAAAGACCAATATAGTCCAGATGCTCCGCTCTCGATCTCTTTTTCACGCATTTCTAGCACGACAAACCTGAGCGTGCCAGACAAGGTATTTGCCACGATCATAGCCAATCATTTGTCCGAGTTCAACGCGGCTTTGCCGATAATCGAGACGTCTCGTCTGAAAACCGCTGGCTGCGGATCAGGGCATATTCGAACCCGCCGTACCATCGGACCACTTGTCTGCCAGGACAAACAGAATCGACACCCGTTCCTCTGGGTCATTCGCCACCATGACAGGTGAGTTGGGATCATCGGCCGCCCAGTTCTTCGTCATGTCGCCGGGGAAAAAAAACATCGCATGCGAGTGCCAGCTCTTATCCCGGTCGTTTAAGTACTGCTGCTTGGACATCATGTAAGCCATCGCGCCAGGCTCCAGCGCGGGCAGCTCCTTCTTATCCAGTGCCGTCGCGATCGCGTGCGCGATTTCAGGCTTCGATTTTCCTGCCAGCACAAGCCTGCTCTTCATCAGATAGATGGGCGCAAAGGTCCTCGTGGCTTGCGCGTTGAAGCAATGGGGTGCACGCATCTTCGGATTCCAGAACTCCGTCTGATCCGTGCTCTGCCCCCACGACCTCTCCACGATGCAGAGAAAGCCATTCGTGCCCTTTACCGCGGTCTCATATCCCTCGCGTCCCAGCACCATCACTTCGGCTCCATCGGAAATGGAACCGGGTGCAGCACTGCGCGCCAGCGCGATCTCGGATTTCTCGTCAGAGATCAGGTACTGGTCCAGGGGAGCCATCGCCGGATAGGCAGCTTTCTCGGCCTGTGCAACTGCCCGCCCGCCTGCGTCAGGTAAAACAATCTGCAGAGCAAATGCCAAAGCGATTATCTTGACGTGATTCTTCCGCATCCGATCCTCCCAATGCGCGCATTTCGCGCTGGTGACCATCGAACCTGAGATCGATTCGAAGATTGTAAACATTACAACCTGGGCGAGGCCCAGGCGCAAACTCCGAGATGGGTGCCGGATGGAGCGGGGAGACTCCCGGTTCGGCGCTCGGACCAACGGTAGCACTCTGAAGCTCGAATACCCCGGTCCCTATCTGCGTATCAGTTACAAGAAGAAGGAAGGTTGAGTTATTTACGACATAAAAGTCGAAGTCAAAAGAAGTGGTGGTGGCTGTGCCCCGGCCGTTGCTGTCCACGGTGGTCGGGAAGCTGCCGGTTAGGGTGTTGTTGAAGGTGAGCATGCCGTCGGTATGTAAGTCAACCAAGCCGCTCAAACCACTCGTAGTGGTCGTGAACTCGGCAATGTCGTCTTCCTCGACGTTTATGGTTTCGTTTATTCCTACCTCGTTTAAGTTGAGGCCGCTGAGATTCAATCCATACTCTTGGGATGCAGCCAGAGCTGTACTGGTCTGGGCATAGGCTGCGCCGGAGGTGATTCCGAGGCCATCAATTTCCAGTAACTGAATGCCGGTGCCGCCGCCGCTAAAGGTGAAGGGATATGCCGCGAACCTGTAGTTCCCCGGAATGTTGTTGGCAGCGCCGTTCGCGAAGCCGCCGAGGCTAAGAACAGAACGTCCGCCGGAGACGGCAGAAATGCTGCCGCTGACGCTGTTGGCTTGGCTTACCGAGCCCCCGTCGTTAAAGTCCTCAAGTCCGGCTGTAATAGCGGCGCTGCTGTTGGTCAGCCAGCCGGCGGAGTCGAGAGGGCGCCCGCTCGTATCCTCTCCCGCTAAGGTGAACACCAGTTGTCCGGTTGGTATGGAGCTTCCCTGCGTATAGGCATCGCCTGAAACCAGGCGTTGGGAATCATTTTCAAAGAACTTCAGGTGGCCACTATCGATGGGGTAGACATCGAAGGTGTACGACGTACCCGCGCTGCTGGCAATTGTAGCCGCTGCCGGTGTGGTCCCAAGGGTCACGGCGGACTTTGTGAGTATCTGACTCGGCGCTCCCGAGTAGCCGCCGGCATCGTTCACATCTTCCAGCCCGGTTGATACGGCTCCGGTGGAATCCAAAGTGAAAGCACCCACTGTCGCGGTTGGCGAGGTCCCATTAGCTCCAATACCCGAGACACCAAACGCGTACGAGCCCGCAAGCTGACTCTGCGTGATCGCACTCTGCAGGTCGATGGTGCCGCTGCCGGTCCCGTTGCTATCATATTCAGTCACCAGCCCGTGCGAACTGGAGGTCAGAACGAAATCCAGCGTAATCGTGACGGCTCCGGCACGGGTGGTGGTATCAAAACTAATCTGTCCCCGTCCATCCGTGCCGACGCTATAGGAGCCCCCGGTGATCGGCTGAGCCGCCGGCGAGGATACACCGACCTTTACCCCGATAAGGTCAACCGTCCCTCCCGTAATGCCTCCGCTGCCGTTGGCCGTAAGACTGCCGACCATCATCAAAAACAATGGCTCGGTGGTCGAGTCTAATCCGGTCGACGAAAATACATATGTGCCGTTCAGACTGCCGGCGCCGAAGGCGCTGCTGGAATGCTCGGCCGGAGTAGACGAACCGCCGCTGCCCCCGCAGGCAGCTAGAAATGTGAGTCCGAAGAGTGTGAGGAGCAGGACAAATCCCTTGCGTGTAAAGTCTGCACAGGCATTTCTGCCCATCAACCTCATTTCGGGGAACAGATACATCACCAGTCACCGAGTACCGGACGTTAAGCTGCTGTAAAGAGAACGATGAACATGCAGATAAACCGCCGGCTAAATGCTAACACTTACTCTCCAACTTTCGACAGCGAGGGGACAGAGTTACGAACCTCTGCTGTGCGAAGTATTTCGTGCCCTGCCGCAAATGATCGGGTGCCCCATCCTTCGCGTTTTTTGCGAAGGGTGGGAAAGCAGACCCTGGGGCGGCTTCGGCATCATTCAGTTGCGACCGGCTGCCAAAGCTCGACACGATTTCCTTCTGGGTCGGTGAACCAGCCGAACTTCCCGAAATCGTAGCTTTCGCGTTTTGCATCAACCGTGACGCCTTCGTCTGTCAAACGGTCCAGCACTCCATCGAGATCATTCACTTGGAGATTGATCATCGCTTTCTGTGCCGGAGGAAAGTATTCATTGTCTTGTTTGAAAAGGGCGAAGATGACCTGAGGGTGTTGCGTCGGTGCAGGAAACGAGAACGCTCCTTCGGACTTCACCAGACCGAGATGCCGCTCGTACCATTGATACAGAGTTTTTGGATCATCCGCTCGCAAAAATATACCGCCAAAGCCAGTGATTGATGCCATGCAGCCTCCTATGAGAACCGTTTGTCCATAATAGCTATGTGCTCGGAAGGTCGGGGCGTACAGCCCCGGCCTTTTGATTTATGTGGTCATGACTGCGGAAGCCGTGGTGGGTTCGACAGGGGCTTTGCGGCGGAGGATGGCAGCGGAGATGAGAGTCATGATAAGGCCGACGGGCAGGGGCTCCATGATGGTGTAGGCCATGTTGACGAGGGGGTTCTGGTAGAGCTGCTGGGAGTGCCGGATAGCGGCAACCTGCGCGGCGGTGGTAGCTGGGTCGAGGCCGGCGGACTGCACCTTGTGGATTTGTGCGGCGAAGTAGCTGTCCATGAAGTGGGGCATGAAGTTGAAGTAGAGAACTTCCCACATGGCGACGTAGCAGACGGTGGTGATGAGGGCGATCAGGATGCCGCAGGCAAAGGCGCGGCCGAAGGAGATTTGGCCGGCGAGGGTGTTGTCGCGGTAGCTGCGGATGCCGAAGTAGATGAGCAGGAACGACGCCACCATGTTGGTGTAGCCAAGAGCCAGGCTGTGGCCGGAGCCGATCTTGTCCGCGAGCAGAAGCGAGCCGCCCATAAGGACGGACATGATGAGGCCGGAGATGAGGCCGAAGGTGAGGATGGTTTTCTTCATGCGAGGCTCCTGGTGCGAGTGAGGATGAAGTCACGATGCGGTGTAACGGGCCGGATGTCGTCATCCTTTCGGGTGATTTTGCAGGAATGGAGCGGAAATCGTGCTTTCGGGTGACGCGGTCACGGCAGCAGGCCTAGTTCTTTGCCGCGCTGGACGGCCTGGGTGCGGCGGGCGGCTCCGAGCTTGTCGAAGGCGCGGGCACAGTGTGTCTTGACGGTGTTTTCGGAAACGAAAAGCTGCGTGGCGATCTCGCGATTGCTGAAGCCGCGGGCGATCAGGGTGAGGGTTTCGAGCTCGCGTGGCGTGATGCCGAGGGTCTGTTGCTGGGCCGTATTGGGAGCGAAGGGTTCGAGGGCGGGGGCTTTCGCGGGGACAAGCACTTCCTTCACCACGATGGTTTCGCGGATGGTTTCGCGACTGCGGGTGATGCGGAGGCCGAGCCAGATACCGAAGATGGCGAAGAGGATAGCGACCAGCGCGCCGTAGAGCTCGACGGAGTGCTCGATGATGATGAAGCGGTATTCGGTGTATTGGAGGGTGGCGATGAGCAGGCCGCCGACGAGACCGAAGATGAGGACGTGGCGCTTCATGATGGGGTTGTGAAGAAGTATATCCATAACTTACAAAGCATATTTGACATATGCCTATATGGGAATGTAATATTTCATCATGGCAAGAGCAAGCACCACTTCGGACGCTTTCAACGCGGTTGCTGAGCCCCGCCGGCGGGAGATTTTGAGCTATCTTGCTGGAGCCGAGCGGCCCGTCAGAGAGATTGTGACAGCGCTCGGCCTGGAGCAGCCTTCCGTCTCCAAGCACCTGCGAGTGCTGCGCCATGTGGGGCTGGTTCGGATGCGCTGCCAGGGCCGCCAAAAGCTGTACCGGACGAACGCCGATGCGATACGGCCGCTGCATGCATGGGCGGGTAACTTCGAGCGCTACTGGCAGCATCAGTTGAATCGAGTGAAGGAGCGCGCGGAAGCGATCGCCGCCAAGGCTCGACAGAATTGAATTTCCCAGACACTCGTGTCCGGTTAGATGTCGCAAAATCAGCTGGTTAGCATGGCGGTGCAGGTGTGGTTGGAGAGAGTTTGCGGCAAGGCGCATGACGCACATGAGCCAGTCAATTGTCATCCCGGCCCAGACCATACCGAGGCAACTCCTCATCCGCCTTAAGAACACAAACCCGAAAGGAGAACCCCATGACCATCGCACAATCTTTACTCGCAGAATTTGAAGCTCAGGCTCCCGTCACGCGGAAGTTCCTCGAGCGCCTTCCTAACAACAAGCTTACCTGGAAGCCTCACCCCAGGTCCTTGACCGCCGGGCAACTGGCATACCACCTCGCCTTCGTGCCCGGAGGAGTCGTCCGCGGCGCGGAGAAGAACCAGATCCCGCCGCCAGACTTCCAGTTCCCCCAACCCGCAACCGTGCAGGAGGTCCTTGACACCTTCGACCAGAGCGTCGCCACCGTGCGCGAGGTCCTGCCGAGCTTCGATGACGCCGCCATGAACGCAACCTGGCGCATCGTCGCCGGCGATCAGGAGATCGCAGCTATGCCGCGCATCGCCTTCCTGCGCAATATCATGCTCAACCACTGGTACCAGCACCGCGGCCAGTTCTGCGTCTACCTGCGCCTGCTCGACGTTCCTGTGCCGTCAAGCTGGGGCCCTAGCGCCGACGAGCGCTCAGTACTCCAGCCCGAACCTCAGCCGGCGTAACCCCGGTGCCCGATTCATCGCGCGATGGGTGTTTCCAAGGTTTTCGGTATGTTCCCCAACCGGATGGGTCTGATGGGGCATGGCCGTGACTACACTATTCCGGTCGGGGATGCATGTAGTACCGGACGCCATCGGGCCATGCACCGGGGTGGTTCTCGAATCCGACTCGGACGTTGATCTTCTTGTGGTTGTGTTCTCCGGCCTGGATCAGTTCCGGGCCATTCTCGTCGAGCGCTTGTGCTGACTTCTCCGACGGACGAACGATGGCGATATGCCCCGGCAGATGCCTGTCCGGATTTTGGTAGAGAACCACGACGAGTTGACCCTGGTTGGCCAACCGCTGCGCCTGCCGCATATCCGGAACGCTGCGCCAACCAGCTTGTCGTCCAGCGTCGTCAGCCAACCACTTTGCCTGGGCGTTAGAAAGGAGCACTTGTCCGTGTTCCGGCGGACGAAGCAGATAGACGCCAAGCTTTTTGGCGGCGGCAGCAGCGAACGCACTACAGTGTGTATGATTTCCTGGCCCCTCGTCGTTCGCGCCCCGGTCCGGTTCTCCGGTCTCCCAGTTGACATGCTCGTGAGCGAGCCAGAGAGACTCAACCTCCATGCTGTCCAGGGTCGACGCGAGTTTATCGCCGGCAGGCGTGATTGGACCGCAGCACGTTTCGTGCGCGCGGGCAGCTTCCATGCGATACGGCGTCGCGGAGAGCAGCACTGAAAGACCGATGAGAATTGCGAAGCAGTGGTAAATAGTTCGGTACATAAGAAACCATGCTCGGGTCCACTTTGTTCGAAAAGTCATATCCTCTGTCTTCGGTCTCCAGCACGGAATAGTGAAATGGCAGTGTTCGCTGTCAAGTGGACGACAAGGCGACTATACGCCCAGTGGACGGTAAAAGCGGTGAAGCGGCTTTCACCGCCGGTGCCATTTCATCTTGGGAAAGTGAAGAGCTCGACGAGCACCCTCACGCGCTCTTTCTGACGGCCGCGCGGAAATCGCTTGGTTCTTGTGAGCTCGGCGATACCATGGAGGCTGGCCCAAAACAGTTCCGATAGAACCTCTGACTTCGAGCCCTGCCCCTGAAACAACTCCAGGAGTTGGGCAAACGCGAACCGCAGCTCCGGTGGCGTAGCGGCGTCATCGAAGGGCACGCTCAGGCTGAGTGAAAACATAGCTTCATACAGTGCTGGTGAGGACGCGGCGAACTCCAGATAGGCGGCCGCGAACGATTCGACCGGATTCCCCCGCTTAACCCTTTTCCTTGCCTTCTCCAAAGCCAGGCCGATCTCCTGGAAACCCTCGATGGCAACCGCGGCAAGAATTCCTTCGCGGCTTCCAAAATGAGCGTACAAGACGGGTTGGCTGTAGGAGATTTCGTCGGATAGCCGCCGAACGGTTACGTGGGACCACCCTTCAAGCTCCGCGATTCGTCGTGCGGCACTGAGTATCTGTGCCCGGCGGGCCTGCCTGTCGCGCAGTTTTCGTTCTGCAATCCGGTTAGCTGCCGGCGTCGTCGCCATCGATAGTAAGTATAGCACCGCTAGAATAAAAAGTTGGGCGGATAAACTTTTCACGAATATTCTGCATCCTGTCACCAAGCTTCTGTATCCTATGTAGCGTTGCTAGATTTTCTAAAATGAGAAACTTTTATGCATAACGCTATCCCGCTTTCTCTCGCTGGCCTCATGGCTGCGGCGATCCTTGTGATCGGTTGTTTCTACCTTCTATCTCCTGAACGAATGACAGGATCCTTTGGTCTTAAGCCGCCTGCATCCGATGCTGACACGCGTGCCTGGCTACGGCTTAAAGGAATTCGGGACATCGCCTCTGGTTTGGTGGTGCTGACGATGATGCTGACCATGGGTACGCGGTCGGCAGGCATCGCTCTCCTCGTCTTAGCCATCACCCCTCTTGGCGACATGTCGATCATTCTGGGATCGGGCGGGTCGAAGTCGAAGGCGTTCTCCATTCATGGCCTAACCTGCGCGGCGATGCTGGTCGTCGGCCTCTGGTTGATCCATGTCCTTTGCATTCGCTGAGAACTTCAGGGATTTTGATGTATCCGAGATCGTTGGCGTTGAATCGACGATCCTCATCCCACTCCCCTCTTCAATGAGGTAACTCAACCGCAGGTGTTGTTCCTGGAGGAATCATCATGGAAGTCCTGAATGTCGTTGCAATCCTCGTAGCTGGACTGATGGTTGGATGTGAGTTGGCCATCGCCGCGTTTATTCACCCAACTCTGGATACACTTCCGGACGAAGCCCACCTGCCAGCAGCAAGCGCCCTCGCTCGTGTGCTGGGGACCGTCATGCCGTTTTGGTACAACCTTACGTTTTTGCTTACTTTAGCCGAGGTTGTACTGCGATGGCACCAGTCTGGTCACTTACCCATCTGGATCGCTACATCGGCCGTTTTGTGGATGCTGGCGACTGCGTATTCGCTCATCGCCCTGGTGCCGGTCAACAACCGTATTAAATCGTGGGGAACGTCCACTCCGCCTGATGATTGGAAGACGTACCGGCGTAGATGGGATATGCATCACCGCCGGCGTGTTGTACTGCTCACGATCGCTTTCGCGTTTCTAATTGTGGGAGTCATTCGCTAACGCTCTAACGGGCAAGAATTGTTTTGCAGGATCCACTGAAACCATGAGGAGGAAATCACATTTTGTGAACGCGGTGCTGACACGTCGGCTCGGAGAAGCCCCTTACAGACGACGGAGCACGCCCGACTGCTGCGGGCACGTTTTTCACTTTGTCGAACCAGGCAAGCGCCGCAGGGTATAAAGCAAATGTTCCTGCAACAGAGCCCTTAGGGCTTGAGGGCCTCGCCACGGCATGCTGGGTGGTCGCATTGACAGGCAAGCTCTGTCATGCCTTTTGAGTCTTCGCAGACCTCGCTACAGTACTTGTCCTTTCCTGCGGGAATACAGTTGCAGGCTGGGTGTGCACATTTCTTCACATCGGCCATTTCATCACCTCAGCTAGTTTTTGATGCACAATTCGGGGTATCCAGAGAAGAAAATTGACCCCCCGCGTGCCTCTCCGCCCATCGTGCGGCCGTTGATCATCATCGACGACACCCACTAGAACGAAGTTCCGTTCAGTTTCGTTGACGAACCTGGCAAACGCCAATACGTTGGTAGCCGCCAACCGGCTGTCCAGGAGGAGATGGGTGAAGAGATTTGGATTGCGGATGTTTGCTGCGGCGATGACCTGTGCCGCCGGTGTTTTGACAGCCGGCGTGCAGGACGCACAAAAGCCTGCTTACCTGGATACGAGCCTTCCTGCCGAGCAGCGTGCAGCCGACTTGGTCAAGCGCATGACGCTCAAAGAAAAGGCCTCCCAACTCGTTAACCAGGCCCGTGCCATTCCCCGCCTGAATGTCCCCGCCTACGATTGGTGGAGCGAGTCTCTTCATGGCGTAGCCGTCAACGCACCACCGAGTTCCCCGAGCCCATCGGCCTCGCCGCCACCTTCGATCCGCCCAGCATCCACAACATGGGCATGGTGATCAGCACCGAAGGTCGCATCAAACATATGCAGGCCGTCCGCGCCGGCCACAGCAACATCTTTGAAGGCCTCGACTTCTGGGCGCCCAACATCAACATCTTCCGTGATCCTCACTGGGGCCGCGGTCAGGAGACTTACGGCGAAGATCCTTACCTCACCGCCCGTATGGGCGTAGCCTTCGTCACCGGCATGCAGGGCGACGACCCGCGCTACTACCGCGTCATCTCCACCCCCCAGCACTTCGCCGTCCACAGCGGCCCCGAGCCCACCCGCCACACCGCCAACGTCGTCGTCAGCAAGCACGACGAGCTCGATCCTCGGCGTCAACTGGGCCAACGAGCACGCCAACGCCATCGTAGAAGCGTGGTACTCCGGCGAAGAGGGCGGCGCAGCCGTAGCCGAAACCCTCTCCGGCCGCAACAATCCCGCAGGCCGCCTGCCCGTCACCTTCTACAAGGATGTCAGCCAGCTGCCCCCCTTTGAGGATTACGACATGAAGGGCCGCACGTACCGCTACTTCCAGGGCAAGCCACTCTATCCTTTCGGCTACGGCCTAAGCTACACAACGTTTTCCTATAGCAGCCTCACCGGCGCCGAAAACGAAGTGGCCGCCGGAAGCCCCGTCACCTTTGAGGTGACTGTGACCAACACCGGCCAGCGGGCCGGCGATGAAGTGGCCCAGCTCTACCTGAACTTTCCTGATGTCAAAGGTGCCCCGCTTCGTGCACTGCAGGGTTTTGAGCGCGTTCACCTTGATGCGGGCGCATCGCAGAAGGTCCGCTTCCAATTGCAGCCGCGCGACCTGAGTATGGTTACCGAAGCAGGAGACATTATTGTTGCCGGTGGCAAGTACACCGTTTCGGTCGGCGGCGGCCAGCCTGATGCCGGTGTGCCTGTGTTGACCAAAGTCTTCGACGTGAAGGGCAATATGAATTTGCCTGAATAACGCCGGTACAAGACTTTAATGGAAGTCGTGGGAGCGCACATCGAGATTGTGGAAGGCTAGCGGCTGGATGCGGTTTGCTTTTACATGAATGACGCCGTCCTGATTCTGCAGCGCACCTTCCACCAGAACAAATTTGCTGCGTGTGACCACGACCCGCTCCCGTTCATAAAGATCAGGAGTGATGATGACGTTGGCAATGCCGGTCTCATCTTCCATGGAGAGAAAGATGAAACCCTTAGCCGTGCCGGGACGCTGCCGTGCGATGACACAACCGGCCGCGCGCACATATTCGCCGTCCTTGTAATTCCGCAGTTCCGAGGAGCTCAGTACCTTCATCGCATGCAGCTCCTTACGCCGGTAGTGCAGCGGATGATGTCCCACAGTCAGGCCGGTACCGGAGTAGTCCGCACTCAGCCGCTCATCCGTGGTCATCTGCCGAAGCGGGGAAGAGACCTGATGTCCACGATGTTGCTTCAGCAAAGGCCCCACCGGCCTGACCGCTTCTTCCACCTGCCAAACTGCGTCCCGTCGATGATCGATGCCGTCCAGACTATTCAGAGCGCCGATGCGGGCTAACAGGGTAAGTTCTTTACGCTGCAGCAGCGGTACCCGGTGGGATAGATCTTCCGCAGAGCGGAAGAGGCCTATCTGTGCGCGGGATGCGACCATCGCTTCTCCCACGTCCTGCCTTAAACCTTTGGCATACATCAGACCCATGCGCATGGCGCGCTCGCCATTGCTTTCATGCTCGATGGTGCATAGCCATGCGGACACCTGCACATCGATGGGACGTATGCGCAGGCCATGACGCTGGGCATCTTTTACCAGTACAGCAGGCATATAAAAGCCCATCGGTTGATTATTAAGAATGGCGCAGGTAAACGCGGCCAGATAACGCACCTTGAAGTAAGCGGAAGCATAAGCAATCAACGCAAAACTGGCCGCATGCGATTCAGGGAAGCCATAGAGGGCGAATGAGGTAATGTTCTGGATGATGGTTTCCTGGGTAGCTGCATCGATCCCATTCTTGGCCATGCCGCGTCGCAACTTCACTTCCAGTTGCTCCATACGCTGCCAGGAACGCCGCATACCAACAGCACGGCGCAATTCTTCTGCTTCTGCACCGGAAAAATCAGCCACGGTCATGGCCATTCGTAAAAGTTGCTCCTGGAAGAGAGGAACCCCTAATGTCCGCTTCAGCACTGGCTCGAGCGATGGATGGGGGTAGGTGACCGCCTCTTTTTTCTGTCTCCGGCGCATGTAAGGGTGCATCATCTTGCCCACGATAGGCCCTGGCCGGATGATGGCCACCTGCACCACCAGGTCATAGAATTTTTCCGGGTGATTGCGTGGTAAGGATGCCATCTGCGCCCGGCTTTCCACCTGGAACATGCCCACCGTATCTGCACGCTGCAGAGTTTCATACACCAGCGGATCCTGGGGCAATTGTGCTAAATCGACTGGTTGATCGTAATGCTGCGCAACCAGGACAAGAGATTCCTGGATCACTGCCATCATGCCCAAACCAAGCAAGTCTACTTTGATGATCCCCAGGTCGGCACAGTCTTCTTTATCCCACTGGACCACGGTTCGGCCAGGCATGGAGGATCGTTCCAGCGGCACTACCCGATCCAGCTGGCCCTGGCATATCACCATACCTCCGGAGTGTTGACCGAGATGCCGCGGCAAATCCTGAATACGCATGGAAAGCTCGAGAAATTTGCGGATATGCGCGTGCTCAACATCGAAACCTGCATGGAGAAAAGAGTGTTCCAGGGTGTCACTTTCCCCTTTCCACTCCCACTGCGACACCAGGCTCGAGAGGCGTCCCAGGGTCTCAGGATCGAAGCCCATCGCCTTGCCCACTTCACGCGCTGCCGACTTGCCGCGATAGGTGATCACATTCGCAGTAATGGCGGCTCCAAGCTCTCCATACCGCTGATAGATGTACTGAATCGCTTGTTCGCGTTTATCGCCGGAGGGGAGATCCAGATCGATGTCTGGCCATTCTCCGCGGCTTTCGCTCAGGAAGCGCTCAAACAGCAATTCCATGCCCACCGGATCGACCGCCGTTATTTCGAGCGCGTAGCAGACGGCGGAATTGGCTGCACTTCCACGCCCTTGTATCAGGATGTCGTTTTTCTTGCAGTATTCCACCAGGTCCCAAACGATCAGAAAATAGCCGGCAAAGCCTAGTTTCTCAATCAAGGCCAGCTCATGCTCCACTTGCTTTTCAGCTTTTTCGAGCAGCTTGCGATTGTGGTTGGAGCCATAGCGCTTCAAGACGCCTTCTGCCGTACGACGACGCAGAAAGCTATCCATCGTTTCCCCCTGCGGTACCGGATAGCGGGGGAATTCATACCCTAGATCATTCAGCTCAAATTCCAGCCGCGCAGACAATGCCAGTGTGTTCGCGATGGCCCGGGGAAGATCGCTGAATCTGGCCGTCATCTCCCCTGCATTGCGCAGAGAGCGTTGTTGATTCACGGTGAGCAAGCGGCCTGCATGTTCCAGGTCAGTGTGGTGCCGTACCGCGGTGAATACGTCGAGGATTTCCCGGTCATAGGCAGTTGCATAACGAACGCCGTTCGTAGCCAGTAGCGGCAAGCCCATTCGTTCTGCAATGCGGATGGCAGCCTGGTTTCGCCATTCTTCCTCACGCTCGCCATGACGCTGAAGTTCGACATATACGTTTTTGTGCCCAAAGAGTCGAACCAGGCGTTCCGTAACCTTCACTGCTTCTGATTCCCCTCCACGCATCAGTGCCGACGCCAGTGGGCCTTCCTCTCCGCCTGTGAGGCAGACCAACCCGGACGAGAACTCTTCCAGGTCCTCAAGCGTAGCTGCGCCTTCACACTTGGTGGTCTCCCGCATTTTGAACCGGGTAATCAGTTGGCAAAGATTTTGATACCCGGCGCGTGAAGCACAGAGCAGTGGGATACGAGCAGGTTCCGGAGCATGCTGATGGGGCAGCCATGCCGGAGGTGTGAGCCGCCTGCCCAGACAGGATACTGCGATTTCTGCTCCGATATGGGCGCGCACTCCTTGCTTGCGAGCAAGGGTATGAAACCGCGCCGCTCCGTAAACGCCATTTCGATCCAGCAGTGCCATGGCCGGCATACTGAGCTCGGCAGCGCGCTGGATAAGATCTTCAGGCAGCGATGCCCCCTCAAGAAAGCTGAAAGCGCTGGCTGCATGCAGCTCAACATACTGCTCAGTCATACAATGCCTCTACCTGCCAACCTTCCTGCATAAGATCCCTTATCAGGCAGCAGCAGAGCCTGCATTCATTATTTGCATCATCATGGCCTTTGGCCACAACATCCCATTGTTCGAGCGACCATAGTGAAGGTTTCCACCAGTCTCCGGCAGAGGTCCATGGCCCGTAAGCACGTTCGACTGTATAGCGCTTTTCTCTGAAGACGAATGAGTACGGTTGCCGATCGCGTACTGTAACCATGGCTGGTTCAGGTGGCCGCAATTGCCTTACAGCAAGACGCTGGCTGGGGGATTTTCTGCCGCCGGCAGATGCTGGAACAACAAATGGTTCCATCTGAAACGCGTCGTGGCGGTGAGTGTCCTTAAGTACCGCCTGACCTGCGCAGCCTGCGCCTACGATGGCGTGGATTCGAGCCAGAGTTACATCCAGCCGCATGGGCTCCGGCACCTGGGGAGAAAAAAGTCCCAGCTGCACTTTGCTGGTGCTACCCGGTTGTGCGCTCAAGCAGAGAGACAGGATGGCAGCCTGTGGGGGATGCGCCTGGAGATCCAGATGGATCAGCTTCAACCATAGTTTCCGGTCGATATTCGGCAGTGCAGGCCTTACTGTGCGTGCATGTGTCGATCCCCCTTCGAGATCCAGGTGGAGTGTAATCGAGGCCAGCGCCAGTATGCGCGATTGGGCGCGCACAATGAGCTGATCAAGCATCACTCCCGCAATAAAGAGCAGGGAATCGAGCAGCTCCACTGGCGCGTCTAATTCCATTCTTTCTTCGAGAGCGAAGCTGGGCTCGACTGCAGTAAACAAGTGCGGCAATTCTCCGCGCGCCAACAGGCGCAGTTCCTCGCCTGGCTGCCCAATCCGGGCAATCAATTCCGTTTCTTCAAGATTTCCCAGTTCGCCGAGTGTCGTGATGCCCCACATGGAGAAGGTTTCCGCATGTTCGAGCGAAAGATCGAGAACCGTGAGTGGTAAGGGCGCGAGGGCTGTGCTTTCCATTCCTCGGGGCACTACCCGAATGCCTGCACCCGAATGCCCGCGCGCCAGGCACATGGCAGCACGAGCATTGCTGCTGATTGCAATCGATGCTCGTACGCCAAGTGCTTTTGTTCTTTTCAGCAAGTTCTCACCCAATGCATCAGGAGAACCGAAAAGCTTTTCGGTACCGGCAATATCGATCACACAAGTAAAGCAACCGTCACTGCTTTGATCTTCCACCCGGGGGGAGAAAGAACCGGCGCACTCGAGCAATGCTGCGTGCGCAGCTGCCTCCTCAGCTGGTGAGCGCTTTAATATGACAGCGGTAGGAAACATCTCCATTTCCAGCTTTGTCATTTCTGGTGCGATTCCCAGTGTCCAAGCCAAACGGTTGAGGGAGCACACCTGCTCGAATGGCGGCTCGCCATCCAGCACGGCGATCGGTTTGCGTTGCAGTTCCGGCCTCAAGCGCAGCAGTGCTTGCAGGGGAAATTCCTTCGCCAGCAGGCAAGCGTAGCGGAGAGCAGTCATCGTTGGCCTGCCCAAACACTTTTTGCCTGCCATTGTGCTGTTGGCACGCTTTGCGGCTGCTTACGCAAGGGCAATACATTGCCCTGGGCAAAACGCTGCCGGGCCAGCTCCGCCCGATGTTCGAGGCCGGTGAAGATGGTCCCATCTTGTCCAAGCACTTTTCCAGGATCAAGACGAAGCACCAGCCCAGCGCTGTTCCTGGAGCAAGGGTGTTGCGTCAACAACACCACATTCGATTGCAGGCGCTCGGCTGCTGCGCGAAAACGAAACCATGTCGCCAGGGGCACACGCAGGGCGTACTCCGCGTTCAGGCTGCCCATGTCCAGCACAATGCAACTGAAGCCACCTGCCTGGAGGAGTAGATCGCTCACCCGAAGCCCCTGTTCCAGCCGCGACCAGGATTTGCGTTTAGCAGTCGCGTTTATTCGAGAAGAAGGGAAGGGTGTGAGCTGTGGGCCTGTCTGCTTAGGGATTGGCCGCGTTGTAGGTTGTGCTTCCGCGCAGCGGGGCGTTGCAGTCAGCAAATTGCTGACAGCGGCCGAAAGGCCTTTCGCTTCCATTCGGGGATGGGCTCCACCTACCTGGGGTAATTCCGGCTTACGCTTAAGCGGCTTTTCTGCCATGCGTACTCCATATGGAGAGAAGTCTGGCAGCGGTGCGCTCTCCGTGGATCGGCCGCAGCGTACCCAGAGAAGCCGGGAGAGGTCGACCCCTATGGCTGCCGCTGATTCAGGATGCAATGTATCCGAAACGTCGACCCAGGCGCAGACCTTGCCTGCCTGGGTTAGGTTGGCTACCAAGGTGAGCGCAAGTGAGGTGCGTCCGGAACATTCTGGTCCAACAATCTCGCTGATTGCCCCTATTGGGAATCCGCCATGCAGCAGTTCATCGATCTCACGAATACCCGTGGGAGCAACCGTGTAGGCTAACTTCGGCGACGGAGTGAGCGCCGAAGGGATCCTTTTCGCCAGGTTTGCTTCGATTTGGGCGCGCAGGTGCTGGGCGGTCGGCATGAATGAATCTTCGCCTTATTTTCGCCTATGGCGAGCCAGTTGTGTCAACCGCCTCTGTGGGAAAAGTCTGGATACAGGTCTTAGGATTATGAAAACAAGGCGCTTATAAATTAAGCCCTGGTTGAAAGCAGGCTCGTTCCGTGGCTTTAACTAACCCCGTTGCCCTTGTTGTTGAAACAGGATGACTCTTGAGTCCGTCTTATGAACAACATGGCACACTCCGGCGACCTCGCAGGCTTAGGAGATAATCAATCCATAGGTAAAACAGGGGCTGAATGATCCTGAGTTTTTTTCATTTCGCGGTATTGGGGATGGCTGCTATCCCTTTGATCTACTACACACTTGCACTGTTCAGTGCATGGCGGTTCTTCCGCAGATCGCATAACACAAGCCCATTAGCCGGTTATACCCCTCCCGTGAGTAATCTCAAGCCCATTCGAGGACTTGATCCGGATGCTTATGAGAACTTCGCCAGTTTCTGCCGCCAGGACTATCCCGAGTACGAGATTGTGTTTTGCGTCGGCGATGCTTCTGAGCCCGCGTTGCCGACGATTCAGCGGTTGATCCGGGACTTTCCTGAATGTCAGATCCGGGTTTTGATCGGCTCCGGGAGGGTGGCTGCCAACGATAAGGTCGCCAAGCTGGCGCGGCTGTCTGCCGAGGCAAAATACGAAACTGTGGTGATGAGCGACAGCGACGTTCGCGTGCAACCAGATTACCTGCGCATCATAGTTGCCGGTATGGCGGATCCTAACGTGGGAGCGGTTACCTGCTTTTATGCCCCGGTACCCAGCGAAGAAAAAACCTTCGTACAACGCGTGCAATCGGTAGGAATGCTCTCTGACTTTTACGCCGGTATTTTAGTAGCCAGGCAATTGGACGGAGTCAAGTTCGCCCTGGGTCCGACGATTGCCACCACGCGAACGCGGCTTGCCGGCTTTGGCGGCTATGCGGCTATTGAAAACCGCCCGGCGGATGATCTGCTTGTAGGACGTTTGATCGCTGAGCAAGGATATGAAGTACAGTTACTCAATTATTCAATTCAGACCGTATCGGACTTTCATTCGCTGCGCGACCTGTTTCTGAAGCGATTGCGTTGGACTGTGGTCATGCGCATTATGCGTCCATGGGGACACCTGGGGCTGATTTTTACTCTTGGTTTGCCGTGGGCATTGGCAGCGATTTTTGTTCAACCCACTCCAGAGATAGCTTTTGCTTATCTGAGCGCTTATTTCGCATTCCGTATCGCCATGATGGAAGTGATTGGAAGATGGGGATTGAAGCAGCCAGACATCTATAAGAAACTGTGGCTGCTTCCAGTCTGGGATTTGCTGGCGGCCAGCATATGGCTGACAAGTTTTACCCGCAACAGCATTCGCTGGCGAGACGGCTACTACTACATTCGCAATGGTGAGTTGGTTCCGGTGGATCCTGCAGCGGCTATTCGCGCAGCGGAGAAGGCTCCGGAGCGAGTGGTTCACTCAGACGTGTGAATCTGCTGCCCTGTCCGGAACACCCAGGTCTCAAAAGCGAGACCTGGGCCACCCACTTCACATCTGGAGCAAACGAACACTGGAAATGGATATTTAGAGAGCCGTCTTGGCCAAGACCGGCTTTTCCACCCGACGATCATTTCGGGTGTGACGCCAGTTCACCCTGGGCAGAAACAATGCCGTATCGATCCGGTCCTTGTAGCGAACTGCAATATCGATGAGTGAATCCAATAACGAATCAGAAAGAAAGTGTGGCGCCAAGCCAAGATCGATGAGCTTGGAGTGTTTCGCATTGTAGTAATGCTGCTCTGCTTCCACCCGCGGATCAGGCAAGTAGTCGATCTCAACCTTCAATCCCGTTTGCTTGCCGGCGTTCTGTACCAGACGGGCTAGATCGAGGACCGAAAATTGCTCGGTGAATTGGTTGAAGACGCGGAATTCTCCTTTGCCGGCAGGATTCAGACAAGCAAGTTCGACACAGCGCACAGTGTCGCGGATATCGAGAAAGCCGCGCGTCTGGCCGCCTTTGCCATAAACCGTGAGCGGATGGCCAAGAGCCGCCTGGGCACAGAAGCGATTGAGCACCGTGCCGAAGACCTCGTCATAATCGAAACGGTTGATCAATGCTTCATCCAGGGCGACCTCATCGGTCATGGTTCCATACACCACGCCCTGGTTTAGATCGGTGGCGCGCGTACCCCAGATTTTGCAGGCGAACATCATGTTGTGGCTGTCGTGGACCTTTGACAGGTGATAAAACGATCCCGGCTGCTTGGGATACGGGAGCACGTCTTTGCGGCCGTTGTGCTCGATGGTGATGTAACCCTCTTCGATATCGATGTTCGGCGTGCCGTACTCTCCCATGGTGCCCAGCTTGACCAGGTGACAGTCCGGCTGGAACTCGCGCAGGGCAAAGAGCAGGTTCAGCGTGCCCACGACATTGTTCACCTGGGTGCCCACCGCGTGGTTGCGGTCGATCATCGAATAGGGCGCAGAGCGCTGTTCCGCAAAGTGAATCACGGCTTCTGGCTCAAACGTCTTGATGGTCGAAGCCAGAAACTCATAATCGGTCACGTCGCCAACAAATAACTCAATTGTTTTGCCGGTGAGTTCGTGCCACACGCGCAGGCGATCGGCCAGGGGGCGAATCGGAGTAAGCGACTGCACTCCGAGTTCGTGGTCCCAAAGGCGACGCACGAAGTTATCGATAATGGCAACCGAATGTCCGCGGTTCGATAAATAAAGAGCGGTGGCCCAACCACAGTAGCCGTCGCCGCCAAGCACAGCAATCTTCATAGTGCCCTCAATTCGTCTGCTGATATGTCCAACGTCAAGTCTAGCAGGGGTATGGATGTAGACCCCCTGGAGATCAAATGGGAGTACCGGCCCCTTCGCTGACCAAAACCGGCAGCTTTCGGGTGGATCCTGGTGTCGATTGGATGCTCCATTGTTTCATCCACAGAAACAGGATCATCAAGCCCCATAGGTGGTATCCGAGGTTGGCTCGTCTGTCCAGGTGGAGTTGCATCAATCTTTCCATGGTGTCCGCGCGGAACAGATCTGCGTGCTCAGAAAGGCCTTGCTGCAAAGTGTCCAGCATCAGTGAACGCAGAGAGCCGCGGAGCCACTGATGCGCGGGAATGTCGAAGCCGACTTTTTTGCGTTGAAGAATCGATGCGGGTAGTTTGTCCTTCATCAATTCCTTCAGGACGAACTTTTGCCGCGAGCCGCGCATCTTCAGCGTGTCCGGCAAAGTGGCAGCAAACTCAACGATGCGGTGGTCAAGAAAAGGAGGACGCACCTCAACCGCATGGGCCATGCTCATGCGATCCGACTTCACCAGAATGTCGTCCGCCAGGTAATACTTTTGATCGAATGCAAGATATGGGTAGAGGCTGTTGTCGGCCGCAACCGAATTGGCCAGGCCAGCCAATATATAGTCCAAGGACCCGGGGAGAGGATGCCGTAACAAGGCCGCTTTGGCGTCCTCAGAGAAAGTCCCATTCCAGTGCACATGGGCCTGTTCGGGTCGCATCAGGCTGCCCTCAAGAAAGCGCTTCAGCTTGTATTCGAGGCTGATCTTCTCGTCCGAGACTGGCCATAAGCGCAGCCCGTGAAGGGCAGCCTTGATCGCCGCAGCAGGCATGGTGCGTGCAGTGCGGGCAAGCTGGTTGGCGCGATAGGTGAGGTATCCGGCAAAGATCTCATCGGCGCCCTCGCCGCTCAGGGCGACGGTGGCGTGCGTCTTGCACATGCGGGAGAGAAACCAGACCGGCAATGCTCCTGCATCGGCGCTCGGCTCATCGGAGTAATAAGCGAACTGCTCGATTGCGCCCTGCAGATCTTCCTGGGGATTCAAATCAAACTGCTCGTGTTCTGTTCCGTAGTGCGAGACTACCCGCTGGATATGCTCCGTCTCATCAAAGCTGCGGCCGTTGAAGGAGATGGAGAACGTCTTCAGGCGAGCATGATTGGTGGCGGCCGCATAATGCAGGATGGTGGATGAGTCGACCCCGCCGCTGAGCCAGACGCCCAGAGGTACGTGGGAGAGCAAGTGCTCGCGTACGGACTGCTGCAGCAGAGAGTCCAGCTCCTGTTTTGCACTCTCCAGGTCGATGTCTCGCGGCGTGGAGTCGGGTAGGCGCCAATAGGATTCGGTGCGCATCTGGCCGTCATGCCACTCAGACCAATGGCCCGGTGGAAGCTTTTCCACCCCATCCACCAGCGTCCAGGGGCAGGGAACGTAATTCAGAGAGAGATAGCAGTCGAGCCCTTCCAGGCTCAGGCGGCGCTCTACTTCGGGATGGACGAGGATGGCCTTGAGCTCGGACCCAAAGAGCACATCCTCACCATACTTCGCCAGGTAAAGGGGCTTGATCCCCATGCGGTCTCGAGCCAGGACAAGGCGCCGCGCCGACTTGGTCCATAGGGCGACGGCGAACATACCCCGTAAGCGGGCAAAACAGGCGGTGTCCCATGCCAGGAAGGCATAAAGCACTGTCTCAGTATCGCAATGGGTAAGAAACTTGTAGCCGAGAGCCTCCAGCTCAGGGCGCAGTTCAAGGTGGTTATAGATTTCTCCGTTGAATACGATGACTGTGTCGCCATCGCTCGAGGTGATCGGCTGATCGCCGGCAGCCAGATCGAGGATCTTCAAGCGGGTTGCGCCCAGAGAGCACAGGCGGGAAGAGAAGACTCCCTGCTGGTCAGGTCCTCGATGGGTCAGGGTCGCGGTAGCGGCGCGAATCCTGTCGGGCTCAGAAGCCCAGCTTTTCTGGGTAAAGCCGGCAATGCCACACAAATCGGTAAGACCTCACGAAAGGCTCAAACTATAGTTATATCGCAAACCGGCCTGTCACCTGGGTCATGGACACAGGGTCCAGCTAGTACAATCAGGGTTGACGGAAGTGAATGAAGTCTCAAAAGCCACTGCATCTTAAGACATTTTTGCTGATCCTGGTAATGGTCATTGCGGGCCCCCTTGGGAACGTTTTGCTGAGCAAGGGAATGAAGCAGACAGGGTCACTGGCATGGTGGCCGCCAAGCGAGGCACTCCACACGGTAGTCCGCGTGCTTGGAAGCGGCTCTGTTTGGCTGGGAGTCGCGTCTCTGCTCACCTTTTTCCTGGCCAATATTTTGGTCTTGTCCTGGGCGGATTACAGTTTCGTACAGCCGGCTTCCTCGGTCGCCTATGGGGTTTCCGCGCTGCTCGGCTGTCTCCTGCTGGGGGAGCCGGTTTCACCCTTACGCTGGACAGGCATTGCCATCATTTGCCTGGGTGTATTTGTGGTGGGGCAGACCAGTCCGCAAAGCCACCCGCACAGCCCCACGCAAAGCCTGGAGCGGGGCTCACAAAGTTTGGAGAGCACCTAGTTTGGTCGAGGCCATTCTCTTTTCGCTCATCATAGTGGCCGGCACTGGTGGCGAGTTGTGCGTTTCCCGGGCCATGAAAACGGTGGGAGAAGTGAAAGATTTTCGTCCCTTGTCGATTGCCCGCGTGATTCTTCGGGCGCTGCGCGTAGGCTGGATGTGGGCAGGAGTTGGGATGATGGCACTGGCGTTTTTCTCGCTCCTAGGGGCACTTTCCTTTTTGAACGTAAGCTTCGTGGTGCCGGTAACTGCCCTGAGCTATGTGGCCGGCGCGTGCGGAGCCATGTTTTTCCTGCGGGAGCGGGTCAGCCGGCGGCGCTGGGCGGGTGTTTGCCTGGTCGTAATCGGGGTCACCCTGGTGTTTTTGGGCAAACGATGAGCACTACTGCACCAGTCCGCGGCACCCAAAGTATTGCCCTGCGCGAGATTGTATTGCTGGCCATTGACTCGTTTCGCCTGAACCAGGTTCGCTTCGCCCTGACCGCCCTGGGTATGGTGATCGGGACCGCCTCGCTGATCCTGGTGGTCACCATCGGGCTCTCGGGGAGGAGGTACGTGCTCACCTCCATTCAAAACATCGGGACCAACCTCATTTGGGCAGAGTACGCTGGGCTGTCGGATGCCAGTATCGCGTCGGTGCGCGATTACCTGACGGTGGACGATATGCGTGCTGTGGAGCAGCAGGTCCCGGGCATCCAGGCGGCATCGCCAGTGCTCAATCTGCACCAGTTCTTCACCAGCGGAGGAGGCAAGGAACGCGATGTCCTGATCCTCGGAGTGAATCCGGAATATCCTGACATTCGCCGGCTTTATCTCATCGCGGGGCGCTTTTTCGATCAGCAGGACTCGTTAACTCACAGTCATGCCGCGCTGGTCACAGAGAGATTTGCCTTGACCCAGTACGGCAATCCCTCCGAGGCGGTTGGGAAGACGTTGGCCATCTCCGGGGTGCCATTTACCATTATCGGCGTTTTTCGGGAGCGGGTGGCGACGTTTGGGCAGTCAGAAATTGTCGACGAGACGGTGCTCATCCCGTACACCGTAGCGCGCTACTTCACGGGAACAGACGCGGTCAACCAGATTTACTTTTCCATGACCGACTCGGGCAGTGTTCTCTGGGCTACGCAGGCGATCTGGAAGGCCATCAAGTCCAGGCATCGTTCGGAATCCGTGTATGACGTTGGTAATTTATCCGAGGTGCTCTCGATGGCGGGGAAGACGGCTACGGCCTTCAGCGTGGTGCTGCTCTTGTTTTCGCTGGTGACCCTGCTGGTCAGCGGAGTGGGCATCATGAACATCATGCTGGCCACCGTACGTTCGAGGATCCGGGAGATCGGGATCCGTAAGGCTTTGGGTGCGACCTTTCGGGAAATTCAGCTGCAGTTTCTGGCCGAGGCGGTGCTGATCTCGCTCAGCGGGGGCGTGGTGGGTACGGTGCTGGCCATGGCTTTACCGCTTTTGATTGCATTTTTTACCGACTACCGGCTGCAGGTTTCCTGGCTGTCGGCGGTGCTGGCGATTGTCGTATCCTGCGCGGTGGGGGTAGCTTTTGGGACGTTTCCCGCGGTGCGGGCGGCGCGCATGGATCCTGTAGAATCACTGAAGTACGAATAGGGGTGTGCAATTTTTCTATTGCACTCGTCGTATTCGCGGTATATCCTAAAAGAGCGTCGAATACGATTTTGGTTCTCAGCTCGTTCTGCTTTAGGAGTCCGCACTACCTGCAGATACCCCGATTGAATTCAGCGTCATCTCGTTACTAAGGAAGAAACACAATGGAACAAGGTACA
>Ga0302325_10002383_pt1 | contig 45724 bp, 40 predicted proteins | sample Palsa_T0_2_FD_201948 | JGI IMG/M metagenome (GOLD analysis project Ga0302325, IMG submission 201948) | Peat permafrost microbial communities from Stordalen Mire near Abisko, Sweden - Palsa_T0_2 | ecosystem: Environmental > Terrestrial > Soil > Palsa > Peat permafrost | place: Sweden: Abisko...
TTCACTCGATACCGCCGTCAGGATGATGGCTCGCCACCAATTGGGCGTGGACTTGAGCGAAGAGGAGGCGCGCTCCATCGCCGCGTGGCTGGGATCCTTGACCGGAGACATCCCGCGCGACTACATCACGCCGCCCACTCTGCCCGCGGCAGTACGACAATGAACATCACCAGACGCTTGCGCCATGTGCCGTTGCGCGTGCAATTAATATGGGTATTCGCACTCCTCGCGATCATGACCACCGCGATCTCGACGATCACCCTGACGACGCTGTCAGGCCAACGCATGCTCGCCTCCTTAACCGAAAGATCCATGCAAATTGCGACGCAGCTGCAACATCAATTGCAGTCAGTGATCGCGTTCGATGACCATCTGACGGCCCGTGAGCTGTTCGATTCCTATGCAGGAGTTCGTGAGCTCGATGGCATCGCAGTCTACGGGGACGAGGGTGAACTCATCGAAGGGCGGGGCGTTCGCCCTGAACAACTGCGCTCTGTCAATGCGGATCTCGGCGTCAACAAAAACCACGTGATTGTTGTTGCCGGCATCACATCTCGCGAAGGGCGGTTGGGGCGCCTCTACGTCAGCTTTTCGACTCAGTTAAACGATGAGGCGCAACGCCGCGCGTGGTGGATCGCAGCCGGGATTGGCGGCGCTGTCGTGCTGTGCGCGCTTTTGCTGGCGGTGCACACCTCGCGCCGCATCACGCGCCGTCTGGTGAGCATCGCCCAAGCGGCGGACCGAATGGCAGCCGGTGATTTCTCGGAGGTGACCCTCGATGACCGAACGCAGGATGAAATCGGGGCGCTCGCACACGCCTTCAATGTCATGGTGTCGGAACTAAATCGCATGGCGAAAGAGCACGAACAGCTGGTGTTGACCGAGCGAGAACGGCTTGAAAATGTGGTCACCGAGCGCACGCAGGCGCTCGAACAGAGCCGAGAAATGTTTAGACTCATGGCTGAAAGCACCAATGCCGTTCCGTTTACCCTGGATTTGTCGCGCGGCTGCTTTACATATATTGGCGCCCAGGGTATCGCCGATTCCGGAATTCCTGAACCTCAATGGAAGGTGCCGGGAGGTTTGGACGTCGTCGTTCCCCGAGAGACGAATCCCGAGGTTCGGCAACGCTTCGATGAATGCGACAGCGGCCCGTTTGAATTTGTGACGGCGTTGTCCCAGGACAACGGGCGTCGCACCGAAGTGCGCTGGACGGGTACCTGCGAAAGTATGACGGGAACTAAAGTCTTGCGCGGTTTGATGCTCGATATCACCGAGTTGCGGCGCTTAAGCCGTGAACTTGCCGCTGCGCAAAAGCTCGAATCCGTGGGCCGCCTCGCGGCGGGCGTCGCGCACGAGATCAACACGCCGGTTCAGTTCGTCTCGGATAATGTGCAGTTCGTGCGCACCGCGATGACTGATGTAGCTGCGGTGATTCGCGCCTACCGGGATCTTAAAGCGGCGGCCAAATCGGCGAGTGATGTGGCTGGGGCGGTGCAGCTCGCCGAGGACGCCGAGAAGGCCGCTGACCTTGACTACATCCTGCAAAACGCGCCCCAGGCGCTCGACAGCTCGATCGAGGGCCTGGGACGGATCGCAACCATTGTGCGCTCGATGAAAGAATTCGCCCATCCGGACCAAGCGCAAAAAACCCTTGGCGATTTGAATCAAGCGATTCGCAGCACCCTCATCATTGCGCACAACGAATACAAGTACGTCGCCGAGCTTTGCACCCAGTTCGCCGATCTGCCGCCCATCCCCTGCTATCTGGGGGAGATCAATCAGGTGCTGCTCAACTTGCTAGTGAATGCATCGCATGCGATATCCGATGTGGTCAAGGACACGGGCAATCTCGGGAAACTTGACGTGCGCACGCGCCTCGACGGCGACTGGGTTGAGATTTCGATTGGGGATACCGGCACGGGTATCCCCGAAGCGGCGCGCGATAAAATTTTCGACCCCTTCTTCACCACCAAAGAAGTCGGCAAAGGGACTGGGCAAGGGCTCGCTATTGCACGCAGCGTCATCGTCAAGAAGCACGGGGGTACGCTGCGCTTCGAGACCGAATGCGGTAAAGGTACCACCTTCATCATTCGGCTCCCCATCGATGCAGCCATTGAAGTGAGCGATGCGAGACGGGTCGCGGCGTAAAGGGCGTCGCTAACGGGAATTTAAACTCTCGCAAAATGCGCGGAGTTCGCGCAATGACGGCTTTTTTCGTCCGCAAGTTGGTCCTCGGTCAGGGCCTTTCTGGCTTAACGAAGGTCCTGCGATGGTGTGTTGCGATGGGGTTCCGACTCAAATTCCTTCGGTCCGAAGATCGTTCCAATGTCCGCTCTGGTCGAAAGGTTTCTGCTCGAGTGACCGAAGTTGGCCCGTTCAGAGACCGACGACTGAAAGTCTGGAGCCCGGACCCTCACAACTCGATGTATCCCTACGTAGCCTTACGTGACCCCACATACCTCGAAAATTCACACACTACTCACACTTGGCATACACCATCGCACCAAATCGCTCGTTTTGAGGCTCGGAAGAAATGCCCGTGTGGGTTCGATTCCCATCGCGCGCTCCACTTCCAGCCAACGCTGGCCAATACCAGCCACTTGATCGCGAGCTTACATCCGGCGGGACGTTGGTAGGCGTTGGCTAGCGCTGGTCGTGGTTTCACACACAGTCTTGTCCGTAATGACCGGTTTCGGACCCTCTGCTGCCGCACGCCACCGTCGGCTTTGGGGGCACCAACCATTTGACTCAGGGATTGTATCCAACAGGGTTCGACTACACGGCGCACGTTGGATTGCGGCCCTCAGATGGTCGAATCCAGTTCGCGCCTGTCCGACCGCAAAAGTGAAGGCGTGCGCCTACATAAAACTAGGCAAATGACGTAATAGCCGTACGGCTGGCTTTCTCCCAAAGTACTGGCGGCATCATCCCTCGCGAACCCATCCTTTATGAATGTGACTGCAAGCTCGCCGGTTGAACGAGAGACTTCTCGCGTGAAGGATCAAGGCGAAGAGTGCTCAAAGCCATCGCTTCGGGCGCTGGACTGGCTAAATTTCTTTTTAGCAGATGTTCAGACTGGAGTCGGACCATTTCTCGCAATTTACCTTGCCAGCTATGCATGGGACGAAGAGCGTATCGGGCTCGCTCTGAGCGTTGGTGGAATCGCTGGAATAATCGCCCAAACACCCGCCGGCGCTTTGGTTGACCAGGTTCACAAGAAGCGCACGATTATCGCCGTCGGTGTCTCTGGGCTGAGCTTGGGGGCGCTTCTGATCGCGTTTCTACCGACCTTTTGGTCAGTCATGTCGGCTCAGATCCTCATTGGCGCAACTTCAAGCATCTTCATCCCAGCCATCTGCGCTATTTCGCTCGGTATCGTCGGCCACCAGATGTTTGATGCCCGGCAGGGACGTAACCAATCGTTCAACTCTGCGGGCAACGTCTTTGCCGCCGTATCGATGGGCCTTCTCGGATACTTCGTTTCCAATCGCAGCATCTTCTTTTTCGTCGCGCTTTGCACCTTACCGACCCTGCTCGCCCTAAGCAAAATACGCGCCGATGAGATCGACTACGAGCGAGCGCGGGGGGCAAGGAAGAGTGATGATGAGGGCAAACCCGCCAAGGCCGCTGCGCTTTTGAGAGATCGTCCCTTGCTCATCTTTCTGATCTGCGCCGTGATGTTTCATTTCGCGAACGCCGCCATGTTGCCGCTCCTCGGGGAAATGCTGGCCAAGGGTCACGGGCGAAGCTCCATGATGTTCATGTCAGCGTGTGTCGTCACTACGCAGTTCACGATCACGATGATCGCTGCCTGGTCCGGCCGCAAAGCGGGTTCCTGGGGAAGGAAGCCGTTGCTGATGATCGCTTTTGGCGTACTACCGATACGGGCGGTTCTCTACACGCTCACCAGCAATACGGTCGCTTTAGTCGCGATCCAAATCCTCGATGGCGTCGGGGCGGGCATATTCGGCGTAGTCTCTGTACTCGTGATCGCGGACCTCACACGGGGATCGGGGCGATTCAATGTGACTCTAGGCGCGATAGCCACAGCGGTCGGCATCGGGGCTGCTCTTAGTCAAGCGATTGCCGGTGCAATCGTTCATCATTCTAGCTTCAACACGGGATTCCTCTTCCTTGCCGCTATCGCAGCGGCGGCGTTCGGCGTCCTGTACTTCTTCATGCCAGAAACACGAGAAAAGAGCTTTCTTAGCGAGCATCCATGAGCACCATTTTTCTATTGACGATGTCCAACGTCTTCATGACTTTCGCTTGGTATGGGCATCTGAAATACGGACACGATTGGCCGCTGTGGAAAGCGATCCTGATTTCTTGGGCAATCGCGCTGCTCGAGTATTGCCTGGCCGTGCCTGCCAATCGCCTCGGCTTTGTCCAGTTCTCAGGATTTCAACTCAAGATCATCCAAGAAGTGATCACAATTTCGGTCTTCATTGTATTCGGCATTTTCTTTCTCAAAGAGAAACTCGCTTGGAATTATCTAGTAGCATTCGCCTTCCTCGGTGTCGCGGCATTCTTTGCCTTTGCCTTCAAAGCGCCCGTCGTCTTGACGCCAAAGCTCTGAACAAGGGCCGCTGCGGCCGCGGAAGTGCACTGTTAAATAACTAGGCACCCCGCGCGAACCCCCGGGCGCAAGCGTGTCGTCGTCTGCTATGCGCGGCAGAAAACTAATTGTTCGCCCCAATTTGCACTCGTCGGATGCCCCGCCGGTAATTGCTGTGAAAAGGCCGTAGTAGAATTACTACAAAATTCGCCGTCGTTTTCTTACGGGCCCAGGTCACATCCATGAAATGATTGGGCGGAAAGCGGAACGGCCGCGACATAGGCTGCAATAGATCGATTTGGCGTGGCCAGAACAATAATTGGCATTTACTCGGGCAACTTCTGAATGCGAGATCGCTCTGGGAGCGCGATGAATATGGAAAACTCAGGAGCAACTACGCCGCTGGTTAGCCCCGACGGATCCGGGGTACCGAATATCCTCGATCTGCGTCCCCTAATTTTGCTGGTTGATGACCAGCCTGCGCGACTCATGACATACGAGGCTATCCTGGCAGATCTTCCGGTTCGAACCGTTCGCTCATCTTCTGGGAACGAGGCGCTCCAACAACTGCTAAGGCAGGACTTCGCTGCCATATTGCTCGACGTCAACATGCCGGACATGGACGGATTCGAGGTAGCACGACTCATTCGTGGGCACCCGCGGCTCGAGCGGACACCGATCATTTTTGTTACCGGCTTCGAGGTGTCGGCCCTTGATCAGCTCAAGGGCTATGAGGTCGGAGCCATCGACTACATTTCGGTGCCTATCATTCCGGAGATCCTGCGCAGCAAAGTGGCGGTCCTCGTAGAGCTCCACCTGCGCCACCGCGAGCTGCAAGAGCTCAATCGCGCACTCAAAGATGCGCGAGCCGAACTTGATTCGCAGTACGCAGGTGATATGGCTTATCAACGGAGTCAATACGAGGCCATCCTGTCGAATACCCCCGACTTCGCGTACGTATTCGACCTGCATCATCGATTTACTTACGCCAACGAAGGTCTCCTCGAGATGTGGGGCAAGACTCGCGAAGAAGCGATAGGCAAGAACTGTCTCGAGCTCGGCTACGAGCCCTGGCACGCCGCAATGCATGATCGCGAAATTGATGAAATCGTCGTCACCAAGAAGCCCATCAGAGGCGAGGTTCCCTTTACCGGCACTTTTGGTCAGCGCAACTACGATTACCTAATGGTTCCCGTCCTCGGTGCGGGTGGTGAGGTGGCCGCCGTGGCCGGCATCACCCGCGACATCACTGAACGGAAGCAAATGGAGGAGTCCCTACGCCAGTCGGACCGCCGCAAGGACGAGTTCATTGCGATGCTTGCGCACGAACTTCGTAATCCTGTGGCTCCAATCCGAAATGCGGGCGAGCTTCTTTCCCGACTGGCGACCGATGAGCGTCAGGTCGCACTCGCGAGCGTGCTCAAGCGCCAGACCGAGCAGCTCTCGAGGTTGCTAGACGACCTTCTCGAAGTGGCACGGGTAACACAGGGCCGGATCGAACTTAGACGCGAAATCGTGGCAATACAAGCGTGCGTCCAAATGGCGGTCGAAGCGGTCGAGCCCGTGATCAAGGAGCGAGGTCAGCGGCTCAGCGTGACCCGACAGGGCTTGTCCGTTTTCGTGTACGTGGACAAGGCCCGCCTGACCCAATGTATCGTCAACTTATTGACAAACGCCACGAAGTTTACGCCCGCCAATGGTGATATCCGCGTCAATTCGCGCATCGAAGACGGTCAGGCGATCATCGAAGTGAGTGACACCGGCGTAGGCATTGCTGCCGACCTGTTACCGCAGCTATTCGATCTGTTCGTGCAGGGACAGAGATCGCTCGATCGATCGGAAGGGGGACTTGGTATTGGCCTCTCAGTATGCAAGCGCCTGATCGAGATGCATGGAGGGCATGTCACCGGGTCGAGCGAGGGAGTCGGTCACGGCTCGACATTTGCAATCCATCTTCCGCTCGCCAAGGAAGAAGCGGCCGCTTCTCGCGAAGCCGCACCGCAAGCGAGCAATGCCAAGCGGCGCATTCTAGTGGTGGACGATAACAAGGACGCCGCCGACTCGCTCGCGGCATTGCTGGAGATGGACGGCCACGACGTGAAGGCCGTGTACACGGCGGAGGCAGGACTTGAAGAGACCGACGTGCAAAAGCCGGATCTGGTCCTGCTCGATATCGGCCTTCCGAGAATGAGCGGATATGAAGTCGTTCAGCGCATCAAAGCGGCCCACCCGTTGATGTCCGTGGTGGCGCTCTCGGGTTACGGCAGTACTGAAGATAAGCAGCGGGCGGCAGCCGCCGGGTTCGACGCACACTTGGTAAAACCCGTCGATTTCGATGTTCTGACAAGGCTAATGAATCGCTGCTAACAGAGCCAAAGCATCGCGAACCTTAGTGATTCGCAAGCTTATTTTGCTATGGTTCGTACGCTCCCAGTAAAAGTTAAAAGTGCGATGCTCAATATCGGTCAGCAACTGGGAATCCGAAACACGCGCCGTGATGGCCTTCGCCCATATAGGACTAGAAACACCGGCGGCGGCAGCAGCGCCGAAGAAGCTGCGGCGGGTCAGTATCATCAGTTCTTCCTTGAAATGTGAACAGCTAGCATTGGGCGGTCCACCTTAAATGTTAGCCGAGATGTTCCCAGAGCAGTCGCGAGTGGCGCCTCTCGGGAAGTCCAATCAAGACTTCCGCTTCGTCGCCGCCTCACGGGCTGCCTTGAGCTCCTTCCAGTTTGGCGCGTACTCAAGCGCCTCGTCGAACTTCGCAATTGCCGCTTTCGTTTTGCCCTGATGCGCCAGCGCGTCGCCCCAACTCTTGAGCGCATCAGCGAAGTGTGGGGTCTTTCGGTGGGCGGCTTCGAACTTCGCGACGGCGCCATCGATGTCGCCTTTCGCGATACGCATGTCGCCCCACTCGGAGAAGGCGAAGGGAAGTGATGGTGCTTGCCTGACTGCCTCAGAATACCATCGTTCGGCCGCGGGCCAGTCTCTCTTGATTGTTGAGATTTGGCCGCGGACACGCACGCACAGGTAGCAGTCGAGCGGCGTGGCGGAAATGAGAGCCTCGGCACCGGCGAGATCTCCGGCGCGCGCCATGGCCTGCGCTTCCAGCGGTTGAATCCAGACTGATCTCATGCGAGCGAAAAGCCTGTTCCCCGATGCGTGCCTCTCAAGCCACGCGTCGCTCGCCCGTGCATCGGACAACGCGGCCGGCCAGTCATCGCTCGCAGCCGCAATCCAGTACGTCGGGAGCGCATAGAACGCGTTGGTGGCATCCAACTGCAGAAACGACGTATCGTCATTGGGCGGCATGGTCCCGACAATGGCTTTCGCGGCATCCGGGTCGTGATTTATCGCGTAGGCGGTCGCCGCCAGGGCCGGCGCCAGCTTCTCGGTTAGCAAATAGAAAGTTGCAGCCTCCGCGAGCGTCCAATCTTGAGCAGATTTCGGAATATCCCCGGTAAGGGTTTCTAGCCAAGCCACAGAGATTATCTTGTTACTCTCAAAGAATTCCTCCATAGTTCCGGGCGCTCGCTTTTGAGAATTTATCGCCAATGGTCGGGAATATTCCAAGGCTTGCTCGTCGTGCCCGGACCACACTTCCACCCCGACTAGGCAAATTTCGGCCGGAACCACTAACGCACCAGAATGGGCAAGGCCCTGCAAGCAGTGCTTCCGCGCACTCTCCAGATCGCCCTTCGCGCTCCAGTCAAGCATCCCCCATTCGATATCAGCCCAGCCGCGCTCGCTCTGTGCGCCGTTGGTGGCGAGCTCAGTGATGACGCTGAATGCTTCAGCGTTGCGATTCTGACCAGAGAGAAACTGAGCGAATCGGTAGGGCTGGCTGGTTCGATAGACCGCTTCCGCCGCCTTACCAGCGAGTTCGTCAAAGTCGCTTTCCGCGCCCGTAAACGTGTCCGGCGGTACATCGTCAAAACGTGCTGTTACGGCTATTCCAGTGGCAGTGCGAATCACTTCTCCGCTGATACGATCGGGGTGACCAAGCCTATCTCGGAGAAACTTACTGACCGCACGCAAGTCCAGGCCGGTCTCTGGAATTTCTACCTTGATATCCGAGCCCCAATTGTATTGATAAGAGTTTGCGGGTCGGTCAGACGCCGTGGCTGTCTGCATGGCTTGCAGCTTGTCCAGGAAGCGAGTCGCGACCACTTCGCCGGTTAGCCCGTCTCGAGCCATATCGGGTGGAACCGAAAACGCTTCCACCACAAGACCGTGGTCCGCAATTGCATCGCGGATCATGATCAAGGCACCAATGCCGACGACCGTTGCGGCCAGGATCACAAACAGGCGCAGCGCCACTCGCAGCCTTTCGTCGAAGCGCTTGAGCTTGAGCAACTGCAGGATCACTGCGCGCTGCTCGTGCAGGTGTTCGGTCTGAACCTCAATCAGATGGCTTTGCTTGCGGAAATACGCAGAAGCCTCCTGAGCTAGCTGAGGATCGCTCCTGGCAGCCTCAGCGGCGAGCGCAGCAGCGGTCGGATCTAGAGATGTAGGGGTGTCGGGGGCCGCGCCTTCACTAGGTGTTTCGGCACCACCGCCCAGTATTCCAGAGACTCCGCCCGACTCCGCCATGGTGGTCCTCTATGAATTCACTAAATCACTCGGGCATTAAATCGGCTTTCAGCACAGCGCGCAGCTCATGATATCGACGCGCATGATTATTCGCGAATGTTCGCTGCCATTCGCTCGCCGGTAGGAATCGGGCCGATCGAAGACCCACAACTAGAAGGCTAGAGCCCGGGATCTTGCCCGTCGATCATCGGGTTGGCTGCAGCACTTAGTTGGCTGGCGGGGCCTTTGCATAATCTTATGAGTTGAGTGTCATAGCGAGTGCGGTTATTGAACTTGCGCGAGTTGAACCGCCTCCGGGGTGCTGCCCCCAAGGTCATCGCTTGATGCGAGCAGTATTCGATAACTGCGCAAATCGTCTTCGTTCAGGGCGCCACCATCGGATGCGACGCGCGGAACCGCGCCAACGCCCAGCGTTGTGCCCAATCCGGCATACAGATAGCGATCGCCAAACATCCGTTGCAGGGCGGCAAAGGTTGGTTCGCCGGTACAGTGACCGGGAGCGATGTAATCCACTTTGTAAGTGTCATGCAGTGTTGTCACAATCTTTTCGATAGCCGGGTCCTGGGTAGCTACTAAATGAAACCCGCCCGCGATGAAGTGGATGTGTGGATTGATCTTGGCGGCTTCGGCAACGATGCTCTCAATGCCCGGATGCGAACAGCCAACTATCAACACGATGCCATCCGCCGTGTTGATGGCCAACGACAATTCCTTCAATTCCTTCGTTCCAGGCGCATCTGACACCAGCGCAATCAACGTAATGCCCGGTACCAGCTCTGTGGTCTTGTCGATCAACTGAATGTTGGCGCCAGGAAAGACCGTGCCGAATTTCATAATCTCAGGCGGTGTACCGCCGTAATAGCGCACCTCGACGGGCAGTGCCTCGTCCTTACGATAGAACTTACTGGGCAGGTCGGAGCCAAAAATGCCAAAACCTTCCTTGGGGGCGTAAATCTTTACGTTAGGATTCACACTCAGCAGATAGGAAAGTCCACTGACGTGATCGCTGTGGCGGTGCGATAAAACCACGAAGTCGAGCTTGGTTAGATCAACGCCCTTGGCCTTCACGTTCTTCGCGAAAATCGCCGGGTCATCACCGGTATCGAACAGAATGCGCTTACCGTTGATCTCCACGAGGGTGGCGTAGCCCCAATCCTTGGTCATCGCCGCATCCTTGCCGAAGGCATCGTAGAGTACTGTGATGCGAGCCGGTTCGGCTGCGGTCGTGTTCGGCGTCGGCCCCGTCGCCGCACAGCTCGGTAATAGCCAGGCTGAAATAAAGGTGGTCACCAGAATAATGCGGGTAGTTGTTCGCATGACATTCTCCTTCCCGTACAAGCAATAGGGCTTGGCATTGAGCCCGATTCGTTCTGTCCGCGTTCGATGGCCGTGAAGGGTCGAGAGCCCGCTTGCGGTCGGCCACCGAGAGGGTCCCAAGCCAGATATCGATGTCATGCTTGATTGTGCCGGAAAATTCACACGCTAATCACACTTGGCATTAGCATTCGCACGAAACCGCTTGTTTTCTAATTCGCCATCAACCCTTCGACCTCAACTGCGTGCGGGTACATTGATGCCAAAAGTCCATTTCCATGCATCGCCGTGTTTTACGTAGACTGATGAGCCCCAAACAGGCCCGATCCTCTGGCCGAAGCAGGTGCCGTCGGCCGTTGCGTTAAATGTCAGGATGCCGACTCTCGGTGAGAGCATCGTAGCTGCGGCGTCGGTAAGGCTGACGCTCTTGACGTCGCACCCGGCACCGGACCAATTCTTTAAGGCGTCGGCCTTGGTGGCGAGGTGTGTACCAAAAATATTGATAAATGAAATATTCTTGACCGTCAGGTCCGAGATTTTTTTAGCATCGTGTTCTCTCCAGGCCTCCCACACCTCTCTTTCAACCGCAAGTATGGCGTCGGTGTGAGAATCTCGAGCTGTGGGTTTGGCCGGGACCAGCTTACGCTCGGGTAAGGGGACGATCGCTTTTGGATCAACGACGGCGGCTTGCGCGTGGAAGATTGCCTTCCATTTGTCGCTGTCGCGTACATATACGCTCGCTGTCCAATTGATCGCTGGGATCAGGTTTCCTCCGCATGTGCCGTCAACTGCCGTCTTGTGTGTGATCAGCACCGCATTCGCACCCAGCGGGCTGATCTCTTCGTCGGACAGCGCGTAGCTCTTGATGTCGCAATCTGCGCCCGTGTATTCCTTTGTCGCTGATGCCTTGTCGAGCCTGGACGATCCCCAGCCGACAAATCTCTCCGACAGAAACGAGTCCCAGTACTTCGCGTCCTTGGATTGCCAAGCGTCATATGCGCTCTTTTCGAGTACTACAAGCGCAGCTTTGGTGTCTGCATCGTTCGCCAGGGCACTTGCAGCGCAGGCCGTCAAAACAAGAGCCGCCGCAGCGGTTAATACGGAATGATTGATCTCTGCCATAGTTTGTTGCCTCGACAATTACTTGTGGCCCGAAAGACGGGCGTGGAACAACTGTCGGTCAACACCAGTGCAGGCTGACTTTATCCAGCTCGTCGTAGGCATCTTGTTCCGTCCAGACGTCCGCTCCGGTCGCACCAATCGGTTACGCCGCCTGCCAGAGACCAACAGTAGTTCCCGTCGGATCACTGATCCAAGCGAATTGACCGGTTGGAATGGCGATCGGGCCAACTAATCTTGTCGCGCCCAGCTGTTCCGCCTTGGCAATGTAATTCTTTATGTCATCGACCCCGACGTAAACGACCGTGTAGTTCGAAGGCTCGTGGCCCAAGGCGTTCAAATGGCCCGTGATTCCCGCACCCTCGATCATGGTCGGCGGACCATCCGAGATCTTCCAACCAAATAGGGCACGGTAGAAAGTTGCGGATTTGGAGAGGTTCGTCCCGCCAATTTCAAAATGCACAACGGAATTCATCGACTGCTCCTGGATTGGGATGTTTAGGTGCGGCTAATTGTTGACTGCAGTTTGTGGGGTCACTTCATGGTCTAAACTCCCTCTGACGTCCGGGCCCTTTTCCTATTTCCAGAAGACCAACTGCCCGGTGTTGCCGGCGAGATGGAGTTTCGCATCGCCAAGTTGAATCGTTTGCTTGGGAACGGCGCGACGCAGACGAAGTTCAACCTGCTGAATTCCGACACGTCCGCCCGCGGGTACAACGCGCAGTTTCACCTCGGGCCCGACGGCAAGAAATCCGGCCCCTGTGCGGTGTACGGACCAGCCGACGAGTCCTAATTGGGTGGCAAGTTCGGACGTCTTTTCCTGATTGAGCGCCAGGGTGAGACCCACCACGTTGTCGAGGGTCTGGTCAGGGCGGTAATCCCAAGACCTTTCTTGCTCACGGCTTAGCGGATCTCTGACTGGCGCCTCGGGGTGTCTGGCTGCAAGATATCCCCGGTCGAATTCCATTACCCACATCGCTGTCTTCTGTGGTGCCTTCAGATGAGTTGATGTGTACCAGGGGATATCACCGGTAGCCGTAGTTCTGACTTGTTTTTCAATTTCGACCTTATCGCCAAATACCGTGCGCAGGCGCTCGGCGACCGCAGCAACGCCGCCTTGGGTTTCCACAGACAAGCCAATCCCACAATCTCCGAGGCGCGTTTCATCGGGAAGCGCGGCAGCTCCGAAGAACTCCATGTAGGTTTGGCGAGCAGTCCAGTAGAAGCCTGACCAGTTTTGACTTCCCGCCACGACCTTCTGCTCTTTCACCGCACCGAGCGCCGCCACCTGACTCGAAGTTCGCAGCGCGTCGTAGGTCGCTTGGTCAAGCGCAATCCAAAAATGGCTTAGAAATACGGGAGGCGCACCATCGGCCGAGTACGCTGATGCGCACGACAAGAGCAGAAAACAAATCGACAACACCGATTTCATGGATCAGATGCGCGCCGCGCAGACGATTCCCAGCATCATCGCAAAGAATGCCAGCAGACATAGGTGAGCCTTCAGCTCCGCGACCAAACAATTGAAGGCCGGATACCTGATCGTAAACATCCTAGCTTCCTTCCTTTGGTGCCGTGGAGCGAGGGCCAACGGATCCTCGGCGCCAGTTTACTGCAGGCCGCGAACGGTTGCTTCACGGCAGGGATTTCCGTAGGTTGACTTACTGCTTGGCCGGCTGCCGCCCGATGCGGACTGGGCCGTCGTCGAGAGACGGACTCGCGACCCGTTTCTGCCGGTCATGGGGGTCTGCTGTCGGGACACCCAAATGTGGAAGTGGTCCCATCCTCGCGTTCAGGACCCACCTGACTCGCCTCTGATGGCTATTTCTATCCATTTCGAATCGCGCCTTTCCTGCTGTCGTATTAATGTCGCATTGCTGTCGCTATGCATTCCTAGTCAGAGTTCATATCGTTGCCCCACTATCCTGGATAGAACTTCGAAGAAATGTACTAGGTAAGGAACCCATGAAGATTAACGCCGCTATCGTGTCGGAATTGAGAAAACAACATTCGTGGTCGCAAGACGAACTAGCGACGGCGGCGGGTCTAAATTTGAGGACGGTTCAACGCATCGAGAGCGATGGAACGGCCTCCCTCCAATCGGTCAAGGCACTTGCCTCTGCATTGGAGACGCAACTCGAAAAGCTCAAATTTATTCCGGAGAAGCGCATGAAAACCTATGAATACAAGAGCGTCGTTCTGAATTTTCGCGCCGGAATATTTAAACAGGGACTCCCGGATATACAAAAAGCGCTTAACAAGGAGGGCCAGCAGGGCTGGCAGTTCAAGCAAATGTTGATGCCATCGAGTTCATGGGGCACATCCGATAGCATGGTGGCCATCTTGGAACGCGCAGTTGACTAGCGCTCGGACGTCGCCGGTACGACCGCTTCCGAGGAGGCAGTCGCTGCCCTCGACTGTCTCAAACTGGGCCGGCTGTAGCCGGTGGCGGTCCAATTACCGGTATCGACCCTCTGCTTTCCGGAAAACAGTCCGAGTAGACCGACTGGCAAATCTGATTCTCGCCGGTCAAAACGCGTATGCGTTCAGGCCTTCGTCACGAGATTGACGTTATCGCCAGTTAGCAGAGGCGCACTTCCTTTTGCGCCTTTGGGTTTTAGGCTGCACCGCGATGCAGGATAGCGCGGGCATTGATCGCGGCGATCGTCGGCGTACCCACCTGACGCATCATCGCTTCTAGTTCGCGGGAATAAATATCAAGTACCGCTTCGACTCCTTCCTGTCCGAAGGCGGCAAGACCCCAGCCCTGAGGTCGCCCAATACCCACGCCAGAGGCGCCCAAAGCCAGCGCCTTGAACACGTCGGTACCCCGTCGCACGCCGCCATCCATTAACACCGGGACGCGGCTTTTGACGGCGGTGACCACCTCGGCGACACAATCGATTGTCGCGCGCAGGGTCTCCTCGTTACGGCCACCATGGTTGGACACGACGATTCCATCGACACCATGCGCAACCGCGGCTAGCGCATCCTCGCCAGTCACGATGCCTTTGATAAGCAGCTTCCCGCGAACCAGCCCGCGCAGGCGGTCAACCCACTCGAGAGTCAGCCCGGGAGGCGCCAAGCCTTTCACCTGCGACACATCGATTCCAGAAAAAAGCGGCGCCCGCAGCCACATGTCATGTCGGTTTCCAACATGGCAGGCACTACACTCACGTTTATCGAGACGTGCAGCACGCCGCAGCGTTTCGGAATTCCGGACTCCCGCGGTGGCGGTAGAATCCACTGCGAGCACGATGGCATCGGCACCAGCCGATTCTGCGCGACGCACCAGGCCCTGCGTTACCGTCCAGTCATCCGTCGGATAGAGCTGTTGCCAGACCGGGGCACCGCGCTGTGTCAGAATTTGCTCGAGCGGAACAGACGCCCCGGTAGACACCATCAGCTGGGTCGATCGGCTCGCGGCAGCGCGCGCCACTGCTGCCTCCCCGTCTGGGTGAAAAGCACGCATCGACGAAACGGCGGATAAATAGACCGGCGTGCGCCACTGTGTGCCGAACAGCGTCGTGCCAGTACTTATCCGCGACAGGTCCGCAAAGCGGCGGGCGCGGATTTCGTACTCACCGAATGCGTCCTCGTTTCGTCGTAGTGTGCGATCGTCGTCGATGCCTGTGGCGAGATAGCCGAAGTGCGCCGGTGGCAGTGCTGAACGGGCCAGGGGTTCGAAATCCCGGACGTTCAAAAGGTCTGTTGCCTTGGGAAGCGCAATCTCAGAACCGCCAGAAGTACCAATCGCTGCGCTTTTGCCGCCATCCAGCCCGGCGGCCCAGGTGGCGAATGGCAGCATCGATGTGCTCAGGATAAAGCGGCGACGGGTTATGGAACAACGAAATCCTTGTCGTTTGTGCTCGTGCGTCATGCCCCATTCTGCCAGGAGGAGCCGCCAGACCGCCACAACGACTACGGCGTGAAGGCTATCGATCCTGACGAGGCGTATTTCTGCCCATAAGGCGGGGCGTCTATTGGCAGGTCTTGGGTTGGTTACTCAGCGTTGCCACTGGCCGGAGTTGGCCCGGTCGGAGCCTGTGAACGAGCGCCGAAACACCGCTCGCGGTGCGCACCTTCGATCAATGACGAGGCATAACGATGCTCCACCCGGAGACGCGAACCAGGTCAAGCATGAAGGGTTTGGGCTTTTCAGGTCTCATTTTTGGGGCTATCGTTCCTGAATTATGAAAGCAGCTGTTATCACACGCTACGGATCACCGGACGTGATAAGGATACTCGATGCGCCGAAGCCGACGCCCGCAGCAGGCGAGCTTTTGATCCGGGTCCATGCGGCGACAGTCAACCGCACAGATTGTGGAGAGCTTCAACCCCGCCCATTTTTCGCACGGCTATTCTTCGGGTTGCGCCGACCGCGACGCACGATCTTCGGAGTGGATTTTGCCGGCGAGGTTGAAGCAATTGGCGCTGGAATCGTTTCGTTCAAGCAAGGCGATCGCGTTTTCGGCATGTGTCCGTCCAGGAACAATGGCGCTCAAGCGGAATATGTCGCGGTTCCCGAGAGAGCAGTTGCCGCCATGCCGGCAGGCACTCAATTTGAGGAGGCGGTAGTCTGCGAAGGCGCTTTCTACGCAAACGCAGCCTTGAAGAGGATGGATCCCAAGCCAGGCGACAAAATTCTGATCTACGGCGCCAGCGGCGCCATTGGCACAGCGATGGTACAGCTGGCGAAGTCAGCTGGCGCTGCTGTGACAGCAGTCGTTGCGACTCGACATCTTGATCTTGTCAAATCCCTCGGCGCAGACCATGCGATTGACTACACTTCGAAAGACTTCACGCGTATCGGGGAGACCTTCGATTACGTGGTGGATGCAGTCGGAAAGACTTCATTTTTTCAATGCCGCAAGCTGTTGAAACCCGATGGGCTCTTTGCGGCAACTGATCTCGGACCTTGGGGGCAGAACGTGCTGCTTGCCATGTGGTCGTGGATAACACGGAGCGATAGGGTTGTCATTCTACTGCCGGGGCGCATCAACGGGTTTGTCGGGTTTTTGAAGAGCCGCATGGAGGCGGGCCAATTTAGGGCGATCATCGATCGAAAATACACACTCGCAGAAATAGCGGACGCTTACCGCTATGTCGAGACAGGGCAGAAGGTCGGCATCGTCGTGATTAATGTCACGGCGGTCGAGGAGCGCACGCTCCGCGAGGCAGTCGAATAGGGTGCTGTCAAGAAGAGCACTACTGTAGCGATCTATTCGATTTCGCGTCTCTACGCAATCGCTCTGACGCGTCCTCTATCTTGCTGACCATGAGGTCAAACATCTCCTTGCGGCCCAATCCAGGCGGGATCGGAGAGAGTACCTCGACAACGATGGTTCCCGGGGGCCGCAGAAACTTACGTCGTGGCCAAAAGGCTCCCGAGTTCAAGGCAACAGGGACACATGCCACCTCCAAAGCAGTATACAAGTGGCTGATGCCGGTTTTGTAGTTCGCAGTTTGACCAATCATCGTTCTAGTTCCTTCCGGAAAAATCACCACCTGCTTGCTGTGTGCCAACGCGACGCGCGTGCCTCGGATCATGTTGTCGAGCGCATTCTTGCCCGTGCCTCGCTTGACGGGGATGCAGCCCAGCCGTGCGAGAGCCCATCCAAAAAATGGTACGAACATCAGTTCGCTTTTTAATACGTAAACCGGGCGATCAAAGATCGCGAACAGCGCGCAGGTGTCCCAGACCGACTGATGCTTTACTGCCAAGAGGCAGCTGCCGTGCGGCATGTTCTCTTTACCCCGCACTTCATAATTGACCCCGCAAATTGCGCGGTACATCGCGAGCCAGGTACGCGACCAGAATCTGGTGAATGGTGGCAAAGATTTCGGCGCAATGAGCGATATGCCAGCGGCCGCCACCGCGCTGACAGCGAAAAAGCCATAGAACAAAATCGAAAATAGCAGGGACCGAAGAACTAGCATGGAATCGCAGAACGCAAGTGGACGATACCGCGCCACATTACCTCTTTCCTTTCACCGCCGGGGTTAGAATATCTATGTCAATAGTGCGAGAAGAACGACATGCCTTGGACTTTTGCTCATCCGGCGGCCGTATTGCCGTTACGTAGCGTATTCCGGAGCCGCCTGTCGTTTTGTGCGTTGGTGGTCGGCAGCATGACCCCGGATTTTGGCTTCTACGTTGGATCCTTTGCCATTGCCAGGAAGGCCCATACATTGTGGGGACTCCTCATTGTTTGCCTGCCTTCGGGCCTTGCGCTCCTTGCAGTCATCCGAGCTCTTCACAAGCCGATCGGCGGCTTGCTGCCTTTTCCTCACCGACAGCGCGTTCTATCTCTCGCGCCACTTCTCAGTCTTCGTAGCCCGTCGGTATGCTTTTGGGCATCATGCGCACTCCTTGTCGGTGCGTTGACACATATTGTCTGGGATTCGTTTACTCACCAATCCGGCTATTTCGTATTGCAATGGCCGATCTTGCAGGATAAGGCCTTCTTTATCGGTAAAAAGGGCTTCGAGCTGTACGAGGTGCTTCAAGACGTCAGTAGCGTCTTAGGGGCTGCAATTGTGATATTTGTTTACAGACAATGGGTTCGCGGTGGCGACATCTCTCGAAATGCACAGGCACGAGCGGATGATCGATGGCGATATCAGCTCCTGGCAATCATTGCGATCTCTGCGTTAGTGGTCGCGGCGCCATTTGCTTACGCTGTATCCACGTCAGCCCATAGAGGGATAAACCTCGTGCTATTTGCCGTTCGACTGCTCATCTTTAGTACGACGGCATTCTTCACTCTGCTCTGCGTGGCTTCGCTTGCTTTGGCGCGTCGCGCGAGCCAGAGCTAGGATGTCTCCGGTTTGCCGACGATTCGCGCCGTAAGTCGAATCACCGCTTGGTGGCGTCGGCAAATATAGTCTTGCCGGTCGAGACTGCGTGCTCCGCCATGAGGAATGCCGCCGCGTTCCAAGATTGCCCCGGCATTCCTCGCGGCGCGAGCGTTTTTCCGTGGAGCCACTCAGTAAATCGCCAATTTCGAAGCGCGCATACGCGTGCCAGTTTGATCAGTTCCAACTTCGCCTGCTCTACGCGCCCTGCCGCTACGAGTGCCGTTACCCAGAACCCGCCCACCATCGGCCAAATACCTCCGTTATGGTACTGCCAGACGAAGTTTTGCCGATGCCGTGCCATGTACGGACGCCACAGCGAATTGCTTCGTTTAATGGGACGAGTGACGGCGCGCACAGGGTAAGGGTCGCCCACCTTTGTCTTCGTGAGCGCATCGAGCGTTCGCGTGCTTGCGGTCCGGTCGGCGAGTCCGAGTAGAACAGCCAATACGTTGCCGAAAACATCGCCCTCCTCGCCGAAGAACGAGAAATTGACGAAGCTAAGATACAAATCACAATTGCGTCCCTGCTGTAATACGTAATCGTTTAGCAGGCGGGCGCGGCGATATTCGGCGATGTCGGCGGAGAAAGGATGGAAGAGCCCGTTGAAATTCTCGCGCGTCTTCGCCGCGTGCTCGATGCGAAAGAGCCGCTTCACCAAATACCACAGTGCATTCGTATAGAGAACGAAGCCGGAGCGCGGCATGATGTCGGCCCAGTCGCTGGCCTCATTTTGCTGCAGCAGATAGAAGCGTTGATGTTCCTGCGCCAAGAGCCATTGAGCGGCTAGCGTGACGTGTTTCGCGTATTGCCGCAGCAAGCCGCTGGGACTGCGGTGCCGGTCCAGAAACGCCAGCGCAATCAGCCACCATAACGTCGAATCAATGCATCCCAGATACCAGAAATCAGCTTCCTGTCTTTGCACGTCGACGAATTTCGCAATCTGTCCATTCGGCGCTTGATGCTCCGCCAGGGTATGTAGACCCGCTGCGGCTGCGTGCGCCAGAGACTTATCGCCGGACAGAACCATACCGATCGCGCAGACGGCAGCGTCTCGCCCGAATATTGCCGTATACCCGCGCTTGTCAGCCCGCAGAGTGGGTGAAGCAGCGAGGACACCGCCGGGCGTCAGATTTCGCTTTAACAGGTCGACAGATTGAGAATGGCAGGCGTCGAGTAGGGATTGATCATCTGGGTATCTCGTAATACATATCTCCTGGTATTGCCGCATTAGCCCACATACCACGAAAACTCGCACGCTAATCACACTTCGCCTTGGCGGCGCCGCCCCCATCGAGGCGGCGCGCCCAGGCCTCTACGCTCGGCTGCGGATAAGTTGCCGGCTCTGCATCAGCGCCGCTGTGTGCAGCATAAGGAATAACGGCACGAGGAATGCCGGGATCAGCAGTAGGGGCAGGGTCGCCATCGGAGCGGTGCTGATCTCTCCGGGGGCTCCCGTCGCCAAGAAAGCACTCACGGTTCCGATGCTGACGGCGATGATGAGGTCCAATATCCCGAGGACATTCCAACGGATGAATGCGCCACTGGCGGCGAAGCCAGGCTGACGAACTAGGGCAAGAATTATCCACGGGGCCGTGACCCCAATGGCCATGTCTCCGAGTCCAGCTGGCAGGGCGAACACAGCCGGGAGCACGTTGTGCGCATAAAGGGAGAGCAAGCCCAGACCAGCCCAACGCCAAGCCTGCATTCCCGCAATCAGCCGAAGATCTAGCGAGAGCACGAACTGGCGGAAGGACCGCGAGAGCCGCAGCGACGCGAAAAAAAGCACCAGGGGCGCTGCAACTCCAATCGCCATGGGCAGGGGAGGCGTCCCGGGCGGCCCGACAAATGCGCCGGCGGCGCCGAAGGACACGACCAGCAAGAGCCAGATCATCAGTACGATCGCGACGGCGAGGCGGATATCGCCTCGCCCGTGGGGCTGAGACTCGGCAGGCTGGGGAAGAACAATCGCGGTCATGACACTCTCCTGTTAGTAACTTGCATTTTGCAAGTGTGTGGCCAACGTAGCACAATGACTTGCACTCTGCAAGTCACTCACTTTAAGTCGTGGAGACTCGGACAATGAATACCGTAAAGCCCCTCGCGCGTTCCGCCTGTGCGATCGCCAACTCGCTCGACATTCTCGGTGACAAGTGGTCTCTGCTCGTTGTGCGCGACTTGCTGCACGGCAAACGTACCTATGGCGAACTCGCGCGTTCTCCGGAGCACATTCCGACCAACATTCTTGCGGATCGCCTCGAGCGTCTGAAGAGTGCCGGCATCGTCACTCGCACTCCCTATCAACAGCGTCCAGTGCGGTACGCCTACACACTTACCTCGAAGGGCAGCGCTTTGGGCGAGGTGTTGCTCGCGTTTGTGCGTTGGGGCAAACAGTACGTACCGGGAACGGTCGCAATGAACCAGGCGCCAGCGGGCGGCGAGGTTGCGACGTCGACGACGAACTCACGCCGCAGGCGCACGCAGCGAGTGGGATGAGGCCGCCTCGACTTAAGATTTAAGGGGTGCGGTCGACCGCAAAAATCGCCGGATACGTAGCTCCATTTGACATAATCTGCACATGTCTGTGATTGGCGACACACTTTTGAATGTGAAAGGTTGCGCTAAGTCACAAATGGCGTAACTGACTATTGTCGAATCGTTCGGCCGGTGAGTTTTCACCTAAAGAGTGATCCGAGAGGCGCTGTGCAGTACGGATTGATCGCAGAGGAAGTAGCGAAAGTTTATCCGGAACTCGTGATTCGCGATGGCTCCGGAAAGATCGAGGGTGTGCGGTACGACGAACTCGCGCCGATGCTTCTGAACGAAGTGCAGAAGCAACAGGCCGTCGTGGTTACGCTGGCCGCCCAACATGAGGTTGATGCTGTGCAGCTCGATACGCAGGCGGCAAAGATCGCATCACTTGAGCAGAAATTGTCCGGCATCCAGGCAGCACTTGTCAGGCTGCAACCGAAGGATAATCTCGTCGCTCAGCGCTGAGTCGCAACGCGATTTACTGATACAGGGCCGCCTGTTCGCGGGGCGGCTATGTCTGCGGAAGATCTTGGGACTCAAGTCGATTTCGCGCCCGTTTCGTTGTTTCAGACTGTCTTCGTAATACGCGCCGGAACCTGTCGATTCGGAAGCGGACCGTTCGTCGTAGGTTCATGACAATCGTCGGCGCCATGATTTCCATCGATGGCGTCATGCAATCACCGGAGCCTTTCAATGACCGCCACCATTACTGCCTTTGAACGCTCGCCCGATCGCGGCAAGGGACTGGCGCGTGACATGCGCGTTCGCTGGGCGCTTGAAGAAGTGGGGCAACCTTACGAGGTCCGTCTTGTTTCGTTCGGTGCGATGAAGGAACCCGCGCATCGAGCGCTGCATCCATTCGGGCAGATTCCGACCTATGAAGAAGGCGATCTGGTCCTCTTTGAGTCGGGGGCGATCGTGTTCCATCTCGCAGAGCGCTATGCAGGCCTGCTACCGGACGATGCGAACGCCCGGGCGCGTGCGATCGCGTGGATGTTTGCCGCGGTCAACACGGTTGAGCCACCGATCCTCGATCTGGTAACCGCCAAGTTCCTCGAGGGCGACAAGCCCTGGTACGCGCAGCGCCTGCCTGTCGTCGAGAATCGCATACGTGACCGGCTGGGCGAGCTTTCCCGTCGCCTTGGCGATGCCGACTGGCTCGATGGTGAATTCAGTGCGGGCGATCTGATGATGGTGGCCGTGCTGCTCAGGTTGAAAGTATCGGGCAGGCTGGACGAATATCCGAATCTTTCCGCCTATGTCGCCCGCGGCGAAGCGCGACCCGCCTACAAGCGGGCTTTCGATGCTCAATTGGCTGTTTTCACCGGAAGACCGCCTGGCTGATAAAGTCACCACGGGATCGTTTCGTTTTCCCAACGCGTGAACTTGCCTGTAGGACCGTCCGATCCGAGCAGTGCAACGCGCACAGCCTCGCGGGCGCCTTCCTCGAGCGTCTCCGTGCCTGAATATCCATTGAGGTTCGTTTTGGTATAGCCAGGGGAAACGGCGTTGACCTTGATTCCATCCGGCTCCAGTTCCAGCGCCATCGCGACGGTCAACGCGTTGAGCGCCGTTTTGGACGCGGGATAAACGGGACCAAAAATCGCGCGGTAGGGGTAGGCCGGATCTGAACTTGCGGTCAGTGATCCAACGCCGCTCGATACGTTGACGATGCGCGCGCCCGGCGTTGCTCGCAGGAGCGGCAGCATCGCCTGATAGACGGAGAGAACACCGAACACGTTGGTATCCCACACCGCGCGCATTTCATCGAGCGAGACGACGCTGGGACGCGTCGCCTTCGAATATTCCTCGACGGATTGGCCGGGTCTGTTGTCCATGTTCGAGACGGCCGCGTTTTGAATCAGCACGTCGAGCCGGCCAAACTCCTTGCGGATACGCAGCGCCGCTGCGGCAATAGATTCATGATTAGTGACATCGAGCTGCACCGCATGGGCATCTGCGCCGATGCTTTTTGCGGCCGCCTGACCCTTCTCGAAATTGCGCGAGCCAACCACAACCGTGAAGCCGTGCGACACAAGGTCTTTCGCGATTTGAAGGCCGATACCCTGATTGGCGCCGGTGACGAGTGCGACAGGTTTATACGGCATGGGGTGTCCTCCTTTTGAATTGGATGCGCTCGCCAATCTAACCGGCGGCGCGTTCAGCGACCGGACGGCGCCGCAGGCTCGCCTGGGTGACGGCCGGCGGCACATAGATTGCGCCCATCGCTCCGGCATCGGTTCCGGGCGCAACGACCTCGTCGATCCTGTCCAAGATTTCGTCGCTTAAAACCACGGCGGCGCCGGCGAGCAGGTCGTCCAGTTGCGGCATCGTACGCGGGCCGAGGATCGCCGAAGTCACGCCGGGGTGCGCCATCACGAAGGCCATTCCCATGTGCGTCAGCGACAACCCTGCTGCCTCCGCAATCGGAATGAGCCGTTCGACCGCGTCCAGATTGCGGTCGTCCGTCATCTGTTTGGGGAACGCCTTGGCGCGCAGACTATCGGGCATCGGCTGTCCCTTGCGATAGCGGCCGGTGAGCATGCCCTTCGCCAGCGGGCTCCATACCAACGTGCCCATCCCGTAGGTCTGGCAGACCGGCAGCACCTCGCGTTCGGTGCTGCGGTTGAGGATCGAATAGGGCGGCTGCTCGGTGCGAAAGCGCGCCAGGCCTCGGCGTTCCGCAACCCACTGGGCCTCCACGATCGCGGATGCCGGGAACGTCGATGATCCGATCGCCCGGACCTTGCCGGCCCGCATTAGATCGGTGAGGGCCGAAAGGGTCTCCTCGATATCGGTCTCGGGCGAGGGCCGGTGGATCTGATAAAGATCGATATGGTCGGTCTGCAGGCGGCGCAGCGACGCCTCCACCGCCTGCATGATCCAGCGTCGTGAGTTGCCTTGCTGGTTCGGATCCTCGCCCATGGGTCCGTGCACCTTGGTGGCCAGCACGATCTTGTCGCGTCGGCCTTTCAGCGCCTTGCCGACGATTTCTTCCGACTCGCCGCGGCTATACCGGTCGGCAGTGTCGATGAAGTTGATGCCGAAATCCAAAGCTTTGTGGATGATGCGGATGCAGTCGTCGTGGTCGGTATTACCCATTCCGCCGAACATCATCGCTCCCAAGCAGTAAGGGCTGACCTTGATGCCGGTTCGTCCCAGCGTGCGGTACTGCATGATGCCTCTCCTTACGTTCGATGATTGGTTGTCAGCGCCGTCGTGCTGCGTTACTCTGACCTAAGCGGAACACCATTCCGTATTTATACGGAACGCTGTTCCGTTTGTCAATTTGGGGTGTGATAAGTGGGAAACCGAAACACCGGGGGATGGCGTCGAGCCACATGAAACGGCGTGTGCGCACCGACGCGAAGCGCAACCTAGACGCATTGCTCCAGTCGGCCAAGTCGGTATTCGCGACCTCGGGAGTTTACGCTCCAGTGCGAGAAATCACCGAGAAGGCGGGCGTCGGCATCGGCACGTTTTATCGCCACTTCCCGCAGCGCGCCGACCTCATTGCGGCCGTCTTCCGTCACGAAATCGACGCCTGTGCAGAGGCCGCCGCGAGTCTCGCTGCAGAGCACGCGCCCGGCGAGGCGTTGGCAAAATGGATGCAGAGATACGCCGCTTTTCTTGCAACCAAACGTGGGCTCGCCCCAGCCCTGCACTCTGGAAATCCGGCCTTCGAAGCCTTGCGCGCCTACTTCGAGCAGCGGGTCCGGCCCGCTCTGCGCACGCTTCTTGAGTCCGCGGTAGCCGCCGGCGAGATCCGCAAGGATGTCGAGGCAGATGACCTTGTCCATGCAGTCGCAAGCTTGTGTATGGCCGCCCAAGATGACGGTCGTGCGCAGCGGATGGTCGCTCTCCTCGTGGATGGGCTCCGCTGCGGCATGCGCCCATCACGGGGCACGAGTTCCCGACAGCAGCTTACATCGCGTGCGAGGCCGGGTCGCTTGAAACAAGCTTAGGAGGATTCATGTTTGCGATCCAAAAAAAAGGCCACGCGCTGTTGCGGATACTTCAGCAGGCAGCAGCTCTTCTTGCAGTGATATTGATGTATTCGACGACGGCGGCAGCGGCGGGGGATGCGAAGACTTCACATGAAGCGCGCGCGTTGAAAATCACCGTGCTGGTTTCCAATGTCGCCGGTGATCCTCATCTGGGAGAGGGCGAGTGGGGCTACTCGGCATTGATCGAGGTGGATGGGCACAAGATTCTCTACGATACGGGTGCCTCACCCGATATGGTCCTAAACAATGCCAAGGCTTTGCATATCGACTTATCGGATGTGGAAGATGTGGTGCTGTCGCACAATCATTGGGACCACGTTGGCGGCCTAATGACCCTTCGCGACGAGTTTGCCAAAACCAACCCCCGTGCTATGAGCCGGGTCCATGTGGGGGCCAGCATCTTCGAGCCGCGTTTAAACGAGGCGGGTGAAGATCAAAACGGGCTGCGGCTAATCAAGGCGCAATACCTCGCCACCGGTGGCGTATTCATCATTCATGACAAAGCCACCGAACTCTATCCAGGAGTCTGGTTGACTGGTCCGGTGCCTCGGCCGAACGTGGAGAAGAACTGGTCCCCAGGGCTGTCGTTGGTGACAGCGCAGGGACGCGTGGAAGATAATGTCCCGGAGGATTCCGCGTTGGTATTTGATACGAACGACGGAATCGTGATCCTGACGGGCTGTGGTCACGCCGGCATTGTCAACATTGTGGAGTACGCGCGGACCATCGTCGGCGCCAGGCCCCTATTGGCGGTGATCGGCGGCCTGCATCTCTTCAATGCATCGGATCAGACGCTCGTCTGGACGGGAGCGAAGCTCAAGTCCTATCGAATCGAGAATCTTCTCGCTGGTCACTGCACCGGCATCGAAGCTACTTATCGCCTGCGCGCGTCAACCGGACTGAACCGCAAGACGGCCGCCGTAAGCCCAGTGGGTTCCTCGTTTACGCTTGGCGTCGGCATTGACGCGCGCATGCTCGCACGGTGACGCGATTCTGATTTCCGAAAGCAGCCGGGCGGGCGACTGTCGGCAACGCCGTTGCCTATCGAGGGACCTTAGGCATTAAATCGAACGTTGCCGTGCGGTGCGAAGACGGCACGGCCCGGAGCCACGCCACGCCACGGCCGGCGTTCGAAGTCATGGTCGAATCTCAGTCTGGGGATGTTAGACGATGGATAATATTCTCCTGGCAAACGCGTGCCTATTTGCTGGTTTCCTGGCTGGTAATGCAGCCACCATGTATCTGACGCATTGGCTTGTTGCTGTCATGGCGGCCTTCGGTAGAGGTCCTGTCAGCGCTCCGCATCGCATCGATTTAGTAGCTGTGCTAATTATGACGCTCCTGCATCCGGTGCCTTGGATGCTGCTGATAGGAGGGTGGCTCGGAATTCACCGGTTGATTTTTGGCCCGATAATTCCGGAAGGGTGGCGGTGGTTCTGGCTTGGAGTGGGTTGTTGGGCGATTTTTATTGCGGCGTTATCAGGCTCGATTATGCGGCGGATGCGAAAAGCCAGGGTGAAGCTCAGCGCGCGATAACCTATGACCCCAAATCGGCCGGGCGCTACCGGCAGCTCAGGGACCAACACGAGCCGGACGATCATCAGCGGCATGGGTCTTCGTTTGACCCCACGTATAATTCGCGATGACTTTTTTCGGAGATCCTGTCATGAAAGCCATGCGTACGAGTCTCGTGTTTGCCAGCGTCATTCTGGCTTCATCGGCGCAGGGGCAGACCCTTTCGCCGGAAATGGCTGCGAAAGTAGACAAGGTCTTTGAAAAGTGGAACCGGACAGACTCGCCCGGTTGCGCGGTGGGCGTGTACAAGGACGGGCAGATTGTCTACGAGCACGGCTACGGAATGGCCAATCTCAATGACGACGTGCCCATCACCCCAGAGACGGTCTTCCACGTGGCGTCCATGTCGAAGCAGTTCACGGCGGCATCGATTCTACTGCTCGCGCAACAGGGGAAGCTCTCGCTGGACGACGACGTGCACAAGTACATTCCAGAGCTGCCTGACTTTGGCGAGCGCATCACTCTGGGGCAGATGATGCACCACACCAGCGGCCTTCGCGACCAATGGTCGCTGCTGGGCTTGGCGGGCTGGCGCTATTCGCAGGACCTAATTACCGACGATGACGTGATGAGTGTCCTGGTGCACCAGACGACGCTCAACTTCAAGCCCGGCGAGAAGTACATGTACAGCAACACGGGCTTTACGCTGCTGGCGATTGTGGTGAAGCGCGTGAGTGGCATGTCGTTCCGGGAGTTCACAAACAAGAACCTTTTTGAGCCGCTGGGGATGAAGCACACCCATTTTCGCGACGATCACGAAGAGGTGATCAAGCACGATGCCCTGGGCTACGAGCAGGACGGACCGGACAAGCCGTTCCGCATGAGTCTGACCAACTTTGACACTGCCGGCGCAACCAGCCTGCACACCACCGTTGAGGACCTGCAGCTGTGGGATGAGAACTTCTATCACCAAAAGGTGGGCGGCCAAGCGCTGATCGAACAAATGCTGCGGCCGGGAAAGCTGAACAGCGGCAAGGATCAGGACTACGCGTCGGGGTTGGCGCTCGGCACATATCGCGGGCTGCCTATGGTGGGCCACGGAGGCGCCGACGCTGGCTATCGCTCCAATATCGAGCGTTTTCCAGAACAGCATTTTGGGGCGTCGGTACTGTGCAACTTTGCCGACGCCAATCCCGGCGAACTGGTTCACAAGGTAGCGGATATCGTGCTGGCGAAGGATTTCAAGGAGCCTGAAAAGACTGCTGCCAAGGAGCCGGCAAAGACGGCCATGCTGGCTATGACAGCGGAGCGGATGGCTGCCGTGGCGGGAACCTACTGGAAGCGCGAGGACGACGAATTTCAAAAGATACTCCTGAAAGAGGGCAGGCTGCAGTTGGACTTTGGCGGCGATGAATACCACCCACTGCAGGCCTTCGCGAAAGACCACTTCCACATCGACGGCGTGCCGTGGAGCGAGCATCTGGACTTGCATTTTGTGCCGGCAGCGGCGGGCAAGCCGGCGCGGATTGAACAGTCGTGGGATGGGGACAAAGCGGTGGTCTACGAGGCTGTCGCTGTCGTTGATCCGAGCGCTGCGCAGTTGGCCGAGTTCGCGGGAGCGTTCATCAGCGAGGAGATCGAGCCGGTTTACCGGATGTCGGTGCATGACGGAAAGCTGACCCTGGCGCGGCTCAAGAGCAAGCCTGATTCGCTGCGGCCGATGACCCCGGATACATTCGTGGGGCAAATCGGCACGATTCGATTCGCGCGGGATGCGAGTGGGCGCGTCTCGGGCTTCATCTTGAATGCGGGACGCATTCAAGGGTTCCAGTTCACGCGGAGGGCAGAACCGGCTGGCCCGGAGATGCACAGCGCGCAAAAGTGAGAGCGCCGTCGAGACGAGTCTATGCGATAGTCCCTAGTCGAAAACCGCGAAAAACGATCGTCTGCATTCGTCTGGCTGCTGAGCCACTAAATCAGACGGTCGCGCATACGCCAACCAGCACTTTGTGAGGTCGGCCAGCGTTTCCCCGACATCAGTCGGACCCTACTACGAGCTATCGTGCTTTTGGCCCGAGTTGCTCGTATTTACTGGAACGCGCCATGAAAAGACCTCTCAGCCCATCGAAACCAACAACAGATATTCGGATCGCAATCGTCGGTGTTGCCGAACAAACTGCCCGGAACCACACACGATTTTTCGGCGACGACGCGCCTCAAAGCGTCGTAGAACTATTTGCGGGGCACTAGCATTCGTATCGTATTCGAACCTGCCGGGGAGCGGGCGTTGACTCCGACACCAGCACCGTTAAAGTAAGTCATGCCCTAGCCGGCCATGGCAGTCCACCTAAGCAGCAGTAGATGGCTCGAGACATCATCTTCACAACCAATGCAGCAAAGCCGGCGGCGACCTATAGCCAAGCGGTCAGAGCTGCCGGGCTGATCTTTTTATCCGGGACTGCGCCTCATGACCCACAGACGGGGACCGTGGTTGGGACGACTATCCAGGAACAGACGCGTCAATGCCTGAAGAACATTCGGGCCATTTTGGAAGCCGCTGGAAGCTCACTAGATAAACTTGTAAGCGTCACCGTCGTGTTGGCGGATGAGGAAGATTTTCCAGGCATGAATGAAGAGTGGTTGAAGTGGTTTCCTTCTCACCCGCCGGCGCGCCAGGGAGCAAAGATGCCGGTAAAAGCACCTGGACTGAGAGTATCGATTGCTGCGATCGCTGAGGCCTAGCCACAATTGGACGGACGGTACAACGGATCACTCGCCTTGCGATAGCGCAGGGACTTCAGACGAAGAAGCTCCTGCCAAACGGATAGTCCCCGTCAACTCCGCCCATAGCGCCGAATAGACTTGCGCTGCTGCACTTCTAGGAGCAAAGGCTGGTATTGGTGCCCGGCGCAGGCTCATGCGTTCGATCTCACTGGAATACGGCACTTCGGTGACGAGCAGCGTTGGAAACTGCTCGCGAGTCTTGGCGATGATGTCGTGGTGCAGCGACTTACGGCGATCGACCATCGAGAAAAACGGGAGGAGCATCAAGTCAGTCCAGCCCTTGCTCGCAATGAAATCCTGCAATTGCACCAGCATGCGTACCGAGAGCGGTGTGGGCAGAAGCGGCACGATGATCGCATCCGCAGCGTACAGCACGTTCTCCGACAACAGTGAGATACCGGGCGCGCAATCGAGGAATAACACTGCGTAGACATCTCGCAACGATCGGCTCATTTTAAGGAGTCGCTCGGTGGGCCTCTTTCGCTCAGCGAGGTGCACATCAAAATTTCTATAGGAAAAGTCCGCCGGCAGGAGATCCAGGTTCGTATATCCCGTCGAGAGGATGAGTTCAGGTAGGTGGCGCTTGCCGTTCAGTAATTTCTTTGGGCTCGCGTGCTCCAGGGGATCGCCTCTTAAGGTGTAGGTCGCGGCACCTTGAGGATCTAAGTCCCAAAGCAGCGTGGGGCCGCTGCTGGCGGCACACAGGTATGACAGGTTGACAGCCGTCGTCGTCTTGCCGACCCCTCCTTTGATATTGGTGACAGCGATTATTTTCATCGCGTCGGCTTGTTTGCCGTTAGCGCCCAAATTCTCAGCGGCGGCGATGGCAGCTGCTGGGTCTGATATCAAGTTATCCGGGAATTCCACCAAGTTCTGCTCCTCGGTCCGGAGATCTGGCGTGGCCATCAAGTGTTAGGTCTTCGTCAGTGATTTCGAAAGCCGCGCAGCATGCGCGGGGTGGCAAGCCACTTGAGCACCGCACTGCCGGCACGGGCCCTGCCATCAAACGACAGGCACGCGACCGCATTTTTCTTCATTTCAATCGGTACGTTGCTATCGTTTAGAAGGCAGGCCGCGAGCAGCGCCGAAAGATCAGGTTGGTGACCGACGAGGGCGATGCGCTTGCTGCGATCCTTGGCCAAACGGGTCAGCACCGCTGCCGCGCCCTTTCCGGGGGTCAACTCGGGCGCGATTTCGGCCGTTGGCCAACCGGCGACCTCCGACAGAATCTTTGCCGTCTCCTTGGCACGAATCAGCGGGCTGCTTAGAAAGCGATCGGGGACCTTGCAGAGTTCCTTGAGTCCGGCCGCCGCCTTACGCGACCGCCGGATCCCCGCGGGCGAAAGGGACCTTGCAGCATCGTCGGCCCAGCGATCGCTGTCGCGCTCAAATGCAATCGCGTGTCGGATGATCAACAATTCCATGGCTTCACGGCGCCGGCGCCGAGTTCGCAGTCGACTTATCGAACTTCATCCGCAACTTCTTCCATTTTTGCCGTACTTTTCGGTAGCCCGTTGCGCAGCGTTTCCGACCCTGCGCGGCGGTGCCGAGGTGGCGCTCTGCAAGGCGACCCATCAAGAACAACGTTTCCGCCGGAATACTCTTGGCCTGCGCGCTGGCGAGAGCGTTTAGGCGCCGCATCGCGACGGCGGCATCTTGTTGCACGCCCAGATTCTCTTGCCAACGGCGCAGCGCGCGAACCATGTCTACGGCAGGTTTCCCGTAGAGCGCCGCCACGGCTTCCAGCGCGTACCGCAATTTCTTCACTTGGCCGCGAACTTCGTGATACTCCTCGGTGGATGCATCCGCGCCGAGAAGGTCGGCCCGCTTGCGTAACTTGCGAAATCGTCGCCGTATCAAGCTAGGGGCAGCGTGCAACGCCAGATCCGCCGCTGAGGCCTGGGATGCAGCGACGGGAGCCGCCAGCAGCAATATCAATTCATGCAAATTTTTCTGCACCCAGATCGAGTCGAGAACGCTCAACATTTGCGTGCGCGTCCGGCCCCGGTCCGACATCAAATGCGCCTTTAAGGGTTCTACGCTCACCCGATCCGCTTTTGGCAATTTGCGACCGAAGTCTTGCAACTCGCTTAAGGCGACGTCGAGGTCGCGGACATGACCTAAGGCGCTTAACACGGTCTTAACTGTCGCGCGGATCCTTAGAAATTCTGGAGGCAGAACCGATTCAAACTGGCGCAGGATGGCATCGAGTCTGCGGCCGGCGACGCGCAAGTCATGCAATTCTTCAGGATCATCTCCCAATCTGGCCCCGGGCTCGTGCAGAAGCCACGCAGCCATGTAGCGCCTGAGGTTCGCCATGGCAACTTCGATGATGGTCATGGAAGCATCCACGGTCGTTGCGATGAATTCTTGCGCGGGCGGCGCCAATCCTACGGATTTGAGTCCAAGCGAGTACTTCGTATCGGATGCCGCCTCGAGTGCGCAGTTGTTTCGAAGAGTCTTCACGAGCGATCGCAGAGGCCCGTGCGTTTCTGTGAGTGCTTCGACCTCGACGCGAAGCATGCTTGCCTGGGGTTCTCCGTGTGGGCGAGAGATAACGGTTTCATCGAGGGCAATCTCGCCGAGTTGCCGTGCCTCATCGCTCTTGCGGATCGCGAATCTCTGCCTCGAGGTACGCAGTTCGAACAGCGGCAATAAGCTGCGCGCTCCGCTCACGGCGGATACACGTTTCCCAACCGGCCCAACCGATTCTCGGATCGCTTCGCTGTCGGAAGTAGTTAGCATTTCCGTCAACTCCCGGCGATCCGCGACCTCCGTACTAGCTGAATGAAGCGACTTGAGCGTGGCCTCGGTTGTTCCGGATTCCGAGCGGACGCGAAGAGCGAAGCCTGCGCGATGTATTCGCCAGTCGTCAGTGTCCAAGTACGTGTCGAAGATCTGCAACGTCGAGCGTGGTTCGAGAATCAGTCCGTCGATCGTACCGTGGTCGCTCAGCCAGCGCCGAACGGAACTCAGATCGCTGCACGCGAGCTGCCATTCCACTTCGCGCCCGTCCTTAGGAGGCTTTGTAGGTGTTACGGAGGCAGTGTTGGATGACATATGTAGGGCAGTCTACCGGCTATGGCGGCGCGCTTTAAGAGCAATTTTGCGTGCGGAAGCGGTCAGGGTGTGAGTGGCCACGGAATCTGTCTGCAATGCAAGCATTTGCGGCAAACCGCGGGACCGTCTAGGCTAAATTATGCTTAAGATCCCGGCGGTTCTTCTGGTTGTCGGCGCATTTGTCTACGGTTGGTATCGAAACGACCTTCGAAGGTTAACGCGTGACTACGCGTGCAAGGAACCGTTCGACGGCGCCCTGGAGCGCTGCATTGTCCGATTCCCGGTTGATGAAACCGGTACCGATTGCATGCTTGGTGCCAATAGCGATGGGCTCTACATGTCATCTTCAGTTGATGCGCAGCAAAAGAACAGACGGTGGTCATGGCGTTATCACGTGATCAGAACGCCCATCCTTATTCCATGGAATTGCATTCAAATTGGTGCTGCCAAATTCCCGATGCGAAGATACCTTCGATTCAGTGTGCCTTCAAATAAGGCCACCTTTTTTGTTCCTCGAGAGACCGGCCAGCTGCTTCTAACACGTGTGGGTCGTTAGTCAGTCCGCAGGCCATAGATTGATCTCGCTGTCGCGGGCGGCCTGCAGCAAATCCGCAGAAATTGAAAGATTGACCGCCTTCTTGTTGGGTCGCGGGCGGCCTGCAGCAAATCCGCAGAAATTGAAAGATTGACCGCCTTCTTGTTGGGTCGCGGGCTGGGCATCTGCTGCTCCATTTATGGGCGCATATGGTGTGCGCCTTGGGAATGCGCATCAAGCGACCAGCCGAAACCGGGTTCGGTCCCCCATTGCCAGCTCCCTTTCGAATTCCTCGTGCGCCAGCGCTGAACCTGTGCGCGCGTCGGCGGTCCATCTTCAGATGCCAAGAGCGTCGGCGGCCGCGCTTCTCAAGTCAGCACTCCTGAGTTTCTCCCAGGGCGAAATCGCTTCCGCGCGTGAGACGAGCCTCGGTATCCTCGCGGCATTTCCGCGGGAGGCAGGCGCTTTGCACCTGCTCGGGCTCATTGCGCACGGCGACGGGGATCTGGCCAACGCAAGGGATCTCCTGCGTCGGGCAGCCGAATCGCCCGAGCCTTCGGCCATATATCTTCTGACCTATGCCGACCTGTGCTGCAAAGCCGTTGATCGGCATGCCGCCGTGGAATTGGCACGGCGCGCGACCGAACTCGACGAGGCACTGCCGCTTGGGTGGTTCTATCTCGGCAACCTCCTGTTCGAAATGCGCCAGCTCGACGAGAGCCGGCGCTGCCTGCTACGCGCGATCGAGCTGGACGCTGAGTTCTGGCAGGCGCGCGGCGTCCTCGCCGTCGCGCTCGGCCGCACGGGCGAAGCCGACGAGGCAGCCGCGCAATTCGAGCGCCTGCTTCGGGAACACGCCGACAACGCGCAGATCATCGGCAGTTACGCGGTTTTTTTGTCGGATCAGGGCCGATGTACGGATGCGTTGACTCAGGCCGAACGAGCGATCGCCTTGGAGCCGCGGACGCTCGATCACCATTTGCGCGCCTGCGAGATAGAACTGCTGCTGGGCCGTTACCGGACGGCGCTCGACCGTCTCGCCATCCTCAAAGACGCGTGGCCGCGAGAGATCAGGCTGCTCACCCTCAAAGCGCATCTATTGCGGTCGATCGACTGTTGCGCCGAGGCGGTCGCGCTGTGTCGGGACGCTCTGCGCGAGGGACTAGAGTCCGCGGATCTGCTTCGCGCCTACGGCCTCGCCCTGCACCTGACGGGAGAGGATGCCGAGGCTTTAGCGGTCTTCGACCGGGTCGCGGCGCTTAATCCGGCGGTGGCGCTATCGGACAAGGGTGTGCTGCTGTCCCATCTCGGCCTCTTCGCCGACGCTCACGCAGCCTTTGACGAAGCCTTGACGCATGAGCCTGCTTTGGTAGATGCCTGGTACAACAGGAGCAACCTCAAGACCTATTCGAGCGGAGACCCGGATATCGGCGGCATGGAGCGTCTGCTAGGTCGCTGCTCTTATCAAGAACGGTTGCTGCTGCATTTCGCGCTGGGCAAAGCGCACATGGATAGCGGAGCGACGGACCAAGCCTTTGCGCATTGGCACGAGGGCAACCGCATGAAGCGCGCGGTCATCGACTACGATTCGGAGGCCTCCGCAAGGCAGATCGCACTATGCGCGGCCGGCTCGCCGAACTCCGATATTCGAGAGTCGACCGTGCAAGCTCGGCTCTCCGAAGTGCCGGTCTTCATTGTGGGCATGCCGCGCTGCGGTTCCTCATTAATCGAGCAGATTCTCGCCTCTCATCCGGAGATCCACGGGGCCGGTGAATTGGTGCAGCTACGCGCGCTTTTCGAGGCGGCTGAACCAGGTACTCGCCCGATCGCCGAGATGGCCCTAGAAAAGCTCAGGCGCTGCGCGCCGCGGGCCGCCCGAATCATCGACAAGGATCTGCGCAATTTTCTTCACCTCGGACTCATACATCGCATCTTTCCGCGTGCGCGGATCGTCCATTGCAGACGGGATCCATTGGATACCTGTTGCTCCGCGTACACCAAGCTGTTCGCCGGGGACTTCGGCTTCACTTATGAGCAGCGGGAACTCGGATCTTATTATCGCGGCTACCATGCTTTAATGGCGCATTGGCGCTCGCTGCTGCCGGGACAGGTATTCATGGAAATCGATTACGAAGCGCTCGTGTCGGATCCACAAACAGAGACCCATCGACTGCTGGAATTCCTCGATTTGCCGTGGAACGAGGCGTGTGGGCGGTTCTTCGAGACCCGTCGAATCGTCAATACCGCGAGCTTCGCGCAGGTACGTCGGCCGATCTACCGATCGAGCGTCGGAAGCGCATCGACCCTGCGGTCACATCTGGAGCCACTGATCGAGGCGCTGGGTGATTTGGCGCCGGGCGATTGACGCGAACGATTTCCATCATTCAAGCCATCGAAAAATTGCTGGAGACTGCGACTGCGCATCACCGCGCCGGCAAATTCGCCGAGGCGCGCCACGCGTACCGCCAAGTGCTGGCTCAAGCCCCCGCGCACACCCTCGCGCTCTATCGCAGCGGCTTGCTGGAGTTGCAAGACGGACATCCGGACACGGCGCTCGCCCTGGTTGAGCAGGCCATTGCAGCCGATGCCAATGAACCGCGCTATCAATTCGTGCTGGGTCAGGCGCTCCAGGCACTTCGCCGCTGGGACAAGGCGATGGATGCCTATGAATCAGCGCTGAAACTGCAGCCGGATTTCCTCGACGCCTGGAACAACCTCGGGATCTGCCGGCAGCGGCGCGGCCAATTTCCGCAGGCAGCGACCGCGTATCGGCAGGCCCTGGTGCTTGAATCGCGAAATGCCGGCGTCATGGCCAATCTGGGCACGGTGCTGCGCGAAATGGGCGAGTTCACCGAGGCCATCGAATTGCTGCGCGCCGCGGCCGATCTTGAACCCGCCATCGTTTCGCACAGCGTCAATCTCGGCATCGCCTATTGGAACCAAGGTAACTTCTCGGAGGCCGAACGCACACTGAATGAAGCGCTGGCGCGCGCGCCGGATGATGCCGACGCCGCCTTCAATCTCGGCAATGCCCTGCATGGGCTCGGCAGACAGCGCGAAGCCATAGAACGATACCGGCAGGCGGTAAAACTCCGCCCCGACTATGTGGACGCGCTCATCAACCTCGGCAACGTCCATACGGAGCTCGGCGAGTTCGCCTCGGGAATGGAAGCCTACGACGCTGCGCTCCGCGCCCAGCCCGATTCGGTCGTCGCATTGAATAACGCGGCCTGTCTCATGCGAATGATTGGGCACATCGACGACGCGGAAACCGCACTGTGCCGGGCGCTGCAGCTGGATCCGGGCAATGCGGCGCTCCACGACACGCTCGGCAATGTCTATAAGGACGCCGGCGAGCTCGATGCGTCGATCGCGAGTTTCCGCAAATCCCTCGAACTCGACCCCAGTTCTGCGGCGACGCACAGCAATCTGGCGTACTCGCTCAGCTTTCGCGCGCCGGAGGCCGGCCCCGTTCTCGAGGAATGCCTGCGCTGGAACCAACGTTTTGCCGCCGCGTTGCCCCGGTGTATGCACGATCACCCGGACGGGCGCGCCCGCGCGGGGCGTGACGAACCGAACCGTCGGCTGAAAGTCGGCTATGTCTCGCCGGATTTCCGCGACCACTGTCAAAGTCTGTTCACGATTCCGCTGCTGTCGCGGCATGACCATGCCGCCTTCGAGATCTTCTGCTACGCCAGCATCAAGCGTCCCGACAATCACACTCGCCGCATCGCCGAGTACGCCGATGTTTGGCGCGACGTGCGGCTGCTCAATGACGCAGCACTCTGCCGGCTCATTCGCGAAGATCGCATCGATATTCTCGTTGATTTGACGATGCACATGGCGGGCGGCCGCCCGTTGCTTTTCGCTCGCAAGCCGGCGCCGATCCAAATTGCATGGCTCGCCTATCCCGGAACGACTGGAATCGGCGCCATGGACTATCGCCTCAGCGATCCGCGGCTGGATCCCGAGGGCTTCGACGCCCACTATTGCGAACGCACGCTCAGGCTCCCCGATTCATATTGGTGCTACGACCCGCTGACGCAAGGTCCCGGCGTCAACGAATTGCCTGCCATCGAGCGCGGTTATCTGACTCTCGGATGCCTGAATAATCCCTGCAAGTTGACCGACCACACCTTGCGACTCTGGGGTGGCGTGATGCGCGCACTGCCCGACGCGCGGCTACTTCTCATGGCGCCGCCCGGCCGGCATCGCGGGCACTTGTCGCAGCGGCTGGGCGCGCAAGGCATTGCGGCCGAACGGATCGACTTTCGCCCCTTTCAGCCGCGCGCGGAGTATTTGCACTCGTATCATGATATCGATCTCGGTCTCGATACATTTCCTTACAACGGCCATACCACGAGCCTGGATTCGCTTTGGATGGGTGTGCCCGTCGTAACCCGAGTGGGCCGTACCAGCGTCGGTCGAGGCGGCCTCAGCCAGCTATTTCAAATGGATCTGCTCGAGCTCGCCGCCGAATCCGACCAGGCGTTCGTCGGCATCGCGGCGGCCCTCGGCGCCGATCTCATTCGGCTCGCGGCGCTGCGCCGGCAACTGCGCACACGCCTCGAGAGCTCCGCTCTCATGGATGCGTCGCGCTTCGCCCGGCACGTTGAACGCGCCTATCGGGATGCATGGCGGGCCCGGAATTAGGCTGGCCGCGGCGCTACTGCGCACTGGCCTCAATTTTATCGTTCCACCATCCTCCGCCCAACGCGGTCAGGAGACTTGCGCTGTCGGTGAGCTGTTGTACTCGAGCGCTGACGTAGCTTAGCCTCGCCTGTGCGTAGGTCCGCTCCGCTACGATCAAGTTCAACACGGTGGTCGTGCCCACCGAGTAGCTTTGCTGCTGCAGCTTCAGCGCCTGGAAGGCGACGTCCATCGAGTGCCGATCGACGGTGAGAGTCTGCGCATCGTACTGCAACGCCCATAGATCGTCGGCAACTTGCCCAAGTGCTTCGAGTACGACCGCCTGATAGGTGGCGGCCTCGGCCCTGAAGGCATCGCGCGCCGCACGGACCTGCGCGCGCAGCGCGCCGCCCTTGAAAAGCGGCTGCGTCAAAGAGCCTCCCACTCCCCAGAGGGTGTTGAACTGATGAAACAAATCGGCCGCCTGCAGGGCCTCTCGACTAATGGAAGCCGACAAGCTGACATCAGGAAACTCCTGAGCGACCGCCACGCCGATCGCGGCGCTCGCGGCGTGAAGTTGCGTCTCGGCGGCAAGAATATCCGGGCGCTGCCGCACCAGTCTCGCGGGCAAGCTCACGGGAATGTCTCGCGGCGGAGTGAATTGTTCGATGTCGAATGGCCGCACCTGCCACTCGGAGGGCGCGCGGCCCGAAAGGACCGCCAGAGCGTCATAGGCTTGGTCGAGTTGTTTGTGCAGCGAGGGCAGCTGGGTCAGATCGGCGGCCAGCTGCGTGTCGGCCGTGAGCACATCGCTGCGAGGCACGATACCCACATCAAATGCGCGTTGTGTCAGCGCAAGATTCTTGCGATCGCTTGCAATCAATTCCTCGGTGGTCGCGAGTTGCAGTCGAGTCGAGGCAATTGTCAGCACCTCATTTACGACGCTGCCGGTAATGGTCAGATACGCCGCCGCGAGCTGATTGCGCTGGAAGTCCGCGAGCGCTTGCTGTTGCTCGACAGCGCGGCGCGTCCCGCCAAAGATATCCAAGTTGTAGCTTGTGGACAGACCGATGCTGTAGAGATTTGCGGTGGTGCCGGTGCCGGGCTCTCGAGCCGCGCCGGTGCCAGAGCGTTGCGCCGCCGCGGTCGCACTCGCGCTGGGCAGAAACGCGCCACGTGCCACAGTCACCTCTTCGCGTGCCTCCGCCAAAGTCGCGTTTGCCGCAACCAGTGTGGGGCTCGCGGCAATCGCGCTGCGAACTACCTCGTCCAACTGTGGAGAGTGAAACAGTTGCCACCACTCGCCAGCGAGCTCGGTGCCTGGCGAAATGTTCTGCACGTCCTGCGCCTGAGGCTGCACCGGCGCGGCATCCGAGCTCGGGTGTAGGTAGCCTGAAGTGTCCGGAGGATTCGGTCGATGGAAGTTGGGGCCGACAGCGCAGCTCGTGAGCGCCGACGCGGCCGCGACGCCGATCACCCGCCATCTCAGCTTACTCGTAGCGCAGCGCATCGATTGGATTCAGGCGCGAGGCCTGCCGGGCTGGATAGAAGCCGAAGAACACGCCAACCGCTCCCGAAAACGCAAACGCCAGAATCATTACGTCGAGTTCCAGCAGTATCGGCCAGCCTGCCAGATGTGAGATCAGCAGGGAGGCGATCACGCCGGCCGCGATACCCGCAATACCGCCCATCAGCGCCAGCAGCATTGCCTCGACGAGAAACTGCGCCAGTACATGCAGGCGTCGCGCGCCGGTGGCCATGCGGATGCCGATCTCGCGCGTCCGTTCGGTCACTGAGACCAGCAAGATATTCATGATGCCGATGCCGCCGACAACCAGCGAGATCGAGGCGATCGCAGCCAACAGTAGTTCCATGGCTTTGGAACTCTGCTCCGCGACTTCGGCTATTTCAGTCAGGTCGCGCACCACGAAATCATCCGGTTTGCCCGGAAGAATTCGGTGCGTCTTCTCGAGAGTCTTGGTCACCTGATCAAGCGCCGTCTTCACCAGTGCCGGGCTGCGTGCCTGAACGAAAATGGTGTTGACGAACCCTTCCAGCTTTGGCACGACGCCGAAGGGATTGGGAGGCGGCCCGATAGTTGCGAACACATTGTTCGACAATGTCTGAGTGGAGGAGGGCGTCGCGACGCCTAAAATGCGTTCCTGTGAGGTGGTGAACGGGATGAATATCACGTCGTCCTGATCCTGGCCGCTGGCGGAATGACCCTTCGCAGCCAAGACCCCAACCACCGTCATCGGGACATTTTTCACCAACACGGTGGCACCGATGGGGTCGGCGAATTCTCCGAACAGGTTGGCCAGCACCGTCTGACCCAAGAGGCACACCACAGCGCCATCGTGATCGTCCTGATCGTTAAGCGTGCGGCCCGCCACGACCGGCCAACGGCGAATTGACAGATAGCTGGGCGAGATGCCTTGAACGCTGGTGCTCCAGTTCTGATTGCCGTTGACCGCTTGCGTGCTCTGGCGATTGACGTAGCTGACGTCCGCCACGGCACTGTCCTCCTCGAGAATTCCGCCGACGTCCTTGACGCGCAAACTCGCGGCGCTGCCGTTGCCGGCGCGCACGCCATTCACGCGCGTGGTGCCCGGCAGCACGACCAGCAGATCGGTGCCGAGGCTCTGAACCTGGGCTTCGACCGCGGCGCGCGCGCCTTCGCCAACCGCGACCATCGCAATCAGCGCGGCGACCCCGATGAACATGCCGAGCATCGTCAATCCAGCGCGCAGTTTGTTTCTGCCAATTGCCCGCAACGCGGCGAGCAGTGCGATCCAGCCGATTGAGCCGGCTTCGCGAAGCAGGCTGTCAAAGCGGCTGACGAATTGGCGCTCACGGTAGGGCTGCACGGCGGGCAGCGTGCGCGTTGCGCCGCGCCCGGCGCTGTGAGGGGTGGGCGAATCGGAAATGATCCGGCCGTCGCGCAGCGTGATGATTCGATCCGCAAGCTCCGCCAGATCGCGCTCGTGCGTCACCAGCACCACGGTCACGCCGCGCTCCAGATTCAAGGCACGAATGGTCGCCATGATGTCGAGCGCATTCTGCGAATCGAGGTTTCCGGTGGGCTCATCCGCCAGCACGATGGCCGGATCGTTGACCAATGCCCGGGCGATGGCGACGCGCTGCTGTTGTCCACCCGAGAGCTGATTGGGCTGATTGCGCTCGCGATCAGCCAGTCCGAGCATGTGCAACATGTCGCGCGCACGCGCGATGTTGCCTTCGATCTGCGCCGCATAGAACAATGGCAATTCAACATTTTCAAGCGCACTGGTGCGCGGCAAAAGATTGAAAGTCTGGAATACGAAGCCAATGCGCCGCCCGCGGATGCGGGCCAGTGCCGGCTCATCCAGTTGCGCGACGTTGATGCCTTCGAGCAGATACTCGCCGCTCGTCGGGCGGTCCAGGCACCCTAGAATGTTCATCAGTGTCGACTTGCCGGACCCCGAGGCGCCCATGATTGCGACGAACTCGCCACGGTTGATCGTCAGGGTGACGCCGCGCAATGCGTGCACTTCCGTCTCGCCCAACTGATAGACCTTGGTCGCATCGCGCACGCATAGAATCGGTTCGCCGGCCGCTGGATCGCTCACATTCTGAAGCCTCCGCGGACATTGGGATTCGTGCCGGGCGGCCGGTTTTCACCCGGCACTTCGGTCGGCGACGCGTTGGGTCGCACCGCATTGACGACGACGACATCGCCCACCTTCAAGTCTTCGCCGGCTACCTCAATCAATGTTCCATCGTCGAGACCGGTGCGCACCCGCACCGAAACCAGCTTGCCGTCACGCAGCACCCATATCTGTGCGCGCCCGCCGGATGCGCCCGATCGGCCGCCGCCCGGGCGAGTTCCGGCCGCGCCTCCTGGGGCACGGCGCTCTTCGCCCGGTGCACCCTGATTATCAGCCGCAGCACGGTTTGCACCGCCTTCGCGGCCCTGACCGCCTCCTCGCGGTGCGCGGCTGACTCCTTCCGGGTTGAAACGAATCGCGGGCAGAGGGACACGCAGGACGTTACTGCGCTCGGCCGTGATGATGTGCGCATCGGCCGTCATGCCGGGAAACAGCGCCAGATCGTCATTTTTGACGTCGATCACGACATCATACGTGACGACGTTTTGCACGGTGATGGGGCCTTCGCGAACCTGGCGGACTGAACCCCAAAACGTGCGGTTCGGATAGCTCTGAACGGTGAAGTAGGCGCGCTGCCCGGGTTTCACCCCGCCGACGTCCGCTTCGCTCACATTGGTGTCGACCTGCATCGAATGCATGTCTTTGCCGATCAGAAACAAAGGTGACGCCGACAGGCTCGATACCACTGTTTGGCCGACATCGATGTAGCGCGTGATCACCATCCCGTTGACGGGCGATGGGATCTTTGTATAGCCGAGATTGACTTGCGCGCCATGCAACAACGCCCGCTGCTGCGCGATGTTGGCGATGTCAAGTTTCACCTGCGCTTGATCCTGATCCAATGTTGCTTTGTCAGCGTTGATGGTCTCCCGCGAAACGATTCCTTGGTCGATGAGCTTTTGGTCATAGGCGTAGACCACGGCCTGATTGGCGGCGGCGACCCGATCCTTCGCCAATTGGGCCATCGCAGAATGCAAGGAAGCCGTGTCCTGATCGACAATGACCTGAAACGGCAGCGGATCGATGAGCGCGCAGATCTGGCCCGCCGTCACCGGCGTATTGTAATCGCACGACCACGATTTGATATTTCCGGACACGAACGATTCGACCTGTGCGGTCACGACTGGATTGAGCGCGCCGGTCATGTTGACCGCGCGCTGGATGTCACCCTGGGTGACACGCGCTGTGACGTAGTGCAGTGGCGGATTGCGCCCTCGCCACCACCATACGGCAACAGCGGCAAGAACGATGAGCAGCGCAAATGAGATCCATAGCAGACGCGCGCGCCGGCGCGGCTGCGGACTCACGACGTGGCGGGCGCGGTTCCGGAACTCTTGGCCGACTTCATGCAGTTCTTCATGAATTCGTGTCGCGCATCACCAGGCTCGAGCTTTTGATCATCTGCCTGTTTCTTGCAGGCAGCCCAGGCCGGGTCGTGATGCCGCCCACCCGGGGGAGGATTGGCTGGCGGCGGGTTATCGTCACCCAGCGCGATGCTGCCGGACGCTATCGTCAGCGCAGCAATCGCGACCGCGCGCAGAAACACAGTTTTCGTTGCTAGTTGAGACATGAACTATTCCCTCTTGGTAGCGAGAGGAAAATCCTACCCGAGGAATGCGAGCGGTTGATCCCTGGAGTTGCAAAGCTGTGTCAAGTTCTGTGAACGACGCTAATTTTAGGATCCCAGCAAGCCTGTTTACGTTTGGTGTCAGTGCGCATTGGCAGCGAGATGGCGTTCAAAGAACTCCACGATCGCGCGATCCATGGTGATGACGATTGCACAGCGAGCAATGTCACGCGGCTCGTCTGGTAGGCCACGCTTTGAACTCTGGTCCCGCAACCAGCCATGCCACGACGGCGGGCGCGCGAACCATTTGCAGTACCCCCGATTTGGCCTGTGCGCGTTGACGCGTGCAGACGCGACGATTAGACATAACACGAGGCGCGCCTTCGTCGGCTGCGCTGCGATTTAACCGAATCAGGTGTGAATTAGCGCACAGGCCGCCAATTTATTGGATAAAGGCCGCCTTTTTATGCGGATCGGTCTTCAGTCTTATGGTCAGTAACGGGGTAGGCTGCCGGGGCAAATGGACCCCGACCTGCACCATGACACGACAGCGCAGTAATCCAATAGAGGACTCGCAGGAGCCGAACGACCTGTTTCGCTCCATCAAGTCCAAGCTTGCGCAGCGCGAAAAGAGCAGCGCGCCGGATAGTATTACGGTTACGGTTGATCTGTTTCCCATCGCATCAGACCCGATTCCTCAGCTCGATACGCCGGCGCAGCGCGAATCCACGAGTACCACCGTAGGCGTAGGCGAAGTTCTGTGCGGTCGCTATGTCGTTCAAGGCGAATTGGCCAGCGGCGGCATGGGTACCGTTTACAAGGCGCTCGATAAATCGCGCAGCGAACACACTGAAGCGGATGCTTACGTGGCCATCAAGGTGCTGCACGAGAAAACGCGTACGCGATCGGACGTGCTGGCAAAGTTGCGCCGCGAATTCTATTGCGCGCAAGCGCTATCGCACCGAAACGTCATCAAAGTGTACGAGCTCGATTTGCATCAATTGCCTTTTTTCACCATGGAATTGATCGACGGAGAAAGCTTGTATAGCGTGATGCAGAAATTTCATCCGCTGCCGCTGCCGCGCTCTTATGTATGTGCGGTCATCCGCGAGGTAGGCGAAGGTCTGGTACATGCCCACGAGCGGCGCGTGATTCACGGCGACATCAAGCCGCAGAATGTCATGGTCACGAATTCCGGAGAGCTGCGCATTCTTGATTTCGGGACATCGGGCGAAGCAGCCGCGCTGACGCCGGCGTACGCATCGTGCGAATTGCTGGAGGGGCGCGAGGCTGATCCGCGCGACGATCTTTTCGCGCTCGCCTGTCTGTCCTATGAATTGCTGGCGGGCGAACATCCATTCCAGCATCGACGTTCAACAGAGGCCCGCACGCTGAGAGTCACGCCATCGCGTCCCCCGGGTCTCACAGGACGACAGTGGAGAGCACTCATGCGAGGTCTCGCGTGGGATCGTGCCGATCGTCCCGCGTCGCTGCGCGATTGGTTGGCGGATCTCGATTTGGGGCGCGCGCCCTTGGGGCCGATCCCGCAACCTGAGAATTCGCAGCCGCCCCTCTTGACCAGAAGCGTTCTCGCTTCCGCCCTGATCGCCTTGCTCGCGGTGACCTTGGTCGGCGGAGTCACATGGGCCGTGCTCAGCCGCCCTAAGCCGGCGCCCACCGCCGCTGAGGCCGCCCCTGACGCCGCCGCTGCCGAGGCCGAGCCGCCGGTCATTGCCGATAGTCCATCCGCGGATGCCGACATCGATGATGCGCCGCCCGCCGAGGCGGCGCCTGTGCCAAAGACCGAACCCAAGAATCAAAACGCCGCGGCTCGACCGATCGACAAGACCGAGAGAATTGGCATGTTGGCCAATTCCTACTCGTTTCGAGGCACCGAGAAATTCGCAGAGATCCGCGTGCATCGCTCGACCGGATCCAAGGCCACGACGAGTTTCGAATGGTGGACGGAACCTGCCTCCGCGCTCGCCGGCACTGACTTTGTGCCGCAAGCGCCGACTACGGTTTTTTTCCCGGCCGGCGTGCGCACGATTAGTCTGTTCATCAAGCTTCTGCCAAATGCGGCGCGCAAACGAACTGCGCTATTCTACGTTGTCCTGGGCAACACCAGCAGCGGCAGTGCATTGAGCAGTGCATCTAAAGCATCCATATCGCTTCATCCATGATCCGTAGGCCGCCCCGTTACGGGGTGGCGCGCGCAATCTCGAAACTCGGCTTAGGCTCTCGCACGCAAGGGGCGCGATGGGCAAAAGAAGGGCGGGTACGCGTCAACGGCCGCGTGGTGACAGACCCTGAATTCCCCGTGAAGCATGGGTGCGATCGAGTTACAGTCGAGGGACTGGAGAGCTCGCGGCCGCGGTTGGTCATTATGCTCAACAAGCCTCGAGGGTTGGTGACGACAACTCGGGATGAACAGGGCCGCGAAACGGTCTACCGTTGTTTCGCGGGAGCGGACCTGCCATGGCTCGCGCCGGTGGGAAGGCTTGATAAAGCGAGCGAGGGTCTTTTGTTATTCTGCAATGAGCCGACCTGGGCTGCTCGCGTGACGCAGCCTTCGACCGGGCCGGATAAGACCTACCACGTGCAGATAGATCGAGTGCCGGACGCGGCGCTGATCGCGAATCTCAATCGTGGCGCCAATGTCGATGGCGAACCGCTCCGTGCCAAGACAATTCGTCGTCTGCGGAGCGGTCAAAAGAACGGTTGGCTTGAAATCACTCTCGACGAAGGACAAAACCGGCAGATACGCCGCCTGCTAAGCGCCTTCGATATTGCAGTCTTGCGCTTGATACGAGTCCGCATCGGCGATCTTCAATTGGGTCAACTGCCCAAAGGCAGATGGCGCGTCGTGACGGAACACGAGATTGAATCCCTGCTGCCCGCGGCGCGTTAAAGGCCATACGGCGATCGCTGGCAAAACGCGCTAATGCCGCCTACTTGCCGGCGCTATCCCGCGTCGCAGTACTCGCAGTCGCTGGCGCCGCG
>Ga0302325_10002387_pt1 | contig 45670 bp, 41 predicted proteins | sample Palsa_T0_2_FD_201948 | JGI IMG/M metagenome (GOLD analysis project Ga0302325, IMG submission 201948) | Peat permafrost microbial communities from Stordalen Mire near Abisko, Sweden - Palsa_T0_2 | ecosystem: Environmental > Terrestrial > Soil > Palsa > Peat permafrost | place: Sweden: Abisko...
GCTTGGCCAGCGGCAGGATGATCCGGCTGTAGATGAAGAACTCGCTGGCGCCGTCGATGCGGGCCGCCTCCGACAGCGACTGCGGGATCGTCATGAAGAACTGGCGCAGCAGGAAGGTGCTGAACACGGAGCTGCCGAAGAAGGTGGGCACCTCGAGCGGCAGGTACGAGCCGATCCAGTTGAGGTGCTTGTACAGGATGAACAGCGGGATCAGGGTGCAGACGAACGGCAGGATCAGGGTCGTCAGCATCAGGTAGAAGAGGACGTCACGGCCGGGCCAGCGCAGCCGCGAGAACCCGTAGGCGACCAGGCTGCTCGAGATGCACACGCCCACGATCGTGATCGCCGCGTAGAGGAACGTGTTCCAGAAGAACCGGAAGAACGGCAGCGCCTCGAACAGCTGCGGGTAGTTGCCGAAGAGGAACGGGTGCGGCCACCAGACGACGGGCTGCGCGAGCGCCTGCGCCGCGGTCTTGAACGACGTGAGGATCATCCACACCAGCGGGAGAGCGAACACCGCGGACAGGGCGATCAGCACGATGTGCTTAGCCGCGCTCGCGCGGAGCTTCCGAAGCGCGCGTCCGCGCCTACCGCTGTTCATTCTCGTAGTACACCCACCTTGACGATGACCTGAGGAGCAGGACGGTAATGATCAGGACGAGGAGGAAAAGGATGAACGCCATCGCCGAGGCGTATCCGAGGTGCAGGTACTCGAATGCCTGCTGGTAGTAGTAGATGACGAAGAACATGGTCGAGTTGCCGGGGCTGCCGGGCGGGGACTCGATCACCTGGGCCTGAGTGAAGTACTGGATGGACAGCACCAGTGACAGCACCACGTTGAACAAGATGACCGGGCTGATCATGGGGATGGTGATCTTGCGCAGCCGCTGCCACGCGTTGGCGCCCTCCAGCGCCGCGACCTCGTACATCTCCTTGGGCACTCCCTGCAGCGCGGCCAGGTAGATCACCATCGGCTGCCCCAGCCCCCACAGGCCGAGCAGGATGAAGGTCGGCTTCGACCAGGCGATCGAGAAGAACCAGGCCGGACCCTCGACGTGGAGGTCGGACAGCAGCGAGTTCACGATGCCGAACGACGGCTGGAAGATCCAGACGAAGATCAAGGACGAGGCCACCACCGGCACGATCGACGGGATGTAGAACAGCGTGCGGTAGAACGCCTGCCCGCGGACGTTCATGTTCAGCAGCAGCGCCAGCCCGAGCGCGGCCGCGGTCGAGAGCGGGACCTCGATGATCGTGTAGTAGAAGGTGTTGAAGAGGGCGGTCCGGAAGGTCGCATCGTGGAACAGGCTGGAGTAGTTCGAGAACCCGGTGAAGACCGGGTTCCCGACTCCGGTGAAGCGGGTGAAGCTGTAGTAGAGGGTCGCGAAGAACGGGTAGACGTAGAACAGGGCGAACCCGATGGCCCAGGGGCTGATGAACAGCAGCCCGAGCCGGGTCTGACGCCATCGGCGCCACCGGAATGCCCGCAGCGGATTGCTCATGCCCACCCCTACCTCGTCCTTCACGACTGTCGTTGCTGGCGCCGGCTCGCTAGCCGCCGGCCCCATTGTTGGCCTGCGAGTCGATGTAAGCCAGCGCTTGCTGCGGTGTCTTCGTCTTCTCGGCTATGTCCTCGGTCGCCGTCGCCTCGGCCTGCTCGAACTCCGACTCGGTCTTGGTGAGAGCGGGGGTCACCGAGTACTGGCTCGACATCTGGTCGACGAATACGTTCAGCCACGGGTTGGCCTTGAGCCAAGCCTGGTAGGCGGGGGCGGCCACGATCGCGGGCGATGCGGGCATCCAGCCGCCCTTGGGGTCGATCTGCGACGTGAACGTCGTGTTGTTGTAGCCCGCCAGCCACGAGATGAACGTGAACGCGGCCGACGGATCGGACGCGCCCTTGGGGATGATGTTGTAGTTGCCCTGCCCGAACGTGCTCGGCCCGGCGACGGTCCCGGGGAACGCCTCGACCCCGAAGTTGCTGACCATGGCCGGGTTCGTGACCGGGATGTTCTGCGCCCCCTCCCAGGGGCCGTCCATCGCGAACCCCTCCTTGCCCGCGACGAACGCGTCATCGTCGCCGCCGGCCACGGCTCCGTACGCGGTCTCGAGGGCGGCGATGTCCGAGTACGGGTAGCTGTCGTACTGGGCGAAGAAGTTCGCCTCGGTCAGCGCGCCCGGGCAGCTGGCCAGGTCGTACTGCCCGGCCGAGTTGAAGCAGTTCACCGCGTTGAAGAAGCTGCCGAAGTACTCGAAGCCCTGGTTGTAGTCCGGGTAGAAGCCGATCTGGCTGATCTTGTTGCCGGAGATCTGCCACTCCTTGGCCGAGTCCGCGTACAACTGCGCCAGCGTGGTGGGCGGCGAGGAGATGCCCGCCGCCTTCATCATCGACTTGTTGTAGTACAGCGCCCAGGAGTTCATCGACATCGGCAGCGCGTAGAGGGTCCCCTTGTACTCGCCGCCTTGCAGCGCGATCGGGTACTCCCACTTCTCCAGCCCGGAGTACGCGCCGGTCAGGTACGAGGTCAGGGGCTGGATGGTGCCGTCGGCGGCGTACTCGCCGAGCACCGGGTTCCACTCGGTGAACACGTCGGGCGGGTCGCCCGCCGCGATCTCGGACAGCAGCTTCGCGTCCCCGGTCGCGCTCGGGATGTTGGACTCGGTGACGTGGATGTCCGGGTGGGTGCTGTTGAACGCGCTGACCATCTGGTTGAGCAGCGTCAGGGTGTTGCCCGACCACATGGTCTGCCAGGTGATGTTGGCGACCGTTCCGGTCGACGAGGACGCCGAGGAGGACGAGGACGACGACGTAGACGTGGGGGAGGACGACGACGCCGCGGTCCCGCCGCAGCCGGCCGCGGCCACGACGGTGACGGCCGCGAGCAGCGTTGCGGATCTCCGCGCGACCGTTCGGCGGTGTTTTCTGGGTCTGTTATCGGTCACAAAATTCTCCTTCTTGTTCGTTTTCATTCATCTCTTTGTTTGTCTTTGTGTGTCCATCTCTCTTTGCCTCACGGCAAGGAAGGCGGTGGCCCGGCGCTTTCCCGCACGATCAGCTCGGGCTGCGGCCGGGGCGTCTCGGCCGGGGCCGCGCCGATCTGCTCCTGCAGCGCGGCGAAGGACGCCCGCCCGAGGTCGGTGAAGTCCAGGCGGACGGTGGTCAGGGCGGGCGTGACGAACTCCGCCTGCGGGATGTCGTCGAAGCCGACCACGCTGACGTCGTCCGGGACCACCCGTCCCGCCTCCCGCAGGGCCCTGATGACCCCGAGCGCGAGGTCGTCGTTTCCGCACAGCACCGCGGTGACCGCGGGGTCGCGGGCGAGGAGCCGGCCTGCCTCGTAGCCGGAGCGCGGATGCCAGCTGGCGGGGATCGGCTCCGGCACCGGCGCCCCCGCCTCCTCGAGGGCGGACCGCCAGCCCGCCAGCCGCTGGCTGGTCGCGGTGGACGAGGGGATGGAGACGTAGTGGACCGTCCGGTGGCCGAGTTCGGACAGGTAGGCGGTTGCCCTGGCGGCGGCCTGCCGGTCGTCGATCCACACCCAGGGCTTGCCGTCGCCCTCGCCGCCGACCGGCGTCTCGACGATCCCCACCCAGGGCACCCCGGCCGGCACGGCGGCCAGCGCCCGCGTGCCGGCCCGGTCGAAGGCGACCACGATGAGCGCCCCGCCCTGCTCCATCGCCCGTTCGACGGCATCGGCCACGGCGGCCGGCTCCTCGGATTCGATCACCCGCACGCCCATCGCGAAGTCCGCCGCCCGGGCGGCTTCCTCGATGCCCTGGAGGGCCGACCGCTGGCCGTAGAGCGTCGTGTTCGAGGTCAGCACCGTCACCGCGCGGACCGCGCCGCCGGCCAGCACGCGAGCCGCGCGGTTGGGCCGGTAGCCGAGGCGGCTGATGGCCGCCAGCACGTGCTCGCGGGTGGATGGCTTCACGCTCGGATGCCCGTTCATGACCCGGGAGACAGTCTGAATCGATACGCCCGCCGCCGTGGCGACGTCGTAGATGCTGGCGGGCCGGGCGTCATCCGCCTGCTCCGAGCTTGTGTGAGCGCTCACATCCATGGCAGAATTGTGAGCGCTCACAAAAAGCATGTCAAGGGTGCCATGGTCACGATTTAACAGTCCAGAAACCTCGGCCCCCGCGACCCCCAAGAGGAGAACCCAGTTGACCCCCGGAATTCAACCGCCCATAATCTTCGGCTGGTCGGACGATGCTATTGAACTTGAGATCGAGGTAGATCCGGTCGGTGTCGCCCGGCTGACCCGCCTCGCGGCGGGCCCGGCGCTGACGGACGGGGAGGCCGAGACGGCGCGAACCCGGGCCGGGCTGCCGCTGGTGGACATCGTGCTCGCGGGTGAGGGCCGGGCGTGGTCGGGACGGCGGTACTGCGAGTCCGTCGCCGGGCGGCGCCTGCGCTACGCGGGGCATGAAGAGCGAGCCGACGGGGACGGCTGGCGTCTGCTCCGCGTGTTCCTGGCCGATCCGGTCACCGGGCTGCGAGCCGAGGTCTGCTACCGGATCCTGGTGGGCCAGGGGACCCTGCGGTCATGGGTCCGGCTGACGCACGAGGGCACCGCTCGGGTGACGGTCGAATCGGTCACCTCGTTCCTGTGCGGCGGCCTCGCCGGAGGCCCTGACGGCCCCGACAACCTCAGTGACCTCGACATCGTCTGGAGCGAGAACGACTGGCTGGCCGAGGGGCGCTGGCAGCGCCGCACGCTCCGTGGCGCCGTCCCTGACCTCAGCCGGCGCGCGCACGGGGGCGACCCGCGGGGCCGGTTCGGCATCACCAGCGCGGGCACCTGGTCCTCCGGCACGTACCTGCCGATGGGCGCGATCGTGAACCGCCGCACCGGCCGCAGCTGGGTCTGGCAGGTTGAGCACAACGGCGGGTGGCACTGGCAGGCGGGGGAGTACGCGCGCCGCGAGACCGGCGACGAGACCAGCGCCGCGGTCGGGCACCAGGCCGCGGCGGGCGCGCGCAGCGGGGCCTACCTCGCGATCCTCGGCCCGACCGACGTCGAGCACCACTGGGATGTCACCCTGGCGCCGGGGGAGGAGTTCACCACGGTCCCGGCCGCGGTCGCCGTGAGCGCGGCCGGGCTGGACGATGCCCTGGGCCGGCTGACGGTTTACCGGCGGGCCATCCGGCGCCCGCACGCCGACCACCGGCGCCTGCCCGTCATCTTCAACGACTACATGAACACGCTGATGGGCGACCCGACCACGGAGCGGCTGCTGCCGCTGATCGCGGCGGCTGCCTCGGTCGGGGCGGAGTACTTCTGCATCGACGCCGGCTGGTACACCGATCCCGGGGAGAGCTGGTGGGACACCGTCGGCGAGTGGAAGCCCTCCGCCGCCCGGTTCACCGGCGGCCTGGGCGAGGTGCTCAGCCGGATCAGAGGCGAGGGCATGATCCCCGGCCTGTGGCTGGAACCCGAGGTGGTCGGCGTGCGCAGCCCGGTCGCCGACCGGCTGCCGCCCGAAGCGTTCTTCACCCGGCGCGGCAAGCGCGTGGTCGAGAACGGCCGCTACAGCCTGGACCTGCGCCACCCCGCGGCCGTCAAGCACCTGGACGAGGTGATCGACTTCGTGGTCGGCGACCTGGGGGCGGGCTACCTGAAGCTGGATTACAACATCAACGCGGGCCCGGGAACCGACATCGGCTACAAGAGCGACGGGGCCGGCCTGCTGGCCCATAACCGCGCCCACCTGGAGTGGCTGGAGGCCGTGCTCGACCGGTACCCGGAACTGGTCATCGAGAACTGCGCCTCCGGTGGCCTGCGGACGGACTACGCGATGCTGTCCAGGCTCCAGCTGCAGTCAACCAGCGACCAGCAGGACTTCATCCGCTACCCGCCGATCATGGCGGCCGCCCCCGCTGCGATCACTCCCGAGCAGGCGGCGTCCTGGGCCTATCCGCAGCCCGGCTTCAGCGACCGGGAGATCGTCTTCACGCTGTGCGGGGCTCTGCTCGGCCGGGTCCACCTGTCCGGGCACATCGACCAGATGACCGACCGGCAGCGCCGGCTCGTGGCCGACGCGGTGGACGTCTACAAGCAGATCCGGTCCGACCTGCCCGACGCGGTGCCGTTCTGGCCGCTCGGCCTGCCCCGCTGGACCGACTCCTGGCTGGCCCTGGGCATGCGCACGGCGTCCGTTACCTACCTCATCGTCTGGCACCGCGGCCGCTTCGCCGGCCTGGCGGGCCCGGACCCCGGAACCAGCCCGGCCGCGCATGCGATCACCGACCCGGCCGCCATCGCGCCGACCGACCCGGCCCGGCTGGCAATCCCGCTTGCTGCCCTGCGCGGCAACGGGATCGCCGCCGAAACGCTCTACCCGCGCGCCGGCCGACCCCGGCTGAGCTGGCACGCAAGCCTCGGCGAGCTGACCGTCACGCTGCCGGGCACCCCGGCCGCATGCCTGATCCGGATCAAGCACCTCGGCCCCTGACCCCGGAGACTGGCTCTGACCGTTTGGGATGAAGCATCTGGCGGGGGGGAGCGGTGGCGGATGGCTGATTCAGAAACCGACACCCGCGAGGCGACCGCCGAACTGCGGATCACTCGCGTCCAAGCGCTCAGCAACCACGACCTCGTCGCGGTGGTGACCTATCTGCTGGCCAGGCACCCGGACACGTTCCCGCCCATGCTGGACGACGCGCTCAGCTCGGTCAGCCCGAAGGGCGCGGCCAAGCAGGCCGACAGCTAGCACGAGCGTCGCAGGCACGGGCCGGGCACGGCGGGGTCAGCGGGAACGGTGGCCGCCGGATCGAGGACGGCGAGCGCGGCGAGTTCCGCGTCGTCGAAGCCGCGGGCGGCGAAGCCGTGACGGAGGGCGTCGTCGGCGAAGAACCCCGAGCCGCAGTCGGTGTGGTGCATGACCGCGAACTCGAACCAGTCCGCGTCCGGCGTCTTCATCTCGTGCAGGTAGCTGATCCAGGCGAGGTCCTGGATCACCGCCGGCGTCACCCGGCCGCCCACGGTGCGGGCGACGATCGCGTCACCGAGTTCAAGGCCGAAGACCTGAACGGTCCCGTGGTGCCAGTAACTGGAACCACGCGTGCGTTCTTCTAGGATTCTGCTTGTGCATGCTGCGCTGGCGCTGGCGCTGCCGGCCGTGGAGGCCTTCGACCTGGCGATCCCGGTGAGCGGGTGTGCGCGGCGCTGCGCGAGGCCGCCGCCCGGGGCGCGCGGATGGTCTCGGTCTGCACCGGTGCCTTCGCGCTGGCCGCGGCGGGACTGCTTGACCAGCGCCGGGCCACCACGCACTGGCAGTACGCCGACGAACTGGCCGCCCGCTACCCGGCACTTCACCGCGCAGACCGGGATGGCGCCCTTGCGCTGGCTCACCGTCGCCCGCGTGCGCGAGGCCCGGCGGCTGCTGGAAGCCACCGACCTGCCGGTTGAGGTCATCGCCGCCCGCTGCGGCCTGGGCGCGGCGGCTAACTTGCGGGTCCACCTGGCCCGCGACGCGGGCGTTACCCCCACCGCGTACCGGGCCGCGTACCAGGGACGCGTCTCACCCATCCGCGAGGCGGGATCCTGACCATACTGCGGATCCCGACGAATAAGGTCCAGATCGGTATCTTGTATTGACGGCAAGTCGCAGTATAAGATCCTGCTTAGTATCTAAGTGGGAGGTAGATCATGCCGACAACGACGGCTCAGCCGACAGGGGCGTCCGGGGCCCTGACACCGGAAGTGCGGCGCGCCGTGTTCACGCTGATCATCGGCGGGATCGCCGCGATCCTGGACACCACGATCGTGACGATCGCGCTGCACACCCTGGTGATCAAGCTGCACTCCACGGTCGGGACGATCCAGTGGGTCAGCACCGCCTACCTGCTCGCGCTGGCGGTGGCGATCCCGGTGACCGGCTGGGCGGAGGCGCGGTGGGGTGGCAAGCGGGCGTGGATGGCGGCGCTGCTGATCTTCGTCGTCGGGTCGGTCCTGTGCGCCGCGAGTTGGAATGACACCAGCCTGATCGCCTTCCGCGTGCTCCAGGGTTTCGGCGCCGGCCTGATCTTCCCGCTGATGCAGACGCTCGCGGTACGGGCGGCCGGCGGCCGGGCCAGCAGCAACCTGATCGCGACGATCAGCCTGCCGCTGGCCCTCGGCCCGATCCTGGGCCCCGTCCTCGGCGGCATCATCCTCAACTGGCTCAGCTGGCGCTGGCTGTTCCTCATCAACGTGCCCGTGATCGCCGTCGGCCTCGTGCTCGCCTACCGCTTCCTGCCCGCGGACCGCCCGGCCCGCGGCGCGCCGCGCGCACGCCTGGACGTGACCGGGCTCGTCCTGCTGGCCGGGGCTCTCACCGGCATCCTGCTTGGCCTGTCCAATCTCTCGCAGGACGGCGGGATCGATCACGCCAGCGTGCTCGGCCCGCTGCTGGCCGGCCTGATGGTCCTGGCCGTGTTCGCCTGGTGGGCGCTGCGGCGGGGCGAACGCAAGCCGATCGTCGACATCAGGCTGCTGACCGTGCGCTCGCTCGGCAGCGCCTCGGCCGTGCTGTTCACCGCCGGCGCGGCCCTGTACGCGGGCTTGTTCCTGCTCCCGCTCTACTACCAGCAGTTGCGCGGCGAGACGGTGCTGGCGGCGGCGTTGCTGCTGATCCCGCAGGGCGTGGGTTCGCTGGTGGCCCGGTTCGCGGTCGGGAAGCTCGTCGGCCGCCTCGGCGCGAGCACCGTCACCATCGGCGCCTTCCTGCTGGCTGCCGTCGCGACCGTGCCGTTCGCGTTCGCCGGGCCCGGCACCAGCCTGTGGTGGCTGGGAGCGGTCCTGCTGGTACGCGGCTTCGGCATCGGCGCCGTCCTCATCCCCCCGTTGTCGGTCGCCTACAACGACATCCAGCCGGCCGACATCCCGCACGCCACCATGAACACCCGCATCAGCCAGCAGGTCGGCGCCTCCTTCGGCGTCGCCATCGTCGCCGTCGTGCTGCAGTCGCTGCTCGCGCACGGCGCCGTCGGCGCGTTCCACACCGCGTTCTGGTGGGCGTTCGGCATCAGCGTGGTCGCCGTCATCCCCGCCCTCGCGCTCCCGGCCGCGCGCCCGCCGGAAACGCCCCCTGCGTCCCCCGCGTCCCGGCCGGCCGAGACGCTCCCCGTCCCGGGGTCGGCGGACAATGGCTGACGTGAGCACGGAACCCGCCCCCGGCCAAGCCCGCAAGCAGGAGCGCCGTCGCGGCACCGACCTGGAGGACGCCATCCTCGATGCCGCCTGGGATCAGCTGACCGCCGAGGGCTACGGCCGGTTCACAATCGACACGGTCGCCGCCCGCGCCCGCACCAGCAAGCCGGTGCTGTACCGGCGCTGGAAGACCAGCGAGGAACTGCTGCACGCCGCCATCCGCCACCGCGGCGCCGTCACCGAGGTCCCCGACCCCGACACCGGGACCCTGCGGGGCGACTTTCTCGCCCTCCTGCGCAACGCCAACACCCTCCGCGGTGACATGGCCGCGCTGCTGTCAAGCATGCTCGGCAGCTACTACAACCAGACCGGCCGCGCCCCGGCCGACCTGCGCAGCCTGTTCTCCGAGGGCCGCCCCTCCGCCACCGGCCGCGCCATCGAGCGCGCCGTCGCCCGGGGCGAGATCGACCCCGCCCGGCTGACCCCGCGCATCGCCAGCCTGCCGTTCGACCTGTGGCGCAACGAGGTGATGATGACCCTCAAGCCGGTTCCCGACCACGTCCTGCGCCAGATCGTCGACGACATCTTTATCCCCCTGGTCGTGCGCCCCGACGAGCGGGATGGCCGGTGACCATCCCGCCTGTTTGACGGCGGTGCTCCGGGGCAGCCAAGTCGGTGCGGGGACACGCTCGTCGAAGGGGGACAACAGGTCATGGCAAGCGCGTTCGAGGTCCTGGCGAAGGACCATGAGGAAGTCAGGCGGATGCTGAGCGAGCTCGAGCTCGGGCCGACCGCGGCGACCGGAGCGACCGCGGACCAGCTGGCGCTGCGGCAGCAGCTGGCGGAGCAGCTCATCGTCGAGGAGTCCAAGCACGAGGCGGTCGAGGAGATGTACTTTTGGCCCGCCGTCCGCAGCCACCTGACCGACGGCGACGACCTGGCCGACCAGGCCCAGGACCAGGAGCAGCAGGGCAAGTTCATCCTCGACCGGCTGGGCAAGGTGGCACCGCAGGACGAGGAATTCGAGGACCAGATCACGCACTTCACCAGCGCGGGCCGCTCGCACATCGACTTCGAGGAGACGATCGTCTGGCCGGCCCTGCTGCTGGCGCTCACCGCCGAGGAGTCGGAGGACCTCGGGCGCGAGCTGGCGGAAGCCAAGCAGACGGCGCCCACCCGCCCGCACCCGAACACACCGCCCGCAGCCGGCCTGCTCAAGGTCGCAGGCGCCGCCGTCGCGGCGGCGGACCGCCTCCGCGACGCGGTCACCGGCCGCGACGAGTAGCGGCCGGCCGCTCGAACACCGTGACGTGGTCGACCGTGCGGCAGACCCCAGAAGCGACGGCGGCGAGCTGCTCGGCTGACCCTGGCCGTAAGCCCGTCACTTGCGCGTAGGGGATCGACTGGGCCGGGGCGGCGACCTTGAGTGCCGCTCCCCAGTCGGCGAAGGTAACCGTCTTGGATTCTCCCTTCGTGGTGAGCGTTTCGCTAACGGGCAGCACCTGGGGGGTGGCCGTCAGCGTGAGCCGGGACCTGATCGGGGTCTGCGATCCGCTGGGGGTCGTGGTCCAGTCCAGGATGTACACCTTCTGGCCGTTGACCGTCGTATTGGCCACCTGGCTGACCTGTGAGGCGGCGGGCAGCAGGTTGGACGGCAGCGCGGAGAGGGTGTTCTCCGCCGCCAGGTCCTGGTACTCGCTCGTCCCGGACTTGATGGCAACCCAGCGGGGTCCCACCCTGGCGGCAGCGCTAGCTGCCAGGCCGATGAAGGAGGTCAGGCCCGCCTTGCTGCCGGCGAAGTAGGCTGCCTGCCGGGTGACCCGGATCGTCGCCGTCGCGGATCCGTACTCGATGAGCTCCGTTCCGGTGTCGGTGCCCATGTCGGCTGTGATCCGCTGGGCGGTCGCGTTGCCGGCGATCTGATCGGTGATGACGATGTGCACGCCCTGCTCGGTGAGCATCGTGTCGTCGGCGGCGGTAAGGACCGAGGTGGCGACGACAGTCCGCTGCTGGGCCGTGGTCAGCTCGGGTACCGGCAGCTTCCAGCCTTGCAGGAGCTCGTTGAGGCTGGCCTGGGCACTGACCGGCCCGGTAACGTGGTCGACCGCGTACCAGTAGAGGTCGCCCGCCAAGCTCACAGCGGCGGGCACCGATGCCTGCTTGCCATAGCTGTAGTAATAGAAGATCAGCGGGGCACAGGCGACGATCTGGCCCGTCTCTGAGTCTTGCGAGCCAGTGCCGGCGCCCGGGGTGGTGCACCCGTGGAGCACGGTCTCGCGGGACTTCGCCGTGTACGAGACGTCCTGCACGTCGAACGACGCGAGGTTCGGATGGTCGCTGTAGAGGGCGGCGACCTCCGCATCCACCTGCTGCAGCGATACCTGGTGCTGCGTGGTGAAGACGTTCCCCGTCGTTGCCGTGGCGCTGCCGGAGCTGCTTGCGCAGCCGGCCAGGGCGAGGAAGCCCGCGATGATGAGGGCGGCCGCGGCGGCCCGCGGCCGCCGCGGGGGGATGTCCCCCGCGGCGGCCAGGGCGCGCCGGCGAGCTGTCGCCGGCGCTGCGGTCACCGGACGGTCCCGGCGTTACCGCGGAACGTCACGCTGCCCTTGACGGTGTTGCCGCCGCACTGACCGACGTTCCATGGCGAGGACTTGGCGCTGCCCTCGATGACGAGGTTCCCGCCGATGGTTGTGTTGCACACCACGTTCGCGCCGGCGCTGAGCGGGTCATCAGCGCCGCGGACTCCGAGCGCCACCAGGCTGCCACCGATGGTGGAGTCGGCGATCCGCAGCCCGCTGCCGAGAACCGAGACGCTGCCCGCGACGGAGCTGTCGATCATGTCGCACCAGGCACCTGGCGGCACGACCACGTTGCCCTGCACCTGCACGGCGCTGAGCTGCGCGTCGTCGCACGTGATGGTGCTTGAGGACGGGATCGTCACTCGTGCCTGCAGCGGCAGGCTGGACAGCGAATCGGCATCGCCGACGTACACGGTCCGGCTGCCGGTCGCGGTTATCCACTTCTGGCTGGCCGATGACCAGTACTGCAACTGCCGCAGCGGTACCTGCATCGTCACCACCGTGGACTGGCCGGGCCACAGCGTGACACGGTCGAAGGCGGCCAGTTGGCGCACGGCGAACTGGATGCCCGCCGGTTGGTTGTCAGGTGCGCCCAGGTACACCTGGGGAACCGCGCTGCCCTCGTCCTGGCCGGTGTTAGTCACCCGGACGCTGACGTCAAGCCCGCCGTCGGACGTGCGGGCAACGCGCACGCCTGAGTAGCCGAAGTTGGTGTAGGACAGGCCGTAGCCGAAGGGGAACAGTGGCGTGATCCCCTCCTTGTCGAAGAAGCGGTAGCCGTTGTAGATGCCCTCCGTCTCGTCGGTCGTCCCGCCTGGGCCGCCGTTCAGGCGCTCCAGGTGCGGGCCGGTGGTGTCGCCGGGGTACAGCGGCACCGTCTCGTTGTAGCCCCAGATCGTGTCGGTAGCGTTCGCCGGCCAGCTGATGTCCGTGTGGCCGCTGGGGTCGGCGAGGCCGAGGAGCAGCCGCGCGGTCGAGGTGCCGCCCTCCTCGCCGGAGAACCACATCTCCAGGACGGATTTCACGCCGGGCAGCCACGGCATCAGCACCGGGTTAGTCGTGTTCAGCACGACCACGGTGTTCGGGTTCGCCGCCGCCACCGCCTCGACGAGTTGTGTGCTGGCTGGGGTCAGCGACTCGGGTGCCGAGATCGTGGCGGGCGAGGAACCGTAGGGGTTGGGGATCGTCGTCGTGGCGTCGTTGTCGTTGAGGAAAACGACCGCCAGCGACCTGCCCTTCGCCGCCGCGGCGGCGTCGGCGATGTCCCCGTTGGCCCGGGAGTAGGCGAACCGGAAGCTGGCCGGGCTGCTGGTGGTGTTGTCGAAGGTGACGGTGACCTGGTGGTACGTGCCGCCGGTCAAGGTGCCGGTGGGGGCCGCCAGGTTGGTGAGGCCGGCCTGGGTGTAGCCGCCGTCAGTGGGCGAGCCTGGCAGGGCGGCGCTGTGCGCGCCGGTGACGCCGGTGCCGTAGACGTCGGCGGCGGTGCTGAGCGTCTGCGCCGTGCCGTCGAGGCTGAACGTCACGTCGGAGGCGGGTACGCCGCTGCTGAACTGGAAACGGAACGTGTAGCTGTCGGTTGTCGGCACGTAAACGTACCCGGTCCACGTGTAGTCACCAGAGGCGAGCGGGCCGCCCGCGCCCGAGGCCGTGGTGAAGTTGATAGTGGAGGCGGTAGTCGGCGATCCCGGCCCGGTGGTCTGGTCGAGGTGGCCGGTCACCGAGGTGGCGGAGTCAGACAGCGCCGACGACGGCACTGGCTCACCGGACGGCGAGCTGGCCGGGACGTAGGTGAACGCGCTTGAGTCGCCGGTGAACGCCTTGAGCTGCTCAAGCGGGCTGATCGCGTCCCGGTCGGCGAAGCCCACCGACGCCTCACTGGTCGGGTCGGCGATCGTATACTCGGCACCGGGGCCGGTGACGAGAATGCCGCCGCTCAGGTCGCTCTTGGTGATCGGCAGGGCGCTGTCCTCGTTCTTCAGGAGCACCGCCCCTTCCTCGGATTCCAGCTCGACGAGGGCCGCGTCGCCGTTCTTGGTCCCGAGGTCCGCCGCTGGCGTCGCGCCGTGCGCCGGACCAGTCGGCAGCGGCGCGTCACCGCTGGTGTCGCCGTTCACCCCACCGGGGTTGGTGCAGCTCGCGGCGGCCGGGGTCTGGTTGCACCCCAGCATCCCGAACCGCTGCTCCTGGTAGAGCATCTCCGCGAGGGCCTGGTTGAACACCGACAGCGGAACGGAGCCGTTGGCGACCGCCTGGACGAGCGTGCACCCGGTCGCCGGGCAGCCAGCCCCGGGCACGCCGGCCACGTGGACCGCGCCCGCCGCCGAGCAGGACTCGGCCGTCCCTGACGCGTTGGCGCAGGTGTCGCCAGTAGGGTCAAGCGCCGACGGCGGCCCGCCGAATCCGCCACCTGAGGTGGTGCTGAGGCTGTTGCTGTCGCTGAAGTAGCCGTTGGTGGTGGGCTGCTCCTGATCCTCGCCCTGGAGGATGGCGTTCGTACTGTGCGTGGCCGGGTAGTCGGACCCGACCATCGCCACCGACCCCCACAGGTCGCGCAGCGCGTAGGTCAGGGTGAGCGGCTGCTCGCAGGAGTAGTGCGACTCATCAAGCGGCCACGTCTGCGGGTCCTGCCCCGCACTGGCGTACGGGCTGACCGGCTCCGTCGCCGACAGGGAGGAGACCGGCCCGGGCAGCGTCGTGGAGGTGTCCTGCCAGATCTGGTAGGAGCACATCGTCGCGGCGGCCCGCCCGTTGACGAACCCGGACTCATAGGGCGTTAGGTAGATCTGGTGCAGGGCCTGGTCGGAGATCTCCGTGTTGGTGCTCTGGTTCTGTCCGTTGTAGACGGCGTAGTGCTTCATCTCCGAGAGGGCTCCGGCGCCCTGGACCCCGTTGATCTGGGCGGCGACCATGCTGCCGCTCAGGGTGGGGTCCTCGCCGGTCGTGGTCAGGTTCCGGCCCCAGTTCGGCAGCCGGTCAATGTCGGTCTGCGGGCCGAACAGGCCGGTTACCATGAGCTCGCGGGCCTCGGTCCCCTCGGTCTGCCCCCACACGTTGGCGAGCCGGGTGTCGAAGGACGACGCGAGGTTCATCAGGGTCGTCGGCCCGGTGGTCGCCTCCGCGTTGGGGCCGGAGAACGTGTTCACGCCCTGCGCGTCGGTCCAGCAGGGCGGCATGATGCTCGGCGTGGTCCCGGTCGGGGCCGCCGTGGGGCCGACGTTGTTGCAGGTCGAGTTGGTGCCGCCGTGGAACAGGATGCTGGCGTTGGCCAGTTCCGCCTCGGTCGGCGGGGTACTGGGCTCGAGCTGCGCGATAAGGTTCAGCACGGCCGGCGTGTACGGGGCGTCCGACGCCACGGCCGGCGAGCTGATCGTGGACGGAAGCTTCACCGGGAGCGCGTACGGCACGTCCGCCGGCGTCGTGGGCTGCACCCAGCCAGCCGGCGCTGCCCCGCTGCTCGCGATGTCGCCGCTCGCAGTGGCTGCCCCGGCGCTGCTAACGCCTGCTGAGGCGGTGCCCGCGGTCAGGAACGAGACGACCGCCGCCGTGGCCACGGCCACGACGGACAGTCTGCCCGGAGACATGGGCACCTTTGTTCTTCTTTTCTCGCGTCTTCTTTTCTCGCGATAACTGGTTACGCTACGCAACTGATCCTCCTGATGAGGTGGATGGGTTAGCAGGAACGTAGGGCGGCCGCCGTTAACGAAAGAGAACTATTCCGGTACGTCCGTTAACGTTCTATGAATCGCCGCTCATGCTGGCTGGGCTCCCGGGTACAGATCCCGAGACAGCCGGGCGATCAATGCCGTCGGGTAGCCGAGCCGGGCGGCCGCGACCGCCACGTTGAGGGCGTTCCCGCCTGGCGATGCCCGCAGCATGGTCGCATCCGACGTGCGGGCTAGGTGAATGAGCGCCTCTCCCACCACCGTGATCATCGACGCTCCCTCCCAGCCCGCTTCGTTGTCGGGCTGCTCGGTTCAATTCTCAGGAAACGTAAGTCCAAATCGCGCAATCGTCAATATGCGCCAATGCGCCTGCGCTAGCTTATTATTACGTTAACAACGCATAATTTCATTTCTGCTTAAGTAACGCAGAAATCTGGCGAGCGCACAGCGACGTTCCCGCGCGGGTTATGCCCGGTGAATAATAATTTCGCGCTGATAACGTGAAATCCTGCTAGGCCCTGCCCCTGACCGCCGGGGGAGACCCCGGCCAGGCCGCCTCGGAGACCTGTGCCGCCGCGTGCGCGTCGGCCGCGGCCAAAGCGCCGTAACGCTCTGCGTCCTCGAGTTCGCCTGCCACGACCGTCAGACTCCCGGCCAGATCGGGTGGGCAACGCCGCTCCACTTCCGCCGTGACTCCCGCGATGAACGGTCCGCAGCCTTCGGCCAGCCTGGCGTCAACCACCACGCAGTCCGGATCGAGCATGGTGACCAGCGGGGCGACGGCGCAGCCCACGAGTGACCCCAGCTCCGACATGTCCCCGGCGGCCAGCCGCCCGCACACGCCTCTGACGGCAGCATGGGTGATGAGGCAGCCTCGGTTCCCGCACACGCACCCGGGTCCATCCGGCGTGACCTGCACGTGGGCCAGTTCCCCGGAGAAGCCGTGCGCGCCGGTGAACAGCCGGCCGTCGAAAACGAACCCGGCCCCGATGCCGTCGGCCACGCAGATGTGGAAGACGGCGCGCCGCCCCCGCCCCGCCCCGAACCAGGCCTCGCCCAGAGCGGCCAGGTTGGCGTCGTTCACCATCAGCGCCGTGCACCCAAGCAGGCCGCTGAGGGCCGGGCGCGGGTCCTTCTCCAGCCACGCCGGACGCGGCGGCAGGCGCCTGCCCGCCGCCTTCAGGTCCTCGGCTGCCGCTCCGTGCTGGCGAAGTGCCCTCCGTGCCTTGGCCACCGGGAAGGGCGCTGACAGCACCGCCAGCCGGGGTGGCAGCTGCGCCCAGCCGCGGAGCCGATCCGCGGCTTCCTTGACTGACTGCGACCAGGTTCGCCACTCTTCCGGCCAAGGGGCGCAGCCGAGCGCTTCGCTGCGAATACCGTCACCGCGGAGCGAAGAAACCGATGTAGACCAGTCCTTCCTCAGCTGAATCAGCAGCACCGGCGGCAGCAATGCGGTCCTCTGGTACCGAGTCGGCGGCCTGCCCGGGCCGCCGCCGGTCGGCTGCTGGTGTGTTTCCGCTAGCTCGCCCCGGGTGACGAGCGACGCAACGACCCCCGCGACGACGGTACGTGACAGCCCGGTCAGCTCCTCGAGTTCCCGGCGAGTCAGCCCGGAGGGGCTGGCGAAGCTCCCCAGGACCAGCCGCTCCACGAGGGCGACAGACGAGCCCTGACCACGGTGCACAGCAGACACCAGACCACCCCAACAATCGTCTTCAAGCAACGAGGCAGACGCAGAAATCGTGATCGCAAGCCGCCGGGCAGTCAACCCGTGCGCAGGACCGTCTTGCCGGTGGCGCCGTTTTCGGCATGAGCATGTGCTTGCGCGGCCTGGTCGAGGGGGAAGACGCGGTCGAGGACCACGTCGATGCCCTGCGCTACCTGTTCGAAGGGCGTGACCTGGTAGTCGATGACCTCGGCCGCACCCAGACGCCGCAGCCAGTCGAGCTTGGCGCTGCTGGCTGTCGCGGTGACATGGGCGCCGAGGTGCCGGGCAAGCTGGACGGCCAGGTGCCCGACTCCGCCGCCTGCGGCATGGATGAGGACGCGCTGGCCGGGGCGCAGGTGGGCAATGTCGGTCAGGGCATGCCAGGCGGTGAGCCCGGCCAGGGGGATCCCCGCAGCGTGGTCATGGTCGATCGCGGCTGGCTTGCGGGCAAACTGCCGTGAGGGGGCGGTGACGAACTCGGCATGGGCTCCGGCCGGGCGGGGCAGCCATTCCAGCGGGTTGACGCCCGCCGCGTGGACGCGGACGAGGACCTCCGTGGGCAGCGGTGTCGGCCGCGGAACGGTCATGAGGGTTAGTTCTTCAGGACCACCGAAGCGGTTGATGCCCATGGCGTGCATGGTCGCGCCTTCGGTCGAACCCGTTCCTTGCATGTCCATCTCCCGCTGACGCATTGGTGCCGGCCGGGCCTCGCCCCGCGGCGTGCGTGCCCGAAGCTAGCGCCGAGATGCCGGTTACCCGCAAGGACCCTTACTTCCCTTTGGGTAGCCTTGCCGGTGGTGGTGCTGCTGTTATGGCTCAGCGATGCGAGAACGGCGCTCACGACGAGCACGATGTGTACGCCGTCTTGTGCCCGTGCAGAGACGTGCTCGACGTGCTGGCTGGCAAGTGGTCCGCTCTGGTGATCGGGGCGCTGGAGTCCGGGCCCCAGCGTTTCGGTGTCGTCCAGAAGCGCCTCGAGGGTGTAAGCCCCAAGGTGCTGACCCGGACGCTGCGGCGGCTGGAGGAGTACGGATTCGTCACCTGCACGGTCTTTCCGGCGGTTCCGGCCAGAGTCGAATATGAGCTCACAGACCTCGGACGGGGGGCAGCAGGTCCCCTGGCCCAGCTCCGCGAGTGGGTGGAAGGCCACGTCGACCTCATGCGGCGTTAACGACCGGCCGCACCCTGCGGTCTATCCGCCTAGTGCGCCGTCGATGAGGCGGATGAGGCAGGATTCGAAGTTTTCGTCGGCCGTTCGCGGTGGGGGGGATGGGGCGGTCAGGGCGGCGGACAGGTTCGGGTAGCTGCCGCTGGAAGCGGCGTCTATCAAGACCTTGACCGGTGCGGCCTGCTGTTCCTGCTCGGTGATGCCGGTCCGCGCGCGTTCGTCGTCGAGGGCTGCCTGCATCGCGCCGTACATCAGGGCGAAGCCGTTGATGATCGCGATCGTCTCCATCTTCGCGGCGGTGCCGAGCACGCTGCCGGCCAGCAGCCCGAGGAAGTAGTCCACGTAGCGCAGCGTGCTCGGCCCCATGGGCGGCGGGCGGTGCATGACCGCGGGCAGCCACGGGTGGCGCCGGGCGATGTCGCGGCCCTGGCGGGCGAGGTCCGCGATGGCGGTCCGGCCGTCGGGCGCCGGGCTGGGCGGGTAGGTGTACTCCCCGGCCGTCTGGTCGGCCATCAGCTGGATGAGGTGCTCCTTGGCCGGGACGTAGTTGTACAGCGACATCGTGCCGGTGCCGAGGTCGGCCGCGACCCGCCGCATGGTGACGGCGGCGATGCCCTCGGCGTCGGCGATCCGGATCGCGGCGGCGGCGATCTCGGCCCGGCTGTGCCGGGGCTTAGGTCCCCGCTCGCCGCGCTCCGGCAGCGACCAGATCGGCGCGTTGGTGTCGGTCCAGGTCCCGGCCATCTGCCATCACCTCCGCCTCCCACATTACCAGGTACGCCGTACCTGGTAATGTGCTGCCATAAACACCGTACTAAGTGCCTTGTACTAAGCAGGGCCAGTGAGGCAGGTGATCATGGCCGGTTCAGACCGTTACGGAAAGGCAGGCGGCCTTCCCTTCCGTTCGCGGCTGATGATGCGCCGGATGCCGGCCAGGGGCTTGCCCGCCCCGGTGTGCCGGGTCGCGGTGCGGCGCGGGATCGAGGTCCCCGCGGCCGACGGCGTCCCCCTGCTCACCGATCACTACGTTCCGCTGGCGAAGGGGCCGTGCCCGGTCCTGCTGATCCGGGGGCCGTACGGCCGCGGATTCCCCTGGGACTATGTGTACGGGGCGCAGTTCGCGGCCCAGGGCTTCCACGTCCTGCTGCAGAGCTGCCGCGGCACCAGCGGTTCCGGCGGGACACTCGACCCCTGGCGCAACGAGCGCGCCGACGGCCTGGCCACCGTGGCCTGGCTGCGCCGGCAGGACTGGTTCAACGGGGCGCTGGGAACCGTCGGCACCAGCTACCTCGGGTACACCGCCTGGGCGCTCGCAGCCGACGCGCCGCCCGAACTGCGGGTCATCGTCGCCGACGGCTCGGTCGACCCCGTCGCTTTCTTCTACCCCGGTGGTGCGTTCGCGCTGGAGGGCGCGCTGGTCGGCGCCGTCGGCTACCTGTTCTCTGATCGGGGGCTCCTTCGCGCCACCCGGGCGTTCCTGCGCCTTTACCGCCGGCAGGGCAAGGTCGCGCAGGCCCTGCCGCTAATCGACGCCTACCCGCCCGCGCTCGGGGGCCGGATGGCGCTATTCGAGCAATGGCTCACTCACCCCGATCCGGCCGGCCCGTACTGGGGCAGCCTGGACCTGGGCGCCGCGACGGCGACGGTGGCCGCCCCGGTCAGCCTGGTCAGCGGCTGGGACGACGCCCAGCTCGACGCGACCCTGGAGCAGTACCGCCGGCTGCGCGAGGCGGGCAGCCACGTCCGGCTGATCGTCGGTCCGTGGAACCACACCTCCATCTTCGACCGGGGCTGGCCGGCTGTCTTCGCCCGCGCGCTGGGCGACCTGCGGGCCGGCCTGTCGGCCGAGCCGAGCACCCTCGCGGGCCCGCCGGTGCGCGTGCACGTCGGCGGCGGCGGCGGCCAATGGCGCGACCTGCAGCAGTGGCCGCCGCCGCTGGCCCGGGCCCAGTCCTGGTACCTCGGCGCCGACGGCTCGCTCCGCGACCAGCCCCCGGCGCAGGCAGGGACGTCATCGCTGCGCTACGACCCGTCCGACCCGACCCCCTCCATCGGCGGGCCGCTCCTGTCGCGCAGATCAGGCAGTGTCGACAACGCCAAGCTGGAGGCGCGCGCCGACGTCCTCACGTTCACCACCGCCCCGCTCCCCGAGGCCCTGGAAATCCTCGGCCCGGTCAGCGCCCGGCTGCGGATCCAGGCCAGCAACCCCCACCACGACGTGTTCGCCCGGCTATGCGACGTGGATGCCGGCGGACGCTCGCGGAACATCTGCGACGGCCTGATCCGGTGCCAGCCCGACGACCACCCGGCTGGCGAGATCACGATCACCGTCCCGATGAGCTCCGCCGCCCACCGCTTCAGCGCCGGGCACCGGATCAGGCTCCAGGTCTCCGGCGGCGCGCACCCCCGCTACGCGCGCAACACCGGAACGGGCGACCCGCAGGCAACCGCCACCCGGCTCGTTCCGACCGACATCCAGGTCCTGCACGCTCCCGAGGCGCCCTGCACGCTCACGCTCCCCGCCGCTGGCGCGGGCGAGTGCGCTGAGGGAGCAAGCCGCGACCGTTCCTCATCATGAGGCTGGCTCGGGGGCGAGGCGACCGGCCTGCTCCGCCCGCTCCAGCTCCTGCTTCAGCAGCTTCCCGGTCTCGGTGTAGGGCAGCGCGGCCCGGAATTCCAGCTGGGAGGGCACCTTGTAGGCGGCCAGGGCGGCGGCGCACCAAGCGCGGACCTGCTCGACGGTCAGCCGCGAACCGGGCCGCGCGACGATGAGGGCCTTGACCTCCTGGCCGAGTTCGGGGTGGTCGACGCCGATCACCGCGGCATCGTCGATGTCGGGGTGCTCGACCAGCCGGTTCTCGATCTCGATGGGGTAGACGTTCTCGCCGCCCCGGAGGATGAGGTCGCGTCGTCGGCTGGCCAGGTAGAGCAGGCCGCCCGCGACCCGCCCGAAGTCGCCGGTCCGGTACCAGCGGCTCGCGTCGAACACGGCGCCGGTGGCGGCGGGGTCGTCCCAGTAGCCGAGGAACGTCGAGGGCGAGCGCAGGAAGATCTCCCCGGTCTGCCCCTCCGGCACGACGTCGCCGCGCTCGTCCCTGATCTGCACCTCGACCGTGGGCTGCGCCGCTCCGACCGATTCCGGTACCGCGACGAACGGGTCGCCGCCGGTCAGCGTGCCGAGGCCGACCGTTTCGCTCATCCCGTAGCCGTTGCCCAGCCGGACCTGCGGGAACCGGCGGTGCAGCGCGCGGACCAGTTCGGGCGGGAACACGGCCCCGCCCGAGCCGACGATGCGCACGGAGCTCAGGTCGTAGGACTCGAGGTCCGGGTGCCGGAGTATCCGCCAGTACTGGGTCGGCACCCCGGACCAGTTGGTCACCCGGTACCTGGCCGTCAGCTCCAGCCAGGTCAGCGGATCCCAGGCGCCGGGGGCGGGGAAGACCAGCGTGGTCGGGAAGGCGGCTCCGGTGACGAGGACGGCGATGAGCCCGGAGACGTGGAACATCGGACTTGTCACGATGTAGCAGCTCGGCGGCGGGGGGACGGCCGGGGCCTGCGCCGCCGCCGCCCCTAGGGCGGCCTGCAGGCGGCTGACCATCGCGAAGTTGATGATGTTGCGGTGCGACAGGATCGCGCCCTTCGGGCGTCCGGTGGTCCCGCTGGTGAACAGGATGACCGCGGGCGAATCCTCGGTGATGTCCGGTTGCGGTGGAGTCCGGCCGGCGAAGTCACGGGCCTCGGAGTGCAGTTCCCCGAGCTCGCGCACCGGCACCCCGCTGGGCACGACGATGCCGCCCTTGAGCCGCGCGAGCCGCCTGGCGTCGCCGGCGATGAGCGTCGGCGTGGTGAGGCCGGTGCCGTATTCCAGCTCGGGCCCCGTCCACCAGCCGTTCAGGCTGGTGACGATCGCCCCCAGGGTGACCACGGCCCACATCAAGATCGCGTACTCGGCGTGGTTGGCGGCCACGATCGCGACCCGGTCGCCCGCGGCGACGCCGTAGCGGTCGCTGAGCAGCACGGCGGTGGCGTCGATGTCCCCGATGGCCTCGCGGTAGGTCCACTGCCGTTCCGTCGAGATGAGAAACGGCAGGTCCGGTGTGGCGGCGGCCTGGCCGTCGAGCATCGCCCGGAGCGAGCGCGGGCGCCGCGCGAACACCACCTGGTCATGGCCGAGCACCGGCTCGGTGACAAGCTCGAAGGCGGCGCCGGGGCCGGTCAGCGCCTCCCCGATCGCGGACGGCAGCAGCGCCGCGCCCGGCCAGCGCAGATGAGACGCGGCGGTCTCTGACTTGTCGGCCATGGGCTCCCCATCCGGCTCAGACGCGGTCGGCGCTCTTGTAGACGATGACTGTCTTGAACTCGGCGTACTCGTCGAGGCCGGGCTGGCCCCCACTGCGGCCGATGCCGCTGGCCTTGCAGCCGCCGAACGGCACGTGGGGCGCGACCTCAGTGTGATTGTTCACCAGCACGGTGCCGGCTTCAAGGCGGCGGGCGATCTGGCCCGCCCGCGCGATGTCGCTGCTCCAGACCGACGCGCACAGTCCGTACTCGGTGCCGTTAGCCTGAGCGACCGCGTCCTCGAGGTCAGCGAAACCGATGACGGGGAGCACCGGGCCGAACTGCTCCTCGTCGACCAGGCGCACGCCGGGGCCGACGCCCGTCATGATCGTCGGCGGGTAGTAGAACCCGGGACCGTCAGCCGGGGCGCCGCCGCTTGCCGCCTTGCCCCCGTGGGCAAGCGCGTCCTCTACCAGCTCGCACACCCGCTCGAACTGCGGCCTGGTCGACAGCGGCGGGAAGGAAGTGCCCGGCCCGACCTCGGTCGCCTGCGCGATGGCCGCGAGCTCGCCGACCAGCGCATCGTGAATCGACTCGTGCACGAGCACGCGCTTAACCGCCGCGCACGCCTGCCCGCCGAGGATGAACGCGCTGTGGAACAGCAGCGGGGCGGCCTTCTTGACATCGACGTCGGCCAGCACGATGGCGGCGTCGTTGCCGCCGAGCTCGGCGACCACGCGCTTCATCGCCGCGCCGGCTTCCGCCGCGATCCGCTTGCCCGCGGCCACGCTCCCGGTGAAGGAAACCAGCCGGACGCGCGGGTCCGCCACCAGCGCCGCCCCGAGGGCGTCGTCGCCGGCCAGCACGTTCAGCGCCCCGGCGGGCACGACCTGCTGCCACAGCTGCGCCAGTCGCAAGGTCGCGAGCGGGGTGAAGGGGGAGGGCTTGGCCACGACGGTGTTGCCGAGAAGGAAGGCGGAGAAGATCTTCTCCGACAGGATCAGCCCGGGCGCGTTCCACGGCGCGATCGCCGCCACCACGCCGACCGGCGCGCGCTCGAGCGTGATCGTCTTCTCGTCGTCGTCCTGGATGATGTCGGCCGGGATCGGGGCGGCGGCGATGTGCCGCCCGTACCAGACGGCCGCCATCAGCTCGGCGCCCGCCCCGGGAACGCCCTTTTCCAGGGTGGCGAGCTGGTCAAGCTCGGCGTAGTTGGCCTGGATCGCATCGCACATCGCGTTGATCACGGCCCGCCGCGCGGCCACGTCGGCCGCCCAGGCCGGCTGCGCGCGGACGGCGGCGCTGATCGCCCGGTCAAGCAGCGCCGCGTCCGCCACCGGGACCTGCGCCACGACATCGCCGCTTGACGGGTCGATCACGGGGTCGGTCGGCTCACCGCGCACGATCTCCCCGTCGACGAGGTGGCCCAACTGCCCGATCGTCTCCTGCACCGACATCGCTGTCTCCGTTTCCGCCTCGCCGCCGGAATAGCTATTACTATATTTAACATACAATATTACTTCTGACCCACCCAGACTTGCCGCCGGGTCAGCGGTGACCGACGCGTCGGATGAGAGGCAAACCATGAGGGAACTCGCTGGAAAGACAGCCGTCATCACCGGGGCGGCGAGCGGCATCGGCCTGGCGACCGTGCGCGCGCTCGGACGCGAGGGCATGAACGTCGTCATGGCCGACGTGGACGCTGAGCGCCTGCGCGCGGCGGCCGACGCGTGCCTGGCCGACGGCCTGGCGGTCCACCCGGTTCCGGCCGACGTCTCCGACTTCGGCGCCGTGCGGCAGCTGGCCGACGTCAGCTACGACACGTTCGGCGCCGTGCACGTGCTCCACCTCAACGCCGGGGTCGGCGGGGGGACGGCGAGCCTGCTCGACCAGGACACCTCCTCCTGGCACCACGTCGTCGGCGTCAACCTGCTCGGCGTGGTTTGGGGCATCAAGGCGTTCCTGCCGCGCATGAAGCAGGCGGCCCAGGAGGCGGTCATCCTCGCGACCAGCTCGGGGGCGGGCGCCGAGGGGACGTCCTACCGGTCTCCGGGCTACGCCGCGACCAAGCTGGCCGTCGTCTCCGTCATGGAATCGCTCTACGGTTCGCTGCGGGACGAGGGCAGCCCGATCCGCGTCGGCATCGCGTTCCCGCCGCTGACCGCCACCCGCCTGTCGGGCGATCCGGCGACCATGAAGTTCGTGGAGCAGTTCCTCCAGTCCCAGGGCGTCCCGGCCGTGGTGGTGGAGCCGGAGCCGGTTGCCGAGATGATCCTCGACGGCATCAAGCGCGACCGGTTCTTCATCCGCCTGGGGACCGAGGAGAACAAGCGAATCTTCAACGGCAGTCAGCCGCCGGAGTACTTCGAGTGGAGCGAGCGCGTCATCCGCGGGCGGGCGGAGGCGCAACTAACGGACGGCACGCCCGACAGATACCTCTGGTGAGCCACTGGGCCTTCGTGCGTCCGATCATCATCATCATCATGAGGAGTTCGTGCTATTCGACGAACCAGGCCGTGACCAGCCGTGTGTTGGGTATTGCAACTATCTGTTTATCCGTCTTTAATCACGGGTGACAACGTTGTCGTTTTGGCTGGTCGGCGCGTCACGAAAAGAGCTCGGCATGACATCCTTCCTCCCGCCGTCACGTCCCCGGGCAGCACTCGGGCGCCTGGTCACGGCCCTGATCGCGATCGGCGGCGTGCTCGCGCTCGGGCTGACGGTCATGACCGCAGCCCCCGCCGGGGCCGCCGTCACCCCCGCCACCTCCGCCATCGCGAACATGATGGAGTCCTACAACTCCAGCACCGGCTTGATCGATGGGGACGGCTGGTGGCAGTCGGCCGTGGCGCTCAGCACGGTCGAGACCTATGCGCAGACCACCGGCGACGCCTCTTACGACTACGCGATCTCGGCGGCGTTCAACGACAACAAGTCCGGGAACTTCGAGAACGCCTACATGGACGACACGGGCTGGTGGGCGCTGGCCTGGGTGCAGGCCTACGACATCACCGGCAACGCCGCCTACCTGCAAATGGCCGAGACGGACGCGAACTACATCCACGGCTACTGGGACTCGACCTGCGGCGGCGGCATCTGGTGGAGCACCGCCAAGACGTACAAGAACGCCATAGAAAATGAGCTCTTTCTCGAGCTGACCGCCGAACTGCACAACCGCATCCCGGGCGACACCACCTATCTCGGCTGGGCCAACACCGAATGGAGCTGGTTCAGCGGCAGCGGTCTCATCAACAGTTCCCACAAGGTCGACGACGGGCTCACCAGCGGCTGCCAGATCAGCAGCGACATCAACTGGACCTACAACCAGGGCGTCATCCTGGCCGGGCTTTCCGCTCTCTATCAGGCCAGCGGCAACACCGCCCTGCTCACCACGGCGGAAACGATAGCCAACGCGGCCGTGAGCGCGCTCACGGAAAACGGCATCCTGGTCGAGCCGTGCGAGCCAAGCAACTGCGGGACCGACGGCCCGGCGTTCAAGGGCATCTTCGTCCGGGACCTGCGGACGCTCGCGACGGTCGCCGCGACCACCTCCTATAACGCGTTCTTCCAGGCTCAGGCGACCGCGATCGAGGACAAGGACACCAACAGCTCCGGGCAGATCGGCCTGGACTGGTCCGGTCCGGTCGCCAACACGACGGCCACCTCCCAGGCCAGCGGGGCCGAGGCGCTGATCGCCGCCCTGCCGCAGTCGGCCACCGATCCGGACGCGGCCCGCGGGTAGCAGTCGCGACGGTCCGTTAGGTCAAGGATTTGAAGCCTTCGCCCGAACGCACCGTGCTGCCTCTTCCCCGGCCGCCGCACCGTCAGCCCACCTCCCCACATCGCCACCGCCGTGCGTGTTTGGCGAGCCAGCGTCTGCTGCGATAGAGGCGGCTTCGCCATTGATTTGGGCTACCCGGCCACGATCTCACGCCTGTGGATCTGCCAACTCTGTCCGGTCCGAGTCAGGTCGTCGCGGTAGGTGCCGACGGTCGTGATCGCGGTTCCGGTGAGGAACACGTAGTAGGAGACGGCACGGGCGCTATCCCCGGCCACGTCGACCTGAAGGGTGACAACGAGGTGACGCGTGCCGGTGCCCGGCCCGCTGATGCCTTCGGCCCGCCGCGCCGCCGCGGCCGCGACGATCTCGTCGGCGCCGGACTGCGTTGTCTGCCCCAGGTGCCAGGTTGCGTCGGGAGCGTAGACCCGCCGGTACTCCTCCGGATCGCCCTCGTCGCCCAGCAGTGCGGCCAGCCCGATGACGTTGCGGATGGCGGCGTCGTCCTCCGCCGACGGCGTTCGGCTGTTCTCCGGGAAGTCCATAGGCGCATGGTATTGGATAATATATATTTAGTACATGACTGACGCATCGACCAGAACCGCCATCATCACGGCAGGAGGGACACGGTCGTGACCGACGGCGGATCGCTGCTGGCGGGGCTGCGGATCGTGGAGTGCTCGATGCTCGGGCCGGGCGCGGTGTCGACCCCGCTGGCCGATCTCGGCGCCGACGTGATCAAGGTCGAGCCGCCGTCGGGCGACTACATCAGGCAGATGAGCTGGCCGATCGTCGAGGGCGACTCGCTGCTCCATCTGCACATCAGCCGGGGCAAGCGCAGCATCGTGCTCGACCTCACCACCGAGGAGGGGCGGGCGACCTTCCTCGACCTGGTCGCGGCGGCCGACGCGGTGGTGGAGGCCATGCGGCCGGGCGGCCTGGCCCGGCGCGGGCTTGGGTACGAGCGGCTGCGCGCGGTCAACCAGAAGATCGTGCTGCTCACGATCTCCGGCTACGGGATGACCGGCCCCTACCGCGACCTGCCGAGCCACGGGATCGCCTACGACGCGTGGGCGGGAACGGTCGCCCCGGTGCCGGGCCCGGCGGGATTGCCCGCCATCCCCGACCACACCTCGATCGGGATCACGGCCGGCCCGCTCTTCGGCGCCACCGCGCTGCTGGCGGGGGTGCTGCGGGCCAGGCTGACCGGCGAGGGGTGCTATCTGGAGGTGGCGCAGTCGGACGCCGCGGCGGCCTTCGACTGGCTGCGGATCGAAGGACACCGGGCCTACCAGCGCCCGGAACCGGAGGTCACCGGCAATCCGTCCGACGGCTATGAGCGGCGGCCACCGGGCACGGGTGGCATGGCGGACGCGGTGCGCTACCAGTTCTACGAATCAAGCGACGGGCACGTGCTGTTCATGGCGTCGGAGCGGAAGTTCTGGCGGAATTTCTGCGCCGCGGTCGGGCGCGATGACCTGTTCGCGGCATCCCCGGGGGAGCGGCTGGCCGACCACGCGCGCGGCGACCTCGCCCTGCGCCGCGAGCTGGCCGGCATCTTCCGGGGGAAGACGACGGCGGACTGGGTCAGGATCGGGCTCGCGCACGACGTCCCGATCGGCCCGGTGAACACCCCGGCCGGCATCGCCGACGACCCCCAGTTCGCCAACCGGATGCCGTGGCAGCCGGCCAGCCGGCTGACCGCCGACCAGCTCCCCTTCCCGGTCCGGGTCGTGGGGGAACGGCCGCCGGGCGCGGCCGTGCGGGCGCCCACGGCGGGCGAGCACACCGACCAGATCCTCACCGAGGTTCTCGGCTACGACGCCGAGCGCATCGCGGCGCTGCGCGCGGCGGGCGCGCTCGGCCAGGCGAAAATAACGGAGGTATGAATGTCCGGACTGCTCGAGGGCAAGGTCGCGATCGTGACCGGCGCCGCGCACGGCATCGGGCGCGGGCACGCGCTTGAGCTCGCCCGCCATGGCGCCCGGGTCATCGTGAACGACCTGGGCACCTCGGTCGCCGGCGAGGGCGTCGGCCGTGACGCCGACGAGGTGGTCGACCTGATCGAGAAGGCGGGCGGCGCCGCCATCGCGGACTACGGTGACGTGGCCGACGAGGCGGCGGTGACGGCGCTGTTCGACCGCGCGACCGAGGCGTTCGGCCGGGTCGACGTGGTGGTGAACAACGCCGGGATCGTCCGGGACAAGGTCATCTGGAACATGACCGCGGCGGACTTCGACCGCGTGCTGCGGGTTCATGTGCGCGGCACCTGGCTGACCACGCGCGAGGCCGCCCGGCGGTGGCGCGCGCGGGCCAAGGCGGGGGAGATTCTCACCGGCCGGATCATCAACACCACGTCCGGGGCGGGGCTGTCGGGCAACTTCGGCCAGTCCAACTACGCGACGGCGAAGGCCGCGATCGTCGGGCTGACCCTGACCACCAGCCTGGAGCTGTACCGGGCGGGGATCACGGTCAACGCCGTCGGGCCGGGCGGGATGACCCGCATCACCGCGACCTCGGCGGCGGGCCTAGAGTCCTTCGAACCGGACGAGCTCGGCCCTGACGACTACCACCCGATGGACCCGGCCGGTAGCTCCCCGCTCGTCGCCTGGCTGGCCAGCGACGAGGCGCAGCACGTGACCGGCCAGGTGATCAGGGCCATTCACGACAAGATCTACCTGATGGGCGGCTGGACCGAGGAGGCGACGATCAGCGCCGACGGGAAGCGGTGGGACGCCACCACGCTAGGGACGCTGATGGCGACGGACATCTTCCGCACCAGGGCGCCCGGGCTGCGCTGACCGGAGGCCTGGAGGCCCCGGCGGGAGGAGGTGGAACCACGGTCCAGTGCTCTGACGCTGCGCAGTTACGCTGACGACCTGCTGCGCTGGCTGCGGTTCCTGCACGTCATCTCAGCTGAGATCACCGTTCGGGTGAGCTAGCGTGTCCACATGAGGGCGGCAGCCGGGTGACGGCCGAGCAGCGGCAACCGCGCATTCCCGTGCGTTACAAGACCGTGCATCAGGACTGGAAAACGACCCCGCTGGCCGAGGTCCTTTCAGCACTCGCCGCGCAGCGTCACCGGCGGTTCATCAAGACCCACACGCCGCTGGACGGCCTGCCGCTCGCGCGAGTGGCTGCGGTCGTGGACCGGGCAGGACGCCCGGCCGGAGGACCGCCTCGATTCCCTCGCCGGGTACATGCGGCACGCGGCAGACGCGTGGGCCCGCCGGGATGCCCCCAACGTCGTCCTGGCGCACTACGCTGACCTGTCCGCGGACTTGCCCGGCGAGATGCGCAGGATGGCCGGGCGCCTCGGCGTTGCCGTCCCCGCCGGACGCTGGCCGGCCCTGCTCAGCGCTGCCACGTTCCCGCAGATGCGGGCACACGCAAGCCAGCTTGTCCAGGGACTGGAACTCAGGCGATCACGCCGGCGTCCCGCAGCGCATCGATCTGGCCGCCGCTCAGCCCGAGCTCGGCCGCCAGGACCTCGGCCGTGTGCTCGCCCAGCCAGGGCGGCCTGCGCCCGGCGGGCGGCGGGGGGACCTCGCTCATCCGGACCGGGTTGCCGGGCAGGAGGACCGGCTGCGCCACCCCGTCGGTCCGCGCGATCTCCACCAGCATGCCGCGGGCGGCCACGTGCGGATCGGCCACGACCTCCTCGTCGGCCAGGCACGGGCCCGCCGCCAGGCCGACCGCGCTCATCGCGCGGGCCGCCTCGACCTTGGTCCGGCCCGCCGCCCACTCCTCGATGGCCGGCCGCAGCAGGTCCTCCAGCCGGTCCAGCCAGCCTTGCCGCGTCGCGAACCGGGGGTCGCCGTCCCATTCGGGATGGCCGATCAGCTCCACCAGCCGGGTGAACTGCTGCGGCCGCGCCACCTGGACGATGAACCAGCCGTCCTTGGCCCGGAAGCCGTGCATGATCAGCGGCCCAAGCTCGCCCTTGCGCAGCCCCATCGACCAGAAGTTGGCGACGATGTCGGTCATGGCCATGACCGCGTCGAGCATCGCGATGTCCACGTACTGGCCGCGCCCGGTCGCGTCCCGGTGCCGCAGCGCGGCGAGGATGCCGATGGTGGCGAACAGCGCCGCGCTGATGTCGCCGAGCGCGCCGACCGGCGCGACCGTCGGCGGCTCGTCCCCGACCCGCTTCATCTCGTAGATCCCCGACATCGCCTCGACGATCGGGGCGTAGGCGGGCCAGTCCCGATAGGGCGTGGGCACCGAGTTGCCGAAGCCCGAGACCGATACGTAGACGCCGGCCGGGTGGACCGCCGCCAGGTCGGGATAGCCGAGGCCAAGCCGGGCCATCGCGCCCGCCTTGGAGTTCTCCGCCACCACGTCGAAGCGTCGCGCCAGGTCGAGTACCAGCTGGCGTCCGCGCGGGTCCTTCAGGTTCACGCAGATGCTGCGCTTGCCCAGGTTGTTGCGGAGGAAGGTGGCGCCGACGGCGCGACCGTCCGGGTCGGTCATCGCCGGGAGCGAGCCGCGACCCGAGTCGCCGCCGGCCGGCGGCTCGACCTTGACCACATCGGCGCCCAGTTGCGCCAGCAACTGGGTGGCGTAGGGGAGCGCCTGCATCTGCTCAAGCGCGAGGATCCGCACTCCGGCCAGCGGAAGCCGTCCATTGGTGCTGCCGTTCGTCGTCATAATTGAGTATTGTATATTTCATGCGAAATCCGAAGAGCGTCGGCTGATGCGAGGCGTCACCGGCTGGGGGGTGCACCTGCCCTACCGCCGGCTCGACCGGGCGGCGATCAGGGCCGTGGCCGGCGCCGGCGGGGGCTCCGGCACGCGCACCGTCGCCTCCTACGACGAGGACACCACCACCATGGGGGCGGAGGCGGGGCGGGCGGCGCTGCGCGGACGCGAGCTGCGCCCGCAGTCGCTGTGGTTCGCCACCACCGAGCCGGCCTACGCCGACCGCACCAACGCGACCGTGGTGCACGCGGTGCTCCGGCTCGACCGCGCCGTCGCCGCCTACGACGTCGTGGGCTCGGTCCGCTCGGCGATGGCGGCGCTGCGGGCCGGGTGGCAGGGCAGCGGCAGCGCCCTGGTCATCGCCGCCGACGCCCGCACCGGGCTGCCGGGCGGACCCGACGAGGCGGCCGGCGGCGACGCCGCCGCCGCGCTGCTGATCGGCGACGGCGGGCCGGGGGCGGGCGGGCCGGTGCTGGCCGAGATCGTGGCCTGGGAGTCGGTGACCGACGAGTTCGTCGACCGATGGCGGACGCCCGGCGCGGCCGCCTCGCGGCTGTGGGAAGAGCGGTTCGGCCAGGCCCGCTACACCGAACTGGGGACCGAGGCGCTCAAGCTGGCGCTGGCCGCGGCCGGGATCGCCGCCGACGCCGTCGATCACCTGGTGGTGGCCGGCCTGCACGACCGGGCAGCCGGCGCCGTCCAGCGCGGGTCGGGCGTGCCGGCCGGCGCGATCACCGACCGGCTGGCCGCCACCGTCGGGAACCCGGGCGCGGCGCAGCCGGCGCTGCTGCTGGCGGCCGCCCTCGAGTCGGCCGCCCCCGGCCAGCACGTCGTCCTGCTGGCGCTGGCCGACGGCGCCGACGCGGTCGTGCTCCGCACCACCGACGCGCTCGCCCGCTACCGGCCCGACCGGCCGGTGGCCGACCAGGTCGCAGCCGGCGGCCCGATCGACTACGGCCGCTACCTGCACTGGCGGGGGATGCTGGCGGTCGAGCCGCCGCGGCGGCCCGAGCCGGCCCGGGTTTCGTCGCCCGCCGCCCACCGCAACGTCGGCTGGAAGTACGGCTTCACGGCCGGCCGTGACGTCCCCGGCGGTGTCGTGCACCTGCCGCCCGCGCCGGGCGACGACGCGCGGCTGCCGGTGGCCGACGCCCTCGGCACGATCGTCACCTTCACCGTCGACCGGCTGTCGTACTCGCTCAGCCCGCCGGTCGTGTTCGCCGTGGTCGACTTCGACGGCGGCGGACGGCTCCCGGTTGAGCTGACCGACGTCGACGCGGGCGAGGTCGCCATCGGCGGCCGGGTGGAGATGACGTTCCGGCGGCTGGGCACCAGCGACGGGATCCACAACTACTTCTGGAAGGCCCGCCCGGTGCGGGCGGTACCGCCGAGCGGGGAGAAGCGAGGAAGCATGAAGCGAGCGGGAGACACCGCATGAGCTCGCATGGCATCAAGGACCGGGTCGCGATCATCGGGATGGGCTGCACCCGGTTCGGTGAGCACTGGGAGATGGGCTTCGACGACCTGCTGGTGGCGGCGGCGAACGAGACGTTCCGCTCGGCCGGGGTGACCAAGCAGGACGTGGACGCCTACTGGCTCGGCACCGCGCAGTCGGGGATGAGCGGGATCGCCCTCGCCCGCCCGCTCGGGCTTGAGGGCAAGCCGGTCACCCGGGTCGAGAACTACTGCGCCACCGGTTCCGAGGCGCTGCGCCAGGCGGCGTACGCGGTCGCCAGCGGCGCCTACGACATCGCGCTGGCGATCGGCGCGGAGAAGGTCAAGGACGGCGGCTACCAGGGGCTGAACGCGTTCCCGGTCCCCGCTGACGGCACCGCCCGCTCGGTCACCGCCGCCGCGATGTTCTCGATGGTCGCCCCGGCCTACGCGGGCAAGTACGGGGTGCCGCCGGGCGACATGAAGACCGCGCTGGCGCGGGTGGCGGCCAAGAACCACTACAACGGCGCCCGCAATCCGCGCGCGCAGTTCCGCCAGGAGTACTCGGTCGAGCAGCTCTGCCGGATGCCGGCCGTCGCGGGCGGCCTGTCGGTGTTCGACTGCGCCGGCGTGGCCGACGGGGCGGCGGCCGCGATCGTCGTCCGGGCCGAGGACGCGCACCGCTATACCGACAAGCCGCTGCTGGTGAAGGCGCTGTCGCTGGTCGCTGGCAACGGCAGCGGGCTGGGCGACCCGGCCTACGACTACACCACGTTCCCCGAGGTGGCGGCGTCCGCCGCCGACGCCTACGCGCAGGCGGGCATTACGTCGCCGCGCGACGAGCTGGCGATGGCCGAGGTGCACGACTGCTTCACCCCGACCGAGATCGTGCTGATGGAGGACCTCGGTCTGGCCGAGCGCGGCACCGCCTGGAAGGAGGTGCTGGCGGGCACGTTCGACCTGGACGGCGAGGTGCCGGTCAACCCCGACGGCGGGCTCAAGGCGTTCGGCCACCCGGTCGGCGCGTCCGGGCTGCGGATGATGTTCGAGGCGTGGCTGCAACTGCGCGGCGAGGCGCCGCCGGAGCGTCGCATCTCGACCTACGGCAAGCGCTCGCTCGCCCTGACCCATACCCTCGGCGGCTATCCGGGCGAGATGGTCAGCTTCATCTCGATCCTGGGAGCGGCGTGAACACCGGCACTGCGGGCGAGGACGCGAGCACGATCGCCGTTGACCAGGACGGGGGAGTGCGGTGGCTGCGGCTGCACCGGCCCGATGCGCGCAACGGCGTCAACGAGAGCATGCGGGCCGAGCTGTCGGCGGCGCTGGCCGACGCCGACCGCGACCGGGGTGTCCGTGCCATCGTGCTGACGGGTTCCGGACCGGACTTCTGCGTGGGCGCGGACCTGACGGCGTCGAACGGGACGCCGCCGCAGCAGCCGCTCGACTTCCGCGCGCCGATGCTCCCCTACCAGGACCTGTTCCGGCAGCTATGGGAGCTGGAGACCCCGGTCGTGAGCGCGGTCCGCGGGCGGGTGGCCGGGATCGGCTGGCTGCTGGCGCTGCTGGCCGACCTGGTGGTGGCCAGTGACAGCGCCAAGTGGACCCACGTGTTCACCCGCCGGGGAATGGTCCCGCACGCCGGCGACCCCTTCTTCCTGCCCCGGATCCTCCCGTTCCACGTCCTCAACGAGATCGCCCTGCTCGGCGACACCATCACCTCGGCCGACCTGCACCGTTGGGGCGCGGTCAACCGCCTCGTCCCCGACGGCGCGGTCGACGCGACCGCGGCGGAGCTGGCCGGCCGCCTCGCGGCCGGCCCCACCCTCAGCCTGGGCCAGGCGCGCCGCCTCTACCGGCGCTCGCTGGTGAGCGACATGACCACCGCCTTCGCCGAGGAAGCGGCCGCGAGTGCAATGCTGTCAGCGACAAGCGACCGCGCGGAGGGCGTAGCGGCGCTGCTTGAGGGCCGCCGGCCCACGTTCACCGGCCACTGACGACTGAGGAGCCTGATGAATAACAGCGTTGTCGGCACCGACGATGAGGCCGGGGCCGCGGGCGTCGCGGCGCCCCGCCCGCCCGAGGGCGACTGGCTCGGCACCCCGTACGTCCGGCTGGAACGGGAGGGCAGCATCGCCCGCTGCGTCGTCGACCGGCCGAGCGCCAGGAACGCGATGACGGGGGCGATGTACTTCGCCGTCCGCTACGCGGTCGAGCACGTCAACCGGGACCCCAGCCTGGCCGGCCTGATCCTGACCGGCGTCCAGGACGTCTTCGTCCCCGGCGGTGACCTGAGCCAGTCGGCGCCCGACGACTGGGGCGGCCCCGGCCTGCTCGGCCTGGACAACGTGCCGTTCGACGCCATCCGCTACTCGCGCAAGCCGGTCGTGAGCGCCGTCAACGGCATCGCCCAGGGCGGCGGGCTGCTGATGGCCATCTTCTCCGACGTCGCCGTCGCCAGCGACCGGGCCACGTTCCGGGCGCCTGAGGTCTACCGCGGCATCGCCGACACCGGCTACGCCACCTACCTGCCGGCCCAGATCGGGCCCGCGCGGGCCAAGGACATGCTGTTCACCGGCCGGGTCGTCACCGCCGCCGAGGCCCTCGCCTGGGGCCTGGTCAGCCGGGTGGTGCCGCACGACAAGCTTCCCGAGGCCGCGCTCGACGTGCTCCGCTCGTGCTGCGCGGGCGCGCCGGACGCGCGGGCCGAGGTGAAGCGGATGATCTCGACCTCCTACGGCCACTACGACCGGATGACGATGGAGCGGAGCCTGTACGGATCGGAGGCGCTCGAGGGGTGGCAGGCGTTCTCGCAGCGGCGCAGCCCCGACTGGGTGCCGCCGGACATGCGCAAGCAAGGCCGGCTGTGAACCCGGAGCACGCGCGGCTGACCGAGGCGGACGGGATCGTGACCGTCACCATCGACCGGCAGGAAAAGCGCAACGCGATCAGCCCCCAGGTCACCGAGACGCTCTGGCGCGCGGCCAGCCGGCTGGCGGACTCCGACGATGCGCGCTGCCTGGTCATCACCGCCGTCGGGCCCTACTTCACGGCCGGCATCGACCTGTCCGCTCCGGTCGGCAGCCGGCCGGGCAACCCGGAGACCGAGCACACCCACCCGGGCTGGAACTTCCGCCGTAATTACCGCAGCCACCATCTGCTCTACGACGAGCTCGAGGCGATCGAGAAGCCGGTCGTGCTGGCCGCCCAGGGCATCTGCCTGGGGGCCGGCGTGGAGATGGCGGTCTCCTGCGACTTCCGCTTCTGCACCCCGGAGGCCGAGTTCGCGGTGCCCGAGGTGCGCACGATCGGGGTGCCGCCCGGGAGCGGCGGCACCAGCCGGCTGACCAGGCTGATCGGCCCGGCCTGGGGCAAGTGGATGGCGATGGCGGGGCGGCCGGTTCCGGCCGCCCAGGCCAAGCAGATCGGCCTGGTCCACGACATCTTCCCGGCCGAGACGTTCCTCGAGGAGGTCTACTCGTTCTGCCGTGACCTGATCACCATCCCGGCCGAGACGCTCGGCGTCACCAAGCTGGCGGTCGACCTGTACGCGGATATCTCCGACCGCGCCGCCCAGCGCCACATCGACCGGCTGATCATCAGCGGCATGCTCAACTCGCCCGACTACCTCAGCCGGATGGCCCGCTACAGCCGCCGGGAACCAGAGGGCGGCTTCTGATCGGCCGACCCGATCCGCTCCCGCAGCGCCCTGACCGTCTCGGTGAAGTGCGGCTGCTCGACCGACCACTGCTGCGCCCGCAACTCCAGCGCCGCCGCCTCCACCGCCTGACCATAGCCGGTCGTCGCGCGCAGCGTCTCCTTGGTCCGCCGGACGAGCTCCGGTGAACGCGCCGCCGCCCGCCGGGCAAGCCGCAGCGCGGTGCCGAGCACCTCGCCGTCGGGCACGCACCGCCACGCGAGGCCGGCGCCGACCGCCTCCGGCCCGGTCAGCGTGTCGCCGCACAGCACCAGCGCGGCGGCCCCCTGCGGGCCGACGCGCCGGGCGAGGCGCCACAGGTGCCCGCCGCCGGGGTGGATGCCAACGTCGAGGAAGCGCGGATCGAACCGGGCGCTCTCCCCGGCGATGACGACGTCGCAGGCGAGCGGCAGGTTCACCCCGGCCCCGATGGCGGCCCCGGTGACGGCGGCGATCGTCGGCACCGGGGCGTCGGCCAGCGCGAGGAACCCGGCGTAGGTCTCACCGAGGGGATGCTCGCGCCGCAGCAGGTCGTCCAGCGATCCGCCCGCGCAGAACACCGGCGGCTCCGCCGCCAGGACCAGCGCCCGCACTCCGCCGTCGAGCGCGTCCCGCACTGCGGCGGCCAGCGCGTCCCGCACTGCGGCGGCCAGCGCGTCGGAGAGCTGCCTGCTGAGCGCGTTGCGCCGGCCCGGGTCGGCCAGGGTGACGACCCCGACTCCCGCTTCGATGTCCACGCGGACGATGTCGGCCATGCGGGCGCGCGCCTAGCGTTCGCTCGTGAGCACGCGGATCAGCATCTCGGCCACGCAGGCCGGCTTCGGCTGGCCCGCCACCTCCCAGACGAACGTGATGGCGACCTGGGCCCCGCCGGGGACGTCGGTCACCGAGCTGATCGTCGCCCCCAGCCTGATCTTGGAGTTGACCGGGACGGGGGCGGGGAAGCGGATCTTGTCATAGCCGTAGTTGACGCTCAGCGCCATGCCGTCGAGACGGTAGATCGACGTGGCGTGCCGAGGACCGAGCGACAGCGTGAGCAGGCCGTGCGCGATCGTGGCGCCGAACGGGCCGCCCGCCGCCCGCGCCGGGTCGGTGTGGATCCACTGGTGGTCGCCGGTGAGCGCGGCGAACGCGTCGATGTCTTCCTGGGTGACGACCTGGTAGTCGCTGTAGCCGAGGTGCTCGCCGGCGGCGGCCCTGATCTCCTCGAGCCCGGTCAAAACTCGCATGCACAACCTCTCGAGCCTTGGATTTAATATAAAAAATGTAACCCAACTCATGATGACGGTCGACCGGCGGGGTAGATTCCTGCTGTGGATCTGCGCTTCAGCCCGGCTGAGCTCGCGTTCAGGGAGAACCTGCGCGGCTGGCTCGCCCAGACGCTGCCGACGTTGCCGGCCCGGCCGCACCGCGACGACTGGCCCGCCCGGCGCCGGTTCGACACCGGCTGGCAGCGGCGCCTGTTCGACGCGGGCTACGCCGGCGTGGACTGGCCCGCCGAGCATGGCGGGCGCGGCGCCAGCCCGACCGAGCAGCTGATCTTCCTCGAGGAGACCGCGGCGGCGCGCGCGCCCTACGTCGGCGCCAACTTCGTCGGCCTGCTGCACGCCGGGCCGACCCTGATCACGGCGGGCAGCCAGGCCCAGCGGGCGGCGCACCTGCCCCGCATCCTGCGCGGCGACGAGGTGTGGTGCCAGGGCTTCTCCGAGCCCGACGCCGGGTCGGACCTCGCGTCGCTGCGCACCCGCGCGGTCCGTGACGGCGACGATTACGTGGTCAACGGGCGCAAGCTCTGGACCTCGATGGCGCAGGTGGCCGACTACTGCGAGCTGCTGGTGCGCACCGACGCGGCCGCGCCGCCGCATCGCGGTATCAGCTGGCTGATCCTGCCCATGGACACCCCGGGAGTGCAGATCAGGCCGCTGCGCACCGCGGGCGGGAGCTCCGAGTTCAGCGAGCTGATCCTCGATGACGTGCGGGTCCCGGTGGCCAACCGGGTCGGGGCGGAGAACGAGGGCTGGCGCGTCGCCATGGTGACCTTCTCCTTCGAGCGCGGCACCGCGTTCATCGGCGAGGTCGTCGAGTCGCGCAACATCCTGGCCGAGCTCGCCGCGATCGCGCGCGCGACTCCGGTGCCGGGCGGCGGCACGCTGTGGGACGACGCCGCTCTGCGCCGCGACGCGGGCCGGCTGTCGGCCGAGGTGCACGGGCTGTGGGCGCTGATCCAGCTGAACGTGTCGCAGGCCAGCGCCGGCATCGTCCCCGAGCGGGGCGCGTCGGTGTTCAAGCTGCGGTTCACCGAGAACCGGCAGCGGATCGGCGATCTGGCCGCCCGCGTGCTCGGCCGGGCCGCCCTGGCGATCAGCGACCTGCCCGGCCGGGCCGGCACCGGGCACCTGGTCGAGGACCGCATCACCACGCTGGCGTACACGATCGCGGCCGGCACTTCGCAGATCCAGAAGAACATCCTCGCCGAGCGCGCGCTCGGGCTGCCGAAGGAGCCGCGGTGGACCTCACGCTGAACGACGAGCAGCAGGCGCTGCGCGCGGGGCTGCGCGAGTACCTGGCCGGCCGCTGGACCGCCGACCGACTCCGGGCGGCCGCGTCCGACTCCGCCCCGGGCGGGGGCGCCGCCTGGAAGGAACTGGCCGGACTGGGCGTCTTCGGGCTGATCGCGCCCGCGGCCGTCGGCGGCCTTGCCCTGTCGCTGGCCGACGCCGCGATCGCCTGCGAGGAACTAGGCGCGGCGCTGGTGCCCGGACCGCTGGTGCCCAGCATCCTCGCGGCCGGCCTGGTCGACGGCGCGGCCGACGGGGACGCCGTGGTGACCATGCTCGACACCGCCGGCGGGGTACCGCTGCTGGAGCATCCAGGCATCGCCACCCACGTCATCGTGGTTGACGCGGCCGGCCTGTTCCTCCGGCCGCGGTCGGCGGTGGCGGCGGCGCCGGCGGCGACCCCGCTTGACCCGCTGACCCCGGTCGCGCTGGTGCCCGACGGTGACCAGCCGCACGGCGAGCGGATCGGCACCGCCGCCGACGCGGCCGACTGGCGCCTGCGCGGCACCGTGCTCACCGCCGCCCTCCAGGTCGGCGTCGCCCGCGGCGGCCTCGACCTGGCCGTCCGCTACGCGCGGGAGCGGATGCAGTTCGGCCGCCTCATCGGCAGCTTCCAGGCGGTCAAGCACCTGCTGGCGGAGTCACTCGCCCGGGTCGAGCTGGCGCGGGCGGCGGTGCTGGCGGCCGCGGTGACCGCCGATGACCCCGAAGCGGGCGATCCGGCCGAGGCCGCGGCGGCGGCCAAACTGCTGGCCGACGACGCCGCCACGACCGGCGGTCGCACCTGCGTGCAGGTGCACGGGGGCATGGGGTTCACCTGGGAGGTGCTCGCGCACCTCTACCTCAAGCGCGCTTGGGTGCACGAGACCGCGTTCGGCCCGGCCGACCAGCACGCGAACTTCCTGGCCGACCGCCTCGCTTGATCTGCCCCCACCGTGCTTGATCTGCCCCCACCGTTTGAGTATTGTACATTTTATACATTCTTCCGGAGGGTTGACATGGCGCACGAAGCGGTCGCCGGGGAAGCCGGTGAATCAGCCGCAGCGACCGACACCCGCGGCCTGATCACCGACGACGCGGTCGCCCGGTTGCGATCGCGGATCGGCATCGCCGTGCGCAACCCGGCCCCGCCGCACTACCGCGAACCGGGCATCGACGCGTTCCGGATCGTCGCCCAGGCCTACGGCGACGACAACCCGCTCTGGAGCGACCGGGATTACGCGGCCGCGTCGCGCTGGAACGAGCCGATCGCGCCGCCCGCGATGGTCGGCGGCGACACCCTGGTCGGCGAGGACGCCCCGGTCGAGAACACCGCGCACGAGCGCGCGCTGCTCAAGGGCGACCCGCTGCGCGGCGTGCACGCCTTCTACGCGGGCAGCGTGCGTGAGTGGTGGACCCCGCTCACGGCCGGCCGGCGGATCCGCCGCCGCGACGCCCTCGTCGGCGTGCACGACAAGAGCAGCGAGTTCGCCGGCCGGGCGGTGCACGAGTGGACCGGCCAGCTGTTCGCGGCCGAGGACGGCGCGCTGCTCTCGGCCCAGCACAGGCTGATGATCCGGACCGAGCGGACGAAGGCCAGGGAGCGCGGCAAGTACGCCGCGATCGAGCCCTACGTCTACTCCGACGCCGAGATCGAGCAGATCGAGCAGGCGGTCCTGACCGCGCGGCCGCGCGGCTCTACCCCCCGCTACTGGGAGGACGTCGCCGATGGGGACGAGGCCGGAACGCTGGTCAAGGGTCCCCTCACCGTCACCGACATCGTCTGCTGGCACGTCGGGGTGGGCATGGGCCTCTACAACGTGCGCCCGCTCGACCTCGCCGTCCGCAATCGCGTGCGGATCCCGCGCTTCTACCACCGCGACGAGCTCAACGTGCCCGACGTGATGCAGCGCGTGCACTGGGATCCCGGGTTCGCCCGCCGCTCCGGCAACCCGACGACGTTCGACTACGGCCGGATGCGCGAGTTCTGGCTCGTCCACGCCTGCACCAACTGGATGGGCGACGACGCCTGGCTGTGGAAGCTGTCGTGCGAGTTCCGCGCGTTCAACTACGTCGGCGACACCCAGTGGATCACCAGCCGGGTCAGCAGGCGCTACCTTGCCGACGGCGATCGCCCGGCCGTCGACCTGACCCTCAGCGCGCGCAACCAGCGCGGGACCGAGACCACGACCGGCACCGCCACCATCCTGCTGCCGAGCCGCGCCCGCGGTCAGGTCCGGCTGCCTGAGCCGCCCGGCCGCGACCTGGAAAGCGGCCTGCGGGCGATCACCGAGCGGTTCACCGGATGACCGCAGCCGCCGTCCCCGGCCTGGTCAGCGAGCAGGACGGCCCGCTGCTGCGGGTCCGGCTCGACCGGCCGGACAAGCGCAACGCGTTCAGCGACGCGATGGTCGCCGGGCTCACCCAGATCATCGAGGCGGCGGGCAACGACGAGACGGTGCGGGCGGTGCTGCTGACCGCGGCGGGCGAGCACTTCTGCTCCGGCTTCGACATCGTCTCGCGCAACAGCACCGCCAACAGCGAAGACCACGACCACCGGCCGCGAGCGGGCAGCATCCAGCGCCGGCTGCCCGCTCAGGCCCACCGCCTGGTCCCGGTCCTGCTGGAAACGCAGGTCCCGGTCGTCGCCGCCGTCCGCGGCTGGGCGGCGGGCATCGGGCTGGCGCTCACCCTGACCGCGGACGTCGCGGTGGTCTCGGACACCGCCCGGCTCTGGGCGCCCTACACCGCCCGCGGTTTCACCCCCGACAGCGGGGTCAGCTGGCTGCTGCCGCGCCGGGTGGGCGAGGTCAGGGCGCGCCGGATGCTGCTGCTTGGCGAACGGGTGGACGGCGCGACCGCGGCCGACTGGGGCCTGGTCGACCGCTGCGTCCCCGACGCCGCCCTGGACGAGGAGGCCGAACGGGTCGCGCGCACGCTGGCCGAGGGCGCCACCGTCGCCGTCGGGCTGACCAAATGGCTGCTGCACGCGGGGCGCGCCGCGCCGCTCGACGCGCACCTGCGCGACGAGGCGTTCGCGATGGAGCTGTCGTCGCGCAGCGAGGACTTCCGCGAGGGCATCGCCGCGTTCGCGCAGAAGCGGCCCGCCGCCTTCACCGGCCGATGAGCGGACCCTACCGCGGCCTGCTGGTCGAGCGGGACGGGCCGGTCGGCTGGCTGATCTTCGACCGCCCGGAGGTCGGCAACGCCATGGACGCCGCGATGCTGGCCGACCTGCCCCGCGCCTGGGCCGACCTGGACGCCGACCCCGACGTCCGCGTCATCGTCAACACCGGCAACGGGCCCGCGTTCCAGACCGGCCTCGACGTCCGCCAGCTGGCGGGCGACCGCGACGCGCTGCGCGAGCAGTCCCGCCGGACCAAGCGGGCGGACCTGCGCATCTCGGCCTGGCATAACCACGTCGGCAAGCCGGTGATCGCGGCCGTCAACGGCGTCTGCGCCGGCGGCGGACTGCACTTCGTCGCCGACGCCGACATCGCGATCGCGGCCGAGCGGGCAGCGTTCCTCGACCCGCACGTCTCCCTCGGCCAGGCCAGCGCGTTCGAGCTGATCGGGCTGGCCCGCCGGGGCGCGGTCGAGCCGGTCATGCGGATCGGGCTGACCGGGCGCCACGAGCGGCTGTCGGCGGCCCGCGCCTACGAGCTCGGCCTCGTCAGCGCGGTCGTGCCCGACGCCCGGGCGGCCGCCAGGGAACTCGCGGAGAAGATCGCCCGCAACCCGCCGGAGACCGTGCGGCTGGTCAAGCAGCAGCTCTGGCGCGCCCTCGAACTCGGCCTGACCGCCGCCCGGCGCGAGGCGGCGGTCATCGCCGCGCGGTCACCGCTGGCCGCACCGGCGCCAGCCAGCCAGCAGGAACTCCTGGGAGAGCCACCGTGCCGATAGGACCACCGTGCCGATAGGACCACCATGCCCGATAGGACCACCATGCCCGATAGGACCACCATGCCCTACACCGAATTCCAGACCCTGAAGCTGCACCGGCGCGGGCCGGTGGGCTGGCTGCTGTTCAACCGCCCGGACAGTCTCAACGCGATGAACGCAGGTATGCGGGCGGAGCTGGCGGACGCGTGGCTGGAACTCGACCGCGACCCGGACGTGCGGGTGATCGTGCACACCGGGGAGGGGCGCGCGTTCCAGACCGGCGTCGACGTGGCCGAGCTGGCGACCGACGGGCTCGGCATGGAACGCTACCGGGCCGACCTGGAGGCCTACGACCTGCACTTCACCGCCTGGCAGCAGCAGGTCTCCAAGCCGGTCATCGCCGCCGTGAACGGCATCTGCGCCGGCGGCGGCTTCCACTGGGTGTCCGACGCGGACGTCGTGATCGCCGCGACCACGGCGGAGTTCACCGAACCGCACGTGTCCGTCGGCCAGGTCGTCGCGATGGAGTCGATCGGGCTGCTGCGCAAGATGCCGTTCGAGGCCGTCATGCGGATGGCCCTGGTCGGCCGGCACGAGCGCATGTCGGCCCAGCGCGCCTATGAGCTCGGCATGGTGAGCCAGCTGGTCCCGCCCGACCAGCTGCGCGACGCGGCCCAGGAACTGGCCGAGAAGATAGCGCGGAACTCGCCCGCGGCGATGGCGGCGACCAAGCGCGCGCTGTGGGGAGCGCTCGAGACCGGCCTGACCGAGGCCTGCCGCCAGGGCGCGCGCGAGGTCGTCAGCGTGTGGGGCCATCCCGACCAGGACGAGGGCCCGCGTGCGTTCGCGGAGAAGCGCGAGCCTCGATGGGCCGAACCTGAGCGGGCCGAGCCGGAAGCCAGCCCCCGATGACCCCTGATGCCCCCCCGGACGTCCCGCCCGACGTCCCGCCGACCGTCCCCGCCGCGGTGCGCCGCGCCGCCCGCCGCTGGCCCGCCGACGAGGCGATCGTCGACGGCGACGAGCGGGTGACCTGGGCCGAGCTGGCCGACCGGATGACCCGCGCCGCGCGGGCCTACGCCGCCAGCGGCGTCCGCCCCGGCGACCGGGTCGCGCTGTGGGCACCCAACTCGCTGAACTGGCTGGTCGCCGCGCTCGGGGTCTACGCCGCGGGCGCGGTGCTTGTCCCGGTCAACACCCGCTTCAAGGGGCCGGAGGCCGCACACGTGCTCCGCACGGCCGGGGCGCGGCTGCTGGTGACCGTCACCGACTTCATCGGCGGCGACTACCTCGGCCTGCTGGCCGCCCAGCCCGACCTGACGGCCGCGATGGAGGTCGTCGTGCTGTCCGGGCGGCCGGGGGACGCGACGCCCTGGGCGCGGTTCCTCGACCGGGCCGGCCCCGGCGGCGGACCGCTCGAGCACGAGGCCCGACTCGCCCCCGACGACGTCAGCGACATCATCTTCACCTCCGGCACCACGGGCGCGCCCAAGGGCGCCGTGCTCACCCACGGGGCAAGCACCCGCACCTACGTCACCTGGTCGGGGAACGTCGGGCTGCAGCACGGCGACCGGTACCTGGTCGTCTACCCGTTCTTCCACTGCGCCGGGCTGAAGTCGGCCGCGCTCGCCTGCATCCTCACCGGCGCCACGATCGTGCCCTGCCCGGTCTTCGACGTGCCCGCGGTGATGGACCTGGTGGCCAAGGAACGGATCTCGATGCTCCCCGGCCCGCCCGCGCTGTACCAGGCGCTGCTCAACGCGGACCTGTCCGGCTACGACGCCGGCAGCCTGCGGCTGGCGGTGACCGGGGCCGCGTCGGTCCCGGTCGATCTGGTCCGCCGCATGCGCGAGGAGCTGGGATTCGCCTCCGTCGTCACCGCGTACGGGCTGACCGAGACGACCGGCACCGCGACGACCTGCCGTCACGACGACCCGATCGAGGTGATCGCCACCACCAGCGGCCGCCCGATCGCGGGGATGGAAGTCCGCGTGGTCGACCGCGACGGCGTCGACGCGCCCGCGGGCGAGCCGGGGGAGGTGTGGGTCCGCGGTTACAACGTGATGCGCTGCTACTTCGACGCCCCCGAGGCCACCGCCGACGCCTTCGCCCCGGGCGGCTGGCTGCGCACCGGCGACGTCGGAATCCTCGACCAGCGCGGCAACCTGCGGATCACCGACCGGATCAAGGACATGTTCATCGTCGGCGGCTTCAACGCCTACCCGGCCGAAATCGAGAACGTGATCTCCCGGCACCCCGACGTCGCCCAGGTCTCGGTCGTCGGCGCGCCGGACCAGCGCCTGGGCGAGGTCGGTTACGCCTACGTGGTCAGGCGCCACGGCAGCGCGCTCACCGCGGCCGGGCTGATCGCCTGGTGCCGCGACCAGATGGCGAACTTCAAGGTACCCCGGCACGTCGAGTTCGTTACCGCGCTCCCGCTCAACCCGAGCGGCAAGGTGCTCAAGTTCGAGCTCAGGGACCGCGCGAAGAAGGCGGTTTCCTAGGCGGCCCGGCCCGCGATGGTCAGCCAGTGCAGCTAGGCACTGCGGGATCGCTGCCGGTGCAGTTGTTGGGAGTGTTGGCGCTGATGGGAGAGGTGGTGACCGTTATTGTGCCGTCGTCGCGGTAAACGCCGCCGCCACTGCCCCCGTCCGCGTCGGCCGCGTTGTCGCTGACCGGCGAGCTGGTGAGGGTAAGCACCGCGCTGATGGTGGCGATGCCGCCGCCGTTGCCAAGCGGGGCGGTGTTGCCGTTGACCGGCGAGCTGGTGAGCGTCGCGGTGCCGCCCTGGCTGTAGACGGCTCCGCCGCTGCCCGCGGTGGCGGTGTTGCCGCTCAGGGGGCTGCTGTTGAACGTTGCCGCGGCCCCCGATCCGGGGCCGCTGGCGATGCCGCCGCCGTTGCCAGCGGCGGTGTTGTCGGTCAGGCCGCCGGAGTTGACGGTCACACTGCCGAAGTTGAGGATGCCGCCCCCGTCGCCGGTCAGGGAACTCCCATTACTGAGAGTAACCGACGTGAGGGTGAGGCTGCCGGCGGCACTGACCTCGGCGATACGGAAGTCAGGAGCCGCCGCCGAGCGGGTGATGACGTCCGCGTTACCCGTCAGGCTGATG
>Ga0302325_10002388_pt1 | contig 45669 bp, 38 predicted proteins | sample Palsa_T0_2_FD_201948 | JGI IMG/M metagenome (GOLD analysis project Ga0302325, IMG submission 201948) | Peat permafrost microbial communities from Stordalen Mire near Abisko, Sweden - Palsa_T0_2 | ecosystem: Environmental > Terrestrial > Soil > Palsa > Peat permafrost | place: Sweden: Abisko...
CGACGCCTCCCGCCACAGCCGGCGAGGAAGTATTGACCGTGCCCAAGATCGACGACGACCAGATCTGTGCACCGGTCTTCGCGTCGAAGGCGAATAGATTGTCGCCATTGATAAAGACTACGCCATTGGCCACCGCCGGTGAGGAAGCCGAGTTGTCGGCGCTGATCGGCGCTGACCAGAGTTGCTCACCGGTGGCCGCGTCGATCGCGAAGACGCTGCCGACTGCAGACCCGAAATACGCGATGCCATCGACAACCGCCGCCCCCGAAGGTGCGTCCGGCAAGTAGTTGGTCCCCGCGCACCATAGATTCGTGCCGCCGACGGCGGCGTAAGCGCAGAGGCCGCTAAATGAGTCAATGTAAACCGTAGCCTTGCTGACCGCGGGCGAGATCCCGAAAGAGTTCGTGGCCCACAGGAGCTTGCCGGTTGCAGCCTCGAAAGCACTCGTCCCGCTATAGACAACACCATCGACAACCGCTGGCGAGGTGAGTGGAAACGAGCCGTCCGATGTCGACCAAAGCACCTTGAGAGCGGCCACGTTCGTTGTATTCAGGACATGCTCAGCCGGATTAAATCGGCCACCACTCGGCACAAAGCCGAATTCGGACCAATTGCCGTTGGCCGACTCCGGAGCAGCAGCATGGGCCGAGCCAATCGGGTCGAAGCCCATCCCTCCCGTGGGAAAGCTGCCGTCGCTGCCGCTGTCACCTTCAAACGTGTGATTTAACGGCTCTTGAGCTACGCATACCGAACTGACCGCCAGCCCCATGGTTACCGCCGCCACTGCCAACGCATTCTTCACCGCAGTCAAACTTTCTCGGTGGTTCAATTTAGAATTCCTCAGGTAAAAAACTCATGCCCTATCAATCCTGCCATTCTGGATGCGGATTGGGCTACCACTAGGGGCAGCATCAACGACACATGCGTCGGATAAGTACCTCCAGGAGTGCAATGGGTTGCGCAATAAGCAAAAAGATAATTCCGTTCGCACCTGAGTCTCCATAATTGATTGAAAAGAATTGGCGGCGGTGGGTACCAGATCCGGCGAAAATGGTCATAGAACGACAAGAGAGCACTACCCTTTTATAGACTGCCACTAGCCGCGAGTGCTGCGGGGTGATTGACGGGCATATTGAATTTGCTGCGCGTAGCGTTCGGACCTGCACTTCCTCGCCCTGCGTACTAGAGTCGTCCAGTGAATGATAGCGGCCAATTCTTTCATTAAGAATTTGGACTACGCGGAATTCGCTACAGGCACCGCTTTTAGGATCAGAACTGCATTGGTTCCACCAAAGGCAAAAGAGTTTGACATCGCGGTTTGCAAACGTGCAGCGCGCGCGTGACCTGACACGTAATCGAGGTCGCATGCCGGATCCGGGACGTTGAGATGCATTGTCGGTGGCACAACTCCCCGCGCCAGACTCAGAGTGGTGATCACGAACTCTAGTGCTCCCGCAGCCCCGAGCAAGTGGCCATGCATCGACTTCGTGGAGCTCACCGGAATGGTGTGTGCACGTTCACCAAACACGACCTTGATGGCGGCTGTCTCCACGGCATCGTTTTGTGAAGTCGCAGTGCCATGCGCATTAATGTAATCAATTGCCTCCGGCGCCAAGTTCGCCGCGAAGAGCGCCGATTGCATGGATTTCGCCTGTCCTTCGATCGTAGGGCGCGTGATATGGGCCACATCGCTGGTGAGGCCGTATCCCGTCAGTTCTGCATGAATGATCGCACCCCGAGCGAATGCATGACTCCAATCCTCAAGCACCACGAATGCCGCCCCTTCGCCAAGTACCAAGCCCGTGCGCGTGGCGGCAAAAGGACGGCAGGAAGTGGACGGATCGTGCGCGTCCTCGGTCGCCAGCGTCTTCATGGCATCCCAAGCGCGTAGCACGCCGACGACCAAGGGTGCCTCAGCGCCACCAGCCAGCATCACGTCGACGTCGCCGTGCTGGATGCGCCGCGCCGCCTCACCAAGTGCTACCGCAGAGGACGAACAGGCCGTTGAGTAGGTCAACATCGGGCCGTAAAGACCGTGGTCAATGCCAATCCAAGCAGCCGGCGCGTTGGCCATCGCGTTGAGTACACTGTAAGGCTTAATACGATCCGATTGCTGGGCGTACAGCGTGTGATATCCCTCCTCCGTGGTTTCAGCACCTCCCATGCTCGTACCGACGAAAACTCCGCATCGCTCGCGCTTTTCGGCGGCGAAGTCCACTCGGGAGTCCACGATCGCTTGCCGGGCGGCAACCAAAGCCATTTGACTGACGCGATCGAGCAGGCGCAGTCGGGGCGGCTCGAAATGGTTCTTGCCGTCGAAACTCACTGAGGCACCAATGGGCGAGCGCAATCCCTGCGAGATCGAGGCAGGCAAGCGATGCACGCCTGAGCGTCCCGCGACGAGATTTTTCCATAATTCTTCGACGCTGGCGCCTAGAGGTGCTACGACACCCAGACCTGTCACCGCGACTCGCCGCAGTGTCATGTGTCGGTCGAAGCTTCCAATTGGTTGAGATTGCGCGTCGCAGAGTTCCCCGGGAGAAGGCTGTCGATGTATCGCACGACGTCGCTTACGGTCAATAGATCGGTTGGCGGGTCGTCCGTGATTTTCACTTTGTATCGATCCTCGATCTTGAACATCAATTCCAGCACGCTTAAGGAATCGAGTCCCAAGGTTTCCAGCGTCGCTTCGGCCGTGATCTGCTCGCGCGCAACGCAATAATCGCGGGTTAAGATATCCACCAATGTATCTAATGTACTCATGGACATCCTTAAGAGAGAAGCGATCGGACGACGGGCTTTCGAGCCTTGCCCGCCAGATGAGCTGCAGCGGTCAACGCCTGAGGCCAATCCCCCAACAACCTTGTGACTGGCCGGCTCAGCGCTGGGCGCATCGCGATGTGCGCGAAGATCGCCGCGAGGCGCAGGCGCATTGCAAAGGCACTGTGCCAGGCGGAACAATACGCTTCATGAATCTCAAGCGCACGGGTTGCATCGATCGCGCAGGGAGGCTGCTTGATAAGGTCGCCGGCCAACAGAAAGGCGGATTGCAGTGCCATACTCATGCCTTCGCCAATCAGAGGATGCGTTTCGCCGGCGGCGTTGCCGACCGAAAATAGTCGGTCGGACTTCCTCAGCCGAATTCGAGGCCGCAGCGGCCCTATCGATAGCCAAGGCTCTGACCGCAGCGCACCGGCTAGTGCCTCCCTCACCCCGCGACAGGAGGCGTGCAAATAGTGTTCGAACGCGGCTCCAGCCGACGTTCCGGGGATCTGACGGCGCCATCCCGCTAAGGTGTCGCGACGAATACAACCCGCGAGCGTCAAGCGTCGGTCTTCAGCCATTACCAAACCTCCGTAGCCACCCCGAAACGACAGCACCGGCAATAGGCCCTGAGGTACCGTCGCGTTAACAAAACTTGCCTTGAAGCCGAAGAGGTCGGACCCATAACGGGGCATGCGGGAGGTAATTCGGCTATCGTCTTCAGGCCCCTTCTCCCACGAGCCATGTGCATCTACGACGATCCGCACGCGTCGTAAAACCGATTCTGGCGAGCCGCCAGGCTGAGCGCATCGCGGCGCGCCTGGTTGGATATCACACTCGAAATCCCCGAGCTCGCCCTTCACCGATTTCACTTTGCCTGGCTGCATCAAAATGACGCCGAGCTCTCTCGCCCGATTGACAAGTATCGCATCCAACTGGTCGCGTCCCAGGGCTCGACCATATCGGTAGGGCCCGTCGGTACATGGAGGCAAGTTTGCAATAAGGATCGAAGTGCCGCTCATCCAGCCAACTTGATGCAAATCCGGGCCGGCTCGACTGTGAACTGCGGCGCCGACGCCAAGCTGATCGAGCAGCGCGAGACTGGCCGCCGATAGGCATTCACCGCAGACTTTCTGTCGCGGATACGTGCTTTTTTCGACGAGAATCACGTCCCATCCGGCCAATTTAAGCAATATCGCCGTCGATGCACCGGCCGGCCCCGCACCGATGACCAGTACATCGGCATCGATGCTGTTACGCATGCGTGACCCGCACATCGTTTTGCGCCGCAATGAAGCCGTGCGAAAACGGTAGCACACGAAATTCCTCTGTGCTCCAGGCCCTAGTCGACGGCCATGCGGCCGTAATCTCCTGGGCGGTAAAGCCCGCATCAACACTCTTGACCGCGTCTTCACGGGTGACCGCGTTCGCCCCGAGGAGGCCAATTAATCGACTGCCCACCTTGGCGAGCATTTCTCGCCGCGGTTCGATCGCGATGAATGCGCGACTGTGCGAGACCACGCCGCGAAGCAGCCCCCTCAATTCCGAATCCTTAAAATGATGTAGAAACAACGTAGCTATGGTCAGATCGAAGTGCTGGTGGGCCAATTGTCGCGCCCACATCAGGGCATCCTCGCACACCGTAGTCACTTCCCAGCCGTGCTCACGATAACGTTCGAGCGTTTCAGAATTCACGATTTGTTGCCGATCAAGGAGAGTGAGCTTTACGCCCGGCCAGCGGGGTCTTACCGTCGCCGCCAAGCGAAGTAATAGGCTGCCATCGCCTGCGCCGAGTTCCAGGACGTTCTTTGGGGGTGCCGCCAGCCGAACGCGGGAGAGCGCATGGTTGAGTGCAGAAACTGTGCGCATGGCGCGGTGCACTCTCCGAAGATCACGGCGCGACCGTAGGGCCCTCGGATCTTCCGCAGCAAGCTCATCGAGCGCTTCTGGACGTACACATCGAGGCTCCGTCATGGACAATGACTCACTCGACTGCCAGCAGCGCGCCGTGACACGTAAACCCCGCCCCGAATGAGCACAGCCACCACCATCCTCCGGGTGCGCGATCACCGAGCGCAGCCTTGAGTACAAAGTAGACAAACGCACTGCTTAGGTTGCCGTACCGGCGCAGCGCCTCACGGCTGTAACGCAGCGCGTCGGGAAGCAACCCTAGACGGCCCTCGAGCGCTAGCAGGACATCACGGCCGCCGGCATGGAAAATCCACTCGCTGATTTGGCCTTGTCCAAGATCGGCGCGCTCGAGAGTCTTACTTAGGATGTCCGCCGCGTGTTGCGCGGCGAGTCGTGGCACAGCTCGCGTTAAAATGTTTCGCAGCATTCCGTCTTGGTGCTCGAATCGAAGCGCGGCGCGCTCAGAAGGATCAATAAATGAGACGGTTTGCTTCCATTCGACTCGCCGGTGCGCCGCGAGTGGGCGGCGCGACAAGACGGCTGCTCCAGCCCCGTCGCCGAATAGGCATGCGCTGATCAAAACGCCCGGATCATCGTCAAGGTACATCGCCGCGCTACACACCTCGACGCAGATTGATAAAACGTGGTCACAGTGGCCCGCGGCTAGCAGAGCACTTGCGAGTTGCCAGTTAGGAAGCGCGCCTGCGCATCCTTGTCCAACCAAATCGAACGCAAGGATATCGTTTCGCAAACCCAATTGCTCAATCACGTAACCACTTAGTGCCGGACACAAATATCCCGTGCACGTAGTGACGATGACGGCGTCGATCTGGTCCACATCGAGGCCGGCAGCATGCAATCCAGATAGACCTGCGGCGGACGCCAGCTGCGGCGCATGCGCGGCAAAGCGGCGATGCAGAACGTCTGGGTCAATGGCGAAGACCTCATCGAGGGAGTCGACGCTGAGCCAGCGCTCTTCAATTCCGTTGTTCCGAGTTAGAACCAGTTTCGCAATCGCATGGGATCGTGAATCGAGCCGCCCGAACCAGTCGGACGCTTTGAAAGCGACCCAACAATCATCTTTCGAGTAGCATTTCTCGGGAAGCGCAGTACCAATCGCATTCAGGAACATACGCAATTCTCCCTTATACGGTGTGCAGCCCCTGAGCGACCCACCGCCGTCGGATATTGATAAACATCTCTCGTGAGTGAGACGTGGACGATTGCGAACGTGCCAGACTTCTCATCGATCGCTTGGTCCGCGACCGCGATGCGGGCGTCCGATTCGACGATGGAAAAATCGGAAATCAGCGCTGCAAGACATCCTGCAGAACTACGCTATTGGCCATGCTAGTCAACACCCGCCCGCAGCCAGTGTAACGCTCAATTCGATGCTAGTCACATGCAAATGCCGACGAACGGGCACCGCATGCTACGGCAGGAATACTAGTCAATCCCCAACTCGGTGATCGCAGTTGTCTTGCGATGTCGAACGGAAAATGCGCAACTGCATTGAACCTTTCTTCCGCAACTGCGCACTCACTACGCTACCGCATGCAGCAAGGTGGCGTGTCGATTTCGTTTGCGATTAGCGTTGTTTGAGCCGCCGCCGTCCTCGAATAAGGAACAAAGATGAATGTCCACTACGGGCAAAAGAGACTAAATCGCGAGCGACTTTGGCAGGTTGGCCGCCTGCAGCGGCAATTCAATAGTAAAGATGCATCCGATGCCGGGTACATCGCGAACTCTCAAAATGCCATTGTTTGCCTCGACACTGCGCCGACAGATATCGAGTCCTAGACCTAAGCCCGATCGATCTTGGCCGCTTTGAACGAACGGCAATAACAGCTTTTCTGGGGTACCACTCGGAAGACCGCCGCAGCGATCCTCTACCTTAATTAGGACTCGGCCTCCAGCGACCTGCGCACTCAGGCGCACCTCACTATCTCGCTTTGTAAATTTAAACGCATTTTGTAGCAAGTTGCCGACCGCCGCCGCGAGCATTTCGGGGTCTACATAAACCAGGGTCTCATGATCCGTAGGCGACACCGTGAACCGACATTCACGTACTAGCGGGTCAAGTGCTGAAGAGGCTGCAATTTCGCTTAGGAAATCCGCAAGACGAACGGTCTTGAAGCGCGGCGGTAGACCTGCGGTCACTCTAACTTCAGCCAGCGAGCGGTCGATGAGATTGCCCATTCCGATCAGGCTGCGGTCAAGAGCGGCGCCGGTCGCACCCGACATACCGACGCCGCCCGCTTTGATTGCTTTGAGCGCGTAGGTCGCAATTTGAAGGTAATTTCTCAACTCGTGGGCTAAGGGCCCCAGCCTTGAATTTAGTGCCTCGAAACCGTCTTCCGTTGTGACGGCAGCTTGCCGATACGCATACTCAGTAACGGCGCCCGCCATGGCCTTATCTAGGCACCGGTTTAAGGTGCGAAATTCACCGACCTCGATTGGTGCACCGGATTCATAAGCGAGACCCGTGACGGCTTGACAGACATCCCCATAGTCCCGAATAACCTGTTCGAGCGTATATCCGCGCTCTAGTAATTCGCGCCCATGCAATGCCGCCACCGACCCAATTTCGGAAACGGACGCACACGCAACGTCTGATGCCATACGATTTCGTAGTGGCTCAGATGCTTTGTCGATGGCCAGGATTTCAATGAGTTGATCGAGAAAGATCGGTACGCCGTGATCTAGCTCATTGCCAACGGCTTTGGGTTCGGACCTGCTCGCAACCATAGCTCTGCACTGATCAATCAAGACCGCGCGGTTCGTCTTGATAAACTCGTGGAGCACTCCTCACGCTAGTCTTACCAACCTGAATCGTCTGTACGGATGAACACATAGCGCCGTATTCCCGTCGCGAGCGGCGGTCTAACTGGCGATTTTGGCTTTTTCGGGTGATGGTGCCGTCACCCGCCGCAACGGCCAAAAGGGGTAGTTCAACAACCAAAGCCAATCGCCTTGAAGCAATCGCCAGCCCTTTACCCCTCCGGAGGCGATATTCATGTTGGATGCGAATGGCCAGACCGCGGCCGACATTCTCGAGAAAATCACATCACGGGGCTCCAATCTTCACCCAGCCGCTGCACCAGCCGGCGAAGGCTACGCTCTTCCCGGCGAAAAGCGCGCAAGAACCCATCGAATTCCCCATCTCCTTATAGAGCGAACAATTCCCGCAATATGCAACGGATTTCGCCGATTTTGTTACATAATCGCGCCCTCTCGCCGCCGGATCACTCGGATCCAGTGCCGGCAAGTCGGCATAAGCAGTGCCACTGATAAAGAGGCCTGCAACCGGAACGAGCGCGCCTGCAATCAGGGCGCCTTTCACCAGCGCACGCCGTGTAGTCACTTTATCCATGTTCATGGTCCTCTTGGCTATAAATTTCCAGACCCAGTGCAATCAACGGAGCCAGGCCAGTAACGAGCATGTCCATGCCGCTTTTCGGTGTCATTCGCTATTTCCGGTCGAGCGCCCTGCAGACTGCGTCCACCATATGACTCTGAGCGTAAAGATGTGGAATTCCGTGCTCCCTAACGAGAAGATTTGTCGACTTGCGGATGGTGCGGCGCCTTGTCACGAGGTCGCTGGTGTTCTCGCGCCGTGCTTTTTAGGCGCGCTTCGAGGTCCTTAGTCTTGGCCGCCTGTTCTTTGAGAGCCTTGTTTTCACTTTTTGGATCATTATTCTGCAATCGTGTTCTCCAAATATTGGGGCGACCCGGCACTGGCTGCGGATTGGAAGACTAGCTGGATCGGGCGTGGCAACCGTGACCGATCCCGACGGCCGCCCTTAGGCAGCCAACTTAAATGGCAGGAGCCGGTCATACTCTTCTTTGACAACCGCGTAGCACTCGCACGAGCGCTTCTCCAGCGCTATGCGGTCCAGCACGCGAATCCGGCCCTCATTGTAGTCGATCAATCCGGCGTGCTGCAGTTTGAGCGCGCCTCGGGTGGCAATGTCCCGTGTTACGCCCAGCATATGGGCGATCAGCGTCTTGGTCATCAGCATCTCCGTACCCTGCAGACGATCCAGACTCAGCAATAACCAACGGCATAGCTGCTGATCGAGCGAATGATGCTTGTTACACGCGGCGGTCTGAACCATTTGCGTCATCAAGGCTTGCGTATAGCGAAGTAGCAAGTGCAGCACCGGGCCTGCTCGATCGAACTCTTGTTGCATCAGTTCCGCGCTCAGCCGATATGCGCCCCCCGCACTCTGGACGAGCGCGCGGCTGGAGGTTGACCCGCCGCCCATGAAGAGCGAGACGCCGACGACGCCTTCGTTTCCTACGACTGCGATCTCCGCGGATTCTCCGTTCTTCATGACATACAGAAGCGATACGATGGACGTGGTCGGGAAATAGACGTGAGTCAGTGTGTTCCCAGGCTCATAGAGTACTTGCGCCAGTGGCATGTCGACATATTCTAGTTGTGATCGCCAGCGCTCCCACTGATCATGCGGAAGCGCACCCAAGAGATGGTTCTGTCTCGGGTTGCGGGAAGCATCAGTCATCAGTCGTCCAGCCATCAGGTATGCATCGAGATCGGCGAAGCAGGAAAAAGATTAATGCAACGCCGAAAACGGTACCGAGTAAGCCGGAGTATGCCGCCGCCAATATACATGTGATTCTCCGCCAGGTTGAACCAGGCCATTACGTGCTAAGTGCGGCTGCTCGTCGGTGCGCTGGCGCACTGACCGACAATCTTGATTACGCCCAGATCGTATGAATAACATCGCCTTGGGCCTAATACTGCTAGCGCCAGCAGAAGTGAACCTTTGCGGAGGCGTCCACCAGATGAATGCTGAGCTCATTGTGAAATTCCGGGTATCAATCGAGAACTCATCCCGCCGTTCAAAAAATGTCCTCGTGCGGGCAATCCTGCCGACCGCGGCCTAGAGTCGCTAACGACCCCGCGCCGCTCGCGCAGCGAATGGCTCCCTATGTACGCTCGAGCACCGAACTCCTGAGCAGATGTCGTTATCCTCGCGCAATTAACGATATTCCCCCACGGACATTCAAAGTCTCATCGGCGTAGTGTCGCTAGCCATTTCCAATTTAGGAATCTATATGCCTGGCGTATCTTCGGAAGGGATCATCGATCAGCCCGTTAGCGGTACGGAAGATGATGACGATGACCGCGACGATGAACACACCGGTGAAAACGAGGCATCAATTCGCGAGGTCAACGATCAGACCGAGGCGCCCGAAGAATTTGAGGTCAACGATGAGGATGAAGCGGGTCACCCTAAAGATCACGACGTTGATGATGAGACAGACGAGGAATAGATAGGACAGCGAGACAAGTTTTCTGCAGCGTAATCGGCAGGCATTGGCTGAATTGAGCTAATCGCTCGGGCGGTAAATGGCTCGATACGCATCCATCACTACGGAGAATCCCAAATTAAGATACTAGTCATCGGTGGCACCGGTCATGTCGGCTCCGAAGTCGTCAGAGAGTTGAAAAAGCGGGATGCCGACGTTCGGGTCCTGGTGCGCAAGTCCGATGTAAAGTCACTACCCGGGGTTGAGACGGTCGTGGGTGACTTGCTCGATCCCGTTTCGATCGAGAAGGCGCTACAGGGCGTCGACAAATTATATCTTCTCAACGCTGTCGCCCCGGATGAGTTGACCCAGGGGCTGATTGCCTACGATCTCGCCAAAAGGTGCAAGCTGTCTCACGTTGTCTACCACTCGGTGTTTCGGGTCGAGCACTTCAAGGATGTCCCGCACTTCGCCTCGAAGCTCGCCATTGAGAGCGCGATCCGAGAATTTGACCTGCCATTTACCATCATTCGTCCAAACTATTTTTTCCAGAACGATGCGTCCTTCAGAGACGTGCTCACCAAGATGTCCGTGTACCCCAATCCGCTTGGGCCCGTCGGTATTTCGGCAGTCGATATTCGCGATATTGCCGAAGCCACCGCAATAACTCTGACGTCCAACCAGCATTTTGGAATGACTTATAACGTGAACGGCCCTGCCATTCTCAGCGGACCGAAAGCCGCGTCGATCTGGAGCAAGGTGCTCGGCAAGGAAATCAAATATGTGGGAGACAATCTAGATGCCTTCGAGACACAGATGCGCGAACACGCCCCCTCTTGGGCGGCGTTCGATATTCGCATGATGTTTCAAGGATATCTCGAGCGGGGTTTTGTTGCCGAGAGCGGTGATGCCGCGACGTTGACAAAGCTCTTGGGCCATGAACCCCGTGCCTATGAGGATTTTGCACATGAGACCATCCGTGAATGGCAGAAGCTAGCCAATCCGCGAGCGGCGGCTTAGCGGCGAGCAACTCGTTACCGTCGACGCCCGCTGGCTAGCCGTATGCATATCGTAGACCGTTGATAGCACGTACAGCGTTAGAATTCGCTCTTGTTGCGTTGCGACGCCAATGCTGAAGGCGTTTCATCGAGCGTGCAATGAGACAGTCGTCCGCTAATTTGTAGATAGCTACGGCGCCACGGCATAGCCGACAGGGCGGCAAGCGTTCCGCAAAAAATCGCGTTAACTATCCCCTCTCCTTGTGTTATGTTCGGTATCGAACATACAAGTAACAGTTGCCGGTTGTACTTTAGAAAAGAATCGCTTTTGAGGACAGGTTAACTAACCCAGATTGCCACGGAGGCATGTACCGTCACGTCTCACGATGTCGCACAGAACTCCCTACTGACCGCGCTCCCTGGCGCTATCAGGGATCGGTGGTTACCGCATCTAGAATCCGTCGAGATGCCGCTTGCCCAAGTGCTCTACGAATCGGGCGCCACGCTAAGCCATGTGTATTTCCCAACGACTGCCATTGTTTCGCTGCTTGACGTCTTAGAAAACGGCGAGTCAGCGGAAATTGCTGTCGTCGGCAATGAGGGCGTTGTGGGAATATCTCTATTCATGGGAGGAAAATCCACTATCAGTCGCGCAGTTGTTCAAAGTGCAGGTCAAGGCCTTCGGCTTAAAGCGGAGATTTTGGAGGACGAATTCGACAAGGCCGGTCCCGTGCTCCATCTGCTGCTGCGCTATACCCAAGCCCTAATCACGCAAATGGCGCAAACCGCGGTCTGCAATCGTCACCATTCCTTGGATCAGCAATTGTGTCGATGGTTGCTACTCAGCCTGGACCGTTTAGCGGGCAATGAACTCGCCATGACGCAGGAGCTGATCGCCAATATGCTGGGCGTGCGTCGCGAAGGCGTGACCGAAGCCGCTCTGAGGCTGCAACGCGTAGGGCTCATCCGATACACTCGCGGCCATATCACGGTCCTGGATCGTCCAGGACTAGAGCGACGCACGTGCGAATGTTACGCCGCTGTCAAGAAGGAATATGACCGGTTGCTTCCCCCAAAGATTGCGACGTAAGCGCAGGCTCGTGCTCGCGTCAGTGACTCTTATATCCTCTCGCCGCCGTCAACTCGAAGGCGCATCCCGTGCATCGCTTCCCGCCACATTTTAAGCAACGCAAGCGCCCTACAACATCTAATTGTTGAGCTGCTGGGATTGTTCGGAAGCGTACAGACCATGAAGGCATTTGGGCGCAGCATTATCTGCTACCGAATTAAGAGTGCGCCGATGCAGAGGCAACAATGAATCAATCAAGTCATGCTTCCCGCAATCTGATACCACGGATGCTGTGCGCGTTGCTGATGTTCGCGGGCTTTGCTGCGACTGTCTGCGCCACGGCCGGCCCTTCAGTTGAACTACCGGCGCTCACGCAGCCGGCGAGCGGGGAGCACCATGTTGGCAAGGTCGTCTGGGCGGATCTGACGACGCCAGATATTGACGGCGCGAAGCGTTTCTATGGCGCATTGTTCGGCTGGAAGTTCCGCGATGTGCCCGGTGGCACCAATTATTCGTTGGCCCTGCAAGATGGCCAACCGGTGGCGGGACTGTTCCAGAAGGCGCTCACTGCAGGGCAATCGCAGCAGTCGGCGTGGCTGACCTTTCTGGCTGTCCGGGATGTGGACGCCGCACAGGAGGCCGCGACGCGGCTCGGCGGCAGCGTGCTCATCAAACCGCACGATTACCCGCAACGTGGTCGCCAGGCCATTCTGGCTGACCCGGACGGCGCCGTGTTCGCAGTGTTGGCGGCCCAGGGTGGCGATCCGCTGGACGACCTTGCCCAACCGGGTCAGTGGATCTGGAGTGCATTGCTGGTGAAGGATCCGAAGGGTGAGACCGCCTTCTATAAGACCCTGTTTGGATATGAAGTGTACGATCTGGCGAGCGAGGGCGAGACTGATCCCCAGCACTACATTCTTTCGAGCGATGATTACGCGCGCGCAGGAATCAACGCCTTGCCGGTCGATTCGAAGCGCCGTCACCCGCACTGGCTCAATTTCGTGCGCGTCAACGATGCAGCGGATGCCGCCACGAAAGCCGTCGGCCTGGGCGGGCGCGTGCTGGTCGAGCCGCGCATTGATCGGCATGGCGGGCGCCTGGCCGTCCTGGCCGACCCGAGCGGTGCACCGTTTGGCGTCATGGAATGGTCCGACACCGACAGCAAGCAGGAGCCGCAATGAACATACCCATGCCGGGAAGGTGGAAGGCCCGTGCCGTCGGACTCATCGGGCTGTTGCTTGCGGCCTGTGTGGGCGGGGGCTATGGCGGCGGAGATGGTGTCGGCTACGTCGGCGTCGGCTACGTCGGCGGGGTCTATGAGCCTGGTGGCTATGAGTATGGTGGCTGGGGAGGCGGCTATCGCGTGGGGCCCACGCGAGGAGGCGCACGCGTGGGAGGAGGACGGTCGGCGCCATCGATTCCACACGGCGGGGGCGGCGGACATAGCGGCGGACATCGATAGGCTTCAAATTGCCGGAATTTCACCGATCGTTTGTCGCGCTAGGTTGATTGCGCCCGTTTAGGGCGGCGTAACCGAGAAGAACTCCCACATCGTCGGTGCCGTGGCCGCGGCGCCCGGCAAGTCGGTGGTGATGCCGAGTCCCTCCAGCATCAAGCGTAACGTGCTCTCATGTTGATAGAACGTGGCTGATTGATAGGCTGCCTTGGAGAACTTAGGGCTGATGAATACGGCGGCAATCCGTCCGCCACCGTCCGTATTGTCGTTAGCCGACTCATCGAAGACGATGATCAACACTCCATCGTCCTTGAATGGGCTGCTGGTCAGGAGCGGCGCGATGTTGGTCTTCAGCCACGTGTCGGCGACACTCAGCGCGCAATTATGAGCGTCGTCACAAAGATTCGGTGTGACGAACGAGTAATTGGGCAGGTTGCCGGAAGCAAGATCGGTCGCGAACTGAGTGAAGGGCACGAGCGTTGCTCTGCCCGCCGCACTGTCCTGCACATCCGTCAGATAGGCCAGGGGAACATGGCGCACTGCATAATTCCCTGTGTCGCCACCCGTATATCCCACCGACGGAAGGTCTTCCGCGTAGGCCTTCCAAGTCTTGCCGTTCGCGGCCAGCTCGCGCACCACATTGTTCGCCGAGACCGGAAATGACGCGGGTGTTTCGCTATCGTCGTTGGTCAGCACTTGGCCGGTTACCAGCATCATGTAGTTGCCGATGGAGGGGTGGGTATTCGCGTAATATTGGGTCGCAAGCCCGAAACTCCCGATCAAGGAGTTCAAGTAGGGCATGGCGGCGGTAACGCCGACCACGCTCGCATAATTCGCGTTTTCCTCCACGACGATGACGACGTGCTCAAATGGTGACGTGGCTGACGCCGCGCCAATCGATATGCTCGTCGCCAGCGTCGCCGAGGCGCCGGCAGCATCATGAACGCTGACGGTGAACGAGGAGTCTTCCACCGTGGTGGGAGTGCCGGAAATCGTACCGATCGTTGCCGACAAAGCGAGCCCGGCCGGCAGCTGACCGCTCACCACCGTCCATGCATAAGGAGTCTTGCCGCCGGTCGTCTGCAAGGTAGTGCTATAGGCGCTCTGCACGAATCCGCCCGGCAGAGTGGACGGCGTGATCGACAGCGTACCCGCGGGATTGACGCTCAGAATCGCATTGCCGCTGGTGACCGTGCCGGCGGAGTTCGTGACGACGACGCTGAAAGCTTCGCCGCTGTCGGCGGTGCTGGTCGCGGCAGTCGTATAGCTCGCAGCCGTGGCACCGGCAATCTCACCGCCACCTAGATGCCACTGGTACGCCAGCGGAGCGGTGCCCATTGCAGTAACGCTGAACGAGGCGCCCTGCCCCGCGGTGACGATGGCATTTTTTGGCTGCGCGGTGATGGTGGGCGCGACGGACCTGCCCGCAGGACTGACTGTCAGAATCGCATTGCCGCTGGTAACAGTGCCGGCGGCGTTCGTGACGACGACGCTGAAGGTCTCGCCGTTGTTGGCGGCGCTGGTCGCGGCAGTCGTATAGCTCGCAGCCGTGGCACTGGCAATCTCACTGCCACCCACGCGCCACTGATAAGCCAGAGGGCCGGTTCCTGTTGCGGTCACGGCGAATGAGGCGCCCTGTCCCGCGATGACGGTGGTATTTTTCGGCTCCGAGGTAATGCTGGGCGCGACGGCAGGCGGCGTAACCTGCGACGCGGGGCTGCCCGCTGTTCCGCCGGAACAGGCGGCGATGAGATTCGCGAGGAAAAGGCCAGTGACTGATCTCGCCCGAGCCTTGCCGATGCGCGGGCGATGTCTGCGGGTGCGGCGCGCAAGAGCGCTCAATGCTGTAAATATTGCAAACGTCCTACCGCCCCAACCGATATGTGCATCGATCCCGGCGGCCTTGTCGTTGCGATTTTCCATGCTTCAAACCCACTAACTCTGCACCACAAAGTTAGACCAATAGCCGATGCGCCGCAACTGTTCGGAAATTGCGACATGGGCGCTGAAGAGATTGCGGGAAACAATCGAAGAGCAACAACGCGACCGCGAAGACTGGTCAGAGGAGTTGCTGCAAGAGCTTCCCGAGCGGTGAGGTTACCCTACAGGCGAGCTTCGTGACGCCCTTCATCGTCGACTGCTCGAAGCAACACCCGTGGATCTGGGCACTTGAGATTCTGCCCGTGTGGGATGCATACGCGCGTTTAAAGAGCCAGCCCCATTGGCAGACCGACGTCATCGCGAGGTGGGCGCTGAGTACCGGCGTGGGGTATTGGAGTGCCGCGCGTACAACGCAACTCTCGGTGCATATCTTGCCGGAAGGCCTGTCGGTGGGTTTTTCCAAGCGATTCTAGCGTGGTTGAGACTAAGTGCTGGTTTTGTTCTAACCCGCGGGAGGCTGTAAAAAAATAGTGGCTACCGATCCTAGGCTAGGGGAATCAACGACAACTGCGCCATCGACGAGCATAGTGCTGATGCGCGGCAGGTCGGTGGCCTGTACTCGGCTCGGGAAGGGGCGATTGCCGCCCAGCGCCCAAGCTTCAGTTGAATTCGATCACGGCCCCTGCACCGTTCGCGCCACCCTCATAGGTCAACCCATAGAGCGTGCCATCGGGCCCGAAAGTCAGATCGCCATAGGGCTCGTTTCCATCCGAGCCAGCGCCAAATGACCACAACATTGTCTCCGTGCCGCTGGGGGTGACCTGAAAGATGGTGCCATAACTGTTCACGCCGCCCTCGTAAGTCATGCCATAAAAATTTCCGTCTGTGCCTTGGACCAGGCTGCCGTACGGTGTGTTGCTGTCGGTTCCGCTGCCGAAAGACCAGAGGACGGTTTCGACTCCGGCCGGTGTGATCTTGAACACCGTGCCGGCATTATTGGTCCCGCCCTCAGAGGTCGTGCCGTAGAAGTTACCGTCGGTGCCCTGAAGCAGGCTGCCGAGGGGTTGGCGGCCGTCGATTCCGCTGCCGAAAGACCAGAGGACGGTTTCGGCTCCGGCCGCTGTGATCTTGAACACCGTGCCTTCGCCATTGGTCCCACCCTCTTTAGTCATGCCATAGAAGTTGCCATCGGTGCCCTGAACCAAGGCGCCGTACGGTTCAGAACCGTCGGTTCCGCTGCCGAAAGTCCAGAGAGCCGTTTCGACTCCGGCCGCTGTGATCTTGAACACCGTGCCGTCGCCTTGGGTCCCGCCATCTTCAGTCATGCCATAGAAGTTACCGTCGGTGCCTTGGACCAGGCTGCCGTAGGGCTCGTCACCGTCCGCGCCGCCGGCGAAAGAGTAGAGCACTGTTTTGGCACCGGCCGGCGTGATCTTGAACACCGTACCGTCGCCATGGGTCCCACCGCTGCTGGTCATGCCATAGAAGTTACCGTCGGTGCCTTGGACCAAGCTGCCGTAGGGGTACTCACCGTCCGCGCCGCCGGCGAAAGAATGGAGCACTGTTTCGGTCCCGGCCGGCGTGATCTTGAACACCGCGCCGTCACCATTGGCCCCATCGTAATAGGTCATGCCATAGAACGTACCGTCGCTTGCCAGCAGCAAGTGCTGGTATAAAGGGTAACCGGCATCGCCCCCGGTGGTGGCGAATGAGTACAGCACCGACTCCGTACCGGCTGTGCAGGTGACCGTCACGTTGGTGACGTTGGCCCCGGACACAGTGCCTGCGCCGTTGGTGACCGTGCACGACATTGCGATGGGGTGCGCTTGGACGGTGACGTTATAAGTAGATCCGCTGGCAACGCCCGTCGGCATGCTGAAGCTGGTGGCGTTCGCGAGCACGGTGAGCGTGTCGCTCCCATTCGCGAGCACTAGGCCGCTCGAGCTCCCGAGACCTGAGATCGTGCCGCCGATCGTGTAGCTCCGAGCACAGGTGACGACAATGTTGGTGACGGGATCGCTGCCCATGGTGCCTGATCCATTGACTATCGTGCAGGTGCCGTTGGTCGGCTGCGTTTGCACGACGACCGCGTAAGGGCTCATGGAGGCGACCGCGGTCTGCATCGTGAAGCTCGAGGCGTTAGCCATGACTGTCAGGGTGTCGGCGCCGTTCGCGAGCACCAGCCCCGAGGTGATGAGACCCGTCACGCTGCCGCCCACGGTATAGGCCTGATCAGCGCAGGTCACGAGAACGTTCGACACGTTGTTCGCCGGCATGGTGCCAACGCCGCGGCTGACCGTGCAGGTGAGACCGGACGGTGCGCTTTCTACGGTCACTGCATAGCTGCTGTCGAAGCTCACCGGCGTCGGCATGACAAAGCTCGTCGCATTCGCGGCCACCGAGCGAGAATCGGCGCCATTCTTGAGGATAAGACCCGTCTTGGCCCCTAAGCCGCTGATCGTGCCGCCGAGCGTGAAGGGTTGATCGGTGCAGCTCACCATCACCGTGGTCGCCGCGTGCGCGGGCATCGTTCCGGTGCCGGCCGTGACCGCGCACGCGAGGCCCGAGGGCTGGGTTTTGACGATCACCGCGTAGCTGCTGGTGGCGGCCACCGCGATCGGCAGGGTAAAGGTGGTCGCGCCCGCCTCGACCGCCACGGTGTCTGTGCCGTCGGCTAGCACCAAGCCTTCGCCATTCAAGCCTTTAATCGTGCCGCCCAAGGAGAAGGCTTCCGCCGAACAGGTCACCACAATGTTGGCGACATTGGCGGAGCCGACAATACCCGAGCCGCCAGCGACAGTGCAGGTCTGGCCGGGGGGCGGCGTCGCCACGGTGATTGAGTAACTGCCATTGGAGGCGCTGACCGAAAACACAAAGGGGCCGCCCTGCGAGATCGTCTGAGGGTCACCGCCATTGTTCTCGAGGACGACCGATTCACCGCTCGCCAATCCCGACACGGTGCCGCCGACCGTGTCGCCGTTGGACGCCGGGGACCTACTAAGGCCGTGACAAGCGGCGAGTAGCGCTAGCGTGAGGGCAGCGGCAACGTGCAGCATTCCGGAACGGGCAATCGTCATAAGGGGACCTGCTACGGTAATTGATCGATTTCGATGAGTGCGTCGGCATTGAGCGACATCCGCCGCCAGTATTCCGAGAGGCAATCCACACCATAGTGAGGCACGTGACGCACCATTCGCCGCCAACGAAACCGCGGTCGCGAAGGGGGATGAACCTGGGGTGAGGGGGACAGAATGTGGGGGATCGGCTGGGCAAGGAGCGCCGCGGACCAATCCAGAACGCTTCAACTGTCCGGTCAGTTACCCACGTGATTAAAAGTCGCCAGACTGAATCACGCCGGTCAGGAACGCCTTGCGAATCAACCGACCGCATTGGGCCGACTGAAAGCCGACGCCTGCCTCATCAACGTAGCGAGCCAGAATGCCGTAATACGTCGCGGAACTGTCAATCCATGGATAGAACCCATCCGACCCTGGAGAACTTGCCGCACCATCGCCGGTGCAGGGAACAAGCGTGCCCGCGCTGCCAATGCATGCAGTTTGATTTTCTACCCAGTGGGCCATTGAATACGACCACGGCTCAGGAATCGGCGTGCATCCTGCCAGCGTCGAGCCGTAGGCGTCACTGGAGTTCCTTCGATCTGCCGGGCTGCAATAAGGGGAACCGATAAGACTCGCTCTCGTCGGCAGAGTCGGAACCTCGTACACAAACAGCGCGGAGTTCATTTCCAATGTGCCCGCCAGAATCCCTTGCAAGATCGAACGATATGCGGCCGGAGTACCTTCCACTCCGCCCGCGAGGTCTACTTGCCAGTACTGTATCGTCGTGTTGCTGGTCGTTTGCCCGAGTTCACCGAACAGGACCTCATTTAGGTCATGGGTTCTATACGCTCCGAGATTGCCATATGTAGCGCCATGATTGTTGAAATGCTCGCCGTCATAACAAAAAATTCCGATGCAAGCTGGAACCTGATAATTCCCCGGGTGCACCTTGTCCTTTCCGGGGTTTTGCGAACTGCATTGACTTACGCTGTCGCGCAACGAGCAATTGTTCTCGCCATTCACATACCCGTCCGTTTGATTAAGTGCCTCAATGTCGGTGGATTGGAGGTTGCTCGCGCCGTTTATGTATTGCAGATAGTAAGTGCCATAAATCCATTTCGATGACGAAGTGAACTCCAAGAAATCATCCGGGCCCGGGTCTTTACCGCCATAGCTGACGGCACCGCTAAGCAACACCATCGCTGAATTGCCTATTTCCCAATAAAAAGCCCCCAGCCCGGCACCGTTGTTGATCGGCTGCCCAGCATTATTCTCGGTCGTGGATGCCGCACAAAGGCTGTTCTCCGCCACTGTCGCGGATGCTGCAGTGCAACTGTTGGGGCTAGGGCCTTGGCAACTCGACGAGTCGCCGGTGCCAAATTGACCCGAGTTCGAAGCTAGAGACGGGCTTCCTGCCAACAGCACGAGGACAATTACTATCCGGTGCATAATCTCTCATCAGATGCCGAAGACACCGGCATCGATATATTACGCTTAGGGTCTGCATGTCAACAGGCTTGCACCCCGCGTGATCTACTAGTGGCGACTCAGGGCGGCAGTGCCTCAGCGTTGAGGCCGACCAAACTGTTGACGACGTATTCAGTGCCGCCGCCGTCTTCCTCACCCTCGCCGTCCTTGTTGAGCAGATAGAAACCACTGACCGGGTTTGAGGCCTGACCAAAGACCAGGCTCACGTACCCGTAGTCGTCGACGGTGATTGAGCCGACCCCGACCGGCGGACTGAATCCGCCATAGCTTGATGAGTCGAGCGTGCCCGTCTGGATCACGGCGCCGACGGTACTTGCGCTCGTGCCTGCGAACAGGAAATCGCCGCTGCCGGCGAGCCAAGAGCGCGTCTTGGGACGGCCGGTGAGCGGGAGGCTTGCGGACTTCACCAGTTTCGCGCCGGCGACGACGTTGCCTGTGGTGGGGTCGTACGCGTCCGTCTTGAGGTAATCGTAGAGCACGACCTCCGTTTGGTGCGCTCCTGCCGCGGCATCAAGGACATAAATATGCTGGCTGAGCGTGTCATCGCGCCAGGTGATGACACCGCCAAGCACGGCGCCGATGTTGCCGAACGGCCCGAGCGTCGAGGAGCCGAAGCAGCCCGAACTCGTCGGCGTCGAGCCGCAATCCGAAAACACCAGATCGTTGAAGGCCGGCTTGGTCTCGGAGGCGGTTTCGAACTGGTAGTTCGAAATGACCGTGATTGGAATCGCCGTCGGCGTGGCCGCCACCGTGGGATATCTCGGCGCGGCGTTAGAGGCAGCGCCCGCCAATGCCGTGGGCTTGGGCAGCTCGAAGGTCGAAATTCCGATCTCGTTGTTGAGGTAGGCATTGTAGCCGCCGCCCTGCTCGAATTGCTGTCCAGCGGCGTTATAACTCACGTAGCTCGCGGCGCTCGGCGACTCACCGCCGAATGCGATGGTGACGGCCTCGGCAGTGGTGGCGCTGATGCTGAGAACGCGGGTTGCCGCAGGGGACGTTCCGGAAGATATTGTTGTCAGCTCGAAACTGGCCTTGCTCACCTGCACGGCGGTGGGGCCTTTGTCGGTGGCGACGTAGAGATACTCGGTGCTGCCCGCCACGTAGCAGTTCGCATGCGCGCCGCCCTTGAGCGGCAGGGGCGCCGAGCGCACAAAGGTCACTACGACCGTATCGAACGAGGCGGTCACCGTATCGGTCTTCTTGTAGACCGAGAGCGTCACTCCGTCCGCGCTCCCGTCACTCGCCGTGTCGACGACGTAGACGTAACGCGTGACGACATCACCGGAATAGCTCGCCTTGCTCTCAATGATCGCGCCCACGCGGCCAAATGGACCGATCTCGCCGGACGCGAAGCACCCCCCGGACTCCTGGGTCGAGCCGCACACGAAGTACCCGATCTGTTGCGAGGACGGGCCGAGTATGTACGTCGTGTACAGCGTGCTGTCGACCGGGGTGTTGGCCAGGGCGGGGGCGGCCAGGAAGAGCGGCAGAAGCGCAATAAGGAGCGGTCGCATGTCGAAATTCCCTTCTCGATTGTTGTACTGCAGTCTAGTCTGCGCGAATGACAAAATCGAGCGGCAATGCCACTGTCGGATTTTCAGTCCTCGGCCGCGCGATGCCGGCGCGCATTGCTGAGCGCGAGAAAACTGCGTATCTGATCGGCATGGGAGCGCGCGTCTTGGTATCCCATGGCGATCAGCTCCCGGGTGAAGCCGCGCTCGAACAGCAGATAGCTCAACAGCAGGGTGCTGGCGGCGTTGTTGGCGCCGAGCGTGCGCAGCAAGGCGCGCAGGCTGCGCGGCAGTTCGTGCGCGTGCCGGCGCGCGATTTCATTCACGTCGCGCGATGGAATGAGCACCAGCGAATCGATGTGGCGAAATTCGGAGTTCTCATTGTAGCGGTTGATGCGCTCGAGATCGGCGTGCAGCTGGTCCATGAACAGCGAGTCCAGCATGAAGCCGATGATCTGTCCGAACGAGGGTTCGATCGCCGGCACCTTCGGCCGCGCGCCCAGGTTGATCGGGTCATTGACGCCGACGATCAGCAGTCGATCGGCGCCCAGGTGGATCGCGGGGCTCAACGGCGAGGTCTGGCGCATGGCGCCGTCGCCGAAGAACTGCTCGTTGAGCAGAACCGGGCGGAACAGGAAGGGTATCGACAGGCTCGCCATCAGATGGTCGAGCGTCAGCTGCGCCCTGGCGCCCTTGCGAAATACCCTCGCCCACGGCTCTATTTCCGAGGAGGACGCGTAAAAGGTGACCGAATCTGCGTCCGCGTAGCATGTGGCGCAAACGCCGATCGCCTCCAGATGCCGCTTGTACAGGCTGCGCGGGATCCCGTCGAAATCCAATTGCGCGCGCAGCAATTCCCATAGCGGCGTGTTGTCGAACATCGCATGCGGCGGATGCATCAGCCATCCGCCGGTGAGCAGCGCCAGCATCCAATGCATGCCGGATTTCAGCATGCTCCATGGATCCGCCCTGAATACCTGATGCACGCGAAAATCGCGCCATACGCGTTCGATGGCGAACACCGAGCGCCTGAAATGCGCGGCATCCGATGCCAGCGCGATCGCGCTCACGGCTCCGGCGGATGTGCCGGTGATGATCTGGAACGGACAGCTTGAACCGCGCCGCACCAGCTCCGCGATGCCCTTCAGCACCCCGACCTGGTAGGCGGATCGGGCGCCCCCGCCGGTCAGCACCAGCGCGATCTTGGGCCTCTCGGCCGACAGCTTGATTCCTATGGTCATCCGACTTTGAGTCCTAGGTGAGCGCGTCGATGGCCTGGTCCAAACCCGATAAAGTCAGCGGGTACATCCGCTCGCCGAGCATATCGCGGATCATCTGCACGGAGGCCGATTGGCGCCAGCTCGATTGCGGCCGCGGATTGATCCAGGCGAACTTCGGATATTTGGCCAGCAGCCGCGACAGCCAGGTGCTTCCCGGCTCGGCATTCCAATGCTCCACGCTGCCGCCGGCATAGGTGATCTCGTACGGGCTCATGGTCGCATCGCCGACCAGCACCAGCCTGTAATCCGAGCCGTAGGTGCGCATGACCTCGGTCGTGCCGACATGCTCGTTGAAGCGGCGCCGGTTGTCGCGCCATACGGCCTCGTAGGTGAAATTGTGGAAATAATAATGTTCGAGATGCTTGAACTCGCTGCGCGCCGCCGAGAATAATTGCTCGCAAGTGCGCACGTGGTCGTTCATCGATCCACCCACGTCCAGCAACAGCAGCACCTTCACGATATTGTGGCGCTCCGGCACCATCTTGATGTCCAGCCATCCGCCCGAACGCGCGGTGGCGTCGATGGTGTCCGGCAGCGCGAGCTCGGTCGGCAGCCCGCGGCGCGCGAAGCGGCGCAAGCGGCGCAGCGCCATTTTCATGTTGCGCGTGTCGAGCTGAACGCCGTCGTCCAGATTGGCGAATTCGCGCCGGTCCCACACCTTGGCGGCGCTGCGGTTCCGCGATTGGTCCTGGCCGATCCGCACGCCCTCCGGGTTGTACCCATAGGCGCCGAACGGAGATGTCCCCGCGGTGCCGATCCATTTGTTGCCGCCCTGATGCCTGCCCTCCTGCTCCTGCAGGCGCTTCTTGAGCGTCTCCATCAGCTTATCCCAGCCGCCCAAGGCCTCGATCTGCGCCTTCTCCTCGGCGGAGAACTGCGCCTCGCCGAACTTCTCCAGCCAATCTGCCGGTAGCGCGCCTGCCAGCCACGCCGCCAGGTCCATGGCGCCCTTGAAATGCGCCGCAAACGCCCGGTCGAAGCGATCGTAATAGCGTTCGTCCTTGACCAGGCAGGTGCGCGCCAGGTGATAGAAGCGCTCGGCACTGAGCTCGCTCAAGCCCTGCTTGAGTGCCTCCAGCAGGCACAGCAGCTCAGTGATCGAAACCGGCACGCCGGCGGCGCGCAGCAGGAAGAAAAATCTAGCGAGCATTCCGGCGGTTGAGAAACAGCAGCTGCTCAAACAGATGCACGTCCTGCTCGTTCTTGAGCAGGGCGCCGTATAGCGGCGGAATCAGCTGCTTGGAGTCATCGCTGCGCAACGCCTCCGGGGGAATGTCCTCGGACACCAGCAGCTTGATCCAATCGAGCAGCTCGGAAGTCGTCGGCTTTTTCTTCAGTCCCGGCATTTCCCGGACCCGAAAGAAACTGGCCAGCGCCTCGTGCAGCAGCTCGCGCTTCAGATTCGGGAAATGCGCATCGATGATCTGCGTCATCGTGGCCGCATCCGGAAAGCGGATGTAGTGAAAGAAGCAGCGCCGCAGAAAAGCGTCGGGCAGCTCCTTCTCGTTGTTGCTGGTGATGATGACCACCGGACGATGCTTGGCGCGCACGGTCTGCCGCGTTTCGTACACGAAGAAATCCATCCGATCGAGCTCGCGCAGCAGGTCGTTCGGGAATTCTATGTCCGCCTTGTCGATTTCATCGATGAGCAGCACCGGCTGCACGTCGCAGTCGAATGCCTCCCATAGCGTGCCCTTCACGATGTAATTGCGGATGTCTTGAACGCGCGGGTCGCCGAGCTGCGAATCGCGCAGGCGCGATACCGCGTCGTACTCGTACAGCCCCTGCTGGGCCTTGGTCGTGGACTTGATGTGCCACTCGTATAACGGTTTGGAAAGCGAGCTGGCGATTTCGGTGGCGAGCAGGGTTTTGCCGGTCCCGGGCTCACCCTTGATCAGCAGCGGCCGCGACAGTGCGATGGCCGCGTTCACCGCGGCCATCAGCTCTTCGGTGGCGATATAACGCTCGGTGCCGCGGAACTGCGTGTTCACGGCTGTTTTCGCGTGACTTGCAGGATCTGCATGGAATTGGTGCCGCCGGACACGCCGCTGAGTTCGCCCTTGGTGAGAATGATGAAATCGCCGTCGGCGACCAGTTTCAGATCGAGCAGCAGGCGGAAAATCGAGAAATAGAACGCATCCCGGTCCTTGTCCGCCACGTCGTAGGCAACCGGATACACGCCACGGTACAGGGTCACGCGGCCGCGCGTGGCTGCATTGCGGGTAAACGCATAGATCGGAATGTCCGAGCGCACCCGTGACATCCACAGCGCCGTCGACCCGGATTCGGTCAGCGCGACGATCGCCTTGACGTGCAGATGATTCGCCGTGTACATCACCGCGGCGGCGATCGCCTCGTCGAAGCGCTCGAAGTAGCCGCTGGTGCGCTGGCGGATGCGCACGTGCGCCAATTGGTATTTTTCGGCGCCGACGATGATCTGGCTCATGGCCTCGACCACCTTCGGCGGATGCCGGCCGGTCGCCGTTTCAGCCGACAGCATGACCGCATCGCTGCCGTCCATGACCGCATTGGCGACGTCGGAGACCTCGGCGCGCGTCGGAATCGTGTTGAAGATCATCGATTCCATCATCTGCGTCGCCATGATGACCAGGCGATTCTGGTGACGCGCCTCCTGGATGATCTGCTTCTGCAGTCCGGCGAGTTCGGCGTAGCCCATTTCGACGCCGAGGTCGCCGCGCGCGACCATCACGGCATCGCTCGCCTTCACCACCCGCGCCAGGTTGGTAATCGCTTCGGCGCGCTCGATCTTCGCCACCAGCAGCGCGTGGCCGCCCGCCTCGCGCAACAGCGCGCGCGCCTCGTCCATATCGGCGGCATCGCGCGGAAACGACACCGCCAGAAAATCGACCTTGAGGAGCGCGGCGGTGCGAATGTCCTCGCGATCCTTGTCGGTCAGGGCGCCGGCCGACAATCCGCCGCCCTGGCGGTTGATGCCCTTGTTGTTGCCGAGTTCGCCGCCGACCAGCACGCGGGTGCGGATGCGGGGGCCGTCGATGCCCGTCACTTTCAGGCTGACCTGCCCGTCGTTCAGCAGCAGCACATCGTCGACGAACACGTCGGTCGGCAATTTCTTGTAGGCAATGCCCACCGACGCCTCAGTCCCGGCATCGACGCCGAGCGAGGCATCCAGAGTGAACTCCGCGCCGTCGGCCAGATTCACCTTGCCGCCCACGAACCGGTCGATGCGGATCTTCGGCCCTTGAAGGTCGCCGAGAATCCCGACATAGCGGCCGGCCTGCTCGGCGGCGGCGCGTACCAGCTGCACCCGGCGCGCATGGTCCGCCACCGCGCCGTGCGAGAAGTTGAGCCGCACCACGTCGACGCCGGCGCGGACCATTTCCGTCAACACGGCGGTGTCGTCCGTGGCCGGGCCCAAGGTGGCGACGATCTTGGTGCGCCTCAGGAGCGTGCTCATGCTGCGCGCCGCTCGAGAATTTCCACGGCGGGGAGCTTCTTGCCCTCGACAAATTCCAGGAATGCGCCGCCGCCCGTCGATATATAGGAAATGCTCTCCGCGATCCCGTATTTCTCGATCGCCGCGAGCGTATCGCCGCCGCCGGCCAGCGAAAACGCCTTGCTGCGGGCGATCGCATTGGCCAGGGTGCGCGTGCCTTCGCCGAATTGCTCGAATTCGAATACGCCGACCGGGCCGTTCCACAGAATGGTGCCGGCCGAGGCGACCAGCGCAGCCATGTGTTCGGCGGAGTCCGGGCCGATATCGAGAATCATCTCATCGCTGGCCACCGCGCCCACCGCTTTCACGTCGGCCTCGGCCGTCGCCGAAAGCTCCTTGGCAACCACCACGTCGGTGGGCATCGGAATCACGATGCCGCGTTTCTGCGACTGATCCAGCAAGCGCCTGCAGATATCCAGCATGTCGGCCTCGTACAGCGACTTTCCCACCGTGAATCCCAGCGCCGCGAGAAAGGTATTGGTGATGCCGCCGCCGACGATCAACTGGTCGACCTTGCTCAACAGGGATTCGAGCACGGTCAGCTTGGTCGAGACCTTGGAACCGGCGACAATCGCCAGCAGCGGCCGGGCCGGCTTTTCCAGCGCCGTTTCGAGCGCCGCCAGCTCGCTGACCAGCAGCGGGCCCGCGCACGCCACCGGCGCATACTTGGCGACTCCATGGGTGCTTGCCTCGGCGCGGTGCGCCGTGCCGAACGCGTCCATGACGTAGATGTCGCACAGCGCGGCCATCTTCTTGGCGAGCTCGTCCAGGTTCTGCTTCTCGCCCTTGTTGAAGCGCACATTCTCCAATAGCACCACCTCTCCCGGCGCCACCTCGACCCCGTCGAGCCAGTCGCGTTTCAGCGCGACCGGCACCCCGAGCAGCTGCGCCATGCGCTTCGCCACCGGCGCCAGGGAGAATTCAGCGGCGAATTTTCCCTCCTCCGGCCTGCCGAGATGCGACATGATGAGCACGCGCGCCTTGGCGGTCAGCGCCGCCTGCACCGTCGGCAGCGCCGCGCGAATTCGCGCATCGGAAGTCACCGCTCCATCCTGGATCGGCACGTTCAAATCCTCGCGTATCAGTACCCGCTTGCCGGCGAGATCGAGATTCAGCATTTTCCGGATCTGAACGACGGCCACGTCAGGCCGCCTTCGACCAAGCCACGGTGGTGTCGAGCATGCGATTCGAGAAGCCCCATTCGTTGTCGTACCACGCGCAAACCTTCACCAGCGTGCCTTGGATCACCTTGGTCAGGGTCGCATCGTACGTCGAGGACGCCGGGTCGTGGTTGAAGTCCACCGACACCAGCGGCTGGTCGTTGTACGCCAGGATTCCCTTCAGGTAGCCGGCGGCGGCCTTTTTGACCGTGGCATGGATCTCCTCGACGCTGGTGTTGCGCGCCGCGGAGAAACTCAGGTCGACCAGCGAGACGTTGATGGTCGGCACCCGGATCGCAAATCCGTCGATCTTGCCTTTCAACTCCGGCAGCACCAGACCCACGGCGGCGGCCGCGCCGGTCTTGGTCGGAATCATCGAGGTGGTCGCCGAGCGCGCTCGACGCAGGTCGCTGTGATACACGTCGGTCAGCACTTGATCGTTCGTGTAGGAGTGAATGGTGTTCATGACGCCCGCCAACACGCCGATCTCGTCGTGCAACACCTTGACCAGCGGCGCCAGGCAGTTGGTGGTGCACGAGGCATTTGAAATCACCGTATGGCTGGACTTCAGCACTCCATGATTCACCCCGTAGACGATGGTCGCATCGACGTCCTCGGCGCCGGGGGCGGAGATCACCACCTTCTTGGCGCCGGCCGTGAGGTGCGCCGAAGCCTTCGCCTTGCTGGTGAACAAGCCGGTGCACTCGAGCACGAAATCCACGCCGAGCTCGCCCCAGGGCAATTTGGACGGATCACGCTGCGCGATCACCCGGATGCGATCGCCGTTCACCACCATCGCATCGCCGTCGACGTGCACGTCGCCGCGGAACCTGCCGTGAACCGTATCGAAGCGCGTCAGGTAGGCATTGGTATTGGCATCGCCGAGATCGTTGATCGCGACTATCTGGATTTGCTTCGCATGCGGCCCTTCGTACAGGGCGCGCAGAATATTGCGGCCGATGCGCCCATAGCCGTTGATGCCGACCTTTATTGTCATTGTGTTCGTCTCCCCTCAGATTCAATGTTCAACCGGCCAGCACCGTGTCGATCGCCTCGATCACGTGCTGCGGCGTGAAGCCGTATTCCTGAAACAGCACCTTGGCGGGCGCCGAGGCGCCGTAATGGTCGATGCCGACAATCTGGCCCTGCAGGCCGACGTAATGCCACCAGGGCTCGCGCACTCCCGCCTCGACCGCGACTCGGCGCGTCACGGCCTTGGGCAGCACGCTTTCCTTGTAGGCGGCGTCTTGACGTTCGTAGGTGGTGACGCTGGGCATGGACACCAGGCGCAGCTTGCGCCCCTTGGCGAGAAAACTGCGCACCGCCTCCGCGGCAATGCCCACTTCGGAGCCGGTGGCGATCACGATTGCTTCCGGCGGGCCCTCGCTGTCGATCAACACATAGGCGCCGCGCGCGATGCCGGCCATCTGTGCGGCGTCGCGCGCCTGGTGCGAGACGGATTGGCGGGTCAACGCCAGGCAGGTCGGCCCGTCGCGGTTTTCGATGGCCGCGGCCCAGGCGGCCGCGGTTTCGACGCCGTCGCAGGGCCGCCAGACGTCCATGTGCGGGATCACGCGCAGCGCCGCCAGATGCTCGATCGGCTGATGCGTCGGGCCGTCCTCGCCCAAGCCGATCGAGTCGTGCGTGTACACGAATACCACCCGCAAGCGCATCAGCGCCGCCATGCGCAGCGCATTGCGCGCATAGTCCGAGAAGGTGAGAAACGTGCCGCCGTAGGCAATGAATCCGCCGTGCGCGACCATGCCGTTGAGAATCGCCGACATGCCGAATTCACGCACCCCGAAGTGCACATAGTTGCCGGCCGGCGTGGCCGGCGTCACGATGATGGAGTCCTTGCGCAGCGTGCCGTTCGACGGGGTGAGATCCGCGGAGCCGCCGAACAGTTCGGGCAGGTTCGGCCCGACCACATTCAGTGTCGCCTGCGAGGATTGGCGCGTCGCCAGGGATTTTCCCTCCGCCTGCGCGCCGCCGATGTAGGCCTGCGCCAGCGCCGCAAAACCGTCCGGCAGATCGCCGGACATGCGCCGCTCGTATTCGGCCGCCAAGGCCGGAAATTCCAGTTTGTAAGCCGCGAACTGCTTGCGCCACTGCTGTTCCGCGCGCGCGCCCTTCTCGCGCATGTCCCAGGCCGCGCGAATCTCCGCCGGTATTTCGAACGGCGGCGAGTTCCAGTGCAAGAACTTGCGCGTCGCGGCGATCTCCTCCGCTCCCATGGCCTCGCCGTGCATGGCGGCAGTGCCCTGCTTGTTGGGCGCACCCCATCCGATGGTGGTCTTGGCGCTGATGAACGACGGCTTGTCGGTGACCGCGCGCGCGGCCGCCAGCGCCGCCGCGACTGCGTCGCTGTCCTGCCCATCGCAACTGAGCACGTGCCAGCCGTACGCCTCGAAGCGCCGTACCGTGTCATCGGCGAACCAGCCCAGCACCTTGCCGTCGATGGAAATTCCGTTGTGGTCGTAGACGACGATGAGCTTGCCGAGCTGCTGCGTGCCCGCCAGGGAGGAAATCTCGTGCGAAATTCCCTCCATCAGGCAGCCGTCGCCGCAAAAAGCGTAGGTATGGTGATCGACGATGGTGTGGCCCGGCCGGTTGAAGGTCGCGGCGAGCGCGCGCTCCGCCAGCGCCATGCCCACGGCATTGGCGAGTCCCTGGCCCAAGGGTCCGGTGGTCGTCTCAATGCCCAGATGCGGCTCGCGCTCGGGGTGTCCCGGGGTCTTGGAGCCGAACTGGCGGAATTGCCGGATTTCATCCATTGACAGCGAGTAGCCCGTCAGGTGCAGCACGGAGTACAGCAGCATGGAGGCATGGCCATTGGAAAGAACGAACCGGTCACGGTCTGACCAAGTCGGATTGCCGGGATTGAACTTAAGTACGTCGCGCCACAGGACCTCAGCGATGTCCGCCATCCCCATGGGCGCTCCCGGGTGGCCGGAATTGGCCTTTTGGACGGCATCCATCGTTAACGCTCGGATGGCGTTGGCAAGTTCGCGGCGGGTGGGCATGGGGGCGATTATGTCCTGAGGTGAGAGAGCGCGTATTCTCCCCGATGCGCCCGTCTCCAGCAACCGACGAGGGAACGCGGTCACACAATTGCGGTCTAGTTATGTCTAGCTTGATCGCGCACCGTCATGACCCAGTTCACCGAAGCCGCCGGCATGTTTTGCTAAAATTTCCCACGATGCAAATTCTACAGATCACCGACCCGCACCTCTACGGAAACGCCGACGCGCAATTGCGCGGCGTTCAGACCGACGCGAGCCTGCGTGCCGTGCTGGACGAGGCGTTCACGGAAAGCGCCGATTACGCCGCGATCTTGGTCACGGGGGATCTGGTACAGGACGACACTTCCGGTTACCTGCGCTTTCGCAGCATTTTCGGCAATTTGCAGAAACCGGTGCTCTGCGTTCCCGGCAACCATGACGAGCCTGAGGCGATGCGCCGCTCGCTCAACGCCGCGCCGTTTCAAATTTGCGGCACGCGCAAGATCCGCGACTGGCATTTCATCATGCTGGACAGCTACGACCCCGGGCATGTCGGCGGGCGCCTGAGCGACGATGAACTCGCGCGCCTCGATCGCGCCCTGGCCGAAGCGCCGGCTCATGCGCTGGTTTGCCTGCATCATCATCCGATTGCCATGGGCAGCCGCTGGCTCGACAGCATCGGGCTCGCCAACAGCGATGAGTTCTGGCGCATCATCGACGCGCATGCGCACGTGCGCGCCGTGGTGTGGGGCCACGTGCATCAGAATTACGAGGGCAGCCGCGGCAAGGTGCGGCTGTTCGCAACTCCCTCGACCGGAGCGCAGTTCCTGCCCAATAGCGACCGCTACGCGGTAGACTCCCTGCCTCCCGCCTACCGCCGCTTCGATCTGCATGGCGACGGCCGAATCGACTCCGCGATCCGCTGGGTCCGGCCGGTGCAGATGCAGCAGTCGGCGGCGGGCTGACCCCACACGCATTGTCAGGCTGGCGGCATGCCGGGCTTGCGCTATTCTGCCTCGCGCTGTGCTGCGCGGCGCGCGCGGACACTGCGCTGCATCCGCTGTGGGAGCTGCACGGCAAGCACAACAGCGTTTATCTGCTCGGCTCGATTCACGTGCTGCGGCCCGGTGATTACCCTCTGCCCCAGGTGATACTCGACGCCTACGCCAGCGCAAATTCGCTGCTCATGGAAATCGACCTCGACAGCGTCGACACCGCGCAGATTCAGAGCGACCTGCTCGCCGCGGCGACTCTGCCGGAAGGCACCACCCTGCGGCAGATACTCGGCGAACGCCGCTATGCGCGCGCCGAGGCCCTGGCGCGCTCGCTTGGCGTGGAGCTGTCCGCGCTCGATGCATACGCACCGTGGTTCGTGGCCGAGGCGATCTCCGAGCAGCAGCTCGCCGCCCTCGGATTTCAAGCCGAATCGGGCGTCGAGATGTACTTCCTCGCGCGCGCGCGCGCCGACGGCAAATCCGTCGCCGGCCTGGAAACCGTGCACGACCAGATCGCCCTGTTTCAGTCGATGAGTTTGGATGCGCAGGCCGAGTACCTGGTCTCCAGCCTCGGGGAGGCTCATGAGCTTCCGCAGCAGGCCGCGCAGATGGTGCGCGCCTGGCAGCGCGGCGATGCGGCCTGGTTCGATGCCGAGATCAAGCAGGAGTTCGGGCGCGATCCCGCGCTGTACCGAACCATGCTGACCGGGCGCAACCGAAAATGGCTGCCGAAAATCGAAGCGCTGCTGAACGAGAATCGCAACTATCTGATCATCGTCGGCACCGGCCATCTGGTCGGCCGCGACGGTGTGGTCGATTTGCTCAGGAAAGACGGGATCCAGGCCGTGCAACGCTGAATTTGTCAAGAAATGCAAATTCACGCGCCGCGCCCGTCGATGGACGCCGGCTGTGCCAAAGTACGACAATCGAGTATGTCGATCATCTCCGCCAATTCACCATCAGCCGGTTCACCGGCGGGCGAGGCGCCCAACCCACGCGAGGCGCGCGTACTGCTGGTCGACGATGACCGCGAGTTATGTCAGATGCTCAGCGAGTATCTGGAGGCGGAACACTTCGAGGTGGCGAGCGTGCACGACGGCGCCGATGCCTTGGCGGAACTGCAGACCAAGGAATTCGAGATTCTGATTCTCGACGTGATGCTGCCCAGCGTCAGCGGTTTTGACGTGCTGCGCAAACTCGGCGCCTCCTACCGGACTCCGATACTGATGCTCACGGCGCGCGGCGACGACGTCGACCGCATCGTCGGTCTGGAACTCGGCGCCGACGATTACCTCAGCAAGCCGTTCAACCCGCGCGAGCTGGTGGCGCGAGTCCGCGCAATCCTGCGCCGCGCGAGCAATCGCCCGGCGCGCGGGGCGCCCGCCGACGAACTGAACGTCGGGCCGATCGTGCTGCACACCGGCATGCACCAGGTTCGCGTTGCGGACCAGCCCGTGGCGCTCACCGGAGCGGAGTTCCGCGTGCTCGAATTGCTGATGCGCTCGGCGGGACAGGTGATCTCGCGCGAGGCCATGACCGAGCAGGCGCTTGGCCGCAAGCTGGTGCCCTACGACCGCAGCATCGACACCCACATCAGCAACCTGCGCCGCAAGCTCGATCTCGAAGCGGGAAAGAATCCTGAAATAAAGAATGTGCGGGGCTCCGGGTATACGCTGACCTTGGCTCATGCATAGCCTGTTTCTGCGCATCTTCATGCTGTTCTTGGTGGCGATGGCGCTCATCGTCGGCGGCAGCATCGCCATCACCTTTTCGGTCGCCGCCCACGAATATGAATCGCAGGACGCGCAGCGCCGCCCGTCGGTGGCGATTCCCGCGGCGGAGGTCCTGGCGAATGGCGGCCTCGGCGCGCTCAAGGACTGGCTGCAGGCCAACAAGAACAGCATCCCGGACCGCGACTTCTTCATCGTGGGCGCGGACGGCAAGGACATTCTCGGCCGGCGCTTGCCGGATGTGGCGGCAAGGCGCCTGGAATTCTTCAATCACGAGGCCCTGAACGGCATCGAAGGCCGGCCAGCCGGGCCGCCGCCCGGTCCGTTTCGCCTGATGCGCCTGCGCGACTCGCAATTGGTCGCGCCCGACGGCTCCATCTACACGGTGCTGCTGATGCCGAGGCGCCCGAGCATCTTCGGCGCCCTGAGCCTGCCGGGAATCTCCCTGACCATCCTCGCCATCGCGCTCATCGTCAGCGCCATTACCAGCTGGTGGCTGGCGCAACACTTGAGCGCGCCGATACGGCGCATCCAGGAGGGCGCGCGCGCGCTCGCCTCGGAAAATCTCGGCACGCGGGTCAGTGCCGGCCTCGAGGCCCGCAAAGACGAGGTGGCGGTGCTGGCGCGGGATTTCGACGCCATGGCCGACCGCCTGCGTTCGAACCGCGCCGCGACCACCCAGCTATTGCGCGACATATCGCATGAGCTGCGCTCGCCGCTGGCGAGAATGCGCGTCGCGGTGGGCCTGGCGCGCCAACCAGCGGCCGATCATGTGCGCCAGCTCGACCGGCTGGAGCGGGAAATCGAAAGACTCGATTCGCTGATCAGCCAGGTGCTGAAGCTCGCGCGCCTGCAAGGCACCGATGCTCCGTTCTCGCGCGAGCCGGTTGCGATCGATGAGATCATCGAGGAAGTGGTGCGCGACGCGAATTTCGAGGGTGCGGTGAAGAACTGCAGCGTCGAGCTCAAGGGTGCGGCAAACGCATCGGTGCTCGGGAATCGCGAGCTGCTGCGCAGCGCCATCGAGAACGTGTTGCGCAACGCCATGCGCTATAGTCCGCAGGGGCAGCCGGTGTCGGTGTCGATCGAAGCGTCGGGTTCTGCGCTGCTGATTCGGATCAAGGATCGCGGGCCGGGCGTACCGCCCGCCGATCTGCAGCGTATATTCGAGCCGTTCTATCGGGTCGCCGAGTCGCGCGACCGGGACAGCGGCGGAGAGGGCATCGGGCTGGCCATTACCGCCCAGGTGATGCGGGCCCATGGGGGCAGCGCCGAGGCGAGCAACCCCGCCGCAGGCGGCTTCGAGGTGCGGCTGAGCCTGCCGAACGGAGCCCTCGCGGCCTGACCGGTCGGGAGTCGTCGGGAGCTACGGTGAGTCTATTCGAGGAAGCCTGCAAGTACATTCCGGGCGGCGTGAATTCGCCGGTGCGGGCATTTCGCGGCGTCGGCGGCGAACCGGTTTTCTTCAAGCAAGCCGCGGGTGCATACGCCACCGCCGCCGACGGCCGGCGCTTCATCGACTATGTGGGCTCCTGGGGCCCCATGATATTGGGTCATGCGCATCCCGAGGTGATCGCGGCGGTGCAATCGACGGCCGCCGACGGCTTGAGCTTCGGCGCGCCGACCGAACTCGAGACTCTGCTCGCCCGGCGCGTGACCCAGATCATGCCATCCATCGAATTGGTGCGCTTCGTCAGTTCGGGCACCGAGGCGACCATGAGCGCGATCCGCCTGGCGCGCGGCTTCACCGGACGCGACGTCATCGTGAAGTTCGAGGGCTGTTATCACGGACACTCCGACTCGCTGTTGATCAAGGCGGGCTCCGGAGCCCTGACCTGCGGCGTGCCGACCTCGCCCGGCGTGCCCAAGGCGCTGGCCGATTTCACCGTGACGCTCAACTACAACGACGCGGACCAGGTGAGCGAGGTATTCCGGCAAATCGGCGCCAAGATCGCCTGCGTCATCGTCGAGCCGGTGGCCGGCAACATGAACTGCGTTGCGCCGGTCGCGGGATTTCTGGAGCGATTGCGCAGCGAGTGCACCCGCAGCGGCACGCTGCTGATCTTCGACGAGGTGATGACCGGCTTCCGCGTGGCGCTGGGCGGCGCGCAGGAGCTGTACGGCGTGCGCGCCGACCTGACTACGCTCGGCAAGATCATCGGCGGCGGCATGCCCGTGGGCGCGTTCGGCGGCCGGCGCGACATCATGCAACAGCTGGCCCCGTTGGGGCCGGTCTACCAAGCGGGAACGCTGTCCGGGAATCCGGTGGCGATGGCGGCCGGCCTCAAGACGCTGGAACTGGTGTCGGCACCCGGATTTCATCGCCGCCTAGGGGCAACCACGGATCTGCTGATGCGCCGCCTCGCGCAAGCCGCAACGGCCGCAGGCGTGGACTTCTCCACCAATCATGTCTGTGGCATGTTCGGTCTGTTCTTCAGCGGCGAGCGCCGCGTCGATAGCTTCGCCAAGGTGATGGCCTGCGACGACGAGCGCTTCAGGCGGTTTTTCCACGGCATGCTGGATCGGGGCGTGTACCTCGCGCCGTCCGCCTACGAGGCGGGTTTCGTCTCGGCCATGCACACCCAACCTGAGATTGATGCCACCGTGGCCGCCGCGGCGGAGGTTTTCGCCGGGCTGCGCGCCGGCGCCTGAGATGCGCGCCTTCGCCTGGTTTTTAGGCCTGATTGTCGTGGGCCTCGCGGCGCTGGCGGTGCTTGCGTATCCGGCGTGGCTGCTGCTGCATCCGCACTTCAACTTTGCCTTTCATCGCATCGGCGAGCGCATCGGCATGCTGGTGCTGCTGGCCGGCTTCCTGGCGAGCGCACGGCATCTGCGCCTGAACGATCGCGTGAGCCTCGGCTACGGCTGTGCGCGGCGCATCTTTCTGCGCGAAATGTCGATCGGCTTCGCGCTCGGCGTGCTGTCCATGCTGGCGGTGGTCGGCATCATGAGCGCGCTTGGGCTGCTCGAATGGCGGCCGGACGCGCGCTTCGCCGCGGGCGCTCTGCTGAGCCTCGCGCTGATGCGCCTGCTGAGCGCGCTCGCGGTCGCGTTCATCGAAGAGACTCTGATTCGCGGCGCCATGCTCACCGCCATCGCGCGCGAGGCCGGCACGAGAGCCGCCGTCGTGCTCACCGCGCTGGTTTACGCCGCGAGCCATTTCTTCGCCAGTTTCCACATCCCGGCAGAGCAGGTATCCGCCTGGAGCGGGCTCGATCTGCTCGCCGGCACGCTGCACTCCTTCGCGCACCCGTTCGGCATTGCCGATGCATTCCTGTGCCTGCTGGCGGTCGGCGTGGTGCTGGGCATGATCCGCGTGATGACCGGTCACATCGCCGCCTGCATCGGGCTGCACGCCGGCTGGGTGTGGGTGATGCTGGTCGCGCATGAACTGTCGGCGCCATTGCGCAGCGCTCCGTTGAGCTTTCTGCTCAGCGGCTTCGACGGTTTCGTCGGCTGGCTGGTGCTCGGCTGGACCATCTTGCTGGGCTTCGCCCTGCGGCGCTTCTATGCGCGCTATGCAAACGGCGCAAGCACATCGAGCCTGTGAACAGGGTCCTCGAACTCCAGGCAGGACTGCTTTTCGCTGAGCGGGATGGGCAGGATCTCGGCCAGGCGGTGCCCGACCCATGCCGCATCGTCCGGGCGCATGCGAATATCGGCGTACACCCCGCCGAGTTGCGGCAGCACATTTTGCAGCAGCTTTGACAGTCGCGCGTGGCGCTCAGGCACGGCAACCGTGGGCTCGAGGGCCAGCCACTCCACCTCGCCGAGATTCAGGCCGTCCGCTTGCCGGGTATGGCTGCGGATTCGAAAGCGTCGCGCACCCACGCAGGTGAGGCCGAGGAAGCCATCCGAGAGCTGATGAAAATCCAGGATCTGCGCGCTGGTTCCGACCTCGTGGAAGTCGGCGGGCCCCACCTCCCGGCCCTCGCGGATCAGCACCACGCCGAAGTCCTCGGCCTCGCGCATGCAGCGCCCGACCATGTCGACGTAGCGTGTTTCGAAGATTCTCAGCGGCAGCGGGCCATCCGGAAACAGCACGATATTGAGGGGAAAGAGCGCGATCGAACTCACGTGCGCGCACGCAGCAGGGCGAGCAGCTTTTCGTGCAGGCCGCCGAAGCCACCGTTGCTCATGATCAGCACATGGTCGCCCGCGCGGCATTGCGCCGCCAGATCCTGCGCCAATGCGTCCACATCGGCGGCGAAGTGCGCGCGCTTCCCGAGCGCGGCCACCGCATCGGCCAAGTCCCAGCCGAGTCCGGGCGGATTGAAAAACCAGATCAGGTCGGCCGGCGCGAGCGCCGGCGCCAGCTCCTCGCGGTGCACGCCAAGCTTCATGGTGTTGGAGCGTGGCTCGAGCACGGCAAGAATTCGCGCATCCCCGACCCGCTCACGCAGTCCGGCCAGGGTCGTCGCGATGGCCGTCGGGTGGTGAGCAAAGTCGTCGTACACCGTCACCTGCCCGACCACACCGCGCACCTCCATGCGGCGCCTGACGCCCAGAAAATCATTCAGAGCCTGTGCCGCCTGCGCGGGCGCCACACCGGCGTGATGCGCCGCCGCGATCGCCGCCAATGCATTCATGACATTGTGCGTGCCGAGCAGCGGCCACTCGACTTCGGCCACCGCCTCGCCCCGCAGCCGCACTTCGAATCGCCCATTCGCCGATCCAGGCGCGATGCGCGCGCTCCAGTCGCAGTGGCTCGCGCTGCCGAAGCTCTCGCGCGGCGTCCAGCAGCCCAAGGCGAGCGTGGCCGCGAGTTCGGCATCGTTGCCGTTGACGATCAGCCGGCCGGCCGCCGGCACCGTGCGCAGCAGCTGATTGAACTGCCGGCGGATCGCGGCGACATCCTCATAGATATCGGCATGGTCGTATTCCAAGTTGTTGAGCACCGCGGTGCGCGGCCGGTAGTGCACGAATTTGGCCCGCTTGTCGAAGAACGCCGTGTCGTACTCGTCCGCCTCGATGACGAAGCACGCTCCCCTCCCCAGGCGCGCGCTGCTCGGAAAATTCCCCGCCACGCCGCCAATCAGGAATCCGGGGGCAAGACCGGCGCGTTCCATGATCCACGCCAGCATGCTCGCGGTGGTGGTCTTGCCGTGAGTGCCCGCGACCGCGAGCACGTGCCGGCTGTGAAGCACCTGCTCGGCAAGCCACTGCGGCCCCGAGGTGTATGGCATGCCGAGGTCCAGCATCGCCTCGATCACCGGACTGCCGCGGCTCAAGGCATTGCCGACGACCACGATGTCGGGCTCCAGTTCGAGCTGATCGGCGCCGTACCCCTGGATGACATCTATCCCCAGGGCCGCAAGCTGGGTGCTCATCGGCGGGTAAACGTTCAGGTCCGAACCGGTGACGCGAAACCCCGCCGCCTGCGCGATCGCGGCGACTCCTCCCATGAACGTGCCGCCGATCCCAAGGATATGCACGTGCATCGTGCCTTCGCGAGTCGCAGCATGTTCCGATTCAGTCATAATTGATTCCAAATTGTAACTCGGATCAAGCTAATGCCAGACGCGATTTGGGTGGATCAGGAGAGCGAGCTCACCGCCTTGGCGGTCGCTCTTGAGTCGCAAGCATGGATTGGCCTCGATACCGAGTTCCTGCGGGAGAGAACTTTCTTTCCCAAGCTGTGCCTGCTGCAGCTCTCCGTGCAAGGCCGCATCTGGTGCGTCGACACCTTGCGCGGCAGCGGCCTGGAGTCGCTGGTCCCCGCGTTGACGCAGGCCGCGACGCGCAAGGTGATTCACGCGGCGCGCCAGGATCTCGAGGCCTTTTATCTGACCACCAAGCGAGTGATATCGCCGGTCTTCGACACGCAAATCGCCGCGGCATGCGTTGGGCTCAAGCCTCAGATCGGCTACGCGGAACTCGTCAAGACCCTGCTGGATGTGTCGCTTACCAAGGGCCAGACCCGCACCGATTGGTCGAAGCGTCCCTTGAGCCGCGCGCAGCTCGACTACGCCGCCGACGATGTGTTGTACCTGGGCGAGATTGCCTCAAGCCTGCAGTCGCGGCTGCGCGAACTCGGGCGCGAGCACTGGGTGCTGGAGGACTGCTTGGGCCTGGAGGATCCGAAACTCTACGAGCCCGATCCTGAGCAGGCAGGCTTGAGGCTGCGCGGACTTGCGCAACTCGCGCCCGCAGCACGGGCGCGCGCCAAGGTTGTGGCCGCGTGGCGCGAGCAGCTTGCCCGCGGCCGCGACCTGCCGCGCTCATGGATCATCTCCGACGCCGCCATCTTCGAAATCGCGCACGCCAATCCGGTGACCCGCGAGGCGCTCGGCGCGTTGCCGTCAATCCCGCCGACGCTGAACTCGAACTTCGCCGCGACGCTGCTCGAGGCGCTGCATGGGGCGTCGCAGGCGCAATTGACCGACCTCGAGCCGGGCAAGGATGCGCGGCCGACTGCGGAGCAAAAAACCCTGATCGAGCGGCTCGCCAAGACCGTCCAACAGCGCGCCGCGGAGCTTAAGTTAAGCGCCGAGACCCTGGCGCCGCGCGGCGAACTCAAGGCGTTGGCCATGGGACAACGCCAGGTGCACTCGCTGAGCGGCTGGCGGCGGCAGGAGATCGGCGAGCTGCTGCTCGCGCAGCTCGATTGATGCCGGGCGCCTAGGCGCGCTTAGGCGCAGCGTGCGCTTCGCTGCTCACTGCGCGCCGGATGCTCTCGAACACGGCGTCCCGCTCGGCATCGGCGTCCACCACGCGCAGCAATCCGGCCGCCTGGTAGTGCTGGATCAGCGGCTTGGTTTGCGCCTCATAGACCTCGAGACGCTTGCCGATCACGGCTTCCTTATCGTCCGGCCGCTGTATGAGGCGCGACTCATCGCCGCTCTCGGGGCGATGCGCGGGCGCGCCCGCAGAGGTATTCACGTTGAATACCCGCCCGCAGTCCTGGCAGATCCTGCGCCCGGTCAGCCGCTTGAACAGCACGTCCATGTCGATATCCATCAGCACCACCGCCTCGAGCGGCTTGCGCAACTCGCCGAGCATGCTCTGCAAGGCTTCGGCTTGCGGGATGTTGCGGGGAAAGCCATCCAAAATGAAGCCCTTGGCCGCATCGGCCTGCGACAATCGCTCGCGGATCATGCCCAGCACCGTGGCGTCGTCCACCAGCTTGCCGGCGTCCATGGCCGCTTTCGCGCGGCGTCCGAGCTCGGTGCCTTTGGCGACCGCGTCGCGCAGCAAATCGCCGGTCGATATGTGGGGCACTCCATAGGCTTTCACCAGCAGTTCCGACTGCGTGCCTTTGCCGGATCCAGGTGCACCGAGTAAGACTATTCGCATGATTCTTTATAGTAGTGCAAGCGCGCTACCGTACCTTCGCCCGAGGCCATCGTCAAACCGCTAATAGAGTGCCTGACCAGCGCCGATCGGCTATCCTGCGCGGTCTATCGCGCGGCTACCGTCAATTCCTATGCAAAGCAAAAAAATGCGCTCACAGCCCAAGAATGCGTTCTACGCGCAATCGGGAGGCGTGTCTGCGGTCATCAACGCCTCCGCCTGCGGATTGATCGAAACGGCACGCAAGCACCCCGGCAAAATAGCCAAGGTGTATGCCGGCCGTCATGGCATCGTCGGCGCGTTGACCGAGGATCTGATCGATACCAGCTTGGAGAGCGCGGCGACGATCCGCGCCCTGCGCCATACGCCGGGCGGCGCGTTCGGATCGGCGCGCTACAAGCTCGCCAGTCTCGACAAGAATCGCGCCCAGTACGAGCGCCTGATCGAAGTATTCCGGGCGCACGACATTGGCTACTTCTTCTATAACGGCGGCAACGATTCCATGGACACCGCCCACAAGATGTCGGAAATCGGCTCGCAGATGGGCTACCCCATTGCCTGCATCGGCATCCCGAAGACCGTCGATAACGATTTAGCCGTGACCGACTGTTGCCCCGGCTTCGGCTCGGTGGCCAAGTACATCGCCGTGTCGACGCGCGAGGCGGCCTTGGACGTGCTGTCGATGGCGCGTACCTCGACCAAGGTTTTCGTGCTCGAAGTGATGGGACGGCACGCTGGCTGGATCGCCGCCGCAGGCGGACTGGCGGGCGACAAGTCCGGTGACGCTCCGCATGTCATTCTATTTCCCGAGATCGTATTCGATCGGGCGCGCTTCCTTGCGAAGGTCAAGCACTCGGTTGAAGCATTCGGTTACTGCGTCATCGTGGTGTCGGAAGGCGTGCGCGACCCCGACGGCAAATTTCTGGCGGAGGGCGGGACCAAGGACGCCTTCGGGCATGCGCAGTTGGGCGGTGTCGGGCCGCTGATCGCGCAGATGACCCAGCAGGCCTTCGGCTACAAGTTTCACTGGGCGGTCGCGGATTATCTGCAGCGCTCGGCGCGCCACCTCGCATCGAAAGTGGACGTCGAGCAGGCCTACGCCGTCGGCAAGGCCGCGGTCGAATTCGCGCTGCGCGGCAAGACTGCCGTGCTGCCGGTGATCGTCAGAAAGTCATCGAACCCTTACCGCTGGAGCATCGGCGAAGCGCCGCTCGCGGCGGTCGCGAACGCTGAAAAGACGCTGCCGCGCAATTACATCACGGCGGATGGCTTCGGCATTACCGCCGCCTGCCGGCGCTATTTGCGGCCGTTGATCGCCGGCGAGGACTACCCCCCTTACGTCGGCGGCCTACCGGCCTACGCGGTGATCAAGGGGCGCAGCGTCGTTAAGCGGCTAAATCGGCCTTTTGTGGTATAGTCGCGTCGTTTTTCCAACAATAAACTTATATTTTTCAACAACATAGATTCCGGAGCCAAGCTAATGACCCTTGATAATGCCCTGTGGCTTGCTATTGCAGCGGGCGTGATTGCCATCGGATACGGCCTGGTCTCCGTGCGCTGGATCCTGGCGCAGCCTACGGGCACCGCGCGCATGCAAGAGATTGCTGCCGCGATTCAGGCCGGAGCCCGCGCCTATTTGAACCGTCAGTACACCACCATCGCCATCGTCGGGGTCATCCTGTTCGTGGCGCTGGGCGTAGGCCTAGGGTGGCCCACCGCAGGCGGCTTCGCGGTTGGCGCAATACTCTCCGGATTGGCCGGCTACATCGGCATGTTCATCTCGGTGCGCGCCAATGTGCGCACCGCGCAGGCGGCGCATAACGGCATCGACGCCGCCCTCAAGGTCGCTTTCCGCGGCGGTGCCATCACCGGCATGCTGGTGGTCGGCTTAGGACTGCTCGGCGTGGCCGGCTACTACAGCCTCGTGAGCAAGATCCTGGGCGACCCGGAAGCCGCGCTGCGCTCGCTGGTCGGCCTGGCGTTCGGCGGCTCGCTGATTTCCATTTTCGCGCGCTTGGGCGGCGGCATATTCACCAAGGGCGCCGATGTCGGTGCGGACCTGGTCGGCAAGGTCGAGGCGGGCATTCCGGAGGACGATCCGCGCAATCCCGCGGTCATCGCCGATAACGTCGGCGACAATGTCGGCGACTGCGCCGGCATGGCGGCTGATCTGTTCGAGACCTATGCGGTTACCCTGGTCGCGACCATGCTGCTGGGCGGCCTGGTGATGGTCGATCTGGGCGAGCGCGCCATCATGTTTCCGTTGATCCTCGGCGCCATCTCCATCGTCTCATCCATCATCGGAACATTCTTCGTGTCCACGCGCGAAGGCGGCAAGATCATGAATGCGCTGTACAAGGGCGTGGTGGTATCGGCCGTGATCTCGGCAATCGCCTTTTACTTCGTGTGTCAGTCCCTGATGGGCGAGCGCGCCATGAGCATGTGGCTTTGCACTCTGGTGGGCTTAGGGCTGACCGCGGCGATGATCGTGATCACCGAGTACTACACCGCGACCGAGTACGGGCCCGTGCGGCATGTAGCCGCCGCATCGCAGACCGGCCACGCGACCAACATCATCGCCGGGCTCGGCGTGTCGATGAAGGCCTGCGCGCTGCCGGTGATCGCGGTGTGCTTGAGCATCTGGGCGTCGTACCAATTGGGCGGCCTTTATGGCATCGCCGTCGCCGCCACGGCGATGTTGTCGATGACCGGCATGATCGTTGCGCTCGACGCCTACGGCCCGATCACCGACAACGCCGGCGGCATCGCCGAGATGGCGCATCTGGACAAAAAAGTACGCGATGTCACCGACCCGCTGGATGCCGTGGGAAATACCACCAAGGCCGTCACCAAGGGCTATGCGATCGGTTCGGCGGGCCTCGCTGCCCTGGTGCTGTTTGCGGACTACACCCATAAGCTGGGCGAGGTGCTCGGGCACCCCACCACCTTCGACCTGTCGAATCCGGCGGTGATCATCGGATTGTTCATCGGCGGCCTCATCCCCTACCTGTTCGCCGCCATGGCCATGGAAGCCGTGGGCCGCGCCGCGGGCGCGGTGGTCAATGAGGTACGGCGCCAGTTTCGCGAGATCAAGGGCATCATGGAAGGCACGGCCAAGCCGGATTATTCGCGCGCGGTCGACATGCTGACCAAGGCGGCCATCAAGGAGATGATCATCCCCTCCTTGCTGCCGATTCTGGTGCCGATCGTTCTGGTGTTCATCGTGAATTGGCTCATGGGCCCGGGCTCCGGCGTCCAGGCCCTGGGCGGCCTGCTCATTGGCACCATCGTCACCGGGTTGTTCGTCGCCATTTCCATGACCACGGGCGGCGGCGCCTGGGACAACGCCAAGAAGTACATCGAAGAGGGTAATTTCGGCGGCAAAGGCTCGGACGCCCACAAGGCCGCGGTCACCGGCGACACCGTCGGCGACCCCTACAAGGACACGGCGGGCCCGGCCATCAATCCCTTGATCAAGATCATCAATATCGTCGCGCTGCTGCTCGTGCCCTTGCTCAGCAAGCTATAGCTGCTGCGTCAGATATCGAAGTACATGGCGTCGGACTCGGCCGAGCCATCGCGCGAGGCCACGCGCAGCTCGGGCTCCTTGAGCGAGACGCGCGAGCGCGGCGGCACGCTGCGGGTGAGAAACACCGATCCGCCGATTACGCTGTCGGCTCCGACCACGGTCTGCGCCCCGAGCACGGTGGCGTTCGCATACAGCGTCGAGCCGCTCTCCACGGTGGGGTGGCGCTTGCGGCCGCGAATCAGCTGGCCGCTGGTATCGCGCGGCAGCGTCAGCGCGCCCAAGGTAACGCCCTGGTAAAGCTTGACGCCGTCGCCGATGCGCGTCGTCTCGCCGATCACCACGCCGGTGGCGTGGTCGATGAAGAACGCAGAGCCGATATCGGCCCCGGGATGAATGTCGCAGCCGGTCCTCGAATGCGCCCACTCGGTCATGATGCGCGCCATCATCGGCACGCCCAGATCGTACAGGGCGTGCGCAATGCGATACACGCTGACCGCGAGTACGCCGGGATAGGCGAGGATCACCTCGTCCAGGTCGGTCGCCGCGGGATCGCCGTCGAGCGCGGCCTGCACATCCAGGACCAGCAGCGCGCGGATGCCGGCCAGGCGGCGCATGAACACGATGGTGACCTCGCGGGCGCGCGGCGCGCACTCGCCGAATTCCGATTTGACGCCCTGTCGCTCCCGCGCATAGCAAAGACAATGCTCGATCTCGCGCTCGATTTTCGGCGCCACCAGGTTGAGCTGCTGCGCCACGTGCGCGGCGAGATTCTCGAGAGTCAAGTCGCGCCGCCCGAAATAACCCGGGTACATCAGGTCGAGCAGCGACTGGAGAATCTCCACGATCGCTTCGCGCGACGGCAGGTAACGGCGCGACACGCGCAGCGCGCGCGCGTCGGCGGCGTAGCTGTCGAGCAACTCGCCGGTGAGCTGCTCGACCAAGCTGGCCTGCGAGGTCAAATCGGCGGCGGCCATGATGGCTCTCAGGCTGCCTGCATCTTCTCGACGTCGTTGAACAACCCTTCGAACAGGGCGCCCGACAGATAGCGCTCGCCGGCGTCCGGTAGGATGACGACGATGTTCTTGCCGGCCTGTGCCGGCTCGCGCGCCAGACGCAGCGCGACCGCCATCGCTGCGCCGCATGATATCCCGCACAGGATGCCCTCCTCGCGCGCCAGGCTGCGCGCCACGGCGATCGCCTCCTCGTTGCTGACCTGCTCGACCCGATCGACCAGCGACAGATCCAGATTCTTCGGGATGAAGCCGGCGCCGATACCCTGAATCTTGTGCGGCGACGGCGCCAACGGCAGGCCCGCCAGGGTCTGGCTGATCACCGGCGATGAGGTGGGCTCGACCGCCACGCTGAGGATCGGCTTGCCGCGCGTGTGCTTGATATAGCGCGACACCCCGGTCAATGTGCCGCCGGTGCCGACGCCGGAGACCAGAATGTCGATGCCGCCGCCGGTGTCGTCCCAGATTTCCGGGCCGGTGGTGCGCTCGTGAATCGCCGGATTGGCGGGATTTTCGAATTGCCTCATCAGCACGTACTTGTCCGGCTCGGTAGCCGCCAATTCCTCGGCCTTGGCTATCGCGCCCTTCATGCCCTTGGCCCCCGGGGTCAGCAGCAGCTTGGCGCCGAATGCTATCAGCACCTTGCGCCGCTCCATGCTCATGGTGTCGGGCATGGTGAGCACGCAGCCATAGCCGCGCGCCGCGGCAGCGAAGGCGAGTGCAATCCCGGTGTTGCCGCTGGTGGCCTCGACGATCGACATGCCCGGCTTGAGCGTGCCGCG
>Ga0302325_10002390_pt1 | contig 45644 bp, 47 predicted proteins | sample Palsa_T0_2_FD_201948 | JGI IMG/M metagenome (GOLD analysis project Ga0302325, IMG submission 201948) | Peat permafrost microbial communities from Stordalen Mire near Abisko, Sweden - Palsa_T0_2 | ecosystem: Environmental > Terrestrial > Soil > Palsa > Peat permafrost | place: Sweden: Abisko...
ATTCCTCGATCACCACCGCCTGCTCCACCACCAACGCCGCGAGCTGCTCGTAGGACGGCCGACCCAGGTTCACATAACCCAGTTCGCCGCCCAGCCAACCACACCTACCCCACCTGAACAGTCACGGCGGCGGTGGAGCAGTCCCAGGGCGAACCGTTCGGCTTCGGCTTCTCGTGGGCCGAATCGGACACCGCCTCGCACGGGGACGGCCTGTCGGTGATGGCCTCCGAGTACGACTACCTGGCGGGCGCATCCACCTACAGCGCGTACGCCGGGCGCTGGCTGGGCAACGTCCTCGGCGCCAACGCGTGGGGCTCGTCGTTCATCGTCGGCGACGGCTCCACCTTCCCCGACTGCCTCCAGCACCAGGTGGCCAACATCGTCGGCTCGCTCGACGGCGCCCCGCCGGTGCTCGCGGGCGCGGTGGTGGAGGGCCCGTCGGACGAAAAGAGCTCCGGCAAGCTCCCGGGGATGCGCACCTGCCCGGCCGCCGGCGGGAACGCGTTCAAGGTGTTCAACGGGGCCAAGGCCAAATACGAAGACAACGTCCAGGCCTTCACCAACACCGAGCCGGCGATCGACCTGACGGCCTCCTCGATGCTCGCGTTCTCATGGCAGATCGCCCCGCCCGAACCACTCGCCGGGTGAGCCACGACGATCTCCTCCTAAATAAAAAAATAAATAGGAGTTCGCCGTTGACATCCTGAGCGGTATGTGACAGGATACCTGTCGGTATGCGAAACGATATGGCCGCACTCCCCGCTGGACCCCGCCTGCCGCGCGCCGCGCAGACGGTTCTTTGGTTCCGTAACGCGCAGTGGATGCTCGACACCTGCCAGGCGCGCTTCGGCGACATGTTCACCCTGAAGATCGCCAACGAAGGCACGTGGGTGATGACCTCCAACCCCGATGCGATCAAGCAGGTGTTCACCGGCGACCCGCGCCTGCTGCACGCGGGCGAAGGCAACCGCGTGCTGCTGCCGGTGCTCGGGCCGAGCTCGGTGCTGCTGCTCGACGATCGTCCGCACCTGAGCCAGCGCAAGCTGATGCTGCCCGCATTCCACGGCGAGCGCATGCAGCGCTACGGCGAGCTGATGGCGAACGTGGCGGCCGAGGAGATCGAGCGCTGGCCGCTGGGCGAGCCCTACAAGCTGCGTCCGCGCATGCAGGCGCTCACGCTGGAGATCATCCTGCAGGCGGTGTTCGGCGTGGTCGAGGGGCCGCGCGTGCAGCGCCTGCGCGAGGGGCTGCGTCACCTGCTGGACATCCTCACCGACCCGCTGCACGGCGTCGCGTTGATGGTGCTCGGCCCGGTCCGCATCCAACGGCTGGCCGCCTTTCGCCGCGAGCTCGACCGCGTGAACGCCCCCATCTACGAGGAGATCACCGAGCGCCGCGGCGCCGGCGACCTCGCCGAGCGCGACGACATCATGTCGCTGCTGTTGCAGGCCACCCACGAGGACGGCTCGCCGATGTCAGACGTTGAGCTCCGTGACGAGCTCGTCACGCTGCTCGTCGCCGGGCACGAGACCACCGCCAACGCGCTCGCCTGGGCCGCCGAGCGGCTGTGCCGGCACCCCGAGAAGCTCGGCCGCCTGACCGAGGAGGTACGCGCGGGGGAGAACCGCTACCTGCAGGCGGTCATCCAGGAGACGCTCCGCCTGCGCCCGGTCATCTCCATCGTCATTCGCCGCCTGGTCGAGCCGATGGAGATCGGCGGGCGGATGCTCCCCGCGGGCGTGTCCATCGCGCCGTCCATCCACCTCGTGCACCGGCGCGCGGACATCTACCCCGAACCCCACGAGTTCCGCCCCGAGCGGTTCCTCGAGGACGAGGGCGGCAGGGCGCCGGGCACGTACACGTGGATCCCGTTCGGCGGCGGCGTGCGCCGTTGCCTGGGCGCCGCGTTCGCGCAGTTCGAGATGGAGGTCGTGCTCCGCGAGCTCGTGCTGCGACGCACGATCGCCCCTGCGCGACCCGCCTCCGAGCGCAACTACCGGCGCGCGATCACCGAGACGCCCAGGCGCGACGCCGAAGTGATCGTCGGGCCGGCGGCGCCGATGCCCACAGTCACACCCGCCCCCTCCGAGCCCGCCGTCCAGGCGGCCGCCGCTTGAACGCCGCCCGCGCCCGGCGCGAGGCCGGCCCGACCCGCGCGGAACGCCAGGCGAGCACCCGTGCGGCGCTCCTGCGCTCGGCCTCGCACGAGATCTGCGAACACGGCCTGGACGGCGCCTCGATCGACCACATCGCCACCGAGGCCGGCTACACCAAGGGAGCGTTCTACGCGAACTTCACGAGCAAGGAGGACCTGTTCCTGGCGATGCTCGACGAGAAGTTCGGCGCCGAGATGGCGCGCCTGGAGGCGGCGCTGGCCGGTAGCGGCGAGGCCGTGGACGTGGCCCGCACGGCCGCGGACGACCTGCTCAGCTACATCGACCGCGATCCCGACTGGCCGCGCCTGTACCAGGAGTTCGCCGTCCATGCCGCCCGCAACGACGCCTTCCGGGTGCAGTTCGCCGCCCGCCAGCGGGCGGTGCGCGAGCGCATGGCCGAGCTGTTCGCCCGCTGGACGGCCGCGCTGGGGATCGAGCCGATCCTGCCCCACGCGGACGTGGCGGCCATGAGCTTCGTCATGGCCGACGGCTTCCTGCTCGACCGCATCATCGACCCCGAACTCGACGACGGCCTGTACGCGACCATGTGCGAAGTGTTCCTGCGGGGGCTGATGGCGATGACCGAGGAGCGCGCTCAGGGCGACTGCGGGAGCTTGGCCGGGCGTCGGCCGGTGGCCGGGGCGGAGGGCGGCGGCACCATCGGTCCGATGTCGCCGTCGGGGGCCTCGTCGAGGTCGACCATCACCGGCGCGTGATCGCTCGGGCCGGTGCCCTTGCGCGCCTGCCGGTCCACCCACGCGGCACGCACGCGAGCGGCCACGGGGGCGCCGGCGAGCACCAGGTCGATGCGCATCCCGAGGTCCTGATGGAACATCCCGGCGCGGTAGTCCCAGTAGGTGAACACGCGCTCCCCGGGCCAGCGATCGCGCACCACGTCGCGCAGCCCGAGCTCCATCAGCCCGGCCAGCGCCGCGCGCTCGGGCGCCGTCACGTGGGTCTGGCCGGCATACGCGGCGGGGTCGAACACGTCCACGTCGGCGGGCGCGATGTTCACGTCCCCGCACACCATCACCGCCTGCGGGCCGTCGCGGATCACCTCCCCGAGCGCGGCCAGCCACGCGAGCTTGTAGTGGTAGTGCTCGGAATCGGGAACCCGCCCGTTGGGCACGTACACGCAGTGCACGCGGATCCCGCCGCACGTCGCCGACACCGCTCGCGCCTCCGGGCGCGCGCCCGCGAAGGACGGCGCACCCGGGAGCCCGGGCACGACGTCCTCGAGCCCCGCGCGAGAGAGGATGGCCACCCCGTTCCACTGCACCTCGCCGTGGCGGGCGACCGCATAGCCGCGGGCGGCGAGCTCCTCGCCGAAGAGCTCGTCGAAGGCGCCGTCCGCGAGCTTGGTCTCCTGCAGGCACACCACGTCCGGCCGGCGCTCGTCCAGCCACGCCAGCAGGCGCGGCTTGCGCTGCTTCGCGGAGTTCACGTTCCAGGTGGCCAAGCGCACGGGGCGTACGCTAGTACGGGCTGCCCCTCCTCACTCAGGGCGACGACCACAGCCGCATCGCCGAAGCGCACGCCGAGCTGCGGGTGATCGACCTCTGACCGGCGCGCCGGCGGACTCGTCGCCCCTATGGGGATAATGGCGCCATGAGGTTCTGGCACAAACACAAATGGGGCACGTGGGAGCGAGCCTGGGGGAAAGGGAGCGCGAAAGACTACGTGCTCGAGCGCAAGTGCGAGATCTGCGGAAAGCTCGAGACGAAGGTCATCCGGTGAGGGCCCGGCTTCAGGCATGCGCATTCATGCGTTGAGCACCGGCGCCGTGCGCCTCAAGCAGGCGTTCCTGCACGCAAGCAGCGGCGGGCGGCGCCAGCTCGACCTGTTCCTGCCCGGTCCGTGGTCGCCGGCTGCAATGCCGATCCACTGCTGGGCGATCGAGCACGACGGTCGCCTGCTGCTGGTCGACAGCGGCGAGAGCGCGTCCGCGCGGGATCTCCCGTTCGCTCGCTTCGAGGTGGCGCCCGAGCAGGAGCTGCCGGGGGCCATGACGGCAGCCGGCCTGTCGCTGGATGACGTCGCGGAGGTGATCCTCACCCACCATCACGGCGATCACGTCGACGGGCTCGTCCACGTGCGCGCGCCCGTGCGGATCAACGATGCGGAGCTGCAGTTCACGAGGACGCCCTCCGCGCGGGTCATGCGTCGCGTGCTGCGCCAGCCGCTGCCGCCCGGGTTCGCGCCGGAGCCGTTCGCGCTCGACGGGGGGCCCTTCGGGGCGTTCCGGCGCAGCCGCCCGCTCAGCGACGACGGGCGCATCGTCGCGGTGGAGACCAGCGGGCACACGCCAGGTCACATCTCGGTGATCTGCGTGGACGACTCGTCTCGCCACGTGATGCTCGCCGGCGACGCCAGCGACACGCTCGAGCAGCTGCACGCGCGGCGCGCCGACGCGGTCGCGCCGGATCCCAAGGCGCACGTCGCGACGCTCGAGACGATCCTCGCCCACTGCGCGGAGCACCCGACGATCTACCTGCCCTCGCACGACCGGGAGTCCGCCGCGCGCCTGGCCGGCGCGATCACCGTCGGCTAGGAGCCAGCGCCCGCGCCGCGCACCGCGGCTGCGCTCAGCGTCGTGACGACGATCCCCGGCGCGCCCCGGGGCAACGCGGACGGCGACTCGCCGGCGGGGGCCGAGACGAACGTGACATCGCCCGGAGCGAGCGACTCCGACCAGTTGGGATCGCCCTCGTGCACCTGCTCGGCGGCCCCATCGGCAACGCGGCGCGCCATCTCGGCAGCCACTGACGGCGGGTCGCCGTCATGCTCGCCGGAGACGACCGTGCGCACCGCTCCGATGCGCGGGCTGTAGCCACGCACGAGCGCCACCGGCGGAGCGTGGCGGCGCGGGCCGTCGCGCCTCCCCTCCCCGCCGTCCGCGCGAGCGCCGGCCGGGCCCTCGGGCTCGGCTCCGTCGGGCACCCCCTCTCCCTCCCCCTCCACGGGCTCGGCGGCGATCGACTCCGCGACCAGCACGAGGGTCGCTCCCTCGGCCGCGCCGGCGCGCATCGCGCCATCGAGGAGCGAGCGGTCCACGATCGTGGAGGGCTGGCCGTCCACCCCGGCCGCCGTCGTGACCTCTCCGAAGCGCACCCGCGCCGCCCTCGGGACCACCGGATCGGACTCGGGGATCACGAGCACGGGATGCACCACCCCGCCGTCGGCCCGGGCGATCCGCACGGCGATCGAGAGTGCCCCCCGGGCGGCCTCGGGGTCGCCCACGCCCACCACCACCCGCGTCCCCAGGGGCTCAGGGCCGCCGTCGACGACCTGCACACGGCCGCTCGCGCGAGCGCCGACGAGGCTGGAGGTGAGCACGCTGACGAAGATGAGCACGAGCACGGCGTTCACGACGGAGGTGTCGAACAGACCGATCTGGAAGCCGACGACCGTCGCCGCCAGCGTGGCCGCCGCCTGGGCGACGCTCAACGAGAACAGCAATTCGCCCTGAGGACGGGAGAAGCCGAGCATACGGGTGGACACGAAGGCGGCCGTGGCCTTGCCGCCAAGGCAGGCCAGCAGGAACAGCCCGGCGAGGCCGAGTGTCTTTGGCTGGGCCATCACCGCGGGGTTGAGGATCAGCCCGACCGAGACGAGGAACACCGGGATGAAGACGGTACCGCCGAAGAACGCGATGCGATCCATCAGCTCCCCCTCGTTGGGCACCAGCCGGTTGAGCGCGAGCCCGGCGAAGAACGCGCCCACGATGCCCTCGATGCCGAACAGCTCGGCGACCGTCGCGGCCGACAGGAAGGCGGTGATGGCGACGACGTAGCGAACGGATCGCTCGGCGCCCAACCAGCGGAAGGCCAGCGCCGCCAGCCGCGGCAGCACGAGCAGGCTGAACGCGATCAGCACCGCGAGGCCGATCCCCACCTGAGTGAACACTTCGAGCGGCGAGCGGCCCCCGCCGGCAGACCCGGCGACGCCGGCGAGCACGACCAGCGTGAGCGTGTCGGTGAGCACGGTGGACCCGACCGCCGTCGCCACCGCCGGGTCGGAGGCCAGACCGGCGTCGCGGACGGTGGGATAGGTGATCAGGGTGTGCGAGGCGAGCAGCGAGCCGAGCAGCAGGGCCGCCTCCACTTCCCATCCGAGCGACAGGCCCACGATCGTCCCGCACGTCATGGGGAACGCGAAGGTGAGCACTCCGAAGACGATCGCCGCCCGCCGGTGACGGCGCAGCAGGTTGAGGTCGAGCTCGACCCCGGCCACGAACATCAGGTAGAGCAGCCCGAGCTGGCCGAGGTCGGGGAGCGTGTCGTTGCCCGAGCCGATCAGACCGAGGCCATGCGGCCCGATCACATAGCCGCCGAGCAGCAGGCCGATGATCCCGGGCACGCGTGCGCGCCTCAGCACCACCGGTCCGAGCAGCAGCGTGGCGAACACCACCAGGAACTCCCATGGCGCGCCTTTGGGAGAGGACACGTCGACGATCTCGGCCACCGCCGTGTGCAGGCTCATCGCCGTCATTCCTGTGTCCTCAGCGTCGGGACGTGTTCGACCTGACCTTCTTCCAGGTCGGTGGCGAGCCACTTGCGCCCCAGCCGTTCGATCGTGCCGTCGGCGGCGAACGCGCGCATCGCCGAGTCGACCGCTTCGACGTTTTCCGAGCCCTTCGGCAGGGCGGCCGCGAGCACGTCTTCACTCGGGAGCTGCGCGGCCACCGCGTAGGTGTTCGGCGATTCGCGCGCGTACGCGAGCGCCACCGGAAGGTCGAGCATCACGGCCTGCACCCGCCGGGCGCGCAGCGCATGCAGCGCTTCGCGCTGATGGTGGAGGATCAACGGCGTCGTGGCGGGGCGGATCGCTTCTTCGAGCGCGCTCTGCAGCGTGGTCCCCGTCTGCACCGCCCAGCTCAGCCGCTGCGCGGCGTGGACGTCCGCGACTTCCGTGCCCGGACGCACGAGGATCGACGGCGGCGCGGCCAGGTATGAGCTCGAGAACGACACGTGCTCGGCGCGTTCGGAGGTGACCGTTATGTCGGAAAGGGCGAGGTCGGCACCGCCGAGGTCGCCGGCTATGAGCCGCGCAAACGGCACGATGATCACCTTCAGCTTTGACAATCCGAACCGCGACGCCAACGCCCGCGCGAGCCCGTACTCGAAGCCGCCGGTGGGACGCGCGGGCGTACCTGCCCAGAAGCCCGGATCGGGAATCTGAGCGGTGGCCACCGTGAGCGTCCCGGCGGTACGGGGCGCGAACGCGCCGCCGCCGCCCACCCCCTGCGATCCGCTGCACGCCGCCGCCCACAGGCCCACCAGAAGCATCATCGCCCCCAGGCCCAGCCGTCTGACGATCACCACGCTCTGCACGCCGTTTGCACTCTAGCTCCGCGTCTGGCCGCCGGCGTCGTGCCGGCGAAGCTCGCGCGGGCGTTGTGTCAGATCTCACACACACACCGGTGGGTGGGCGAGATGATCGACACCAATCAACCGAAAAGGAGTAGCCGCGATGCTATCTATGAAAATGACAGGCTTTGCAGTAGCCGCCATGCTGGCTCTCGGGACGGTTGGCAGCTATGCGTCGTCGGCGAGCGCCAAGACGCTCGACCTCACGTGGAACGACGGTTCCGAACAGCAACTGCAACCGGGCGACGAATTCAGGATGGCCAATGACGGCGCCTGGACGATCGAAGCCGCCGGCGGAGCAGTCACCTGCTCACCCGGCGAAGAACAGGGACTGACGGGCACGGTCGAGAGCAACGACCAGAAAACGGACGAAATCGGCAATATGACGAGGTACGGGCGGTTCTACGACGGAAACAGGAAGTGCCCGAACACGATCCCTGGCCTGGGATCTGAAGTTTACCCGTCGGGAATCGAATTCAACACCCAGCCCTTTGGCAGCCTCGAGCTCGGCTCGAACCTCAAGGCCGCGATCGATGCCAAGAGCGCAGCCTCGCCGTCGGGCGTCCGCATCGCACTGGCGACCGGCTACGAGGAATACTGCAACTACACCTTCACCAAGATCAAGGGCGAGATCGCCGGAGAAGCGACCCCGTTCGGCGAATTGCTGGAAATCAACTTCGCAAAGCAGAAAATGAGCCTGTACGCGCCGGATTCGATCGCCGTGTGCCCGAAGAAGGTGACGGTGAGCATCTCCTTCCAATGGCAGCTCACCAACTCCCAGTCCTACTACGTGTTCTACCACGTGCTGTAAGGCACCAGCAGAGCCATACTGCACTCATCGGGAGGCGCAGGAGCCGGGCCCCCGCGGGGCGGAGCGTGAACCGCTCCGCGGGCCGGCTAGTTGACGGCTGCGCCGCTCACGAGTACGGCGTCCCATGTGCCGCCGTACTCGTCTGAGCCGATGTTGTACGTCGAGCGGCCCACGAGGTCGTGTGCGTATGTGTAAAGCGGATGCCCGGCGTAGGTCACCTGCCGCAGGTGACCGTGAAACCGGATCGTGCCGAGCAGCGAGCTCTTCACACCCGGACCGGCGATGGGCTTGCGGGTGCTCGTCAGCGCCGGCCAGGTAGCGAGGCATCCCGGCACCTTCGCGCAACTGTCCGTGTCGTGCCTGTCGCGAGTGAACAGGTAGAGCGTGTGTCCGGAGCCGTCGACCAGGATCTCGCCGAGGCCCGTCTGTTCGAGCTCGAGCGTGGGTGCGCCGGCGCCGGCCGCAGCGGCGCTTCCCCGCGCGGCACCAGCGAGCGGCGCGGCAGCGAGCGCGGCGCCTGCCAGCGTCGCGGCGAGGGCGAGCCTGAGGCTGATGCGCTTGACGGGCGCCCTCGAGGACGGGTGTGGGCCGGGCGGCATACGCCCTCATGATAAGGACGTTCGCTCCGCCGGCGCGCTCGCGCCACGGGCCCACTCGGCGGCGCTTGGCCCGAGCGAGTTCATCGATTGCGCGCGCCGTACTCTGATAGCTTGGCGCCCCGGTTGGCGGATGAGTCCCGAGCGCGACAATGAACGGCGGTCGCTGAACCGTCGGGAGTTCTTGATCGGCGCCTCGGCGCTCGCCGTGGGCGCGGGTGTCGGCGCCGACTCAGAGCGCGCCGGCGCCGCCGTGGCTCCCGACCCGGGCGCGTCCGTGGCGGTCCCGAGCGTCGCGCTCGGCAGCCAGCCGGGCGGCCTGCCGGCGCGCCAGCACGCGTGGGCGGCGACGTTGCGGGTCGACGACGTCGGCGATCCGATCGCCCCCCGCTTCGACCGGCTGCTGTTCTTCGACGTGAGGGGTCGGCCGACGCCGGCGTACGCACGCCTGCTCGAGGCGGCGCTGCGAACGCTCGAGCGCCTCTACCGGTGGAGCCCGGCGGGACTGCTGTTCACGGCCGGCTGGGGGCCCACCTACTTCGAGCGCGTACTCGGCGTCAGCTCGCCCATACCGGCGGCGACCGGCCTGTCGAACTTCGAGTCGCCCGCGATCGACGACTACCACCTGTGCCTGCACCTCGCGTGCGACGACGAACGCAAGCTCGCGGCCGTGGAGGCGGCGCTGTTGCACGGAGAGCGTCTGGGCGGGGCGAGGGGCTCGCTGCAGATCACCGACGCGCTGCGCTGGCGCGAGACGCGCACGGGGTTCGTCGGCACGGGGTTGGCGGCCGCGCACCAGGACGTCAGCGGCATCCCGCCGGGCGACCCGGTGTCACCCCAGTCGCCGCTGTTCATGGGCTTCAAGTCGGGGCTGCGCAAGAACCAGGCGAGCGAGGACTACGTGACGATCGCCGGCGGCCCGTTCGCGCAGGGCACGACCATGCAGGTCAGCTACATGCGCCTGCGGCTCGACGGCTGGTACGAGGGTCTGTCATACGCCGAGCGGGTGGCGCGCATGTACTCGCCCGAGACGACCCCCGAACAGGTCCCGCGCTTCACCACCGACGCCCCGAGCGAGCCGAACCTGATCAACCAGGCGATCCAGCGCTACGGCGTGATCGGCCACTCGCAGACCTCCGCCATCGCCCGCCGGAACGGCAAGCCGCTGATCATCCGCCGCGACTTCAACACCGTGGACGGCGGCCACGCCGGCCTGCACTTCGTATCGGTGCAGCGTTCGATCAACGACTTCGTCATAACCCGCAACGCGATGAACGCGTCGGGGGCACATGTGGAGAACCCCGCGATCACCGAAACGGTCAACAACGGGATCAACGAGTTCATCGCCGTGCTCAGGCGCGCCAACTACATCCTGCCCTCGCGGGCAAGCCGTTCGTTCCCGCTCCTGCCCGGGCGCGGGGCGGCGCTCGCCTGAGCTGCGACCGCCCAGCCTAAGCGCCTGCGGGCTCGAGCCGACCCGAGCGCTGGCGCAACCGCTGCGAGGAGCGGCGCGCGGCGGCGCGGCGGCGTAGCGCTATCTCCAGGTCGAACCGCAGGTCGGGATCGTCGAGGCCCGCTCCGAACAGATCGCGCAGGCGACGCAGCCGGTAGCGGACGGTCTGCGGATGCACCGACAGCTCGGCGGCGATCGCGCGCTGGGAGCCGTGCCGGCGCAACCACGCCAGGAGCGTATCCTCGAGCCGCGCCCGGCTGCGCTCGCTCTCGCCGGCCAGGGGTCGCAGCACCCGCTCGGTGAGGGCCGTGACGATGTCGGGCGCGGCGTGCAGGGCGATGTCGGCGAGGCGCCGCTCGGCGACCACCAGCCTCGCCTCCCCAGGTGGCAGCTCGCGGGCGAGGTCGGCCCAGCGCAGCGACATGCGCGCGTCCGCCGGGACGACCGACGGACCGAGGAACGCGACGGCGTCCAGGCGCTCGGCGATCGCACGGGCCTCGTGCTCCACGCGACTCGGGTTCGGCACGATCACGCAGGTGAGATCCCCCGCGGGGCCGTGGAGGGCGTCACCGCTGAGCTGGTGGACGGTCGCCGCGGCCGCCCTGTTCTCGACCAGCAGGCACGCGAGCCCCGGCGGAACCGGCCAGCGCGCCGCGGCGGCCGCCGCGGCGAGCCTGGGGGCCTCTGGCGCAGGCGTGCTCAGCAGCAGGGTGAAGAGCGCCGCGCGGTGGCGCTCGCGGCCGCTCGCGCGCTCGAGCTGCGCCTCGGCGTACCCCTCGATGGACTCGCCGGCGATCTGGTCGATGTAGGCGAACATCGCCGCCGCGAGCTCGCGCTGGGCGTCCGCGGTGGCACCCGTGCCCGCCGCCGCCTGACTCATGCGCCGCCACGCCACCCGGGCACCCACGCGATAGGCGCTCTGCAGCGCGTCGAGGCTGCGCCCCGCACGAAGCTCGCCGTACCCAAGGCGCCTGTAGGTGTCCGGCGACCCGTCGCTGACATCGCCGGTGAAGCGCCTGAGGGCGAGCTCCACGCCGGTGCGGATCCCCTCGCCGAACTCGCCGCTGAGCGGGCGCGAGTATCCGGGGACCTCGCGCTGGATGGCGTGGACGATCTCGTCCGCGAGACCCGGCAGCTCGGCGCGGATGGCGGCGACGGCAGCCGGATCGAGCCACGAATCTATGCTGGCGGCATAACTGCTGCGCGGCAGATTGCTTGACACTAGGTCAAGAAATGTAGCTCTTTCGTCAAGTACGGTCCCGGCAATGGAAAACGACAGTCAGGTTCGCGTCGCGGCAAGACCCGTGCGCACGCCGCCTGACGAGGCGCGAGGCGGTATCTCGTTCCCGGTGCTCGACGGGCGCCGCTCCACCAGCGCGACGGGTCGCGCGATCCTCGCGGATGCGGCCGCCGCCGTCGACGCCGACCTGGCCGAGCGGATCCGCGCGTGCGGCGACTGGCGCAGCGACTACGCCCCCTTCATCCGCGAGCTCACCGCCGTATCCGCGGACAGCGCCGAGTCCGCGCTGGCGATCTCCCGGGCGGGCCTCGAGTCGATGCGCTCCCGGCTGACGTTCGCGTGGGGCGGGCGGGAGACCCCTGTGGGGAGCGCGCTCGCGCAGGTCGAGCCCACGCGTGAGCTTGGCACCGGCCTCATCCAGGGCGCCGCAGCGCGTGTGAGCGAGCTGCGGGTTCCCTACCGCGGACGGGAGCTGCACGGGTCGAGCCTGGCCGAACAGCTCGACCGGTGGGTGGACGCGGGATCGGTGGAGCCGTCGTTCGCGAGCGCCGTGGGCGAGGTCGCGCGGAACCCCGACTGGCTCGCCCTCACGGGACGGAGGGTCGCGCTCGTGGGAGCCGGCGCGGAGATCGGCCCGCTCGAGCCGCTGTGCGCGTGGGGCGCCGAGGTGATCGCGCTCGACGTGCCCCGCCCGCGCGTGTGGGAGCGGATCGCGGGCACGGCACGAGCCGGAGCGGGGGCCGTGCACGTCCCGGTCGCGCCGGACGGCTCGCAGGGCGCGGACCTGCTCAGCGACCTCCCCGAGGCCAACGCGTGGCTGCAGCGGATGGGCCAGGAGGCCGAGCTCGCGCTCGGCATGTACGCGTACCTCGACGGTGGCGGGCACGTGTGCGTGAGCGCCGCGTTCGACGCGCTGGCGAGCGAGCTGCTGGCCGGCGGACATGCGAGCGCGCTCGCCTACCTGGCCACCCCCACCGACGCGTTCCTCGTCCCAGCCGAGGCCGCCGAGCATGCGCACTCGGCGTACGCCGCCAGGCGGCTGCGCAAGCTCGCCCAGGCACCCGTCCGGGCGCTCTCGGGCGGGCGCCTGTTCAGGCCCGCATACGCCGAGGGGGTGCCGGTGGCGGACGCGCTCGTCACCCAGCAGGGCCCGAACTACGCGCTCGCCAAGCGCTGCCAGCGCTGGCGCGGTTTGGATGCGGAGGCGAGTGGGCATCGCGTGTCCTTCAACGTGGCGCCCGCCACCTGGACGCGGTCGGTGACCAGGAACCGGGTGCTCGCCGCGGCGTACGCGGGAGCGCACCACTTCGGCGTCGAGATCTTCGCGCCCAGCACCACGCGGGTGCTGATGGCGGCGATGCTCGTCCACGATCTGAACCGGGCGCCCGCGCCGAGAAGCCATCCCGAGCACCTGCTCAGCGACGGGGCGGCACACGGCGGGCTGTGGCGCGCGGCCTACGAACCTCGTTCCGTGCTCGGGATCGCGGCGCTGGCTGGGCTACCCTCGACGCTGATGGGACGCGAACCGGTCGCGTGAGCGCGACTCCGTACACACCGCCGCCCGCCCAGGCGGGCGAGACGCCGGCCACGCCGCCGCGCGAGGACGGACGGGCGCCCGCGACGGGCCCGCGTCAACCGGGACCGGTGCCCGAGACCCACCCGGCCAGCCTGATGTACCGGGTGTTCACGGGGATGTTCGTGTTCGGTCCACCGGCGCTCCTGGTGGCGACGCTCCGCAAGCGCTGGTTCATGGCCACTCCCGCCAACCGCCGTATCTTCGCGGTCTCCTACATGCTCAGCGGGTTCGGGATCACGGCGGGCTACCACCGGCTGTTCACCCACCGCAGCTTCAGGACCTATCCGCTGATCCGCGGCATCTTCGCGGTGCTCGGCTCGACCGCCATCCAGGGCTCGGTTCCGGACTGGGTGGCAGATCACCGCAAGCACCACGCGTACGCGGACGAAGAGGGCGACCCGCACAGCCCGCACGCGGGCCACGCGGGCGGCGCCATCCGCGGCTTCGTCCACGCCCACTTCGGATGGCTGTTCGCCGACGAGAAGGCCTCGCGCCAGCGCTACGTCCCGGACCTGCTCGAGGACCCGGTGGTGATGGCCGTGCACCGTCGCTTTGCCCACATCGTCCTGTTCAGCTACTTCGTCGCGCCGTTCGCCGCGGGGCTGCTCGCGACCAGGAAGCTGCGGGGCGGGCTGGGAGCCTTTCTGTGGGGAGGCGCGCTGCGTGTGTTCTTCGTGCACCACGCCACCTGGAGCGTGAACTCGGTGTGCCACCTGTGGGGCAAGCGACCGTTCGAGACGCGCGATGAGAGTCGCAACAATCCGGTGGTGGCGCTGGTGGGCCTGGGTGAGGGCAACCACCACAACCACCACGCGTTCCCCCGCTCGGCCAAGCACGGACTCGAGAAGTGGCAGTTCGACCCCACGTGGTGGCTGATCGCCACGATGGAGAAGACGGGCCTCGCGTGGGACGTCCAGCGCGTCGAGCCCGCCGAGATGGAGCGCAAGCGCGCGGCGGCGCACCGGGCAGCGGACAGCGCGAGCAGCTAACTGCCCAATCGTGCTGTGTGATCCGCCCCGGCCAGGCGGAGCGTCTCGATCGAGACGTCCCACAGCCGGCTGGCGTCGTCGGGATCGAGCGCGTGCGCGGCAACGCCGCGGCGCGTCCCCGGCTCGTTCGGCTGCGCCTCGTTGCAGTCCTCGAAGTAGCGCCCGCCGACGCGGTCGAGCAGCGGCGAGCTCGCCAGCAGCACAGAGGTCGCGGCGCCCTGCTCGATCGTCTTCCAGTCCGGCGCGGCCGAGCCGGTCGCGGCGCGCAACCGGTCGAGCTCCTCTTCGCTGACGTAGCGCTGCAGCCTGGTGCGAATCGCACCGGGCATGAGCGCGTTGGCGGCAATGCCATCCGCGGCCCAGCGCTTGCTGGCCTCGACGGCGAACAGCACGTTGGCCGTCTTGGACTGCGCGTAGGCGGCCCAGGGGTTGTACTCGCGCTCGCGGAAATGGATGTCCTCGAACACCACCGGCGAACCGAGGTGCGCGCTCGAGCTGACCGAGACCACACGGGCGTCGCCGGCCGCGGCGAGGGCGTGGTGCAGGCCGGTGGCGAGCGCGAAGTGGCCGAGGTGGTTGGTGGCGAACTGCATCTCCCAGCCCTCGGGCGTGCGCATCAGCGGCGACGCCATGAGGCCGGCGTTGTTGACGAGAATGTGCAGCGGCTCCTCGAACGCCGCGACGAACGCGGCGATCGACGCCTGCTCGGCGAGGTCGAGGTGCGCGACGCTCACACGGGCCTCGGGGTTGGCCGCCTCGATGTCGGCGACGGTCCGCTCACCGGCCTCGAGGTCGCGCACCGCGAGCACGACGTCGGCTCCGGCACTGGCCAGAGCACGGGCGGTCTCGACGCCGATGCCGGAGGCGCCGCCGGTGACGATCGCGCTGCGGCCGCTCAGATCGACGCCATCGATCACCTCGGCGGCGGTCGTGTGGGCGCCGAAGGGCGTCGCGATGCGTGCGGAAGCGTTCATGCTGGTCTCCTGTTCTGGCGCGGTAGTAGGCTCGTGGTGGACTTCAATCGGAGGCGACTCCGCTTACCCTACCACAAGCGGAGGACTCTCCGCTTAGCTGCCATAGTCAACCTTGCGCGAGCGAACCCCCACCCCGAACACTGCGCGTCCCCTGCGAGCTGACGCGCAGCGCAATCGCGAGCGCTTGCTCGAGGCGGCCGTGAGCGCGTTCTCGCGCGAGGGCCCGGACGCCACACTCGACGCGATCGCGAAGGACGCCGGGGTGGGGATCGGCACGCTCTACCGTCGCTTCCCCACCCGCGAGGCGCTGATCGAGGCCGCGTACCGAAACGAGCTCGCCCGCCTGTGCGACGCGGCACCGCGGCTGCGCGAATCGATGCTGCCCGACGCTGCGCTGCGCGAGTGGATGGATCGGTTTCTCGACTACATGCGCACCAAGCGCGGGATGGCCGACGCCCTGCGCGTGGTGATCGCCTCGGGTGCGGATCCGTTCGCACAGAGCCGTGCGCGGCTGCTCGCGGCGATCACCGAGCTGCTCGATGCGAGCGCGGCGACCGGCGCGACGCGCGAGGACGTCCAGCCGGCGGACGTGATGGCGAGCCTCAGCGGGATCTCCCTCGCGGCCGGCGGACGCGATCAGCGCGAGCAGGCCGAGCGTCTGCTCGACCTGCTGATGGACGGACTGCGCAGCCGACCCGATCGGGCGCGCTTGTAGCGGCGCGCGAGCAGCCGAGAGCGCCAACCCACGTGGAGCAGGCGAGGGGTAGGCTTTGCGGCGTGAGGCACCAGGTTGTATGCATGGCCAGCCAAGAGGGCGCCGGTGCGCAGGAGGCCGCGCAACTGGTGGCGAGCTCGCTCGGCTTTCGGCTCATCGATGCGGATATCGTCACCCGCGCCGCGGTCGAGGCCGGGGTCGATGAGGGAGCCGTCGCCGACATCGAGCAACGCAAGTCGCGTGTGATGAGATTGGTGGAAGGACTGGGATCATCCGGGCTGGGTGCCGGCTACGCGGTCCCCGGCGCTTACATCGTCGGACCGCCCCAACCAGCGAGCGACGAGCTGAGGGGAATGATCCGCTCGATCATCGAGGAGACCGCCGCGAAGGGGAGCGCGGTGATCGTGGCGCACGCGGCGTCCATGGCCCTCGCCGAACGTGCGGATGTCCTGCGCGTGCTTCTGACCGCACCAGCGCAGACGCGGGAGCGTCGACTGGCGGCCTCCCTGGGGGTCGACGAGAAGGAGGCCGCGCGTGCTGTCAAGCGATCCGACTCCGCTCGCGGCGACTACATAAAGCGCTTCTACGGCATCGGCGCCGAGCTGCCCACCCACTACGACCTCGTGATCAACACGGAGAAGCTCTCGCCCGAAGACGCGGCCGAGCTGATCATCCAAGCGGCAGGCGGGCGCGCCGGCACCTGAGCGCCGAGCGGCCCGCGCAGGCGGACACATCGTTCGGGAAACCCGACGGGGCGCAGGACACACTCACCTGCCTGGCCCCGTCGAGTCCGCCTCCCGTCAGAACTTGGGGCCCGGCACCAGTTCGACTTCCAGCGCGCCGTCTGTGACGGAGCTCAGCTCGGCGACGCCGAATTCGGTGGTGAGCGTGGAGGCGCATCCCGGCACGCTCTGGGAGCGGACCTCGAACCCGGTCGCCGACCCGGTCACGTACACGTCACCGTAAAAGATCCCCTGCATCAGGGAGAACTGGTAGGCGCATTGCGCGGCCGTGGTGACGACCATGGTGCTGTACAGCAGCGCCGTGTCGTTGTCGGCGAGCACGACCGAGCGGATCCCGCCAGACGCCGAGGCACCGCCTTCACAGTAGTAGTGGGTGGGCGACCCCACCACGATCGCGTCTATCGGGTCGCCGTTGTTGAGCAGCTTGCCGGTCGACTCCACGAAGCACTGCCCGACCACGAGATCCTCGTTGAAGACCGTGGCACCCGGCGCGACGGGTGCTCCGGCTTCGGTCAACTCCAAGCCCTGCCTCAGGTTGATGGGCCCTTGGGCCAGAGCGCCGGGGACACCCACCACAAGCAGCGCCATCGCTACCGTGACGGCCGCTGCAAAAGTCTTGATTCTCATGTCGCCTCCTTGCGGGCTACGTTTGACGTCCGGCGTCGTCGTGTCGCCGTCCGCTCCCTCGGTTGGAACTGCGGGACCGCGAGATTGTACACAGGTTTGGCGCCCTGGGCAAAACCTGCTTGCGGACGCGAGTCGGCAGGCTGGCCGCGGCAGTTCGCGCCCTCCGCCACGGGCGCCGCGGTTGTAGGGTGCACATCGTCAGCACGCGCGTCCGGGGTCGTAGTCGGTCCGTCTTTCCACCACCATCGCGAAAGTAGAGAGGTCATGGATATCGATCATCTGAAGACCATCCCGCTGTTCTCGTCGCTGTCGGAGAAGGCGCTCAACACGGTGGCGGTGTTCGCCAGCGAGACGTCCGTGTCCGCCGGCAAGCGGCTCGTGCACGAAGGCGACTACTCCTACGAGTTGATCGTCATCGAAAGCGGCACCGCCGACGTGATCAAAGGCGGCGAGGTGATCGGGTCGCTGGGCCCAGGCGATGTGTTCGGCGAGATGGGTCTGCTCGCCGGCGCCAAGCGTATGGCCGACGTCGTCGCGACCTCCCCGATGCGCCTGATCACCCTCAGCAAATGGGATCTCAAGCGCATCTCCGCCGAGGTCGGCGACCAGCTGCAGTCGCTCGTGGAGGAGCGCCAGGAGCTCGACGAGAAGCGCACGCAGCCTTCGTAGCGGGTGGGACGGCCCGCCACGGATCAGCCCTCGGCGTATTCGTCGTGGCGGCGCCACCAGAACCCGGCCTCGTTGCGGCCCAGCGGCGCGCGGTCGAGCCATGCGTACATGCCCCAGAGGCCGTCGAGTCCTCGCGCGTAGGCCGAGTAGGTGTGGAAGACGACGCCGTCCTCGAGCGCGAATGCGCTGATGCCCGGGCCCTCTTTTCTGTAGGTCGCGGGGTCCGTTCCGACGCCCGAGGCGATCTCGATCAGCGCGGGACCCTTCTCCGCGGGCCGGTAGTCCGCGGTGTCGAAGTTGTACTCGACCGCCCCCGACTGCCATTCCTGCTGGGTGTGAAAGACGTGGAAGTCGTAGTTGAAGTCGCTCTCGAACGACGACGCCCACGGGAAGCTCCAGCCCATCCGCCGCTTATAGGCCTGGAGCTTCGCCAGCGGTGCGCGCGAGACGGCCGTGAGGGCGACATCGTGATTGGCGAGGTGGACCACCGAGCCGGAGAAGCCGTCCGCGATAGCCGAGCAGGAAGGACATCCCGCCGTGTAGTCCGGCCCGAACATGAAGTGGTAGACGAGCAGCTGGGAGCGGCCTTTGAAAAGGTCCGCGAGCGACGCCGTGCCCTCGTCGGTTTCGAAGCGGTACTCCTTCTCGACCGGAACCCACGGCAGCTCCCGTCGCAACCGGGCCACGTCGTCGCCACGCCGCGTGAGCTCCTTCTCGGACTCGAGCAGATGGAGTCGTGCCGCAAGCCACTCCTCACGGGTTCCGGCTTTGTGATCGGTCATTCTTTCTCTCCTTCTGGTTGTTACTGGTCGACTCGGCTTTCGGCATGCACGGACTCGGCGAGCCGCTTGATCCGGGTCAGCCGCCTGTCCCACTGCGCAGCCACTCGAGCCATGGAATCGGCGGCATCGTCGAGTCGCGCGGGCTGTACGGCGTAGCGCACCTCTCGGCCCCGGCGCTGCCCCGCGACCAGGCCAACGCGGTTCAGCACGGCAAGGTGCTTGGCGACAGCCTGCCGGGTGATCGGCAGCCCCTCGGCCAGGATCGTGGTGGTGGTCTCGCCCTGCTCGAGCAGGGCTTCGAGCACGCGCCGGCGCGTGGGGTCGGCAAACGCCGCCCACAGAGCGTCCTCCTCGGCGAGAGGGATCGGCATCAGCGCGTCTCTCCCCGCGTCCTGGAGGCGAGGTAAGCGAGCATTTCGCCCAGGTGCCTCTCCCAGCCCTGTTCGTGGTCTTCGCGGTAGCGGGCCCGGCCGTCCTCGTCATGGGCGACCGCCTCGATGCCGCTCTCGAGGACCCGCAGTCGCGTGCCATGGGCCTCCGGGGTGAGGATGAACTCGACCAGCGCCGAGTTGTGCTCGTCGGGTCCGGTGCCCTCCGGGTGGCCCCAGCGGAAGGAGAAGCGTCGTGGTGGCTCGGCCTCCACGACCCGGATGGGGACGACCATGCCAGCTCGGCTTCCGCCGCGTCCTCCGGGCCTCCAGGTGAGCGTGCCGTCGGCGCCGGCGCGTTGCTCGACTGCGGCCTCGTCGCTGAACCAGCGGCTGATCTGCTCGGGCTCGGTGATGACGTCCCAGACGACCTCGGCCGGCGCCTCGATCAGGATCTCTCTTTCGACGGATTCAGCAGGCACGCTCGTCCCTTCCGCTTGATGTGCAACCGATGGTTGCGAATCTAGCAGAAGCAACCAGCGGTTGCGTATCGGTCAGGCTGCCTGTCCGGCCAGCTGCCTGCTCACGAACTCGCCGACCCACTCCCCGGCTACCTGCCTGGTGATGGCGTTGATGCGGTTGAAGGCGTTGATCGTGGCGATCGCGATCACGAGCGCGGCGAGCTGGGGCTCGTCGTAGTGTCGGGCGGCCTCCTGCCAGACGTCGTCCGGGACGGGATCGGACCGGTCGGCAAGCCGCGTGGCGGCCTCGGTGAGGGCGAGCGCGGCGCGCTCGGCGTCGGTGTAGTAGGACGCCTCTCGCCATGCCGCGACGCAGGAGATGCGCTCGTCTGGCTCGCCCGCTGCCTTGAGCTCCCGGGAGTGCATGTCGACGCAGACGCTGCAGCCGTTGATCTGGCTCGCGCGGAGCTCGATGAGATAGAGCGTGGTGGCGGGCACGTCGGCGTGCTTGACGGCGGTTCCCAGCTTCTGCAGCGCCTGCAAAGCGCCGGGAACGGTGAGGGCAGGGTTGTCGATTCGAGCTTGCATGATGGCCGTCCTCCTATGGGTGGCTGGTTGTCGTTGGCGACCCGGGTCCACCGTGCGCACGCGATCACTTCGTCACGATGACGGCTTCGGGGGTCCAGTTCGTTGACACGGTGCGATCGAGGAACGTGACCGCACCGTCCGGTCGGCGGATATGCCTAGCCGCCGAGCCTTGCAGCGTCGAGTGCTCGCAGGCGCTCGGGGTCGACGAGGATGTCGAGCTCGACGATCCGCCCGCCGGTGATCGTGAGTCCCATGACGGAGAACAGCTCTCCGTCGCGTCTGGCGAGGAGTCCGGCGGTCCCGTTGATCAGCACGTGGTGCACGGTCAGATCGACGCGGCTGAACATCATCGCGCGGCTGGCGACGTTCGCGGCACCCTGGGCGTGGTGGGATAGGGCCGTGGCGGCGCCCCCGTCGGCCCTGAGCACGACGTCGGGGTGGAGCACTGCGACGAGCGCGTCGAAGTCGCCCTCGCGGGCGGCGGCGAGGAACGCGTCGATGACCGCTCGTTGGGCGGCGAGGTCGGGGTCCGGGGCACAGGCGGCGCCGCGCACGCGACGGCGGGCGCGGCTGGCGAGCTGGCGGGCTGCCTCGGGAGAGCGCTCCAGGACCGTCGCGATCTCTTCAAACGGCACCGAGAACATGTCGTGGAGCACGAACGCGAGGCGCTCCGGCGGGGTGAGGGTCTCGAGCACGACCAGCAGCGCCAACCCGACGGAGTCCGCGAGCAGCGCCTCGTGCTCGGGATCCGTGCCGTCAGTGGGGTCGATGATGGGGTCGGGGACATGCACGTCCAGCGGCAGCTCGCGTCGGGTTTTGCGTGAGCGCAGCATGTTCAGCGCCACGCGCGCGACCACGGTGGTCAGCCATCCGCCGAGGTTCTCCACCCCGCTGGCGTCCGTGCGGCTGAGCCGCAGCCACGCGTCCTGGACGGCGTCGTCGGCCTCGCTCACCGATCCCAGGATCCGGTAGGCGACCGCCCGCAGGTGCGGACGGTGCTGCTCGAACTCGCCGACGAGCCATTCCTGCTGAGCCACGTCACGTTTCTCCTGTGGGTCGCTTCATGCAGATGGGACCCGCGAGACGCAACGAGTGTGACAGGACCCCCGTTGAGCCGGCGCTCATGCCGGCGCGGCGCCGGCGCGACGAAGGCGGTCGAGACCGTCGAGGATCAGATCGAGCCCCCACGCGAACTCGACATAGTTCGAGGCACGAGTGTACGCCGTACACCTCACCGAAAGGCACCTCATGGACCCCGACGCGCCGTATCCCGTCCAGTACTCGGTCGACTACCCGGACCGGCCGCTCAACCGCCTGACCACCTTCTTTCGCCTGTTCATGGTCATCCCGATCGCGATCGTGATCGCCCTCATCGAGGGCGGCGGGTACGCCTACGGTGGCGGGAGGGCCAGCGGGGCCCTCGGCGCCGCCGGCCTGGTCGTGCTGCCCACGCTGCTGCTCATCCTGTTCCGGCAGAAGTACCCGCGCTGGTGGTTTGACTGGAACCTCGCGCTGATGCGGTTCTCCGCCCGGGTCGGCGTCTACCTGGCACTGATGGAGGACCGCTATCCCTCCACGGACGAGCAACAGGCGGTGCATCTGGAGTTTCCCTATCCGGACGCCCGCAACGAGCTCAACCGCTGGCTGCCGCTGGTCAAGTGGCTGCTGGCCATCCCGCACTACGTGGTGCTGTTCTTCCTCTATATAGCCGCGTTCTTCGTGGTGATCGCCGCCTGGTTCGCGATCCTGTTCACCGGTCGGTTCCCCCGCTGGATGTTCGATTACCTCGTCGGCGTCGGGCGCTGGAGCAACCGGGTGATCGCGTACGCCCACGTGCTGGTGACCGATCGCTACCCGCCGTTCCGCCTCGCCCCGTAGCTCGCCCCGTAGGTTCTCGCGGGGGCGCGCGTGCGAGCGCCGGACACGACGGGATTGGGCAAGTTGAAATGATTCCTCGGCAATGGCCAGCCAGGAGCACGTTCCAGCGCCGAGCTCGCGGGAGATCGCAGATGAGCGCGCGGGCGCCCCAGATCGCATACAGCCGCGGGACCTACCGGCACCTGATTGGCCCTCGCCCGCGCACCCAGAACCAACCCCGGACGCCGGCGCCCGCGTACGGCGCAGCACGGTGGCCCCCTCGACCGTGCTCGTGGTTGCGTCGATCGCTGTATTCATGGCGTTCCTCGACGACAGCGTCGTGGGGATCGCGTTCCCGAACATCCTGCGCTCCTTCCCGCAGGCGACGATCGCGGAGCTCTCGTGGGTGTTCAACGCCTACAACATCGCGTTCGCCGCGTTCCTGATCCCGGCGGGAAGACTCGCCGACCTGCTCGGCCGCCGTCGCATGTTCAGCTTCGGGGCAGCGCTGTTCACCGCCGCCTCAGCGCTTTGCGCGATCGCGCCGAGCCCCGTGCTGCTGATCTGCGCGCGCTTCGTGCAGGGCATCGGCGCAGCGGTGCTCGTGCCGTCCTCGCTGGCAATGGTGCTGGAGGCGCATCCGCCGGGTGAGCGCGTTCGCGCGGTCGGCGTGTGGGCCGCGACGGCCGCCCTCGCCGCGGGGTTCGGGCCTGCGATCGGCGGCGTGCTCGTGAACGCGTACGACTGGCGCCTCGTGTTCCTGGTGAACCTGCCGATTGGCCTGGCGGTCGTCTACCTCGCCAGGCGCGAGCTGGTCGAGAGCCGTGCGCCCGGACGGCGCGAGTTGCCCGACCTGGTTGGCGCACTGATCCTCGCAGTGACGGTCTCGGCGCTGTCGCTGGCCATTGCACAGGGCCCGGTGTGGGGCTGGGCCAGCCCCGGGGTGATCGCTGCAGCCGCCGGCGCGCTGGCGGGCGCGATCACGTTCGTACGGCGCTGCCGTGTGCATGCGGCACCCGTGCTCGACCTTGCGCTCGTGCGCGCGCCCGGCTTCGCCGCGATCGCCGTGCTGACGTTCGTCGGTGCGGCGGGGTTCTTCACGCTCGGGCTCGCGAACGTGCTCTTTCTGATGGACGTGTGGCGTTACTCGCCGCTGACGGCGGGACTCGCGCTGACGCCGGCGCCGTTCGTCGCCGCACCCACGGCGATCCTCGCCGGCCGGCTCGCCGCGAAGCGCGACCCGCGCATCCTGGTCGTGCTCGGCGCCGCCGTGCTGACGGCCGGCGCGGCGGTGCTCGTCCTGCGCATGGGCGCCAGGCCGGACTATGTCGGCGCCTACCTGCCTGCCGCCGTGCTGCTGGCGATCGGGATCGGGCTGGCGTTCCCGCTCGTCAGCGACGCCGCCGTGTCCGATGCGCCGCGCGACCGCTACGCGGGCGCGACCGCGCTGAACACGGCGATCCGCCTCGTTGGCGGCGCGCTGGGCGTCGCGATCCTGGCTGCGCTGCTCGGCCACGGCCATGGGCCCGATCTCGTCGCTCCCTTCCGTCGCGCCTGGGGATTCGCGGCGATCTGCTTCGGGGCGCTCGCCGCCGTCGCGTTCGGTCTGCCGCGCTTTCGCAGTGGGGCCGTCGAGGCGGCAATCGACGAGCTGCCCGCACGGGTGGATGCCCCCGCCGGGCGGGTTAGCAGGACGCCGAGGCTGAAGCCGGTTCCTGCCACTGCGGCCCACGTGCCGAGCACGCCACTGGAGCTGCTCGGCTCGGTGCCGCTGTTCGCAGTCCTCGCGGCCGATCAACTGCGTGCGCTCGCCGATCGGGCCGCGGCGGTGCACCTGAGCGCCGGTGAGTGGCTGTTTCGCCAGGGCGATGAGGCCGACGCTCTGTACGTGCTCCGTAGCGGCCGCCTCGAGGTGTGCGTGGAGTCGTCGGTCGGGGACCGCGGGCCGGTCCGCGAACTCGGCGTGGGCTCGGTCGTGGGCGAGCTCGCGCTCCTGTCGCAGGCGCCGCGGTCGGCCTCGGTGCGCTGCCGCCGCGACGCCGAGCTGCTGTGCCTGGCGCGTGCGCCGTTCGAGGAGCTGATGGAGAGCGCCCCGGGGTTCGCCGCGGGCGTGTCGCGGGCACTCGCGATGGATCTGCAGCGTCGCACGCCGGTCGATGCCGAGCCACTCGGGTCCGCGTCGAGCATCGCGATCGTCACGCTCGGCGCGGCGGCGGGGCATGCGGGAGTCGCGCCGCTGCTTCGGCGCGAGCTCGAAGGCATCTGCAGCGTCGCAGCGCTCGATCGCGCGAGGACGTCGGAGCTTCACGGGGACGCCGCCACGGGGGCCGCGCTCGCGCGCGCGCTCGATCGCCTCGAGCACGACCACGAGATCGTGCTGCTCAACGCCGCCGCAGAAGACGCGGAGTGGACTCTGGCATGCGTGCGCCAGGCCGACCGAACCGTGCTGGTAGTCGCTGAGGCAGCGCCCGACGAGGCAGCCGGCGGGCCGTCCGGCGAGGCCGCGCTGCTGCCCTTACTGCGCGGCTGCGACACGGTGCTGCTCGAGCCGGCGTCCTCCCCCCGTCTCGAGAGTCTGCTCGATGCGCTCGCACCGCGCTCCACCCACCGGATCGCACAGGCGAGCTTCACCTCCGACGTGGCCAGGCTGGCACGGCGACTCGCTTCGAGGTCGGTGGGCCTCGTCCTCTCGGGCGGCGGAGCGCGCGCGTTTGCCCACATAGGCGTGATCGAGGAGCTGCTCGCGGCCGGCATCGTGATCGACCGCGTCGGCGGCACGAGCATGGGCGCCTACGTTGGCGCGATGCTCGCCCAGGGCATGGACGCGGCGCAGATCGACGCGCGCTGTCACGAGGAGTGGGTCCGAAGGAGCCCGCTGTCGGACTATGGCCTGCCCCGCCACGCGCTGCTGCGTGGCGCGCGGCTGCGGGCGATGCTCGACCGTACGCTCAAGGGCAGGATCGAGGATCTGCCGCGCTCGTTCTACTGCACCGCGACCGACGTGATCGCAAACGAGCTGCTCGTCGATCGTCGCGGCGAGATCGCCGACGCCGTGGCCGCCAGCATGGCCGTCCCCGGAGTCCTACCGCCGGTGATCCGCGGCGATCGTCTGCTGTTCGACGGCGCCGTGCTCGACGGCCTGCCCGTGTCGATCATGGCGGCCGATGCGGAGGGGCCGATCATCGCCTGCGATGTCACCGAGCGCGGACTTCGCGAACACGAGCCTGGAGAGGCTCCGCGGATGCCCACGCTCATGAACACGTTGGCCAACCTCGCGTTCCTGGCCACCACCGACACGGTCGAGCAGGCCGGTCGCCATGCCGAGCTGATGATCACGCCTTCGCACGAATCCGTCGGCGCGCTTGAGTTTCACATGCTCGACTCGCTGCGCGAATCCGGCCGGCGGGCGACACTCACGGCGCTCGAGGGCGCTCCAGCGAGCATCTTCGGCTGAATCGGGTGTTGTAGACACACTCCACGAGGTTCGACTGACCGGAACCTCGCGGCGTAAACCCCGCTCTTTGCGGGAGTCTTCCCGGCAGCGGCGCTCGCCGGCCGCGTAGATCCCCGAAAATGCGAGTAGTTTCCAGTGGGGCCGTTTCTCAACCGCCTCTGGTCGGATCTTTCACGCAGGCCCGCGGGCATCGCCTCTCGGGGACCTCACGACCGGTTCGTCAGCAGCGACAGAAGCGCCGTCCAGCGAGCAGGGCTCGTCCCGACTTCGGGGGCCTTGCGGCCCGATCAGGAGGCTGATCCATGTCAGCCACGAGCAAGCCCACCGGCGCGCCAGCGGGGAACCTCAAACGCAGGTGACCCCTTCCCGATGGCGCCACGCACGCCCCACAACGGCGCTGGACGTCGGGCCCGACACGGGCCAGATGGCTTCCACCTGCATCGTCGCGGTCGGGGAGCCGCTCGCGACGATCGCCCCGCTTGCAGCCCACTTGATGCGTTCCCATCGACCCAAGCAAAGGAGCACAGGCAATGAGCACGATCGCCACTCAACATGATGTCGAGCAACGGACGGACAGCGACCCGACCGCGGTTCGTCCGTTTCAGGTGAGCTTTCCCGAGGCGGAGCTCGCCGAGTTGCGCAGGCGAGTAATGGCAACACGGTGGCCCGAGCGGGAGACGGTTACGGATGATTCGCAGGGCGTGCCTCTCGCGACGATTCAGGAGCTCGCGCGCTGCTGGGGGACGGATTACGACTGGTCCAAGTGCCAGGAGCGGCTGAACTCCCTCCCGCAGTTCATCACCGAGATCGACGGGCTGGACATCCATTTCATTCACGTTCGCTCGAAGCACGAGAATGCGCTGCCGCTGGTCATCACGCACGGCTGGCCCGGCTCGATCATCGAGCAGCTGAAGATCATCGATCCGCTGACCAACCCCACTGCGCATGGCGGGAGCGCAGCAGACGCCTTCGATGTGGTGATTCCCTCTCTGCCGGGCTACGGGTTCTCCGGCAAGCCCACCTCCACCGGGTGGGGTCCACCCCACATCGCAGGCGCATGGGTGGAGCTGATGAAGCGCCTTGGATACACACGGTTCGTCGCGCAGGGCGGCGACTGGGGCGCGGCCGTCACGCAAGCGATGGGAGAACAGGCAGCTCCGGAGCTGCTCGGCATCCACTCCAACATGCCTGGTAGCGCTCCGCCCGAGCTTGTAAACGGGTTCCTGCACGGCGACCCGGCGCCCTCCGGTCTCTCGGACGAGGAGGGACGCGCGTATGCGCAGTTGAGCAACTTCTACGCGCAGCACGTCGCCTACGCGCTGATCATGACGACGCGCCCGCAAACGCTGTACGGGCTGGCGGATTCCCCCATCGACCTGGCGGCGTTCATTCTCGACCATGGTGACGGGGCCGGACAGCCCGGGCTCGTCGAACAGGTCGTTCAGGGCAACCCCTCGGGCGACCTGACGCTGGACGACGTTCTCGACAACATCACGCTCTACTGGTTGACGAACACGGGGGTTTCCTCGGGCCGGCTCTACTGGGAGAACAAGGCGGGGTTCTTCGATGCCAAGAACATCTCCATCCCGTTTGCCATAAGCGTGTTTCCCGACGAGCTCTATCAAGCGCCTCGGAGTTGGGCGGAACGAGCGTACCCCAACAACCTGATCTATTACAACGAACTCGATCGGGGCGGCCACTTCGCGGCCTGGGAACAGCCGCAGCTCTTCGCGGACGAGATGCGAGCGGCGTTCAGGTCGCTGCGCTAGCAAACCCAATGAGCGGGCGCGCACGCCGTGTGTGCCCGCTCATTCACCCGATCGAGGAGATTCCAACGGCGGAGTGTACGGCGAGTGGAGCGCGTGGGGCGCCCAGTTCCTGACGCCGCCGAAGCAGCACGGGACCGAGATCCGCTGCTACATCCGGGATCCCGACGGCTACATCGTCGAGGTGGGTCAAACGACGCTGGCCAGAGGCTGGCGTCCACCGTCCTGATCACCCGCGGGAGGGGGCGGCCGCGCCGACCATCACCGAGGGCGTCGCATCCGATCCACGTGCTGGCCGCTCCTCCGTCACTATTCATGGGTCTGGGCGGATGCACGCTCGCCGCTGCCATTCAATATCAGGAGATCGAGATGATCGCACGTGCTGTCTCAAGCCAATGGTTCAAGATCGGCGTCGCCGTCACGGCGGGCGCCGTGATCGCCTCGGTGGTGACGGTGAGCATTACTCAGGCAGGGGCCGCCGGGTCGGACGCGATCCTCGGTTGCGTCACCAATACGACAGGCGAGATCGTGATCTTGTCCGATCCGTCCGGCCCAACAGAGGCGACCTGTCCGTCGAAGGGCGCGCACGAGGTGACGTGGAGCGAGGAAGGGCCAACAGGCCCCCAGGGACCCCAGGGTGCGGCTGGGTCCTCAGGGTCCGGCGGCTTGGGCGCTTCCTCGTCGGCGATCAGCGCCCAGCTCAGCTCAGCGCTTGGCGGCCTGGCCTCGCTCTCCTCGCAGCTGGAGAAAGAGCAGGTGCAGCAGACCAATTACTTCCGCATCCAGCAGCGGTTCGCGGTGCGCCACCTACCGGGCTTCCGCGTCGACATCGCAACGAGCCTGAAGCTCCTCAAGCCGAGCGTCGAAGAACTGCCCGAACTCAAGGACGCGATCGGGGAGCTGATGCCCATCGGCGTGGCGCCTCTCACACTCACCAAGCCCGTCACCAGCAGCAGTGTCGCGAACGCTGTCTCGACGCTCCAAAACGACCTCGACTCCGACAACGAGATCTCCGAGATGACCAGCATGCAGCTGCAGATGCTGATGGATACGCGCTCGAAGCTCCTGCAGACGTTGTCCAACATCATGAGGACGATCACGGAAACCGAGGAAGCCATCGTCCAGAACCTGAAGTCCTGAGAGCCTGGCCCTACCCGCGTGCGGCGATAGCTCCTTCTTCAACGTGCTGAAGTAGCCTTGGCAGCGGCATGTCGAATCAAATGGCACGGTCTGGGAGACCGAGAGTTGTTAGCGCTGCGGGAATCGATCGGATCTTGACGGGTCGGCGGAGGTTGCTTATGGGGTTCTTGTGCTTGGGGCGACGGGCGTTGGCGGCTTGTGCGTTGGGGACGTTGCTGGTTGTTGGCGTCGCCGTGGGGGCTTCTGCAGCAAGTTCGGGTTCCAGTGAGCGTGGACCGTCACCGGCTGCACAGGCCGCAGTCGGGAAATGCTCGACGTCGATGCTGTCGGTCTGGATCGAAAAGCCGGAAGGCAATGGCGCCCTGGGGAGCCGCTACTTTTATGTTCAGTTCACTAACCTGTCCGGTCGCGCGTGCACTCTGCGCGGCGCGCCAGGGGTCTCGGCGGTGAGCCTGTCAGGTGGTCGGCTTGGTGCTCCTGCGACGCTCGCCGCTGTACACGGCCCGACGCAGTTGCTCGGCAACCATGCGACCGTCTCATCGCTCCTCAAAATCGCGGTACCTGGCGTCTTCCCCAGCTGCCACCCGCGGCTGGCGGCCGGTCTGCGTATCTATCCGCCCAACCAGAGGACGTCGAAGGTGGTCCCGCTCCCGGTCGAGACGTGCCCCGGGTCGTTTATGTTAGTATCTGAAGTGCAACCGAGCAAGCAGGTTGAATACCCGTAGCCCGCGGACCTCAGCTGCACGCTGCGCTCGAGCCAAGCGCGCATCCAGCTCGGCGCGCTCACGGCGGGGCTGTGCTAGCGTTCCGGCGCGCAGCGACGTCGAACACGAAGGGGGAAACACGAATGTTCCGCAGGGGGCTGGCCTTGGAGGTCTTTATCGTGACCGTGTCATGCACGGCCGGGTTCGCGTCGAGCGCCGCGGCGACGCCGCCGCATCTGCTCCCACTCAAGGCCTGCAAGTTTGTCATGACCGGCGCCGACTTCGACGATGGGCTCGCACAGGTCTACCGTAACCAGACGGTCTCTGGCGCGGGAGAAACCGACGAGGGGAGCCAATGCGAGTACGCCAGCACAGAAGCCGACGGCCCAGGCGTGAGCCATGAATTCCCGGAAATACCTCTACACCCGCATATGAACAACGGCCTCGAATCGGAAGAATCGTTGATCGGGGAATGCGAGGTATACGGAAAAAAGCCCTTGGCCAAAGAACCACCAGAACCGCCGGTGGCGCCCGAAACCGGAGGCTGCTACTCCCTCGTGCAGACCTCGGTCGAGATCGGCGTGGGACCGAAGGTGGAGGCGCTGCTGCGGCATGCCGGTGGGAACCCTCGGAACTATCGGGACAAAGAGGCTTGGCCTCCGGGCGCGACGAGGAGTGTCCTGCACACGTTCGGTGCCTACGCCGATGCCGAAATCGGCTACGCGACCGTTCCGGGGCCACTGGGGTCCTACGAACTGGCGTACGGCTACCTGCATGTGAAGAACGCCCAGATCACGATCGAAGAGAGAACCTCGCCGCCACGTGCGCCGACCTCGATGTTGACCCTCCTCGACGACGCGAAGTCCACGCTCTGAGCCGGAGGAGCCGCTTCACGTCGCGATGAGTCGCCGCCTTCGCGATTCTCCTTTGACGTAGGAGCCGGTCATTCGGTTCCGAAGCATTGGGCGCGGTCACGGTTCGACCGCGTATGTGAATTCCTGTGGCCCCTTTCGCAGGAGAAGACGGAGCCGCTGGCCACACCGCCTGTGCCGCAGCGGAACCCGGCCTGTTCGCCCACGGAGGACGAGCCTAGCTGGCGTCCGCAATCGCAGGGTTCTCGCGACCGACGCCGGATCGAACGCTTCCTGCGAGCGGCGGCAACTCGTATCGCCCGCCGGCCTGCAACCATTGGACCCAATGAGCCGGCTGCGACCACTGCTGCTCGCGAGCGTCCTGTCACTCCTCGCCACGCCGGCGCTGGCGCTGGCGCTGGCGCTGGCGGCCACGTCGCATGTCAAGCTCTGGCGAGCGCTCGGGAACGACGTCTTCTGCGGCGTCGCGATCCACGCGCCCGGCAAGCCCGCCACGCAAGTCCTGTGCGGCGGGGCCGCGATCCCCCCTCCCCCGCGTGGTGTGGGCTTCGGGGATCCCGGCTTCGTGTTCCTCGACGTGCAGGGACGCCCGATCCTCGCACGGTTGAGCCAGGATTCGTTCGAAGGCTCCACCCCGGTCGCGCTCGCGGACGGAAGCACATGGAGCAAGCTCGGGATAACCTGCCGGATCTCCGCGACGAGGGTCCGCTGTGCGAACCGCTCCGGGCACGGTTTCACGATCGGCAAGCACTCCTACAAGGCCTTCTGACCCCGACCGTTACCGCTGAGCCACCGCCGGGCCGGGCGGTCAGTGGTAACGGTTTGGCAAACTCGTCGCGGTCGGTTGGTTGGCCGAGGACCCGTGCGTGAGATCCAGCGCTCGGGGGCGGTACTTGCGTCTGAGGGCTCACGGCCTCTCCAGAGCGCACTCCAGCAGACGCGGCAGCTCGGCGCGGGATCCGCCACCGAGCTTGCGGTAGACGTTCGTGAGGTGCATCTCAACCGTCTTGACGGTGGCGCTGTCCGCCCATCGCCAACGTTTTCACGTAGCGATCGATACGTCTATTGTTGCTCGACAGTAGATCGACTCACGACGAGGAGTCATGATGAGAATCGTTTTCGTGCACGGGGCATGCGTGAAGGACGGATCGTGGTGGTGGCACCGAACCGGTGAGCTGCTGGCCGAGCAGGGCCTCGCCAGCGAGGCGCCGGCCCTGCCGAGTTGCGGCGAGACGGGTGAACCGACGGATGCGCAAGGCCCCGGGCTGGCCGAGGACGTCGCCGCGGTCCGGCACGTCTTGACCGCGAGCGACGAGCCGACCGTGGTGGTCGCCCACAGCTACGGCGGGATCGTCACCGCGGAAGCAGCCGCGGGCGTCGAGGCGGTGCGCCATCTGTTGCTCGTATCCAGCTATTTGCCCGAGGTCGGGCAGAGCCTCTCCTCGTTCGGCGGGGAGGAGCCCGCCCCGTTCCTCGACATCGACCCCGAGGGTGGCACCTTCACTGTCCGACTGGGCGCCTTGGCTGAAACGTTCCTGCAGGACTGCGACCCGGAGACCCAGCGAGAGGCCGCGGACAAGACGGCCCGCCAGAGCCTGGCGGTTCTCGAGCAGCCGGTGCAGTCAGCGGCCTGGCGGCACGTGCCCTCGACGTACCTCGTCTGCGCAGAGGACCAGGGCACCCCCGCCGAGTCCCAGCGCGAGTTCGCCGGCCGGGCGGGCAGCGTCGTGGAACTCGACGCCGGCCACCATCCCTTCCTCTCCCAGCCCGCCGCCGTCCGCGACCTGATCCTCGCGCTGTAACGGCGACCACTGCGCACAGTCCGACCGGCGGCGTGATCCGTGGCCGCGACGCGGTCATCGAGCAGTAGGGTGGAACGATGGGAAGTAAGGCAGGCGTCGTGCTTTACGTGCTCGCGCTGGTGGCCGTCGTGGTCGGCGTGGACATCTTGTTCTTCAGGCATCGGTTCTGGGAGCGCCTGACGGTAAACGTCGGGATTGTCCTGGTGTTCGCGGCGTTCTATTTGAGGTTCCTGAAGCGATCATGAGCGGGCTGCCACGCCCGCACACGCCCCTGGCAGACTCGGTGTGAGCTGATGGCACGCCCGGCGACAGGCACAATCACGCCGAGCCTGCCGGCGACGGGACGCTCTGCTTCCGGCTGCGCTTCATGACGTCCTCGTCCGTTCCACTCGTCGATAATGCTGCGCATGGGTGGGTTGCGTGTGCGCACTGTGACGGCCAACGGGTTGCAGTTCGGTGTCCTGGAGGCGGGCAGCGGACCACTCGCTCTTTGCCTGCACGGTTTCCCTGACTCGGCTCACACGTGGCGGTATCTGCTGCCAGCGTTGGCCGATGCGGGTTTTCACGCGGTGGCGCCGTTCATGCGAGGGTACGCGCCCACCGAGATCCCCACGAGCGGCTGCTACGAGCTGGGCGCACTGATCGCCGACGCGATCGGACTGCACGATGCGCTGGGCGGCGACGATCGTGCCGTTCTCGTGGGCAACGACTGGGGCGCCGAGACGGCGTATGGCGCGGCTGCGTTTGCTCCGGATCGCTGGCGGCGTGTGGTCACGCTCGCCGTTCCCCCGCTGGCACTCGACACGAGGCTGTTCGCCGATTACGATCAGCTCAAGCGGTTCTTCTACCTGTTCTTTCTGAAGACGCCCTTCGCTGAATCCGTGGTTGCCGCTGCGGACATGGCGTTCTTCGATCGCCTGTGGCAGGACTGGTCTCCGGGCTACGACGCGCGCGAGGATCTCGACAACGTCAAGCGATGCCTTCGCGGCGAGGGCAACCTCGCTGCGGCGATCGGCTACTACCTGACCGAAGAGCCGGGGCTCCGCCCGTCCGTCGCGGATGGCGCATACGCCGCAGAGGAGTCGGCGCTGGCCAGCGCTCCGCCGCAGCCGACCCTATACCTGCACGGGGATCGCGATGGCTGCATCGATCTCGCGCTCATCAGGGATGCCGAGCGTCACCTCGCGCCCGCGTCGCGGATGGAGGTAATCGCGGATGCCGGACATTTCCCGCACGTAGAGAAGCCGGCAGCGGTGAACGATCGAATTCTGGCGTGGGTGACCGCGTAGGCGGGAACCGAAGCTGGGGGCTGGATCACATCCTGGCGCTCAAGGGAGACCTCGCAGTTCGCGCGTGAGGCGCGGTCAGATCAAGAGCATTCCCCGCTGGCCGGTATTCGCAGATTCCGGTTCGCGAGAGCCTACGATCTGATTGTCGCGCGTCGCAAGCCCGGGGTTGCTGGTGACGACGCACTTGACGCGCGAGTGTAGACGCCGTACACTTGTACGTAGCTAAGGAGGTTCACGTGGCCGTCAAGGCAGAGCGTCTAGAGGCGCGACTTACATCAACGGAGCGCAAGCAGATCGAGCAGGCAGCAGCGCTCGCGGGCGAGTCAGTGTCGTCGTTTGTCGTCCTTGCTGCGCTCGATCGCGCCGACATCCTCGTGCGGGAGCGGGCATCGACGGTAGTCCCAGCCGCCTACTTCGACCAGCTCGTCGCATCTCTCGATGAGCCGGAGGACGCGCCCGGACTTGCACGGGCGGCGGCTGCGGTCACGCGGCGCAGGCGAATCAAGTCAGCGTGAGCTACCGGGTCGAGCCGCTTGCCGCCAGCCACGACCTCGACGCCTTCGATTGCGGGCACGCTGCCCTCACCCACTGGCTACAGCAATACGCCCGGAATGCGACAGGGCAGGGCACTCGTACATATCTGCTCGTCGAGGGCGCTACTGGCGCTGTCGCCGGCTACTTCGCGATCGCCCCTTATCTAGTCGAGCGGGATACCGCCCCACCGGGTGTCGGCCGCGGAGCGCCAAAGCGCATCCCCGCGATCCTCCTCGCCAAGCTGGCCCTACGTAGCGATCTGCACGGCCAAGGGCTCGGCGCCGAGCTGCTGGTCTACGCCCTCACTACGATCGTCACGGCCGCTCGCTCAGCCGGCGGGCGCGTTGTGGTTGTCGACGCGGTGGACAGCAACGCAGCGGACTTCTACCGCGCCCACGACTTCGAGAGCTCGCCGACAGACCCGTGTCGGCTGATCATGAAGCTCACCACCACAGCGCGAGCGCTCGACCTACCCTGGCCGTGATGGACCTCGGCCATCGTGGCGAAGCGCCCGAACATGAGACAGCCGCGGGCGACGCATTTAGTGTTGTGGCGAACGGCTCGAGTGATACGCTGCCGACGACGCAGAAAGGTTGTTGGGCACATCACCGGAGGCACGATGAGCAGACCGTTACATGCCGAGGCGACCTCCGCTAACAACGGGATTTCCGCGTCCCGTCGGCTGAGATATGCGCTGACTGCCGGAATCCTGCTAGTCGGTGTCTGCGCTGGCGGTTGTGGAAGCAGCAGCACAACCTCGACGGGGACCGCCACGACCGCCAAGGTGTCTGCCCACGCGTTTCCAGCTGCGGCGGGCGAGCCAGTCGCAGCGGCGGTGCTCGTTGCGCAGTCGCGGGATCTCCCCGGCTTTAGCGGAGCCGAAGGCAGCCCCCAGGTCGCTACATCCGCAGACCGCTGGGCAGAAATCGACCCCCACAGTGAACCTGGGAGCGAACCTGCAGATCAACACGAAGTGCCCAATCTAACTCGCGAGGGATTTCAGGAGGGCGTCCGCGAGTCGTTTCAGAACGGCTCCGGCGAAGCCATCTCCGTCGGAATAGTCTTCCGCTCGCCCCAAGGGGCTAGCCAGTATTTCAGTAGCGAAGTCACCCCCAAGCGCCTCGTAAACGACGGACTTGCACTGGAGCACGTAACCATCCACGGGATCCCCGGTGCGGTCATTACCGGTGGCGGTCCAAATGGAAACGTGGTCTTCACCACCGGCCGCTGCTTCGTTTTGGTCGGCAATCATGTGCCTGAAGCCGGCGTGCCTGAATCGGCGCACACCGTCGCGGAAGAGAAACCGGTCAATGCGGCGCCGATCGCTGGCGCCACTGCCGTATACGAGCGCGTCAAGCACGACTGTGAGTAAGCACTCGAGAGCTAAATCCCAATGCTGGGAGCGGTCGCCGCCTGGTTCTGACCAGGAATAGGCCATTTGGCCGATGTACTGACGTGCGCGGCGCGACAGAGTTGGGATCATGCACGAGGCGATCATGATTCCGGTGGGCGGAGTTGACCAGGACGCGGTGGCGATCGTCCCGACTGGGACGTTGACGTTCCTGCTGACCGATGTCGAGCGCTCGACCTTGTTGTGGGAAGAGCGGGGCGAGGTGATGGCGGGAGTGATGGCGCGCTGTCACGACCTGCTCGCCGAGACTATGCAGGCGCGTGGCGGGGTGCTTCCGGAGGAGCAGGGCGAGGGTGACAGTGCGGTCGGCGTGTTCGTGCGAGCGTCGGATGCGGTCGCGTGCGCACTCGATCTGCAGCGGGCGTTGAGAAGCGCCCCGTGGCCTGAGGGCATGGATCTACGCGTGCGTGTCGCGCTGCACACCGGTGAGGCGGTGCTGCGCGATGCGCGCAACTACACCGGCCCCTCGATCCATCGCTGTGCTCGGCTGCGGGCGATCGGACATGGCGGGCAGACGCTGCTGTCGCGCACGACGTATGAGCTGGTCGCAGGCGGCCTGCCCGACGGGGTCAGCGTCCGTGACCTCGGTGCGCATCGACTGCGCGACCTGGCGCGGCCGGAGCAGGTGTACCAGCTGTGCCACGCGGATCTACACGACGACTTCCCGGCGCTGCGCTCGCTGTCAGCCCTCCCGAACAACCTGCCCGTCCAGCTCACCAGCTTCGTCGGCCGCGAGGCCGAGATCGCAGAGGTTCGTGAGCTGCTCGGCCGATCGCGTCTGCTCACGCTGACCGGAGCGGGTGGGAGCGGGAAGACACGGCTGGCCTTGCAGGTGGCCGCCGAGACGCTTGACGATCACCCTGATGGAGTGTGGTGGGTGGATCTGGCGCCAATCAGCGATTCGGAGCTGGTGGCCAGCGAGGTTGCGAGCGCGCTTTCGATTCGCGAGTTCCCGTCGCAGCCGGTGATCGACACGCTGACGGCGCAGCTCGCCGAGCGCCGGTTGTTGATCGCACTCGACAACTGCGAGCACCTGCTGGGCGCGTGCGCCGAGTTGGTGGCTGCGCTGCTCGAGGCGTGTCCCGGTGTTGTGATTCTGGCGACAAGCCGCGAGTCGATCGGAGTCGACGGAGAGCAGAGCTGGCGGGTTCCCTCGCTGCAGGTTCCGGAAGCCGAGCTGGCACGAGCGGCGCTCGCGGGAGTCGAAGCGATCCAGCTGTTCTGCGATCGGGCACGACACGTGCGACCAAATTTCCGTTTGGTGGACGCGAACGCACAGGCGGTGGCGACGATCTGTCGGCGCCTGGATGGAATCCCCCTAGCGATCGAGCTGGCGGCGGCACGCGTGCGGCTGCTGACGCCGCAGGAGATCGCCGAGGCGATGCGCGAGCGGTTCGTGCTGCTGACGGGGGGCTCACGCACGGCCATGCCGCGGCAGCGCACCCTCGAGGCCTCGGTCGATTGGAGCCACGATCTGCTCAGCGCTGCGGAGCAAACACTGTTCCGGCGCATTTCCGTGTTCGCCGGCGGCTGGACGCTCGATGGGGTCGAGGCCGTTTGCGCCGGCGGTGGCCTGGAGGTCGTTGAGATCCTCGACCTGCTCGCGAGCCTCGTTGACAAGTCGCTGGTGCAGGTCGAAGAGCAGGGCGAGAAGACTCGCTACTCGCTGCTGGAGACGGTCCGTGCGTACGCGCGGCAGAAGCTCAGCGACGCCGACGAGGCGGCGCTCGTGCGTAACCAGCACCTCGACTACCACCTGCGGCTTGCCGAGTCCGCGGAGCCGGACCTGTTCGGGGCGCGCCTGGAGCAGTGGCTCCAGCCGCTGACGACAGAGCTCGACAACTTCCGCGGCGCACTCGGCTGGGCGGTCGATGCGGGGCGCGTCGAGGAGGCTCTACGCCTCGCCGCGGCGCTGTGGTTGTTCTTCGAGGCGCGTGGCCATTGGCGCGAAGGCCGGGGGCACCTCGAGTCGGCGCTCGCCGGGGAGGGTGCGAGCGGGCTCCCTCGGGCAAAGGCGCTGGTTGCTGTGGGCCACATCGGGACGTTCGAAGCCGACTGGGTGGCGGCGCGGGGCTATGCCGAGGAGGCGCTCGCGATTGGCCGTGAACTGGGTGACGAGCGCACGGTGGGTCGAGCGCTCGATCTGATGGGGTGGGCGCTGATCTCGCTCGAGCCGGAGGCCGCGATGCCCGTGTTCGAGGAGAGCATCGCCATCACCCGCCCGCTCGGGGACGCCTGGTTTCTGGCCGATGGGCTCTACGGAGCGGGCTTTCTTGCTGGGGCTGCCGGGCGGCCGAAGGCAGCGATGCCGCTGCTCGAAGACGCACTGACGGTATCGCGTGCGGCGGGCAACCTGCTCGGTATCCGTGAGTCGCTCACCTGGCTCGGCAGCAGCGCGGCGCTGCAGTGTCGATTCGCGGACGCGGAGGCGATGCTGGAGGAGGCTCTCGCGCAGTCGCGTTCGCTCGGCGACCCGGTGTTCGCGATGCTCGATCTCGGGTTCCTCGGTTTCGCCAAGATCCGCACCGGGGAGTGGGCGGCCGCCCGAGCGCACATCGAGGAGTCGATCGCCTTGGGCGTGCGTATGGCCCACAACGCCACGCCGCTGATGCAGTGGCAGCTGGGACTGCTGGAGTACGCCACCGGCGAGCTCGAGCGCGCGGAGGCGCTGATGAGTGAGGCCCTGCCGGCGGCGCGGGCCAGCAATTACGCCTCCTTTACCGTCCCCGCGCTGCTCATCACAGCAGCCGCGCAGCTGGCGCGCGCAGAGACGGCACCGGCTGTGGCCGCGATCGAAGAAGCGGTGCTCGTCGCGCGCGAGAGCGGAAACCCGCTCGCGATCGGGGCCGCGCTCGAGGCGCAGGCGCAGCTCGCACGCGCGGCCGGCGAGGCCTCCGGAGCTGAGGAGCTGCTGCACGAGGCGCTGCGCGCCTTCTATGACGCCGGCGACCCGAGTGGTGTCGCGGACGTGCTGGAGTCGCTCGCGGCGCACGTCTCAGAGCTGCAGAACGCAGAGCAGGCGGTTCGGTTGCTCGGTGCGGCAGATGGCATTCGCGCCGCCTTGGGCTGCGTGCGCTTCCCGGTGCGTCAGCCAAGCTACGAAGGGGAGCTCAGCGCGCTGCGCGAGGCCGTCGGCGAGGAGGCCTTCGCAGCGGCGTGGTCGGCCGGCGCGTCGGCCTCGCTCGATGATGCGGTCGCGTACGCCGAGCGCGGCCGCGGAGAACGCAAGCGGCCGTTGCGCGGCTGGGACAGCCTCAGCCCGGCCGAGCTGCGAGTCGTGGAGCTCGTCGCCGAGGGCCTGACCAACCCTCAGATCGGCGAGCGCCTGTTCATCTCGCCCCGTACCGTCCAGGCTCACCTGTCGCATGTGTTCGCCAAGCTCGCCGTCTCATCGCGCGCCGAGCTCGCAGCGCAAGCGGCGCGACGAGAGCTCTAGCTCCGGCGAGCCGGCAGCACTCGCGCCGAATACGCCACCGCTGCCCGCTCGAATACGCCACTTGGCCGATGTACCACGAGCGTTTGGCGGTCAGTCTCGGTAGCAACGAGGCCAGACCTCGCAGCGAACAGAGAGATCGGAGGACGCATGAGCCAAGAATTCGATGTGATCGTCGTGGGTGCGCGCTGCTCGGGGTCGCCGCTGGCGGCGCTGCTCGCACGCCGGGGCGTCAAGGTCGCGCTCGTGGAGCAGGCCAGCTTTCCGAGCGACACCCTCTCGACGCACATCTTTGAGGCCCAGGCGCTGACGTTCCTGGACCGCCTCGGGGTCATCGACAAGATACGCGCGACCGGCGCGCCATTCGTCGACCGCGTCGACTTGCGCCAGGAGGACCTCGAGTTCGTGACCCCGATTCAGCTGCGCTCAGGCGACGTCGGCGGTACAGCCTCGGTGCGTCGGCTGCTGCTCGATCCGGTCCTGGCTGAGACCGCCGCGGAGGCGGGCGCCGATCTGCAGATGGCGAGCAAGGTGACAGGACTCCTCGAGGATCAGGGTCGAGTGGCTGGCGTGCGGGTCGCGCAGAACGGCTCGGAGACGACGCTCCGGGCACGGCTGGTTGTCGGCGCCGACGGTCGCAACTCGACGATCGCGAGCCTCGTCGGGGCTCGCAAGTACAACATCACGCCGAACGAGCGATTCCTCTATTGGTCCTTCTTCGAGGGGGTCGAGCCCGACTCCGATCCGGCGTTCGTGTTTCACCGCTGGGGCAATCGGATGGTGATCGCGACGCACGCCGACAGCGGCCTCTATCAGGTCATCCTGATCCCGGATCTGGTCGATCTCCCTCGCTTCCGGGAGGATCTGGAGGGCAGCTTCATGGAGTACGCACGCAGCTGCCGGCCCGTCGCGCAGGCGCTCTCGAGCGCGCGGCGGACCGGGAAGTTGTTTGGGATGCTCCGCTGGGAGGGGTTCTTCCGGGAGGCCTCCGGCCCCGGCTGGGTGCTGGTCGGCGACGCAGGCAACTTCAAGGACCCAACACCCGGTCAGGGCATACAGGACGCGTTCCGGCAGGCCGATGCGCTCGTGCCGGCGATCGCAACGGCGCTGGATGGCTCCGGAGAAGACATCGATAGTGAGATGGCGGCCTGGGGCAGCTGGCGAGACAAGGACGCGGCCGAGCACTACTGGCTCGCGACCGATATGGGCAAGGCTGGGTCGACGCCCGCGGTGGTGCCCGAGATGGAGAGGCGACTGCTGGAGCAGGGCAAGATCGGCACGTTCCTGGATCTCTTCTACAGCCACCGGTCGCGGCCCTCGCAGGTCTTCACCCCGCCGCGCCTGTTCGGCGCCACCGCCAGGCTGTTGGCGCGTCGGGGATGCGACCGGCGCGCGCTGCTTGGGGAGGTGGGCACGCTCCTGGCTGAGGACTTCCAGCGAAAACGTCTCAACCGCAAGCCGGTATACGCCGCGGGCGCACCCGGGCCCACCGACGTGAACCACAGCATTCTGGAGGCCACGGCGTGACGTCCGTGGCGGCCGACATCACCGTCAACGGCGTCCGCTCACCGGTGGACCGCACGAGTGCGCGAGCGGTCGTGACCCTGCCGGCTGGTCGCGAGGGGCGACTTTGGGAACAGGTCGATCGTGAGGCGTCGAGACCTCAAGCATCTCCCGATTGGATCCCATCTTGGCGGGAACCGCCCAGAGACATCAGGTTCAGCGAGGCGCCGCCGTCGACGGCGATCGTCTGGCCGCTGACCTGGGCCGACTCCTCGCCGGCGAGGAAGGCGACGGCAGCGGCGATCTCGGCCGGCTCGACGAGCCGCCCGGAGGGCGCTGCTGCGAGGGCGCGCTCGAGCACCTGCGCGGGCATCGCCAGCACCTGCTCGGTCGCGACCAGCCCTGGCAGGATCGCGTTGACGGTGATCCCGTGCGACGCGTTCTCGGCTGCGAGGGTGCGGACCATCCCCAGCTGGCCCGACTTGGAGGCCGCATAGGCGACCTGGCCGGGCAGGCCGCCGAGGGCGGCCACGCTGGAGATCACGACGATCCTGCCGTGGCCGCGCTCGCGCATGCCGCCCAAGCAGGCCTGGATCGTGCGGAAGGAGCCCGTCAGGTTGACGTCGATGTCGAGTTGCCACTGCTCCGCCGTCATCCTGTGGGCCGGCGCGATCGTGGTTGTGACGCCGGCATTGGCGACACAGACGTCGATCTCGCCGAGCGGCGGGAACTCGTCGCGGGCGACGTCCATGGCGATGTCGCAGCCCTCGTGGAGATCGACCCTGACCACCTCGAGGCCGTCCGCGGCGAGCCGCGCCGAGATGGCGGCTCCGATACCCCGCGCTGCCCCCGTCACGAGCGCCCTGCGGCGCTCGGTCACAATTGGCCTCCGACCACCATCGAAGGAGGGAACGATGACAGACCGCTGGTTTTCGCCCGAGGAGCTGGAGCAACTCTCCCGCCCGACGATGGACCGGGCCATCGAGGCGCTCGAGGCGGGCGACCTCGACCAGGCCAAGCGCCTGTGTTCGGAGATGAAGCACGAGTGGCAGATGCTCCACGACCTGATGGCCGCCGGCGTCCTGGACCTCGTCTCCTTCATCCAACAGCGGCTCGGCGACGAGGGGGTCGCGGAAGCCTGGACGGAGAGCATGGGCCGCGGCTGGCGCCGTCATCACGACGCGATCAACGCACTCGACCGCCGCGAGATAGTCGGCCTCCTGGCCGCCACCTGGCGGGCACACTCCTGCTCGGGGGTGGGACCCAACCCGGGTAGCTTCACAATCACTGAGGACGAGGAGAAGGTCAGCTTCTCGATGAACCCCTGCGGCTCGGGCCAGCGGCTGGTTCGAAACGGCGCCTACGAAGGACTCCCGGGCGGCGGGGTGACGCAGGAGGCGCATGACTGGTCGTTCAACCGCAAGGGCCTACCGCTCTACTGCACGCACTGCAGCTTTATGAACGAGTCGCTTCCGATCCAGTGGTCGGGCTATCCGCTGTATCCCTCCGAACCGCCGGAGGACTACTCCAAGGACCCCTGCGTCTGGCACTGGTACAAGGATCCCCACGAGATCCCCGATCGCCACTGGAGCCGCTACGGCGCCGTCAAGCCCGATCGGGGCGTCGTCGGAGGTGCCGAACGGCCGAACCCATAAGTCGGTCGCGGTCTTGCCCGGGCCTTTGGCACCAAACCGGGCTCGTGCCCAAAGACCAGACGAGGCGCACCGGTGCGGGATGCGGCACGCGGGCAAGTAGCCGCAACCCCGGGCGTCGTGTGTGGGGGTCGTCCCTCGTCCACGCGCGTTTCGGTCATCGACCGGTTCCTACTGCAATTCTCGGGTCCGGCCCGCACTTGCAGGCACCGTACAAGTGCCGTACTATAGGGGTATGGCTACCCGGACTAGACGGATCGAGATGCGTGCCGACCCAGCGAGCGAGGAGCGGATCTCGCGCGCAGCCCGCGCGCGAGACCTCTCGGTCTCGGCGTTCGTGTTGGCAGCGGCTACGCGTGAGGCCGATCGCGTGCTCGGCCGCGCTGACCAGACACTGATCCCGGCCGGCCAGTTCGACGCGCTGGTCGCTGCACTTGACCAGGGCGATCCGGCTCCCCGTTTGGAACAAGTAGCTCGCAGCCCGCGCCGATACCGGCGCGCGTGAGCGATTGGACGTCGCAGCCACTCGGCGAACATCACGACCTCGCGCAGCTTCACTGCGGGCGCCATGAGCTTGATCGATGGCTACTCAACGAGGCATTGCGTGCACAGGCGGCCGGTATCGCCCACACGACCGTGTGGACCAGGCCCGACGATCCGGTAGTAGTCGCGTTCTACGCGATCGCTCCGACCCAATTCATGCGGACGGACTTGCCATCGCGCTCACTCAGTGCTGGTTACAGCACGATTCCCGGATACCTCCTCGCGCGGCTCGCGCTCAACCAAGCCCTGCACGGGCAAGGCCTGGGCACGCACCTACTACTCGACGCGCTCGAACGGATCGCCGCTGCCGCGACAAACGCCGGTGGACGCCTGATTGCCGTGGACGCCCTCGATGACGCCGCACACCGTTTCTACCGCCACCACGACTTGCAGCCGATCCAAGACTCACGCCGGCTAGTGATGAAGATCGCAACCGCCCGCGCAGCCCTCGACCGCGGAGCGCCGCCTTCGGCATGATCGCGCCTCGTGAGCGGAGGTTGAGCTAGCGAACCAGCCTCCATCCTACCGGCGGTTCGACCACCGTCAGGATCGATGGAGCCAACCGGGATCGAACCGGTGACCTCCTGCTTGCAAAGCAGGGGCGGTCATGCTGGAGCCAGTAGATACGGGGGTTTTGGGTCGCCCGAAACGGCGTTATGAGTGGCAAAACTGGCCCATGCGGTACTCAAAGCGGTACTCGCGGCCGTGTGGTACTCACGTGGTACTCTCCGCAAACCGTGGCTGTGGAAGACAGGCGAAACGGCAGTGACCCAACCGGCGCGCTCGTAGTCGTGGGCCTGGCGGGCAGGCCGGTCTACGAGGCCAAGTAGGCGGCGCACGGGACGGCAGGTGAAGCGCCGCGTGGGGCCGGCGTGGCTTGAGCGGGCGGCGGACGGCAGCGGGTGGGTCATACGGCGTGGGCGAGTGCCGGAGGGCTACTTCGACGAGAAGCGCGCGACGGTGCGTATGGCTGAGTTGATCGCCGAGCACGACCTCGAGGAGCGCGCGATCGAGGCGGGCGAGCGTGAGCGCCGCGAGCGTGGCGTCACAGTCCGCGAGCTCGCGGCGGAGTGGCTGGAGCACCTGCAGCACGAGCGCGGGGCCAAGCCATCCACCTTGAGCGACTACCGCTACATGCTCGCCGAGCCCGGCGCGCCACACCGTCGCGGCAAGGGCAAGAGCCCCGGCGTCCTCATGACCGCGTTCGGCGACCGGCCCGCAGCGAGGATCACCACGCGGGAGGTGTCGACGTTTCTGCGCAAGCTGGAAACCGAGAGCGTGTCACCCCGTTCGGTCAACAAGAACCGTCAGGTGCTCTCCGCGATCTTTGGCTACGCGTGCCGCGTGGATACCCACAGCCTGCCGTCAAATCCAGTGGCCGGCACGACCAAGCGCCGTGAACCACCGGCAGCCGTGCTCGATTTCTACGAGCCGGAGGAGGTCGAGATGATCGCCTCCGCAGCCGCCGATGGGTCACACCGTGGAGCACAGCCGGCCAACCTGAGCGCCGAGGAGATCACGTGGCGCGCACGCGAGGATGCACAGGACGGCGAGCTGTTCCGTCTCGCCGCCTACACCGGCCTGCGCCTCGGCGAGCTGATCGCGCTGCGCTGGGAGGACATCGACTTTGACACGCGGCGGATGGTCGTCCACCGCGCCGTGTCCGCTGGCGTCGAGGGACCGACCAAGAGCTGGCAGGCGCGCTTCCTCCCGCTCGCGGACCCCGCCGCAGAAGCGCTCGAACGTCTGCGGGCGCGCGGCGACTACACCTCACGCGAGGACTACATCTTCTGCTCGCGCCTTGGCCGGCGCCTCGATCCCTCAGCCGTGCGCCGCCGGTTCAAGGCTGCGCGCGACGCCGCCGGGCTGCGACCCCTGCGCTTCCACGCGCTGCGCCACGCCGCCGGTAGCCTGATCGCCCGGCACGCCGACGCGCGCTTTGTTCAGGAGTTCCTCGGGCACTCGCGGATCACGACCACCGAGCGCTACATGCATGCCAAGGCACGGCCCGAGGATCTCGAGCGGGTCAACCTGGCGTTCGCGCGCAAGCCGATCGCCACTCGGGTATCTCCGACGTCGTCGTAAACTGTGTGGCTGGAGATGAGCACGATGCCAGAGCATGCCGCCAACCACGACCTGATCGAGCAAGCGAACTCGCTGTTTTGGCATCCGCTGCCGCTTGAGGAGTTGATGGCTGACGTCGCGCCGCTTGACCCCAGCGAGCACTTCGACATCCCCGACCTGACAGAAGAGGAATGGGAGACGTTCGCCGCGGCGCTGGAGCAGTGACTGGGACGGTCCTAGTCGACACGAACGTCTTCACCGCCCGTTTGCGCGAGCGTTCACCGCTCGCCACGCAGTACGCGAAGCACCTCTTCGGACAGCGCATCGCCTTCGCCCCACAGACCGTTGCCGAGGCACGTTATGGGGCACTCAAGGCAACCTGGGGTCCTGCTCGCACGGAGCAGCTCGCACGGCTTGTCGGACGAGCGCGCATCCTCCCGATCGACATCGACACCATCGAGACCGTCGCCGAGCTTCGCAATCAGTGTCGGATGATCGGTCACCCGCTCCATCAGAGCAACCACAACGCTGACCTCTGGATCGCGGCCACCGCGATTCGCTGGTCGATCGCGCTCGTAGCTCACGATTCGGTCTTCACCGGCTGTCCACGTATCCGCCTCCTGACCGAGCTCGACGGTGCGGCCGCAGGGTCACCTTGATCCTGGTCGTTCTCGATCCACTCGGGCTCAGGTAGCCGCCGGGCAGCAGGCGAGACGACGCGGTCGTATCCGCTCCCATGAGTCCTCGCTGCCCAGCGCGGTGCTAGTGCGGCGTTCCTGAAGTGGCTTGTCCCTGGTCGGCACGGGCGATCAAGGACTGAGGTCGGCGCAGCGTCGCCCGCAACACCACCGCGGTCACCAAAGGTGCTCAGTTCACCCGAAAGCAGAAGCCGGCGCGGGGTCAGGCAAGAGTGCCGTTGATCGTCCTAAGCAGCAACGCCATCAGCGCCGACGCTGGCTACCGCTCGCCAACGGAAAGCAAGCGCCGCGGCCCTGCAATTGGCTAATCTCGGGTCTCCAGTGCGAGTGTGACGGGCACCTGCATTGTCAACGACGTGCAAGTTGGCCTAGCGGTGCCAGGACTGTCGTCGTTCGTGGTGGGCTACCAGCCCTCGGTGACTTGGATGATCGTCTTCCCGGGTGAAAGCGGGTCTATCTGATTGCAACGTGGGTGATCGGGTCTCGGCGTCGTCCTTACCGGGCTGCGGGGGCGTCCCCGAGTAGTCGCCAGGTGCCGGTGGCCGATAGGTGTGAAACGCAGGTAGGCGAATGGCCGAGACGACTGCTTGGTCACGGATGCGAGCGTGCCGGGGAGGCCCTCCTTCATCGCGTTCCAAAGCGGCGGCGATGGGTGCGCCTAGTGTTGGACAAACCCCCGGTTGTAGTGACAGCTCGGGCTTCAGCGGGCTTCCATGATCTCAGCCAGGGCCCGGCACCAGTTCGTCGGTGAGGTAGCGCTGGATCGTGGGTGCGATGTAATCGAGCACATCGCTGTCGGGAAGCG
>Ga0302325_10002391_pt1 | contig 45637 bp, 34 predicted proteins | sample Palsa_T0_2_FD_201948 | JGI IMG/M metagenome (GOLD analysis project Ga0302325, IMG submission 201948) | Peat permafrost microbial communities from Stordalen Mire near Abisko, Sweden - Palsa_T0_2 | ecosystem: Environmental > Terrestrial > Soil > Palsa > Peat permafrost | place: Sweden: Abisko...
CTTCAAATGTTTACGGCCTTCGGGGGTAAGGCGGTAGCAGCGCACCTTGCGGTTGGTCTCGGAGATGCCCCACTCAGCGGTGACCCAGCCTTTGACGAGCATTTTTTGCAGCGTGGGATAGAGCAGGCCTTCTTCTACGCCTAACACTTCACTGGAGAGCAGGTGGATGCGCTGGCCGATGGCGTATCCGTGCAGAGTGCCGGACTGGAGGACGCGGAGGATGAGCATAGGAAGCGCGCCGGAAGGGGTTACGGGTTTAGGCGTCTCCTGATTAGGCGTAATGGGCATAGGCATAATTTAATTATGTCTATGGGATTTGTCAAGCGGGGCTGTTTCCGGTTAGCCGGTGATGCGTCCGGGATGCCAGAGGCGGCGGTTCGGATTGCCAAGCTGTTCCCGTTCCAACGGCTTTTGAGTTTTTCGGCGGTCCCACCGGCGAGCGGGCTGGGCTGTATCAAGACTGTGGCGAAGCCCGTCGTCCTCACCGCCCTCCTGAGTTGCCGAAAATCGGTGCCGTTACCACCGCTGGTAGGGTGCCTCATGCTCGATTTTGACCGGGCGATTGTACCCGCGCGAAAGAATCAGCAGCGAATGAGAGCGGACGTGATTCTTCCCCCGAGCTATAGCAGTAAGCGTTCAAGGGAGGCGAGGAACGATTGTGATGGCGCTGGATGGGAGGGTGGGAAATCGGAAGTTGGGGACGGCCAGTTCGGTCTGGGTGCGGCGAACGAGGGTGTAGTGGGTGAACTGTAGGGGGCGGTCCGGGCAGCGGGTAACCTTGGTGGCTGCAGACTGGTTCGCGAGATAAATGGAGTGATTCCAGACGGAGGTGAGGCCGAAGTCGGCCGGATCATTGTTGAGTGAGCCTTCCCAGGCGCCGAGGGGGACATCGTCCTGGGAAGCCTGGGCGCCGCAGCCGGTAGTAGAGCCAGTGGTGCGGATGAAAGTGAGGTCAGGGCCATGGAGAGCCGAGCGGCAGAGAATGGACCGATCGTCATCGAAGTATCGGCTCATGACGGAGGGAGCGCAGATGCCGAAGGATGAGATGGAGAAGTTCTGGTTCGGATGGTCAACGGTGGTGACGTGTCCGGCCTGAACTTCGGTAAGGGCGAAACGAAGTTTCAAGGCGTGTGGCGAGGTGCGGAGGCGTTCGTAGTCTTTGCTCTTGAGGTGCAGGGCAAGTTCGGAGTGATAGCTGCCGGGGAGAACGTTTTGGTTGTAGACGGCCTGCCAATCCGAGGTCCAGGAAGCGTCATCGATGGTGGCGAGAATGTTGTCGATAAGGACGGCGTGGTTGGGAGCTACTCCTTCCGCGTTCATCGGGAAGACGAGATCAAAGGTGTCGTTGTCGGAGCCCTGGCGGATGAATGTGCCGGAGGTCGGGGTGAGATGGACCGGATCGGCGGCGAGATGGTCGGGTCGGGGATAGGCAGATTCGACCATGGACGCGTTGGGCATGAAGATGGCCATCAGAGCTATGACAAAGGGAAGGGGGAGGAGCAGGGCGCGAGCAAGCCAGGTCATGCGCCGTGCGTATTGAATGACAATGGCAAATCCAGCGACGACGAGAACGACAGGAATGGTGACGCGATCAGAATAAGGTGTGGAAACGCTGTTGGAGTCAAACTTGTTGGCTGCGTACGCGATGGCTGCGACGGCGAGGATAAGGCCGAGCATGGTGAGGAGCGAGCGCACGAAGTTCTTGGTGAGAACAGCCAACGTAAGCAGGGGGACGACGAAGATACCGGTGACGAGGATGAGCAGAAACAGCAGGCCGGGCAGGGCGGAAAGGATGGGGAAGCCGGCACGGTTGAGTTCGATGCATTGCGCGATGGCAAACGGAAGGTAGAGGAAGACTAGAAGGAAGAGGAGCTTGGCAGAGAGAAGTGATTTCCAGTCGATGGGCCGCGTGATCCAGAACTGCTTGTCACCGATGAGCGTTTCGGCGTGTACGATGCGCTCGATGAGAAGCCACCAGCTGAGGGGCATAAGGATGACGAAGCCGTAGGCGAGCAGCCTGAGCGGGTCGTGAGCGACGCGCCACGCAAAGGGCATGGTGTCGTTGGGATCGGCTATCCAGAGGTAATGGTCAGTGAACGCCGCGGCGAAGACCACGAAGACGGACATCACGGTCTCCAACCAGAACTGGCGGAGGTCTTTGCGGAACAGATGCAGGGTCTGCGTCACGGCGTACCTGCCTTGTGGGCAGCCGCTTCGCCTGGCCCACCCGTTGGCAGAGGGCTGGAGCTGGGCAAGGTCGAGGTTGGCGACTTGGATTGGGCGAGGGCAATGAAAATTTCGCGGAGAGTCATGGGCTCGATGCGGGGAATCAGGGGCGCGGGGAAGTGCTGGTGGATCGCGGCGATCTCTTCAGGGGCAGCATTTGCGAGGACGAAGCGCAGAGAGCCATCGCGAATCTCGGGCTGCCACCAGGTTGAGGGGATCGATGCTGGCAGAGCTGACTGGTGAGGGATGGAGACTTCGCGGAACCTGGCTTTGAGATCCGGAACGCCTTCGGCAAAGAGGAGCGTTCCCTTTTCAAGGAAGCCGAGGTGGGTAGCGAAGTCTTCGATCTCGGCGAGGTCGTGGGAGGAGACGAGGATGGTCATGCCTTCGCGTGCGAGAAGGCGGAGGACCTGAACGAGCTGATCGCGGACGAGGGGATCGAGGCCGGAGAGGGGTTCATCGAGGATGAGGAGCGAGGGGCGGTAGGAGAGCGTGCTGACGAAAGCGGCTTTCATGCGCATACCGCGGGAGAGGCGCTTGAGGCGGCGGTTGAAGGGAAGATCGAAACGCTGGAGGAGCGAGGCTTCGAGGGCGCGATCCCACTGCGGATAGAGGGGGCGGACGAAGTTAAGGAAACGAGTGACAGTCATCCACTCGGGCATCTCCTGATTTTCGGAGACGTAGCCGATGTTGGTGAAGGCGTGGCCGCGGAGTTCAGATGAAGGCAAGCCGAGGATGGTGGCGTGGCCGGTGGTGGGCGCGAGGATGTTCATGAGTATCTTGAGGAGGGTCGTCTTTCCGGCGCCGTTCGCTCCTACAAGTGCGAAGACGGAGCCCGCTGCAATGCGCAGCGAGACATCGCGGAGCGCGGTTTCGCGGCCGAAGGATTTGGTTAGCGCGGTGGTCGCGATAGCAGGTTCCATGAAAGATTCTCGTAGGACCATCATATGCGCCCAGGAGGTGTGAGAGTGCCTGCCGGTCTCTGGTATCCTTAACCGTTTACCTCACGCGGTGGGGATTGGGTTGTCGGGAGCTTGAATTATGCCGGAGAACAGGGCGCGGAAGCATCATCAGGACCGGGTGGCGGAGACGCTGCGGCTGGAGATTGGAACCATGATCGAGGGCGAGCTTTCTGACCCGCGCATCGGCAACTGCTATGTGAGCGAGGTGGCGCTGAATCCGGGTGGGAAGTCGGCGCGGGTCTATGTGGCTGTCGACAGCCATGTGAAAGACATTGTGCAGGCGGAGAAGGATACGATTGCCGGCCTCGAGGCGGCGAAGGGCTACATCCGCTACGAGTTGAAGGAGCGGATGGGGGTGCGGCATGTGCCGGACCTGGCTTTTCTTGCGGATCGCTCGGGGCGGTTTCAGGCGCGGATTGAAGAGTTGATGGACCGGTCGCGGAAGCGGAACAAGTATGCGGCCGAGGTGAAGCCAGCGGAGGCGGAGCCGGCGACGAACGAAGCAGGAGAGGGGATTTGAATTGGGCACATTTGAAGTAGAAAAGAGGCCGTGTTGTGCTCGAGGCAAATGCAGCAAGTTAGCGCCGCTTCGCGGGGTTAGCAGGTTGGCAAGTTAGCGGGTGGCGACGGAATCCGGAAACGCTGGAGATGGAGACCCTCGAAGTGGAGACGGGACCACAAACCTCTGATACAGAGCCGCCCGAAGACCTGCGCAAGCGGCTGGCGCGCTGGCCCGGGTTTTGGGAGGCATCTGTATTCCTATGTTTCACCGTCTTCTTTCTTGCCTACGGACTTACTCCGCTGCTGGGCGGCGACGGATTGGGGTTGGTGGGCGCGGACGAGCCGCGCTATGCGCAGATTGCCCATGAGATGCTGGTCCGGTTTGACTCCGCGCATTCGCTCGGCGACAGACTCAGCGCCTGCGTAACTCCGTACCTCTACGGCCATCCGTGGCTGGAGAAGCCGGCTCTTTACTACTGGCGGGCGATGTTCACATTCCAGGACTTCGGGGTGCACGACTGGAGCGCGCGGCTGCCTTCGACCAGCTTTGCGTTTGTGATGGCTGCGCTCATTTATTTGCACATGCGGCGATTCCGGCGAGGCGGACATCTGGACGCGGCGCTAATTACCGTCGCCTGCGCGGGCATCATTGGATTTGCGCGCGGGGCGTCCACCGACATGCAGATGGCTGCGCCGCTGGCGATTGGCCTGCTCGGCTGGTATGCCTGGTATGAGACCGGCTCAAAGTTCTGGCTTTTCGACATCTACTTTTTTACCGGCGTGGCGACGCTGGCCAAAGGGCCGGTTGCGCCGTTGCTGGCCTTTCTGATTATTGCCGCGTTTGCTTTTCTGCGCAGGGAATGGCGGATCATCTGGCGCTCGATCTGGTGGCCGGGGGTGGTTCTTTATTTTGCAATGGTGCTGCCCTGGTTCATCGCCGTGCAGATTCAAAACCCTACCTTTTTCCGCGAGTTTTTTCTGGAACACAATCTGGAGCGATTCGCCACCGATCGCTACCAGCATGTGCAGCCTTTCTGGTACTACCTGGCGGTGGTGGTGCTGGCCATGATGCCGTGGACAGTGATTGCAGTCCGCGCGCTGGTGGACGGAATCCAGACTTCGGTGGCGGAGTGGCGACTGCGCCGGCTCAATCCCCGGCGTCGCGTTCCCAACCGGCCAGGCGATGCTTTTCCTGAGTTCCTGGTTCTTTGGGCACTGATTCCCATCGTCTTTTTCTCGCTTTCCAGATCCAAGTTGCCCGGTTACATTCTGCCTTCGATTCCGCCTTTGGCTATCCTCACGGGAGACTTCCTGTATCGCCGCCGAAAGCCGGGGCTGAACCGCTGGGTGCTGTTGGGGCACGCGGTGGTTTGCGGCATCATGACGATGTTTGCGCTGCTGCTGCCCTGGTTTGTGAGTCACGGCGCCAAGATGCCGCCTCCGCACGCTCTTGGTATCGCCGCTCTGGCGGCGGTGGGCGGCGTGCTGCTGATCCTGATTGTGGTGAAAGCTTATGGCGTGGCCCGGCTGCGCCTGGTTACAACCGGCATCCTGGTGGTGCTGGTGCTGTTTCTCTACGGCGTGGGTCCGTTTTTCGGGATTCCGGCGGTGGGGGCGACCAAGCGCGTGATTTACTTGCTTGACCGGTCCTACTCCGCGCGGCCGCTGGCCGAACGCCTGACCACGCTGGCCCCGGCGGACGAGACGGTGGCCGTGTTCAGGGTGCGCAGGGACGTGGAGTATGGGCTCTCGTTTTATCGCAACCGCGAGGTGATCAATTACGAGCAGGACGGAGTGCCGGAGGGGCAGCACCTGCTGGTGGTGCGAGTTACCGGTCGCAATGGCGTTGACCTGCATACGCTTCCCGACCTGGACGAATACCTGGAAGGCCGCCACTACGAACAACTGTTCACCTGGCCGGAGCAGGGGCTGGTGGTGTACATGGTGGGCAGCAGATAAAAAACTGATAAGCTTTCTCTCAAGTCGCTTGCGGCCGGTGGTGATGGCGAAGCGGCCTGGTGGAGAGGTTCGTCTTTCTTAGAACTGGATGCGTAGATGCAGCCCCGGCCAGTCCAGAGAATCCCTCAGGGGCTAAAGCCCCAGATTTTGGGCAGGTCTTGCGGCACGGCTAAAGCCGTGCCCTTTCAAAACCCGATTTATGCAACCAGCTCTTATTCCGGAGCCTCTCAAGTCTTGCGTCGTCAGCTTTCTGACCCAGGGTTCCAGCAGTCCAATACTCAGGGAGATGCATGGTAACTGGTGTTTCCATCGAGATTCTCGACCTGCGGCACTTCGCGGCGCCGGTGCTTCGGCCTGTGCTGGACGCCGAAGGAGATGTATGGAAGCAGCGCCTTCACTGGGACTATCGAACGTCTTCCAAGCTGCTGATGCAATATCTTGACAGCCACATGCTCCCGGGGTATGCGGCCCTGGAGGCCGGACAGGTAACCGGTTATGCCTTCTGCGTGTACGAGGAGACCAAGGCCGTGATTGGCGATGTGTTTGCCCTCAACAGCCACGCAGCGGGTCTGGAAGGCGCGGCCGGCGCGGGACCGCCTGGCGCCTCGCAAGTTCCGGCTTCAGCACACGAGATTGAGCAGACGCTGCTTAAGCATCTGTTTGAGACTCTTATCAACTCGCCGCATGTGGACCGCATTGAGTCGCAGCTTCTGCTGCATCCATCGGGCGTACATAGCGGCATCTTCACTCAGGCAGGGTTTCAGGTATTTCGCCGGCTCTTCATGGTGCAGCAGCTCGAGAACCTCTGGACCCAGCCCCGCGCCGATTTGCCGCGCGATTTTGAACTGCGCACATGGCGCGACGAGGATTTGACGCCCGCCGGGCAACTGATCTCCGAGGCCTATCGCGACCATCCGGACAGCATCATCAACGACCAGTACCGGTCGGTGCACGGGTCGCAGCGGTTTCTGCACAACATTGTCCGCTACTCCGGTTGCGGAACCTTTTCGCCGCAGGTATCGCACGTGGTGGTTAACCGGCAGAGCCGCGAATTGGTGGCGCTGGTATTGGGGTCGCGCGTAAGCCCGCAAAGCGGACACATCACCCAGCTTTGCGTTCATCCCCGTTACCGGAGGAGCGGACTGGCGCGGATGTTGCTTGCGCTGGCTGCCTTCCATTTCATTCGTCATGGAGCTATGGAGATATCGCTTACGGTGACCGAGTCCAATACTACAGCGATCGATCTTTATTTGTCGGAAGGGTATACGACGGCGCACACGTTCGACGCGGCGGTTTGGCAGCGGGGGCGGTTTGTGTAATTGACGTTTGCAGTCTCCCACCCTTCGCTAGAGGAAAGCGAAGGATGGGGCACCCAGCTCATTACATAAATTCCGAAGTGCAACCGCAGATCCTTCGACTCCGCTGAAGTACGCTTCGCTCAGGATGACAAGTCATTTTTTATATGAACTTTGGGGACAGGACACTAGCGCGCGATGAAGTACATGAGCCAACTGAGAGCGATTGCCGCGCCAACGAAGAGCACAAAGCAGTAGAGGCCGTAGCGAAACATCTGCCGCGGCGTTTCGCGCTGGGTGATGCCGAAGACTACGGAGGCGAAGAGCGCGAAGAGCACGACCGCGGCAAAGTGAGAGGGCCTGAGCACTAGGCTTTCCTCCCGGTGCGGATGTTGTGCGCGTCGACGGCGGCAATGATATTCAAGAGGCCAGCGACGACGATGAACCGGGTTCCATAGTCGCCTGTGGTCTGGGTCACCTGGTCGGCGCCCCAACCCGCTGCACGGCTCACAATATAGAGCAATCCACTGCCCAGGTCGCCGGCCAGACCGAGCATGTCCAGAATGTCGTGCGCCCCGGCGTAAAGCTTGCCCTGCATGGCGATGCCGATAAGGAACATGGACAAAATCGACACAAAGAGGAGCGCTCCGCGGCCCCATTTGCGCAACAGAAAATGCCCCCCGCCTGGCACCAGCCAGCCGGCGATCAGCGGGAGATAAATGAAGCCGCCTGCGGCCGGAGTTTTCTTGTCTTGGATCGTTGCCATTCCTTTTTGACTATATCGTATTGGGGCGGGGGAATGGCTGGACGCGGACGAGCCAAAGAGCGCAGTACGAAATGCAGGTCCCCATTCGACTACGCTCAGGGCAGGCTTTCGGCTCCGCTGAAGAACGCTGCGCTCAGGATGACAGGTCTGTTTCTGATTTGGAGTTAGGAGGCGCCCACAAATGTCCGCAGGCCCTGATCCCTGATCCCTATTCCCTATTCCCTATTCCCTGTACTTAGATTCGCACCAGTTCGCGCTGAATTTCTCCAGTGACCCAGGCGCGATCGGGGGCGGTGAGCATGTCGATTTCGCTGCGAATGCCGAACTCGGGAAGATAGATTCCTGGCTCGACGGAGAAGCAGGTATTCGGCAGGATGCGACGCTCGTCGTGGGTTTCGAGGTTGTCGAGATGCGCGCCGGGGCCGTGTATCTCCTCGGCTATGTTGTGGCCGGTGCGGTGAGTGAAAAATTCGCCGAAGCCGGCCAGATTGATCACGGCGCGGGCTGCGTCGTCGGCTTCATATCCGCAGATGGGCTGGCCGGCGGCAAAGGCCTGCTCCACCTTGGCAATGGCCGCGTCGCGCGCGTTGCGGACGACTTCGAATACGAGTTGCTCGCGATCGGTTGGCTCGCGGCCTACGACGCCGGTCCATGTAATGTCGTAAAAAATGCTGCCGGGTTTTTCGAGGCGGCCCCAGATGTCGATGAGGATGAAGTCACCTTCGCGGATGGGCGAGGATTTCTCGGCGGTGGGCTCGTAATGGGAGTCGGAACTGTTGGCGTTGGCGCTGACGTTGGGACCGTTCTCCCAGACAAGTTTCTCGCGGCGCATGGCCTCGCTGAGCCATTGCACCATTTCAAATTCCGTAAGCGTGCCTGCGCCGGGTGCGGGAAAACGAAGCCGACGCCCGATCTGGTGCCAGGCCTCGGCGAGAATGCGGTCGATGGCCACCTGCGCCACGCTGTGCGAGAAGAGCTGCTCTTCGGTCAGCACCGCTTGAAAGTAGCTGACCAGGTTGGCGGAGCTTACGATCTGCTTGCCGATGCCGCGCAGGAATTCGACCGTGCCGGCGTCAACCATGGAGACGTACATGATGGCGTTGTTGGGCGAGTACTGCATGGCGATGGTCTTGGCATCGAAGAGCAGGGCTTCGAGGCCCGCGGCCAGTTCCTGCCAACTTGAGTATTGGCCCTTGCCACCGGGGAGCGAGTCGAGGCGGAACTGCTCGATGCGGTGAACCAGCTTGCGCGGGTCGCCCTCGGCGGGAATGTAGTAGTACCAGCGGCGGGTGATGTGGGCTTTTTCGTCGAGGCCAAGGATGTGGGCGGCGATGGGGTCGCGGTGGTGGTGGTCGTAGAAGAGCCAGCCGTCGAAGCCGGCCTCGCGAATGGCGGCTTGAATTGCATCAAGATTCATAGGGGACATTCTACAGCGCGTCCGCGCCTAAGCCGTCAGGGCAGTTCGTGACCGTCGATTTCGCTCTTGAGTGGTGGTTTAGATCTCAGCCACCGGCGGAGCATGATCGCTTTGATGCAGGTCACGTCATCAGAAGAACCAGGGTACACGCTGCGGACGGTCAACCGGATCTCCTTTGCAGGTCCTGGATATGGTGGTAGGTCGACCCACTCGTATGCCTTGTGCGATTCAGGCCAGAAGGAGTTGTATTCGTCAGGTAGTAACACTTCCGCCGAGTTCTTTCCGTTGACGGAGACTTGGATTCTCTTGATTCTCGTGTGGCTGAACCATTCTTGTTTGTTCGTCCCACATCCGGGAATCACGCCGACCTGATTGATATGCGCCGGTCTCCCGATAGCGAGGGTCAGCGTATCGCCGATTCCAGGCGAGTGGACTGTCCTCCACTCATTTTCATGATCGCCGGAAAGGAGATTCTCAGCGGAATAGTCGTTGGCGCTGGAGTCAGCATGGGGCACGAAATCGCGCGAGAGGTAGAAATACCTTCCGGCCTCTGCGGTGTAGTAGCTGATTTGCTGCGTCCCGCCCTTTGAATCCACCTCACCATATTTGGCAATCGTCGAGTAGTGATCGTTCATATTCACCACGATGTCATCAGACTGGGAAGGCTTGAGATTCCGAAATTCCCAAACGAAGTTCTCGCCTTTTCGGCGGAAGCGGCCCGCAGGGGAGATCAGAAGCTTTTCTGGGTCGATTGTCATGGCTTGGATGGTCACACGGCCTTCGGGAATCGGACCCTTCCATCCCGCAGCGGTGGAAAGGATGTAGGCGAAGCGGTCATCGCATGCATCTGAATCGTCAGAATAGCCACCTTCGCAATACGCATAGAGTGATTCATAGCTGATATGAACGTGTTTTTTCTCGCCTGCATCGAAGTGCACGCTCGAGGTGAACCACTCGAGCAGCATGCTGTTCCGATCCGGAGATTGGTCTTGATCTGTCGTGTCGACCATGTCGAGGAACTTTGCCTCGAACATCCCTTTCAGCGGCGCCGGATCGCCCTTCTCGATTGTGAAGGGCACCGGGCCGCCGTTAGCGGAGATTGCATAGTCTTCGATTTCGCGGTGTTTTTCGTTTGGCGTCTCGACGCCCAAACTGGGAAAACCCGCCCGCACTTCGACAGGACCGCCGGAGTTGCGCATGATGTAGTCGATTTCAACTTTTGCACGGTCGCGATAGAGCCGGATTACGAGGTCCTCGCTCAGCATCTCGACCTGGGAGTTCCCGAACGAACGGAAGCTTCCGCTGGCCACGCTCCCTCCGGCTGCGCTGCCCCAATTCGCAAACGCCGGGACAACGCTCGCTCCAATCACCAGGATGGAAGAGAGAAGTACAGAACTGGGCATACCCGGCCGCCATTTTACTCGCATGCGGGGCGCGGGATCCCCTAGAGCGCCGCCAGCGCTTCGGCCTGGCTGGGGAAGAGGCCGGCGTACTTGGTGATGCCTACCATGGTGAACACTTTGACAAAGTGCGCGGAAAGGCCGTAGGCGTAGACCTTCTGGCCGGAGTTGGAGGCTTCGATCAGCAGCTGGATGACCAGGGCTATGCCGCTGGAGTTGATGTAATCCACCTTGGTGAAGTCCAGCAGGATTAGCTTGTTGGTGGCTTTGGGCAGTGCTTGATAAACACCCAGAACCGCGTCCTTGGAAGTGCTGGCTATATCACCCTCGAAGCGGAGGACGGTCACCGGATGCCCGGCAGGGGATGTTACCTGGTCAACATGGGATTTGGTTTCGGTCTGCACGATCGATGATCTCCATCTCTTCTCTGGTTATTATGCGTCTTTATCCAGCCGGATCACCAGCCGGACATAACTGCTTTTGCCGTCGGACCCCGCGACCCACTCAGCCTCATCTACCAGTGCCTGGATGAGGAACATGCCCATGCCGCGCGCGTCTTCTTCGCCATGCATCTTGCGGTCGATATCGGGCTTGGCCGGCTGCTTTTTCATTCCAGTGCCGTCGTCGATGACCTTAACTTCGAGGGAGTCTTCTCCGGCTGAAAGCACCACACCCACGGAGAGTTTCTCATTCAGCCGGTTGCCGTGTTCGATGGCATTGATGCAAGCTTCGGCCACAGCCGTTTTCAGGTCCTCGATCCGGTCATCGCGAAAGCCCATCAGCTTGGCCACGGAGGCGGCGGTACTCATGGCCACTTTTTCAAAGCCCATCCGGGATGGTAGCCGGACCTCCACGTTCGTGGTCTTCATTGCGCTCATGCCGGCATCTCCGGGTTACTCCTCCACCGGCACAAAGCCAGTGCAGTCATGTCGTCTGACTGGGGACCACCAGAAGAGAACTTATCCAAGGTTGTCCACAATGAATCGAGAATACCATCAGCCTTCTCACAGGGGCACTTAGAAAATTCATCTAAAAGGCGTTCCGAGCCGAATTCTTCATCTCCCTGGAACACCTCGGTGAGGCCATCGGTATAGAAAAGGAGCCTTGAACCGGGCATGAATCCGTGTTTTTCGGTGGAATAGGTCATGCCTGGAAGCAGCCCAAGAGGCGTTCCGGCGGCATCAAACTGGTGCGGAATTCCGCCCGGCTCGATCAGAAATCCGGGATTGTGGCCCGCGTTCACCACTTCCACTTCACCGCTTTCGGCGTGCAGGCGGAGGAAGATGGCTGTCACATAGCGACGCCGCGCTTCTTCGCCTTCGGCCCAGTGGTGCTGGTTCATGCGCGTGGCCAGCTCATCCAGGGGAAGGCCGGTCACAGCCATGGCCCGGAAGGCGGAGCGGAAGCTCATGGAGACAATGGCTGAAGCCAGGCCCTTGCCGGCGACGTCGGCTACGGCGATGAGCAGGCTGCCATCGGGCTGCGCAACAATGTCCAGGTAGTCTCCGCCCACTTCATAGCAGGTGGCGGAGCGGAACCCTATTGAGTAGCCGGCGATGTCCGGCATGTGTTGCGGGAGAAGCGAACGCTGAATCTGGCGGGCTGCATCGAGGTCCTGCTGCACACGGGCAAAGGCCACGTTGCGCTTGTGATTGCGGGCGTTTTCCAGTGCCACTGCAGCCTGCAGTGAAAGGCCTTCGAGAAAGTCCAACTCATAGAGCGTCAGCTCGCGGCCGTCGGGCGGGGCGACGAGCATGTCGGTCATGTGGTGGCCGTCGCGGTCATCCAGGGGATAACGGAGCAGGCCCACGGTATGATCGGTTGGCTTTTCTCCATACGCGAGTCCGGTGCCCGCAAAGGAAGCGCCGGCCATCTCCAGCTCGCGCACCACGATGCGCAGCACCTGCTCCAAAACTTCTTCCTCGCGAATTGTGGAATGGACCTGGCGGGAAGCCTCAAGCAACGCCTGCAATCGCGCCACTTGCTGTTGCAGGTCGATGGTCTCGCCATTCCCCGGGATTTGCAGTCCAGCCGCCATTGCTGTCCTCCGAGAATTTCCACTCTAACATGACCGCGGCACGGCTTGCTCAGGCAGGCGCTGGAATAGATGCTTGGCGCCGGGCGGTCGACGGTTTACCTGTGGCCAGGCGGGTGAGGGTGAACACTCAAATCTGGTAGAATTTGCCGGGCAGATCAAGGTCACTGCGCTCTGCAATTCATGATGCCGGCGCCTATGACCGCACTATTTGTCAGACGGCTGAATCGGCTTCTGCCCTGCAGAAGATTGACCGGGTAAGCATAAGTTTCTGCGCGGAGGATTAAGCCAAAATGGAAATGACACGCCGGGAATTTGCACTATCGATTGCTGCTACCAGCGCCTTGCGTTCCTCCCTGTTCGACCCGCCGCTTTCCCCATTAGGTGTTCCTCGCGGCGTGGTTCCCGGGCGAGTGACCTGGGCACACGATCCGGCGGCAGTGACCTGGGATGGAACAGGTTCCTGGTGGGCGGACGCCAACAACAACCAGGCCGCGATTGACCGCATGGTCTCCCACTCCATCCGCGGAGTTACAGATCAAAAGAGCGATGCTCAGGCATGGAGCACCATTTTTCACTATTTCAATCGCACCCATGGCCGCGGCAACACGGGGTACAAGGCCGGCGAGAAGGTCGCCATCAAGGCGAACCTGAACAACACGACGGACCATGGCACAATCGACCGTTTGAACTCGTCGCCCCATCTGCTTCTTTCGCTCGTCAAGCAGTTGACCGGTCCGGGAAAAGTACCGCAATCATCGATCACGGTCTTCGATTCCAGCCGGTTTATTCCCGGCAATCTCTACGACAAGATTTACGGCGAGTTTCCCGGCGTCGTCTTCGTCGACCATATCGGCGGTGACGGGCGCATGAAGGCCGTGTTCAAGCCCAACGCGATCCCCTACTCGATCACCAGCCGCAATGCGACGGGACTCGATACCACTGTGACCGACGCTGCCTACCTGATCGATGCAGCCTTATTAAAGGCGCATGTCAGCTCAGGTGTGACGCTTTGCGCGAAGAATCTTTTTGGGGCTACGAGTATCAATCCCGACTGGCACAAAAATGCGCACGATGGTTTTCCCCACAACCGCGATGGCTCGGCAAGTTACGCCGCAATCGTGGATTTTTTGGGTCATAAGGATCTCGGCGAGAAAACGATGCTGTTTCTCATCGACGGGCTCTATGGAAACGAGAATGCGGATCCTCCGCCGAGTCACAAGTGGAAGATGGCGCCGTTCAACGACGCTTGGCCGAGCAGTATCTTCATGTCGCTTGACGGCGTGGCCATCGATTCAGTGGGCTTCGATTTTCTAACTTCGGAATGGCCCAATCTCGTGGATATTGCGAATGCGGACAATTACCTGCGCGAAGCTGCGCTGGCAAACGATCCGCCTTCAAAGACCGTCTACGATCCGGAACGCGACGGTATTCGATGCCGCAGCCTCGGGGTTTTTGAGCATTGGAACAACGGGACGGAGAAGAAGTACTCAGGCAATCTGGGAAAAGCGAACGGGATCGAGCTATTTAAGGTTAGCTGAAAACAGAACCTACAAGAGCCGCTCGCCGGAATGCGGCTCAAGGATGACAATGCACCGCATCTTTACAATGATCGCCGCATTGGGGCTGCTGACGCCGACTGCAGTGACCTCGACCCCGCATGCGTCCTCGCGCCAGTGGAAGCTCAGTTGGAGCGACGAGTTCAATGGCCCGGATGGCGCCCCGCCCGACCCGGCAAAGTGGGAGATCGTGACCGGGGGAAACGGCTTTGGCAACAAGGAGCTGGAACAATACACGGCGCGCCCTGAAAATGTTCACCAGGAGCACGGCAATCTGGTAATCACTGCGCGTCACGAATCATTCACTGGCGCAGACGGTATCCAGCGCGAATACACATCCGCGCGTCTACAGACGAAGGGCAAATTCGAACAGGAATACGGACGTTTCGAAGCTCGCATCAAGATTCCGCATGGGCAGGGGATGTGGCCGGCCTTCTGGTTGCTGGGTAATGACGACGCGAAAACGGGCTGGCCGGGGCGTGGCGAAATCGACATCATGGAGAATGTAGGCTATGAACCGGGGAAAATTCACGGCTCAATGCACGGCCCAGGTTACTCCGGCGGCAGCCCGCTGACCGGCGCATATAGCCTGCCGGCCGGCTCGAAATTCGCCGACGACTTCCATGTGTTCGCGGTTGAGTGGGACGCCTCGGCGGTCCGCTTTTATATGGATGACCACCTGTACGAGACCCAGACGCCGGACAGCATCCCCAGCTCCAAGCGCTGGGTGTTCGATCATCCGTTTTTTATTCTGCTTAACCTGGCGGTGGGTGGAGAGTGGCCCAGGGATCCAGATGCTACTACTCAGTTTCCGCAACAGATGCTGGTGGATTATGTGCGTGTGTACACCCGTACATAGTTCCTTTTTTTGAGATGGAGTGCGGAGGTTTCCCACCCATGAATCGGAGTGCGATTCATGGATGGGGCACAGAGAGTTCAGCCGATGATCTCTGCGGCTTACTTGATGATGACTACGTTCATGCTCCAGGGGGTTAGGGTGAGGGGCATGGGAAGGGTTTGCGGACCGAGACTGGTGGTTGTTGGCGGGGCCCAGGTGCTGGTCCCGGCCGGGTCGGGGAACGTGCCTGTCGGCGAGCCGGACAGATCGTAGATGGCCTTGTCGTAGGTCATCATGGTGACGCCGGTCGAGCTGGCCTGGCCAGTGAGCGTGACCAGGACCGACTGGGGCGTGGTTTCGTTGAGGTTAAAGAGCACCAGGGCGGTGCCGCCGTTGTTGGTGGCGGCATAGGCGCGGACGTCTGTGGTGTCGCCGCCGACCGTTGCGGTTAGGGCGTTTTCGCCGTTGAGTGCGACTTTGCTGAAGAGCTGGTACGCGACCGCCGTGGGAGACAGGGTGCCAATGGGACCAGCGCCGGGACACGTGGTGTCGGAGGGTCCATCGGAGAAGACGTTGTAGGCTCCGAAGTCCTGCCATCCATAGAGCGAGGCGCTCATATTTGCGGGATCACTGGTGCTGCCGGTGCCGTTGCAGTTGCCCCACCCGATCCACCAGGTCGCGCGCGAGACTCCATCGTTCATCATTTCGCCAAGAAGCTGGCCGGCATATAACCCCTGGGTTATGGACCAGCTTTGCCTACCTGGATTGGAGGAGACCGAGCCCATTTCCCCCACATAAATGGGCGTGTCCGCTGGCTTCCCGGCGGCAGTCAATTCCGACCTGATGGTGTTGATGCCCGTGGTGAGCCCCTGAGCCGCCTGCTGCACCAGGAAGGTGTCGCTCTCATCGCCAGGGTTCTGCGGATAGTAATGGTATTCGACAAAATCAAAGGGCGCGCCCGCCATCACGATGGGATCCCAACCGGTCGTCGTGTCGTTAGCGATCGTGGAACCGGCGTCGACATCGACACCTACCAGCGTGGTGGGAGAGGCTGCCTTGATAAGCGCATAGTAGCCGCTGGATCCAGCTACCGCGGCGGCGTAGGTTGTCGGGTCCCACTGAAGGGTGTGATTGTCTGGCTCCCAATGCCCGTATTCCTCGTTGCCCACGGTCATGTGGCTCGCCGTTGCGCCGAGGGTTACCGACTCGGCAGCCCATGCGGCAGCCTCGGTGGGGTCTCCAGGTCCGGTGCAATTGGTGCCGGTGCCGTAGTCTGCGGTGAGCGCCAGATCGACCTTGGCGGGAAGGACGAAGCTGTTGACGTAAGTGGTGAAATTGGAATTTGAATCGGAATAGCCGCCGCATTCGGTATTGGTTTCCCAGTTATAAAGGTCGGAATTCGATCCGCCGGGCCAGCGCACGGCGGTGACGCCGACCGACGCGAACGCGGTCTGAATTTGAGGGGTGGTTGGGTCGTACCACATGGCCATGTTCATGCCGATCAGCTGGTCTGTGACGGCCGCGCCTTTGGTGGACTCGTCAACCGAAACCGAGCTTGCCACGGTGACCGTGGCTGTTTTCGTGATTGCGGTGCCGATGGGCGGGGTCACGGTGAGCGTGTATGTGGTGGTGGTTGTCGGGCTGACGCTGACGCCGGTGCCGCTGGTGGCGTCAACGGGAGCCGGAGTGCCCGTAATAACGCCTGTGCCGTTGGCGAAGACTCCGGTGAGGGTGGAGCTTTCACCGGAAGTAATGGTGGCCGGGACGGCGGAGAAGCTGGTGATGGTGGGCGCTGGATTCACGGTGATGGTGGTCTGGGCCGTGAGATTAGCGCCGCCGCCAGTCGGGGTGAGGGTGAGGGTGTATGTCTGGGTGGCGCCGGGGGTGACGGTGACGGGGGTGTTGCTGGTGGCGGGGAGATTGCCAGGAGTTATGACAGCAGTGCCGCCGACGAAGACCGCGGTGAGCGTGTCGCTCTGGCCGGCTTCGATGGTGCCATTACCGGCTACAAAGCTGGTGATGGACGGTGGCGGGGGATTGACGGTAACGGTGACACTGGCGGTGATGGAGACGTTGGCGCTGTTGGTTACGGTCAGGGTGTATTTGGTGGTGGAGGCAGGGCTAACGCTGACGGCGGTGCCGCTGATAACGGAGATATTGCCCGGAGTTATCACGCCGGCGCCGTTCGCGAAGACGCCAGTGAGCATGGTGCTATTGCCTTGCGTGATGGTGGGCGAACTGGCCACGAAACTGGTGATGGTGGGGGGCGGGATGATGACGGTGACGGTGACGGTGGAGGTGATGGCAGTGCCGGCGCCATTGGTCACGGTGAGGGTGTATTGGGTTGTGGAGGTGGGGCTGACGGTAACGGCTGTGCCGCTGGTGGCGGCGCTTGAGCCCGAAGTGCCCCAGGTAATAACGCCGGTGCCGCCGGCAAAGACACCTGTGAGCATGGTGCTCTGGCCCAAATTGATGGTTGGAGAAGCGGCCACAAAACTGGTGATGGTGGGCGCGGCGTCCACCGTGATGGTGGCGGTCGAGGTCGCCGGCGATCCACTGGAGCCAGTGACGGTGAGGGTGTAGGTGGTGGTCGCTGTTGGGCTCACGGAGACAGCCGTGCCGCTGCTGGCGGCCAGGTTGCCGGGAGTGATAACGCCGCTGCCGTTCGCAAATACTCCGGTAAGGGCGGCGCTGCTTCCGGTGGTGATGGTGGCCGGACTAGAGACGAAACTTGAGATGGAAGGCGGCGGGGGCGGTGCAGGTGCGCTCGATCCTCCGCAACCGGTTAAACCTGCAAGACCCAGGCCCGCGAGGCCCAGGGAAAGCGTCATGGCCCAAGGAGAGACAACAAAACCACGTTTCATGGAATTTCCTGTGCGAATAAAATTGCGTTCAATCGGACAGGCAATCATACGGCTTTTCGGGCAGTATTTGTGTGATGATTCCGGGAAGACGCGGAATTTTTGTCAAGCCAGTGCCGGGGCGGGACGCAGTTCTCAGCCGCTGACGACAGCGCGAATGTCTCTGGTTTCCAGGATGCGCTTCTTGTATCCGTGTTTTGCGACCGCGAGCATTGCCTGGCCAATCTCGCGCGTGGTCAGGATGTGGTTAGGCAGCGCCCAGCGCAGGAGAGGCATAAGCGGGCTGAGGAATCTATAGAAGACGCGATACGACGGCGTTTTCGATTGAATGCCGTCCATGGGCTGGATGAACCCTGGGCGGAACATGTAGGCGCTGAGCAGGAGTTTGAGAAGCGCGTTCTCTGTGCGTCCTTTGACGCGTGCCCACATGGTTCGGCCTTTCTCTGAACTGTCTGTGCCCGCGCCGGAAACGTAGATGAACGTCATTCCCGGATTGACGCGGCTCAGAGTCTCGGCCGCGGCAAGTGTGAGGTCGTAGGTCACGCGGGTGTAGTCCGCTTCGCTCATGCCGCTCGACGAGATGCCCAGGCAGAAGAAGCAGGCGTCGAAACCGGCTAACTGGGGCTCGATGCCGGCGTAATCTGTCATGCCGTTGTGGATGATTTCGTTTTGCTTCACATGCTGGGTTCCCGTTGCGGTGCGGCCGAAGGTGACCACCTGCTCAACGTCCGGGTCGCGGAGGCATTCGCGGAGGACGCCCTGGCCTACCATGCCTGTTGCGCCGAAGATCAGAACTTTCATTTGAGCTCCTTTGTGTTTGATGCGTACCTCCGAGTCGAAGGCTCGGGCAGAGGCGTTGCCTTAGGGCCTTCGCAGCGCCCCGCCGGGGCGCGGGCAATCTTCGGTCTCAGATCCCAGCATTCCGTCCGCCGCGGCGGACTCCATACTGGGCTATTGTCCTTCGCTCCCTCCGGGAGTGGGGAATGGCCGCGAAAGGCGAAGCAATCCCGCGACAGGCCTCGTACCGGCTCCGACTCGCGGTAATTCCGACTGCTATGGTGGATACTCTTGGTGTGCGCAGAGCGTGGTTCATGGCGATGGTTGCGGGGTCCCTGGCTGGGGCGTGCTTTGGGCAGACGCAAGCCGCGCCCACCTGGGCCGGGGCAACGGCTGATGCGGCGCGGCGGTCTCCGCAGGCACGTATTGTGGTGCTGGATATTGCGACGGGACATTTGCTGGCGGCGAGCAACCTTGTGGATGCGGCGCACACGCTGGCTGCGCCGGGATCGACGCTCAAGCCGCTGGTGCTTTATGGGCTGCTGGCATCCGGACGCTGGGATCCGTCGCGGCGGATTGCCTGTACGCGCAAGCTGAGCATCGCGGGGCGGTCGTTGGATTGCTCGCATTCGGCGGCTGATCCGATGGATGCTCGCGAGGCGCTGGCGTGGTCGTGCAATACGTACTTTGCCGCGGTGGGTGCGACGCTGGCGCCGGGGGAACTTCTCAAACTGCTTGCGCCGAGCGGACTGCTGAGCCAGACAGGTCTTACTTCCGACGAGGCAATTGCGGAGTTTCGCGAGCCGCGCACACGGGACGGCGAGAGCCTGGCGGTGCTTGGCGTGGATGGGATTCGCGTGACTCCGCTGGAGCTGGCTGTGGCTTATCGCTGGCTTGGAATGCAATTGGCGGCGCATGGGGATTCAGTCGCGGCGCAGGTTGTGCAGGCGGGGCTCGACGACTCAACCAGCTTCGGCATTGCTGCTGCGGCATCGCTGGGGGGGGTGGCTGTGGCGGGCAAGACGGGGACTGCGAATCTGGGCGCCGGAACTCCTTCGCATGGCTGGTTTGTGGGGCTGGTGCCTGCAATTAAGCCAACGGTTGTGGTGGCCGTTTACCTGCCTGCGGGGCATGGGGCCAATGCGGCGCAGATTGCGGGCGATCTGCTGGCGCATTCGCCGCTGGGGCAGGCGCGGCCATGAAGCGGCTTCTGGGTGGGCTTCTGCTTGTCCTTCTCACGACGGCTGCGCTCGGCCAGGGGGGCGGAGCTCCGGCGCATTCACCGGCGACGCTGCGTGTGGGGCTTTGGACGCTTTGGCACGACAAGGCGATCACGGTGTCTGCAGCGCCCGGAGCTACAGGGCCCGGATCGACGGCGATGCTGCGATTGTGTGAAGAGTGCGCGCCGGTTCCGCTGAAAGAGGCGACGCAGATTCGCGCGGCTGGCGCGGAGTTGATGCTGACGGGCGATCGGAGGGCTGCGGTTGTCTGGATCTCGGGCGGCGTTGCGCTTGCGGCGCATGGGGAATCGATCACGATGCAGTATCCGCTTCGCATCGCGGCGCGCAACGGGGAGCTGGTCCTTGCCGTCACGCTGCCCGTCGAGTCTTACGTGGAGCGCGTGGTCGCAAGCGAGGGCGGCGCGGCCGATGGCCCTGAATCCCTGAAGGCGCTGGCGATTGTGGTGCGGTCGTTTGCGCTGCATGAGAGGCATGGGCACGCCGATTACGACGTTTGCGACTCGACGCACTGCCAGTTGCTCCATTGGGGCGGCACGGTTGATCGACGCGCGGCGGCGCATGCGGCTACGCTTGCGACGGCAGGAGAGACGCTCTGGTTTCATGGGCAGCGGGCGACGGCGTGGTTTCACCAGAACTGCGGGGGACGGACTGCAACGCCCGAGGAGGTGTGGCCTGCGGCTGGTCCGCATGGGGAGGCGTCGCGCCATCCGATGCCGTGGCTGGTTTCGCGGGCAGATCCCTACTGCACGGCCAAAGGGGCGCGGGAGTGGTCGACGAGTGTTTCACTTTCCGATTTGACTGCGGCGCTGGCGGCGGCCGGGTTGGTTCGGCCGGGATGGACCACGCTCGCCGTGGCGCGGCGCGGTGAATCGGGGCGTGCGGTGATGCTGCATGTGGGCTCGACTGATGTTTCCGCGGAGGATTTTCGGCTGGCGGTTGGGCGCGCGATGGGGTGGGGCAAGATTCTGAGTACATGGTTTGAGGTTTCGTGGCAGGGGGGCGGCTTTGTGTTTCACGGGCGAGGGTCGGGGCATGGGGTCGGGCTTTGCCAGGCTGGGGCCGCTGCGATGTCTGCTCTTGGGCGCGACTCAGGGCAGATTCTTGAGCAGTATTTTCCGGGGGCTGCGGTGGCGGATGAGACAACGGGTCTGGGCTGGCAAACGCTGCCTGCGCAGGGGTTCGCGCTAGAAGCGTTGACACCGGGTGATGATGTTTTTTTGCCGCAGATCAGCCAGGCATTCGCAGAAGCGGAATCGCGCTCGGGTCTGCAGCCGGCCGGAGCAATCACAGTTCGCGCCTTTCGCTCAACTCCGGCGTTTCGCGATGCGACCCTTGCGCCGGGATGGGTGGCTGCCTTCACGGAGGACAATTTTATTGCGACGCAGCCGCTTTCGACACTGGCGTCGCGCAAACTGCTGGGGCCGGTTTTGCGGCATGAATTTCTGCACGCGCTTGTTGAGGGACAGGCTGCGCCGGCCACGCCGCTGTGGCTGCGTGAAGGGCTGGTGGAGGTGTGGGCGGATGGACCGCAGGGTGTTTCGGTGCCGGTGATGAAGTTGGATGAAGTTGACCGGGCGCTCGCGCATGCGTCCAGCGAGGCTCAGTCCGAGGCTGCGCATCGGGCTGCGGGGTGGTATGCGCAGAAGCTGCTTGATCGCTATGGGCGCGCGCAGGTGGTGGCTTGGTTGCGCGGTGGAATGCCAGTGAGTGCGGTTGCAGGCTTGCATTGAGGCCAACAGCGTATTGGATTGGCATTCACATCGCCCCTACGGGGCGATAGGCCTTTTATGCGGCGGCATCCCAGGGTTTCGTCCGCTTAGCCACCCCAGCGACGAAGACCTGTCGCTGGGGACCCCGGCCCGGCGGACTTCACCCTGGGCTATTTTCGGTCCTCCCTCCGGGAGGGACTGAGGCTGCTGTGAGTGATCGTGCTGGTCCAGGATCACGGGTCTGTGGATGGGGCTCTTCATGCGATTGCCCCTTGTAAGGCGAGGCACCTGGCCGCGCAGCGGCGTCTGCCCCACCACAGGTGGTGGTTTATTCTTCGATGGATGCGTCAGACGCTGTCCGTTGCCATGATTGCGATGAACGAGGAGGCGAACCTGGCTCGCACGCTTGAGTCGGTGCGCTGGGCGGACGAGATCGTGGTCGTCGATTCGGGTTCAAAAGACCGGACGATTGAGATTGCGCAGTCGTTTGGGGCGAAGACCAGTTATCACGCGATAAGCGGGCATGGAGAGCAGAAGAATGTGGCGCTCGATCTGTGCACGTCGGACTGGATTTTCTTGCTCGACGCGGATGAGGTGTTGACGCAGGAGTTGCAAGAGGAGATTCGGCAACTGCTTAGTTGTGGGGACGGGCGCGAGCCGCAGTTTGGGGCTTACTGGATTCCGCGACTGAATCTTTATTTTGGGCGCTGGATTCGGCACGGGGGATTTTATCCGGACCGCAAGCTGAGGCTGTTCCGGCGCGGGGCGGCGCGGCTGAGCGAGGGCGTGGGGCCGCATTCGACGCCGCAGTTCGCGGGGCCCAAGGGCAGGCTGAAGGGGGATATGCTGCACTACGCGTATCCCACGCTGGGTGTTTACCTCGAGCACATGGATCGGTACAGCAGTGAGATTGCGCGGCTGCTGGCGGCGAAGGGGCGGACGAGCAGTTCGCTGGCGGCGTTTTTGTGGAATGCGGTGGCGAATCCGGTGGCTACTTTTGTTTATAACTACATTTTTCGGCTGGGATTTTTGGATGGGCGCGAAGGGCTGATTCTACATATCAATCATTCTGTTTATATCCACTGGAAATTCATCAAGGCTTGGCGGATTGGGTTGGGGAAAGAGTAGTTCGCTTCCTCCCTCGTGAACGCTGCTTCGATAGAAAACATCTCTCAAAATCAGGGCCGTGGTTTCCCACCCTTGCGATAGAAAGAATCGCAAAGATGGGGCACCCAACACCTTCGGCTTATGCAGGAGTGTCGTCCGGCGGCGGAATGTCGGCACTTGCGCCACGCTCTCGGCCAGCCGGGCCTGTGAGCACTGGGACAGCTACGAGCGCTTCCTCGGCTGGTGGCTTCACCGGCAACTCGAACAGCGTAGCCCACCAGGCCAGGAGCAGCGTCCAACTGCTGACAGCGAGGATGTATGCGCCAAGCAGCTTCAAAATGACGGCCCAGACTTGAGCGGAGACCGAGCCTGCCGGCTCCTTGCTAAAGAACGAGGCAGGAAGCCATACGCCTGCGAGCGAGGCCAATACCACGCCCAGCCACCAGCGCCAGTTGAAGAGGAAGCGGATCACTCTGCGCCACGGGACGCGCCAGCCCCATTGGGCGGAAGCCGCTGCGAAGGGAATGAGCTTGGCGGGTACGACGATCCAGCGGATAATCCACTCGGCGATGGTGAGCCAGTGCCCGATGTGCTGATAGGAGAAGGTTGTGACCCTGCCATGCGGGGACGCTTTCGAATTCAGGTAACTGGCCCAATCCCAGATCTGGTCGTCGCACCAGTCCAGCAGCGCCCAGAGAGCCGCGCCGACGGCGATCCAGACCAGCAGGCTAACGGCGCCCCATATCAGCTTCACGCGGTTGCCATCGTCATCGGCAAAGGCGCGGACTGTGCCGGCTTGCAGTTCGAGTGCGCCGATGGCGAGAAGAACAGGGATCAAAAGACTCAGTGCGACTTGCCATATGTGTTTGTCGGGGAGGCGCGTCCAGGCCAATGCGACGAGAAATAGGAGCAGGGTGAGCAGGAACTGCGCGACGACCCACTTCCAGTTGAGGCGCAGGCGGTGGAACAAGTTCTTCTGATGGATCATGGCTGCACCTCCAGGGTTGCCGGGTCGCTGGTGGCTTCCACGTTGGGTTGATACATGGGGCCGGCCTGGGCGGGGCTGATGGCGAATTTGCCAGGGTTCACGACTTTGAGCAGGTAGACATACTCGCGGCGGCCGTTGAATTCGGTATTGAAGAAGGCGGCTCGGTCGTCGTGGAACTCCTTGCGGGTAAACCAGTCGGCCCACCAGTCGGGCTTGTTGTTCAGGGTGTAGAGCTCAGTGTGGTCGAGGAACTCGGTGCCCGACGGAATGGGGTCTTCCGCGAGCAGATACTTCCATTCCGATCCATTGACCGCAAGTTTGACCGCGACGATATCGCCGACATGAACGGGGCCGCTGAGCGGAACCAGATCGTAGGTGATGGGGTCGGTTGGTTTGGGTTGATTCTTTTTGAGGAGATAGTAGTCGCGGGTGACGTTGAGCGCCACTTTTCCTTGCTGCGACAGGCTCTTGTCGGCTGAGTGCCAGGCGCTTTCCGCGGACCAGTAGGTGATGCCGTTGCCGCTCTTGCGGATGGTCACCAGGCCGCTTGTGCCGGCCTGCGCAGCGGGGATATCGAGTTTCCATGGGAGGGCAAATCCATCGCCGGGGCCAAAGTGGCGGCTGCCTGCAACGGTTCCGTTGACGAGGACTTGAACGTCTGAGGAGTTGTTGAGTTCGCCGCTCAGGGAGAGATAGTCGGTGAGGCCCTCGATGACCATGGCGGTTTGTTTGGTCGATTCCCAATACTCGCCATTGTTGCGATGACCGGCGAGCCAGACGGCAGCTTTGGAGAGCAGACCGCTGCTCGAGTCCTGGCTCACCAGCAGTTTCAGCGCGAGGGCCGTGGTCTCGGCGGAGGTGTCGTCCCAATATTCGAGCAGCCCATCGTAGGTGCCGGCCCAGTAGGCATCGGATGCGGTGGTTTTGGCCTTCTTTTCAAGCGTCGTTGCGGCGTCGTGCGCGCGAGGGTCTTTGGCGGCGTCGAGAGCGAGGCCCACAAGGGCGAGGCCTTCGTCGCTTAGCTTTTCGCGGCTGGCCCATGCTTTGTCGAGCGACTCCTTGGGTGCGCCGCCGGTTGTGGCCAGCGCATAAACCACATACGCGCGCAGGTCAGGAACCATATCTGGGTGCGCTTCGAGTGTTGCCTTGAGCCAGTCTCGGCCTTTATCGAGATGCGTGGGGCGGTAGGTTCTTTCCGGTTCGAGCGCATAGCCGGCGTCCTTCGCCTGGCCCAGGCCGCTGACCACGTAGGCGGTCATGAAGACGCGGCTGGGATCGTCGGGCCACCAGCCCCAGCCGCCGTCGTCGTGCTGGTAGCTGTACAAGCGATCAAGGCCGGCGCGCACCATGACGTTGAGCGTGGGGCGGTCGAAGGGGGGCTTGAGGTGCAGCTTGTCGACGGCCTGCGCAACAATCACGTCGGGCAGGAAGCTGGACATGGTTTGCTCGGTACATCCCCAGGGATAGCTGGTGAGATAGTCGAGGGCGTCGAAGACGGTTCCGGCTACGCTGGGTGCAACGGTGACGGTGAGCTTGCGTGTTCCTGCGTCGGATGCGGCCGGGTAAGTGTAACGCCAGTCGTTTTGTCCGGGGCCGGAGAAGACAACCCCTGAGGCCGCGACGCGCTGCTTTACGCCGTAGGCGAGTACCGGGAGCGTGATTTCGAGGGCGTCGCTCTCTTCGTTGGTGAGCGCCTTGGCGGTGAGCAAGGCGTTGCCGGTGGTTTGTGCCTTCACTCGCCATTCAAAGTAGCTCTCGCCTTTGGCGGGAATGTTGACCTTAGTTTGTTGGCCGGAGATGACTTCAAGTCCGCTCACGTCGAGGGCAAAGGTTACGTCTTTGGCGGTCTCAAGGTAGTTGTGGGCGATGACGCGGAGAGTGACCTCGTCGCCCTGGCGGAAGAAGCGGGGCGCGGCCAGGCGGACGATGAGGTTCTTGCGTACTAGCACACGCGTGACTGCACCGCCGGCTTTGCCATCGTCGGTCATGGCGCGGATGGTGGTGCGCCAGGTGGTGAGGGCGTCGGGGAACGTGAATTCGACCTTGGCGTGGCCGTCGGGTCCGGTGCGGACGCTGGGATTCCAATAGGCCGTGTCTGGGAAGGCTTTGCGGACTTTGGGGACTACTAGGTCCGAGCCGGGTTTTACCTGCGCGAGGCGTGGATGGTAGAGGCCATTGGCAAGTTGAGCGAGGAGCGGACTCTTCAATCCTGCCTGGCCGGAGAAGAAGAAATCGAACGAGGATTGCGGCTCGAGTTCGACGTAGCGCTTGGGATAGAAAGACGCTACGATGTCGCCGCTCTCGTCGGGACGGACTTTGAAGAGAGCTTCGTCGACTTCGCCGAAGCTCAGGTCGGCCTGGACGGGCTTGCCTTGCGAGTCGACCGCCAAGACATCGAAGCTGCCTTTTTCGCCGGGCAGATATTGTTGCTTGCTGGGTGTGGCGGTAATGGTGAGCGTGCGCTCGACGAGAGGGACTTTGAGGCTCTTTTGCGCTGTGACGATCTGATCGTCGTGGATGAGGATGGCGCTGACGATGAGATTGGGCTGCGACTGTTTGGTGATGGGAATGTCGAAGGCGAAACTTGCGCCGATGGCATGCAGCACCTGGCGCGACTGTACGCTGTCGCCCTCGGCGGTGACCACGGCCCAGGATTCTTTGAGGCCGGTGACGAGGAGCAGATGCGCGGTGTCGCCCACCTGATAGGCCTTCTTGTCGGCGACGATCTGGGCTTGCACGTTCTGGTTGTAATACTCGCCGCCGCCATTCCAGATCCAGACCCAAGTGCGGCCTTCGACGGTACGGCTTTCCGGAGTGTGGGCGCTGGCGGTGATTTCGAAATCGCCGCTGGCGGTGTTGTTCATGGGCAGTGTGACGACGACCGTGCCGTCGGCTGCGGTGCTGGAATCCAGGCTGGTGATGGGTGTGTTCGATTCCTGATGGGTGGTTGAATCCCAGTGTTCAAGGGCTACGGCGACGTGGATGGGCGTCTGAATGGGTTTGCCGTCGTAATCCTGCGCGGTGATTTTTACTTTTACGGGGTCACCGGTTTTGAAAACGTAGCTGATGGGCTCGGCGCTGACGCGGAAAGAGCCGTAGGTGGTAAGAACAGTGGAGTGGCCGCTGACTTCGCGTTCGCCGGCATCGGTTACGCGGGCTTCAATTCGGTAGTCCTGGTCTTCATGCTTGGGGTCAACCGCGACGGGGAGTTGCACGGTGAGGCGGCCGTTGGCGTCGAGGGTGCCTTCCTGTTCCTGCTGCTCGGTAGCGCCGTAGGTGTCGTCGGAATCAGAATCGGCGTCGGCGGAGGCATCGGTGGAATTATCGCCTCCGGCCTCGTCGTCCTGGTCCTCATCCCACCAGTAATGCTGCGAGGTGTGCACTACGTATTTCACCTTGGCATTGGCGACGGGCTCGCCGAAGAAGTAACGCGCTTCGATGACGGCCTGGATGGAATTTCCCTGGAGAATGCGTGCGGCGGTGGGCTTTACAGTGACCTGGTACTCGGGCTTCTTGTACTCCTCGACATAGAAGTTGCCGCTGTCTCCCTGCACGCCGTCGAGGTTGACCGTGTAGTAGCCGAGCGACGCATCGGCCGCAAGGTTCAGGTCTGCGACCACGGTTCCGTGAGCGGAGACGGGCACATCCTGCTCCAGCACGGCCTTGCTGTCGGCGTCGGTGACTTTGAGCTTGATGGTCTTCGCGTCCGGCAGGAGGAGCTGATCGTTCAGTTCTTTGCGCAGGACTGCCTTGATGTGGACGGTGTGGCCGGGGCGGTAGACGGGTCGGTCGGTGTAGACGTATGCCTTCAGGTCGGTGGATTGGTCGGGAGAAAAGCTGTAGCTCCACGGGGTTACGAGGGCTGTCTGGTCGGCGTGGCGCGCGAGGATCCACACATTCTCCGGTTCCGGCACATTGCCGTTCGCATCGGGCGGCGGATTGGTAGCCATGGACAGCGTGGCCAGTCCGTCGTTGCCCGTCTGTGCGGTTGATTGCTGCTTGCCGTTGGCCCATAGCGTTACATCGGCCTTGGCGATGGGCGCGCCGGTCTTACGGTCGGCTACATATAGGCTGGTTTCGCCGTTGTTGGCGCGCGACACGACGGCGATGGTGGTGACGATGGCTACGGTGTAGGCCTTGTATGTGCCGTCGGTGGCTTCGATGAGGTAGACGCCGGCGGCGAGGTTATCGATGGGGAGCAGCTGGGTTTCGCTGACGAGCGCCGGCGGAGTTTCGAGCTTCCAGCGGGCTACGAGCTGGCTTTCGTTAAGCAGCGGGATCTGCGCAAACTCGGTTGCGCCGACCACGCGGCTGCGCTTTCCGAGGCTGGCCTGGCGCTCGCGGAAGCTGTCACGCGCATTGTCAGTAAATTGGCCGCGGAAGAAGCGGCGGACTTCGAACCAGAGATGGGCCTTGTAGTCGTGGAGGCGCTCGATCCAGGTGCGCTGGTCGATCTGCTCTTCGGGAGAAGAGCTCTCCGCGCCGCCAAAGCTGTGCACGTCTTTGAGGCCGGCGAAGAATTTTTGCTCGTCACGGACTTTGTAGACGCGGAACTCCAGCGCCGGGACGTTTCGGGCGAAGAGTTGGATTTTGACGCTTTCGCCGGGGGCGAAGGTGCGGCTGGTGGAGAGCGAGAAAGAGCGCGGGGCGTCTTTGGCGAAGGCGGGAAACGCGGCGGAGCATGCAACGAGAAGTAGAAGTGCAAAGAGTCGGATTGGATTTCGGCGCCTCATAACGTGCCTCGCAGAATATTCCATCGATAGACGCCGAGAAAGTTGGGATTGCCGGGCAGCGGACGCCATTGCGGCTGCGGATGATCGAGCAGTTCGGCGAGGGTGACGCGGCGGAGTTCGCCGGATTTACCGTGGTCTTCACCGGTGTCGTAAACCACTGCGGGCTGGCCGGCAATTCTCGTCACGATCATGGAGTGCCACGGCGACGACTGCTCGAATTGCCGGTAGAACAACAGATCTCCCGGCTCGGCCTGGCGCACATCGTGGCTCACGAAGTAGGCGTTGCGCTCGACCAGCGTTTTGGCGTCGGCGAATTGTGCGAAGGCGCCGCTGGTTGCGTCGGGCGGCGTGAAGCTGCCGGGGCGCACGCGGAAGAGCGACGCGCCGAGGGGCGTTTCGGGGTAGCGCCAGGCGCGGATTTCGCCGGGCAGCGCGGGGACTTCCATACCGGTGGCGGCGAACCAGGTGTCGTCGTGGCGCTTGAGGGCTTCGCGATAGGAGTAGCGGAGCAGGCTGGCGCAGTCAGTGATTTCCGCGGGAACATCCTCACGGGGGCGGATGGTCTGGTAGTCGGCGATGGCGGTGAACCACTGACGGAATGCGGCCTGGTCGGCGGGATCGGTGAGGCGGAGAAAGTCGGGAGTGCCGTCGGCGAAGCGGTCAGTCCAGGGGCGCGCGGCCCAGTTCGTGGTTTTGGTGAAGCTGGCTGCGCGGACTGTGCCGGCGGGATCGTTTGCTGCTCCGCGATACCGGCGATGGCCGTGCCCATTTACGAAAACCATCAGGCGCAGTAGGAGCAGCAGAATTGCAAGCGCGACTAAGGCTGCGATAAACAGACGCGGTGCGCGCGATTTTGTCTGGGAGCTCATGCGGAGGCCTGTCCGAAGTGAATCCCATCTTACCGCCAATCGCGCGTTGGTGACATGAGCAACGCTGGACGGAGTGAATAAAAAGTCGTGAGAGGCGGCGGATGTTTGGGAGCCGGATGCGGCGAGTTTGCCCCTGCTGCGCAGGGTTTAGCGAGTCGGCGATTTAGCGGGGTGCGGGCTGAATTCCGCACCCTCACGATTTGCGCGCTTATGCGGTGACGGTTCGCGTGGGCTTATGGCCGGCAAAACCGTAGAAGGCTATGTAGAGATAACAAAGCACAGGGACAACGAGCGCCCATTGATAATTGGTGTTGTCAACGAGCCAGCCAATGAACACAGGAATCAGCGCACCGCCCCACACCGCAGTCATGATGAGTCCAGAGCCCTTGCTGGTCATCGGTCCGAGCCCAGCAATACCGAGTGTAAAGATGTTCGGAAACATAATGGAGTTGAAGAAGCCTGCGAGGATCAAGCAGCCGATCGCCACATAGCCGCTTGTAAAAATGGACAGGACCACGAGAGCCGCGGCGATTGTTCCAAAGATACCGAGCAGCTTTCCGGCTCCGATCTTGGTGAGCATCCACGACCCGAGCAGGCGGCCGACGAGTGCCCCAAGCCAGTAGAAGAGCACCAGCTTTTGCGCTTCCGGAGCGGATAGAGCGTGCAGTCCGCCATGAAGTGAATCGCTGAAATAGAGCACCATGGTTGTCGCGAGGCCGACTTCGACCCCGACGTATACAAAGATTCCCAGGGCACCCAAAACAGTTTGCCGATAGCTCCAGATGCTTCGGCTCAACAGGGGATCGCCTGCCTTTGCCGGACGGAACTGCTGCGTGGCCTCCACGTGGGGCAACCGGGTGAAGGCGACAGCGATCCCCAGTATGACGAGGGCGAATGCGATGATCAGATACGGTACCCGGACGGTGTCCGCGATCGTCAATTGATAGGCGTGCTGCTCAGCGGCGCTTTTTGTGGCAACCACGCTTGGATTGAGGACTGAGGTTGTCAAAATGAACGTACCGGCTACCCATGGAGCAAATGTGCCACCAAGCGAGTTGAGAGCCTGCGCCAGGTTGAGTCGTATCGGTGCGCTGTGTTCCGGGCCAAGGATCGAAATATAAGGATTAGCCGCCGTCTGCAAAGCGGCCACTCCGGCTCCTACTACGAAAATCGCCAGGAGAAACAGCGGGAACGAAACCTTTTGCGCCGCCGGGACAAAAAGCAATGCTCCGAGCACCTGAACAAACAAGCTTACGACCATCGTTCGCTTATAGCCGATGGCTTCGATCAGGCGGCCCGTAGGTGTCGAGAACACGAAATAAGCCGTAAAAAATGCCCCATTTGCCAACATGGCCTGCCAGGTCGCGAGCCCCTGGATCTCAAATATCTTCTTCAGGTCCGGAACCAGCCCCATGTTCAGGTTGGTGATGAACCCGAAGATGAAGAACAGCACAGTGACGATAATAAACGGGACGAAGTATCCGGGCGATGTAAGCGCCGACGATTGCTTGGTTGTTGTTGCCATACCGATTTGATCCCCGCTTCCTCGAAAAAGTTACGCCCGGTTTGGGCTTGTGTTCTGCATCCTGAATCCACACCGCTTCCAGGACGGCCTTCCGGTGTTGCCGCCAGTTGGTTTACCGCTGCTCCGGATTCCCGGCTTTTGGCTGCACACAACACTATATCCAATACCCCTTGGCGGGGAAGTGGGCGAGGCGTTTTCGGACCTGGGAGGGCGGGCGGTCGTCAAGTTTGAGGCGGGCTCACTGTTCCGAAGTACAAATGCAGGTTCTTCGACTCCGCTGAAATACGCTTCGCTCAGAATGACAGGTCTGTCATCGTTAAATGCGTTGGAAATCGGCTGCCGCCGTCAGGGGAAGCGACGAGAAGCTATCGCCTCCACGCCGAATTCCGTTATCCTCAATAGACAAAGAGGAGTCACTCGTGGCCACTGCATCTTTGAGCGGCGCCAGGCTGAAGAAGGTTTTGGCGGCCGTGGAAGAAAACTGGCAGGCCGAGATGGAGGCCTACCACACGTACCTGGCCCTGGCCGAGCGGGATACGGAGCCGGTGCGGGCCATGGTGTTGCGCCACCTGGCTGCCGCCGAGCTGGAGCACGCCGAACTGTGGGGTGGCCGCATTCGAGACCTGGGAGGACCCGACCCGGTTTACAAAGGCAGCCCGGGCGGCGAGGCCGACTCGCTGGCCAACCGCGCCGGCGGGGTGCGCATGGCGCTGCGACGCCTTGAGATTGAAGAGAGCCGGCACATCGCCACTTATGGCGAGCAATTGAAGGAGCTGGGCGACGAGGGTTCGATCGAGATCCTCGATCACGTGATTGAAGACGAGAAGGATCACTACCGCGAGTTGGGTGCGCTGTTGCGAGGTCACTATACTCTTGCGGCCGGTGCTGCCAAGATCGATCCCAAAGCGGTTTTGGAAGAGATGCTGGCCAAGCGTAACCAGGGGCGCAAGCAGCCAGGGGCGTGGATCGGAGATGCCATCTACGGCGTCAACGACGGGCTCGGCGCCATATTCGGGATTGTCTCCGGCGTGTCGGGCGCGACGGCGGGGGACAGTAAATATGTGCTGCTTGCGGGCTTATCGGGGATGATTGCGTCGGCGCTGAGCATGGGGTCGGGCGCTTACCTTGCGGCGAAGAGCAACCGCGAAATTTACCAGGCGGAGATCCAGCGCGAGCGCGAAGCGATCAAGATGAACGGCCCTGAGGCCCGCGAACTGCTTTCGCTCTACTACCAGGTCAAGGGCCTGCCTGAAATGGATGCGTTGCACATGGTGAATCACATTGCGAGCGATCCGGAGCAGTTGCTGCGCGCGCTTGCGAGCGAGCGGCTGGGTTCGTCTGAAGAGGCGCTGAGCAATCCGTTGGTTTCCGCGAGCTCAGGAGCGCTGTCGACGGCTGTCGGGGCGGCGATTCCGATTATCCCGTTTTTCTTTCTGAGCGGGCTGGATGCGGTGATTGCGGCGGCTATTGTTTCGCTGGCGGCGCATTTTGCGGTGGGCGCGGCGAAGAGCCTGATCACGGTTCGCTCGTGGTGGTCATCAGGATTTGAGATGACGGTGGTGGGCGCGGTGGAAGGCGCGGTGACGTACGGGATTGGAATCCTGCTGGGCAAGGGCGGGGTGTAATGGGCGGGTTGATCCCCCTCGGCGTTGCGTCGCGCCCGCCGAGGCGGCCTGCCGTCGCCACCGTTCTGCTCATCGTCATCAACGTGCTGGTGTTCATCCAGGAGCTTGGCGGCGGCCGCCATTTCCTGCTCAAGTGGTCTGCAATTCCGCTGCACCTGATGCATGGCCATAATGGCATTACGCTGTTGACCTCGATGTTCATGCACGCCGGGTGGATGCACATCATCGGCAACATGATTTACCTGTGGGCTTTCGGTCCGGAGATTGAAGACGCCATGGGATCGTTCCGCTTCCTGCTCTTTTATCTGGGCGGCGGGCTGGTGGCGATGTTTGCCCAGGTGGCCAGCGATCCGCAATCGACCATCCCGGTGCTGGGAGCCAGCGGCGCCATTGCCGCGGTGATGGGCGCGTTCATCATCACCTATCCACGCGAGCGAATCCGCACGGTGCTGATCATCCTCATCTTCGTGCGCATTACTTTCATCCCGGCGGCGTTCCTGATCGGCTTCTGGTTCCTGATGCAGTTGTGGAACCTGGGCGCGGTGGCTGAGGTGCGCGGCGGAGGCGTGGCAACCCTGGCGCATGTGGCGGGCTTTCTGTTTGGATTGCTCACGGCCCGATTCCTTGAAGACCCGCGCCGCGTGGCGTGGCGGAGAAGCTTCTCGTAGCGTTGTAAGTTGGATGTTCGCTGCATTTGCTTTCGCCTAGTTTTCCGATCTAGAGCATTCCAAATGCAGGTCCTTCGGCTCCGCTGAAGTACGCTTCGCTCAGGATGACAGGTCATTTTTCGATAACAAAAATTGGACACTGAACGGCAGGTCGATAGACCCTAAATCACCTCGGGCGGTCGAGTGGGTAGAATGGATTGGTTTCGACCCCGAAGGGATAAACCTGAAATGCGCAAGAAATTCCTGTGCTCAATTTTCTTTGCCGCCACGCTCCTGCCCGCACTAACCGGGCTCAGCCAGGCCGCTCCGATGGTTGCGGCGCCTCCCGCTCAGATCATGTTCGAGCAAGGGGTCGCGATGAAGACGCGCGACGGCGTTACTCTGCGCGCGGATATTTACAGGCCTGCCGCGGAGGGGAAGTATCCGACGCTGCTTCAGCGCACCCCTTACAACAAAGACAACACGGCGGAGTTTGCCCGCAAGGCGGCGGCGCGCGGATACCTGGTGGTGGTGCAGGATGTGCGCGGGCGATATTCGTCCGAAGGCGAGTGGTACACGTTCAAGCATGAGTCGGACGACGGCTATGATGCCGTGGAATGGGCCGCGGCACTGCCGAACTCCGATGGCAGGGTGGGAATGTTTGGCGGCTCGTATGTGGGCGCGACGCAGATGCTGACGGCGATTGCGCATCCGCCGCATCTGGCTGGGATTTGCCCGGTGGTGACGGCGAGCAATTATCACGAGAACTGGACCTACCAGGGCGGGGCGTTCGAACAGTGGTTCAACGAGTCGTGGACCACGGGGCTGGCGCAGGATACGCTGGGCCGAGTGATCCGCGACAACACCAATGCGCGTGTGGGGGCGGCAGTTTTGCCGCTGAAAAACTATCCGTTGTTCAATATTCCTGCTCCACAGAATACGGCGGCGTTGACGGGAGCGCTGGCGCCCTATTTTCTGGATTGGCTGGCGCATCCGACTTATGACGATTATTGGAAGCAGTGGTCGATCGAAGAGAACTTCGACAAGATTCAAGTATCGGCTCTGACCATCGCGGCATGGTATGACATTTTTCAGGGCGGCTCGCTGCGCAATTACCTGGGGATGAGGGAGCACGCGGGGAACGACGCCGCGCGCAAAGGGCAGCGTTTGCTGGTGACGATCGGTGGCCACGCGGGCGGAGGACGGCACATTGGGGCGGTGGATTTTGGGCCGGCGGCGGCGGAGTTTGATGAGAACGAAATTACGCTGCGCTGGTACAACTATCTGTTCAAGGGTGAGCAGAATGAGTTTGCCGGCAAGCCAGTGCGGATTTTTGTGATGGGGAAGAATGAATGGCGGGATGAAGATGCGTGGCCGTTGAAGCGGGCTAAGGAGACGCGGTACAGTCTTTACTCGGGTAACGCGGCAAATGGCGCCGCCCGCAACGGCGCGCTCCTTGAGCCTGGAGTCTTAACACGGACGAGCGGCTCACCAAGCGACACCTTCACTTATGATCCCGCCAACCCGGTGCCTACAACCGGCGGTCCGCTTTGCTGCGATGGGCAGCACCTGGCTGCAGGGCCGCGGGATCAGAAGGAGGTTGAGGCGCGGCCGGATGTGCTGGTGTATTCGACGGAGCCGCTGGCAGAGGATCTTGAAGTAACGGGGCCGGTCACGCTGGATTTGTTTGCGAAGACTTCTGCCGCGGATACGGATTTTACGGCGAAGCTGGTGGATGTGGGACCGGACGGGTCGGCGATTAATCTTACGGAGGGAATTTTGCGGGCGAGGTATCGGGAGTCGACGACCGGGGCGCCCAAGCCGATTACGCCGGGCGAGGTTTACGAGTACAAGATCGATTTGTGGTCGACGAGCAATGTGTTTTTGAAAGGGCACAGGATTCGGCTGGAGGTTAGCAGCTCGAATTTTCCGCGGTTCGATCGGAATTTGAATACGGGGAAGGATGACGCTTCGGATGGGGAGATGGTGAAGGCTACAAATACGGTGCTGCATGATGCGGCGCATCCGAGTGCGTTGATTTTGCCGGTGGTGAAGTAGGGAACAACTGGCCCCGGCATGTTGAGGGCTGTGCTTTCCCACCTTAGGCGCATAAAACAAGAACGCGCCGAAGATGGGGCACCCTGGGTTGTGGTTGGGATAGACGAAAAGCAAAACAAACGCAGGTCCCCTTCGACTACGCTCAGGGCAGGCTTTCGACTCCGCTGAAGTACGCTTCGCTCAGGATGACAAGTCGGTTTTTCGAGTCAAGACTTTTGGGACGCAAAGCTACGCGATGGGCTGGCTTGCTGACTCGCTGACTTGCTGGCTGGATAACAATTCTTTAGCGGCGGTGCGGCCGAGGCGGATGCAGTCGGGGATGCCTATGCCGTCGTAGGCGTTGCCGGCTAACTTCAGACCTTGCAGGGCGGCTACTCGCTCGGCTACTCGCTTGGCGCGGGCCTGATGGCCGACGGCGTATTGGGCCATGGCGCGACGCCAGCGGGAGACCTGGGTGTATTCGGGCTCGGCCTGGATGCCGAGAATCTGCTGCAACTCGCGGCGGACGGTGGCCACCAGCACTTCATCGGGCTCGGTTAGCAGGGCCTCGTTTTTCATGCCGCCAAGAAACGCGCGCAGGACGGCTTTGCCTGGCGGGGTGCGGCCGAGAAACTTGCGGTGTACGAAAGTGCAGGCGAGCATGGCGCGGCTTTCGCTGGCGGGGACGAGAAAGCCGAAGCCGTCGGGGAGCTGGCCGAGAGAGGCTTGGTCATACAAGAGGTTGATGGTGATCGAGGAGGAATAGGGGATTGCGCTCAGGTCTTCGCCCAGCGCAGCGTCTACCGGGCTCAGCAGTACACCGGCGGCCCAGGCTTGCGAGGCGATAATCACCGCGTCGCACGTCTCGGTGACGCCGCCGGCCTCCACCCTCCACCCATGGGCGGCCTTCGCGATGGCGCTTACGGGTGTTCCAAGGCGGACCCAGGCCGGGTTCAGGCTGGCCTGGATTGCGTTGACAAGCTGCTGCATTCCTCCGCGCAGCGAGGTAAAAATTGGACGCGGCGCCGGATCTGAATTCGCATGGGCGTTGCTGCCTCTGGGTCCGGCGCCACCGTTCTTTTTTGCGGCGTCTTTGGCTCTTGCGCGCACCTTGCGGTGAGCGGCTAACATGCCGCGGGTGAGGGAACCGTATTCGCTTTCCATTTCAACGAGGCGAGGAAGAACGGAGCGAGCGCTGAGCTGGGTGGCGTCTCCGCCGTAGATGCCGCTGAGCAGGGGGTCGGCCAGGCGGTCGACGGCTTCGGGGCCGAAATGGCGCTCGACAAGCGCGGCTACGGCCTCATCTTCTTCTTTCGATGGGCGCGGAGGAAGCAGCAGCTCCAGGCCCATGCGGATCTTGGTGCTGAGACTGAAAAGGGGCGTGAGCGCGGTGGGAATGAGCTTGGTGGGAACCAGAAACATGAGGCCGTCGGGGAGCGGGATGAGGGTGTTCTTAACCAGAATCCAGGTCTTGCGGGCGGCGTCGTTGGAGGGGATGAGGTCGGCGGCGAGGCCCAACTCGCGGCACAGTTCTGCCGCCGCGGGCTTTTCGGTAAGGAATGAATCGGGGCCGCGCTCGAGCACCGCGCCGTCAACGATCTCCGATGCCAGCGATCCACCCAGCTTGGCCGCGGACTCGAACAGCGTGTACTCGACCGGCGCTCCGGAGGCGCGGGCCTTTTCAAGCTCGTAGGCAGCCGCCAGCCCTGCAATTCCTCCGCCAATGATCGCTGTTTTCATGAGTTGACCCAACACCATCTTAGCCCGCATTTCTCACCGACGGCGCGACAGCCCAGAATTCATGGTTTGGCGAAGTCTCTGAGGGCCGGGAGGCCCTCAGGACAGCCGGTCTGGAGACCGGCGCTACGATTTTCGGCGACCCATGAGCATTGCGGGTTAGAGCGGTTGCAGGCATTCGCAACATCTGAGACGGTAGCTCGCTCGCGTCGTGGAAGTTCCAGTTTCACAAGACTAGAATCGAGACCGAAACCTTCTGTGAGGTGTGACTCAAATCACTGAGCCTTTCACATATCGTCTGCATTCATAACAATTGTCCAGGAGTTTGATGCTTTGACGATCCTCTATTGCCTGCCCGCGCAAACTGTCAGCGGAATGTCCGCCGACTTCCGCTCCTCGATAGATCCGGAGACACTGTATGACCGCTGAGTTAATTCACCGCCTGCATTTTGCCTTCACCATCACGTTCCACTATCTGTTTCCTCAGCTCACCATGGGCCTGGCGCTGCTGATTGTGGTGCTCAAGTCAGTTGCGCTCAAGACCGGAGACGAGAAGTGGGACAGGGCGGCGCGTTTCTGGGGCCGGATCTTCGGCATCAACTTTGTGTTCGGAGTGGTGACGGGGATTCCGATGGAGTTCGAATTCGGCACCAACTGGGCGCGATTTTCGCGGCTTTCCGGCGGGGTGATCGGCCAGCCGCTGGCCATGGAGGGGGTGTTCAGCTTCTTTCTGGAGTCGGCATTTCTGGGGTTGTTTCTCTACGGGGAGAAGCGGTTGTCAAAGGTGATGCACTGGTTCTCGGCGGTGATGGTGTTTGTTGGGTCCTGGGTGTCAGGGTTCTTCATTATCGTGACGGATGCTTGGATGCAGCATCCGGTGGCGTATGACCGGCTGCCCAACGGGCAGTTTGAAGTGCTGAGCTTCTGGCAACTGCTGCTGAACCCATGGGGGCTGCTGCAATACATGCACAACATGACGGGCGCAGTAATTACGGGCTCGTTCGTGATGGCCGCGGTGGGTGCTTTTTACCTGTTGGAAAGACGCAGGGAAGACTATGCACGGACTTTTTTGAAGGTGGGCGTGATTGCGGGATTCGTGAGCTCGATCCTGATTATCTTTCCCACCGGAGACCTGGCAGGCAAATACGTGGCGCACAACCAGCCGGCGGCCATTGCCGCGATGGAGGGCTTGTTTCACACCGAGGCCGGAGCGGGGATGGTGCTGATGGGCCAGCCCAACGAAGAGACCGGGGAAATAGACAATCCGCTGGTGGTGAACGATGCGCTGAGCTTTCTGATTTATGGAACCACCAAGGCGCAAGTGAAGGGATTGGATCAGATTCCGCGCGATCAGTGGCCGACGGCGCTGCCGCTGCTGTTTTACGCGTATCACATCATGGCCGGTTTGGGGACGTGGTTTGTGTTGCTGATGACGGTGGCTGTATTTCTGCTGTGGAGGGGCCGGCTGGAGCGATCGCGCCTGGTGATGTGGGGGCTTCTGCTGAGCTTTCCGCTGCCCTACATCGCAAACACGGCCGGGTGGATGACAGCGGAACTGGGGCGGCAGCCGTGGCTGATCTATGGGTTGATGCGGACCAGCGAGGGGTACTCGAATACGGTGTCGGCAAGCAACGGGCTGTTTACACTGCTGGGGTTCATGGGGCTGTATGCGCTGCTGGGGCTGCTGTTCACGGTACTGATCTATCGCGAGATCAGCCATGGGCCGGAGCCGAAGGCGGCTGCGGTTGAAATGGCGCACGCAGAGTGACGGGGGACGCGTTGCACGGGAAGGCTTGCGGAAAAGAGGTTCGCGCATGATGGGTTTTATCTGGTTCTGGCTGGTTGCGGTGATGATTGTCGGGTATGTGGTGCTGGATGGCTTCGATCTGGGAGTGGGGATTCTTCACCTTTTCCTGGTGAAGACCGAGGAAGACCGGCGAACCACGCTTGCCAGCATCGGGCCGGTGTGGGATGGGAATGAGGTCTGGCTGCTGGCGGGCGGCGGAACTTTGTATTTTGCTTTTCCGCTACTCTATGCCTCGGCGTTCAGCGGCTTCTACCTGCCGCTGATGATCGTGCTGTGGCTGCTGGTGCTTCGCGGGATCAGCCTGGAATTGCGCAACCACATCGATGTCGGCGTGTGGCGAGCGCTGCTGGATGGGGTGTTCGGCCTGGCAAGCGCGCTGCTGGCCGTCTTCTATGGCGCGGCATTGGCGAATGTGTTGCGCGGGGTTCCGTTGCAGGCCGACGGCTACTTCTTTCTGCCGCTCTGGACCAACTGGCGGCCGGGCGTTCACCCAGGGATCCTGGACTGGTATACGGTGATCGGCGGGGTGGTGGCTCTGGTGGCGCTCACGCTGCACGGGGCGCTGTGGATTGCGCTCAAGACTTCAGGGGAACTGGCGGAGCGGGCGCGGCGGATGGTGACTCCGCTGTGCCTGCTGGTGTTGGCAATGACGCTGGTCAGCCTGGCAGGGACCATTGCGGTTCGGCCGGCGAGCCTGGACAACTATTTCAACTATCCGCTGACGTTTATTGTGCCGGTGGGCGTGATTGCGTCGCTGATCTCGATCCGGGTGTTCAATGGCAGGCTGCAGCCGCTGCGGGCGTTTCTTGCGTCGTGCCTGTACCTGTTCTTCATGCTGGCGGGGGCGTGCTGGGGGGTTTATCCAACGCTGCTGCCGGCTACTACTGGCGCGGACCGGGATATCACGCTGGCAAAGGCTATTTCCGGTCCGCACACGCTGGCGGTAGGGCTGGTGTGGTGGGGATTTGGGATGACGCTGGCCGTGGGATATGTGGTTTTTGTATACGCGAAGTTCCGCGGGAAAGTGGACCTGGCTGAAGCGGATCATTGAGGGGCGTGCAACCCTACCCCCAGGCGCCGAGGGTGGGAACCTGGCGGTTTAGCGGGTCAGCAGGTCAGCGAGGAGCCGGCAGCTCAGGAAAACGTAACCAGTTGAGGGAGTTCGGCGTGGCGGAAAGCTTCGGCCTTCTGCTCCAGCTCCGGGTCCCAGTTCTTGGGCTGGTAGATGCAGCAGGGTTCCGGGGCCAGCGGGTCGCCGGTTAGTGCGTAAGAGCGGGCGCGGGAGCCGCCGCAGATCTCCTTGTATTCGCATGCGCCGCATTTGCCTTTGAGCTTGCTGGTGTCGCGCAGGGATTTGAAGATGGGCGCGTTGCGGTAGATTTCCGCAACCGGCGTCTCGCGGACATTGCCGGCGTGGATGGGCAGGAATCCACTGGGATAGACGTTGCCTACGTGGGAGATGAACATGAAGCCCTTGCCGTCGTTGACGCGGCGGGTGGCCCAACTGGCGGTGCGGGTTTTGGCGTCGGCGGTGGGCGTGCCGGACTCGTAGACAGCGGTCCGCGCAGGGGCTGAAGCCCCTTTCTTCTCACTGGTTTCTTCGGCACGACTGAAGTCGTGCCCTTTCAAAGCGGCTCCAGGGTGTCCGCCCTGGGGGCCATGTCCATGTCCCATGCGGCGCTCTTCAAGGTTGTGCTGCAACAGATAGCGGCGGTAGTGCATGGCCTCGGTGGTCTTGATCTGAAAGTTTACGCGATGGCTTAGTTCGTAGATCTTGCCGAAGACGTGCTCAAATTCCTCTCCCGACAGCAGATCGGCCTGCTGGCCGCGGCCCACGGGGACAAGGAAGAAGACGTTCCACATCACGATGGCCAGCTTTTCGAAGAGGGCGCAGAGGTTGTCGAGATCGTGCGCGTTGTGGCGGCTGATGGTGGTGTGCACCTGGATGGGGATTCCGGCCTCGTTGGCCCACTGAATGGCCTGGATGGTTCGCGCCCAGGCACCCGGCAAGCCGCGGAAGGTGTCGTGAATCTCGGGAGAGGAGCCGTCGAGCGAGATGCCCAGGCGTACCAGGCCGGCTTCCTTCAGCTTGAAGATCGCTTCGCGGGTTAACAGGGGCGTGGCGCTGGGGGTGAGCGCTACCTGCACACCCTTTCCGGCGGCGTATTGGATCAACTCGAATACGTCTTTTCTTTTCATGGGGTCGCCGCCGGTAAAGACGAAGATGGGCACGCCCATTGCGGCAATCTGATCAATCAGTTGCTTGCCCTCGGCGTTGGTTAGTTCGTCGGGGTGGGCGATGGGCTGCGCGGCGGCGCGGCAGTGTTTGCAGGCCAGGTCACAGGACTGGGTTACTTCCCAGATGGCCAGAAAGGGAGTTTCGTCGAAGTTCAATCCGCCGCGTGCGGGAATGTTGTGCATCGGCTGCATGAGGCCTCCTCGCGAATCGCGGTTGGCTGGGAAACAGAGCCTGCGCCGGGGATCGACTTCAATCAAGTCGAATGATGCGTTCGCACAAACCGCACGGGAGCGCCACGATTCAGCTTCAGAAGAGCAGCCCGGAGGCAAGGCTAGCTGTGATTGGGATCACTTGAGGCGATCATTTCGATGTCATGCAATTGGGTATCTATACAAAACTCCCAAAAGGGCGCACAATCGCGCTCAGGTGAACGATTGATCCCGGGCCTGCGTCCTTGTTGGTTGAACGATCATTCTCCATACCCGGAGGCGGAACATTGCGCGGCAAGGATGTGATTTATCTCACATGCCCCTGTGTCACCGGACACCGAAAGCCGAGGGCGTCCCTGCTAACGTGATTCCGCACCTCAAGGAGGTTCCCATGGCAGCCGTTATCAAGCCAGGTTGGAGCAAACCCTCCACCATCCTCTTCGCTTCCGAGACTCCCGCCAATGAAAGGGCATTCTCTTTCGCCCTGGCGCAAGCTACCGAGTTTGGCGCCGATCTCATCCTCTTCCACGCTTATGACACGCTGGTCGTGGCATCATCCGAAACTTCGGGCATTGGTTACTACGACTACGCTGCTGCCGCACGCTCCGAAATGGAAAGTCTTGAGCCGCTGGCCCAGCACATACGCGCCGCCGGCATCCGCTGCGAGGTCATCGTCCGGCCGGGATTGCCCGCCGACCAGATTCTCGCTTTCCTACGCGAACGCGAGGTTGACCGCGTGGTGATGGGCACGCACTCGCCGGGCCCCATCGGCAAGCTTCTGGTGGGCTCGGTGGCCGAAGCAGTTCTCCGCACTGCCCGGGTTCCGGTTTACATTGTCGGGCCTGATGTGGTGGACGGCGAATATCGCAGATTTGCCACCCGCACCATTCTTTGCGCCGTTAGCCTGCAGGAAGCCAGCCACATTGTTGCGGAGTTCGCAGCGGAGCTGTCCGAACAGCACGGAGCACGCCTGATTCTGCAACATGTGATCCGGCCTCAGGAGCGGCACGAATTCCTGGCCGGCCGAACCATCGATGAGGTTGAAGCTGATCTGCTGGGACTGGTTCCGGTTGAACTGCAGGGAAAGATTTCCGTGCAGACCATCGTGGTGCCGGGCGACCCGACCGAGGAGCTGCTCTACCAGAGCCGGGCGCAACTGGCGGATTTGATTGTGCTGGGCGCGCAGGGCGCATCGGCGTTCGCGGCCATCACCCGGCATGGCATTGTCTACAAGGTTCTGGCCCATGCTCAATGTCCGGTGATCACGCTCTCGCCGGCGATTCTGGCTCAGGCTGGCGTTCATGCGGCAGACCACGCGGCTGAAGTCTTTATGGCCGGGGTGTTTTAGAAGCCAGCGAGTCAGCACCCCACTACGCGGGGTTAGCGAGTCAGCAAGTCAGCGGCGGTGTCAGCGCTTTTGTGTTGCCGTTGTCTTTGCTGCCGGGCAGGCCTTGTCGTGGCAGAGCGCGGCGGTGATTCCCTGGCCTTCGGTGATGGTGAAGATGCGGTCTTCGGCGGGCAGCTTCACGGTTTCTTTGGCTCCGGAAGGCCAGTGAATCTCGGCTGTTCCAGCGTTGGTGGCCGTGCCCAGGCCGAAGTGCAGGCGGCGGTCGTTGGAAGAGATGTAGCTGCCGCTGGCCAGCACGTCCTGGCGTTGGCGCATTCCGTTGGCGCTCAGGTAGACCGTGGCGCAGGTGGCGTCGCGCGGGCTTTTGCCGGTGCCCACGAGAGCCAATTCGACCCAGTGGTGATGGTCTGGATTCACATTGCGCAGAAGCACCGGCGGCCCGTCGACGAGACTGATGATCACGTCGATCTTTCCGTCGTTGAATAGATCGCCGAAGGCTGCTCCGCGGGCGGGGATCACGTCGGCAAGGCCGGTGCCCTTGACGGGAGGAACGTATTCGAACTTGCGGCCCTTCCCGCTGGGGTCCGGAATGTTGTGGAACAAAAGTGGACGTTCGGCCCAACTGGTGCCCCAGTCGTGCTGGTCGACCTGCGGATAGACGTGGCCGTTGACCATGAAGAGGTCGAGCCAACCATCGTTGTCGAAGTCGATAAAGCCGTCTCCCCAGCCGACGAATGGAATGGTGGTCTGCGCAATCCCAGCCTTGTAGCTGAGGTCAGTAAAGCTGGCGTCGCCATCGTTGTGGTAGAGCACCTTGTAGTCGTCGCCAAAGTCGGTGACAAAAAAGTCCACGAGGCCGTTGTTCTCGTAGTCGCCCGCGGCAATGCCCATGGAGGCAATCTCGCGCCCATCTTTGTTGAGCGCAAAGCCGGAGACATAGCTCTGGTCGTCGAAGGTGCCGTCGCCCTTGTTGATGTAGAGGTAGTTAGGCTCGGAGTCGTTGCCGACCACCAGGTCAGGTTTACCGTTGCCGCTGAGCGAGATGAAGATCGCCGTAAACCCGTAATAGGGGCCCTTGTCTTCAACGCCGGCTTTTACCGTCACGTCGGTAAACGTTCCATCGCCGTTGTTGTGGAACAGATGGTCGGGCTCGCCTTTCAATCCGCTTGGCCCGCAATTTACCGTCGCGCCGCGGTAACCGCAATTAGCGTAGGCCACTGCCTTGGTGCCGGAGATGGGCAGGTTGTCGCGGTCAAAGTGGACGTAGCCGGTTACATACAGGTCGAGGAGACCGTCGCCGTCGAAGTCTCCCCAGGCCGAGCCAGGAGACCAGTTTCCCAGGTCGACGCCGGCCTTTTCGGCAACATCGGTAAAGGTTCCATCGTGGTTGTTGTGATAAAGGCGGTTCTTGCCGTAGTTGCCTACGTACATATCCGGCCAGCCGTCGTTGTCATAGTCCGCGATGCTGACGCCGTAGCCCCAGCGGTCGTTGGTGACACCGGCCTTGGCGGCCACATCGGTGAAGGTTCCATCATGATTGTTGCGGAACAGCGCTGCTTTCGGCGTGGGTTCCTTGCCGTCCAGCGCTTCGAAGGTCGAGCCGTTCACGAGGTAAATTGACAGCCAGCCGCTGTGGTCGTAGTCGATGAGGCCGACGCCCGAGCCGTTGGTCTCAATGATGAATTTCTTCTCCGGCACACCCATCTTGTGGACCCAGCCGGAGAGGCCGGCTTGTTTGGTGATGTCCTGAAAGACGACCGCGCCGGAGTCAACGAACCCGCCGGCGGTGATGGGGCGTTTCTGGGCATCATAGACCGGCGCAGCGCCGATGCCTCCGGCGATGCCGCTCTTGCCGGTTTGGGCCGGAGGAGTCTGCTGCGGCGCGGCTTGCGCAGCCTGCCCGGGAGCTGAAACCGCCCTGGACGGGGCGGGTGCAACGGGTGTGGCAACAAGCACAGTGGAGACGGGGGCTGTACCGGTTGCGCTATCTCCCTGGGCAGCGGTTTGCGCCAGGCAATCACCTGGAATGGATAGAAGGCCAATCAGAATGCCGGAAAAGAGTCCGCGAACGTGCGACTTCAACGGAAGTCCTCCACGGCTTGCAGTGTATCGTAACCGGCACTTCATCCGCTGGCCGCGTGCATAGCTCAATTGCGAACAGCGCCGAGGTTCCGTCGCATCGTATGGTCAGGGAGCAACGATCAAATGGAGGATGAGAGCCATGAGCCGACCGGCGATTGAACCGCAGGGGCCGACTGTGCACGACCATTTCGGCCGATTCGCCGCCTCGGCTTCCGCCTGGCTGGGGTCCACGTGGGCGTTTGTGGGCGCGGGCTTGGTAATCGCTGTCTGGGCCGCTACAGGGCCGATCTTCCACTTCTCAGACCGCTGGGCGCAGGTCATCAGTACGGCTACGGCGCTGATGACTTTTCTGATGGTCTTCCTGATTCAGAACACACAGAATCGCGATGCGCGCGCCATCAATCTGAAGTTGAACGAGCTGATCCGCGCCGCGGATAACGCGCGCAACCAGATGATCGATATTGAACGCCTGACTGATCTGGAACTGGATGAGATGCAGGCCATGTATGAAAAGGTGAGAAGCGCCTGGACCCAGCGGCAATCCCAACTGCAGCCCAGCGGAGTTGAGAAGTGAAGCGGAAGACGGCGACCGCGCTGAGATTTCAAACCTGAGCAGTGGTCGATTCGATACAGCCTCCGGACAAAGGTGCGGTTATTGTGGCTTGAGGAGTGTGGAATCATGAATAAGCAGAGGACTGACGGTGCGATCGACCAGGTGGTGGGAAACGCCAAGCGCCACGTAGGGAGCTTGACCGGCGACACCAGGACAGAAGTGGAAGGCGCCGCGCAACAAATCAAAGGCAAGGTTGAAACCGCAGTGGGCAAGGTGAAGGACAACCTGAAGACACCGCGGGAAACGAACCGCCAAGGCTAACATCAACATTATGAAGCGGTAACCGGGCGTGGGGCGGTTTGAACGCAGCCGCGCCCGGAACTGCCATGGCGTCTTCTACCCGGTCCGGGTATACTGGCGGCAAGGTGGCGCGCAAGCTGCCGTCATTTGATCGAGCCGCCTTGAAGTGAGGTGCGTCTTCCGCAGGGACTCCGGTTCACTGACGTTCGACGTTCCGGCCTCGGAGACTTCCCGTTGGCGCGCAGTGGCCCGCGTGCTCCGAAGTCCCATGGACGCAGTGAGTTG
>Ga0302325_10002395_pt1 | contig 45618 bp, 41 predicted proteins | sample Palsa_T0_2_FD_201948 | JGI IMG/M metagenome (GOLD analysis project Ga0302325, IMG submission 201948) | Peat permafrost microbial communities from Stordalen Mire near Abisko, Sweden - Palsa_T0_2 | ecosystem: Environmental > Terrestrial > Soil > Palsa > Peat permafrost | place: Sweden: Abisko...
TGCCGAGCGTCCGGCTGGCCTACGCCGGCCTATTGCTGGAAGAGACCCGACGAAAGGGCGAGTGGGTGGCGCTCGTCTTTCGGGCTCCGGAGGCCCCGAGGGAACGAACGTGACGCGCGCGCCGATCGCGGATCTTGCTCCCGGCGAACGTACCCTCGGCGGGGCCGTCGGCCATTACCTCGCGCGCGTCCTTCGCCTCCGCGCCGGCGACCCGTTCGTCGCGTTCGATCCGGCGACCGGCGTCGAGGCGGACGCGGAAGTGGTGCGAGCGGAGGGCGAGTCCGTCGTCGTCCGCTTCGGGCTGCCTCGCGCAGCCAGGGCCGATCCCCAGCGCGGGCTGACGTTCGTGCAGGGCCTGGCGAAGGGCGACAAGTGCGACGGGATCGTGCGCGACGCGACGGAGCTCGGCGCGACGCGCATCGTCGTGGCCGTGACCAAGCGGAGCGTCGTGCGCCTCGACGGCGAGCGCGCTGCGGCCCGCCAGACGCGGTGGGCCCGGATCGCCGAGGACGCGGCGCGCCAGTGCGGGCGCGCGCGTGCCCCCGCGGTGGACCGACCGATGGCCTGGCAAGACGCGCTCGACACGGTGTCGACCGGCGCCGCTCGCTTTTGCCTTTACGAGCAAGCCAAGGACGCGCTTGCGCCGCCTCTCTTCGAGGCGCTCGCGGGCGACGCGGACCTCGCGTTCGCATGCGGACCGGAGGGCGGGCTCGAGATGGACGAGGTGGAGACGGCCCGCGCGCGGGGCTGGGCCATTTGCTCGCTTGGGGTGCTCGCGCTGCGCACGGAGACGGTCGCCGCCGCGGTCCTCGGCGCCGTGCGGGTCTGGAGCGGCCTGTAATCGAGCCGCCCGCCAGGCACGACCGATGCATGTCGTCTGCCCCACTGAGGAGGGGCACCATGGCGCATTTCCAGCACATCCTCGTCCCGACGGATTTCACGGACACTTCCGAGCACGCGCTCGACTGGGCCATCGAGATGGCCTCGTGCCTCGGTTCGTCGATCACCGTGATGCACGCGTACGAGCTCCCCGTCGTGGGCCTGCCCGACGCAACGCTGGTCCCTTCGGCCGAGATGGAGGTCCGCCTCGCCGACGCATCGCGCGAAGCCCTGGGCAAGACGCTCGACCGCCACAAAGATTGTGGCGTACCCATCGACGCCGTCCTGCGCGAAGGGGTGGCGTGGGAGCAGATCAACCGCGTCGCCGACGAGATCGATGCGGACCTGGTGGTCATCGGCACGCACGGCCGCCGCGGCATCGCCCGCGCCCTTCTCGGCAGCACGGCAGAGAAGGTCGTGCGGTCGGGGCATCACGCGGTAGCCACAATCCGCAGCTAGAGCAGCGCCCCCTCGCTGGTCACCCTGAGGCCGAAGGCCGAAGGACCCCACGGAAACCGCGGTTCGCATGGGGTCCTTCGCTTCGCTCAGGATGACAGCAAGCGCGGTCCCTTTGGCCCTTTGGCCGACAGGGCCGCCACTCGCGGTGACGCGCGGGGCCTTCTGTCTTGCACGCGCGTGTGCGAGACAGACACGGGCGCGTGCATCGCTTACACCGGCATCTGTCTGGCTTGCACGCGCACGTACGAGACAGACACGGGCGCGTGCATCGCTTACACCGGCATCTGTCTGGCTTGCACGCGCGTGTGCGAGACAGACACGGGCGCGTGCATCGCTTACACCGGCATCTGTCTGGCTTGCACGCGCGTGCTCCGACCTCGCACGATCACTGTTGTCGTCGACAGACCCGTTTTTCAGGCTTGTCCGGACCCGAGAACGTCACGGAAGGGCCTCATTCAAGCCAGCACGACCCGGTCTCCGCGTTGCACGCGCGTCCGTCACGCTCGCACGGGCACGAACACAAGCAGCGCGGGCGCGGGCGCACACGCAAGCGCGGGCGCGCACGCACGCGCTCGCGCTCACGCGCCCTTTGGCCTTATGCCTTCGCCAGCAGCTGACGGAGTACGTACTGGAGGATGCCGCCGTGGCGGTAGTACTCACGCTCTTGCGGCGTGTCGATGCGCACCGTCGCGGCGAACTCTTTCGTCTTGCCGTCGGCGCTCGTCGCCTTGACCTTGATCTTGCGCGATGCGACTGCCGCGGCGAGGCCCTCGATCGAGAAGACCTCTTCGCCCGTCAGGCCGAGCGACGCGGCGTTGTCGCCAGCGGCGTACTCGAGCGGCAGGATGCCCATGCCCACGAGGTTGCTCCGGTGGATGCGCTCGTAGCTCTCGGCGATGACGGCGCGCACGCCGAGGAGCTTGGGACCCTTGGCCGCCCAGTCGCGCGACGAGCCCGAGCCGTACTCCTTGCCCGCGAGGACGACGAGCGGCACCTTCTCGCTCGCGTACCTCACGGCGGCGTCGAACACGCTCATGCCCTCGCCCGACGGCAGGTGCCGAGTGACGCCGCCCTCGGTGCCGGGGGCGAGCATGTTGCGCAGGCGCACGTTCGCGAACGTGCCGCGCACCATCACCTCGTCGTTGCCGCGCCGCGACCCGTACGAGTTGAAGTCCGCGACGTCGACGCCGTGCTCGATGAGGTACTTGCCGCCCGGGCTGCTCTTCTTGATCGAGCCGGCCGGGGAGATGTGGTCGGTCGTGATGCTGTCGCCGAGGAGGAGCAGCACGCGCGCGCCCTTGATGTCGGCGATCGGTGAAGGGTCCTTGGGCATCCCCTCGAAGTAGGGCGGGTTCTTCACGTACGTGGACTTGCTGTCCCAGGCGTAGCGGTCGCCCGTCGGGATCTTGAGCTTCTTCCACTCTTCGTCGCCGTCGAACACCTGGCCGTAGACGCGCTCGAACATCCCGCGGTCGATGCACGCGTCGACGGCGGCCTGGATCTCCGCGCGCGTCGGCCACACGTCCTTGAGCATGACGGATTTGCCGTCCTTGCCCGTTCCGAGCGGGTCCTTGTACGGGTCGAAGTCGACGGTGCCGGCGATGGCGTACGCGACGACGAGCGGCGGGGAGGCGAGGTAATTGGCGCGCACCTCGGCGTGCACGCGGCCCTCGAAGTTGCGGTTGCCGCTGAGCACCGCGGCGGCGACGAGCGACCCTTGCTCGATCGCCTTGGAGACCGGCTCCGGCAGCGGACCGCTGTTGCCGATGCACGTGGTGCAGCCGTAGCCCACCGTCTGGAAGCCGAGCTTCTCGAGAAACGGCGTGAGGCCCGCCTTGGCGAGGTACTCGGTGACGACTTGCGAGCCGGGGGCGAGGCTCGTCTTGACCCACGGCTGCCTCGTCAGGCCCTTCTCGACGGCCTTCTTGGCGACCAGGCCTGCGGCCATCAGCACGCTCGGGTTCGAAGTGTTCGTGCAGCTCGTGATCGCCGCGATGACGACCGAGCCGTGTTTCAGCTCGACGTCGTGACCCTCGACCGTCGCCTTGGCCGAGGCCGTGGGTGCGCTCGGCTTGGGCGACTTGGACAACAGCTTCTCGAGCGCCGAGTGGAAGTTCGTCTTCGCCTCGCTCAGCTTGACGCGGTCCTGCGGGCGCGTCGGGCCGGCGATGCTCGGCACGATCGACGCGAGGTCGAGGTGCATCACGTCCGTGTACGTCGCCTCCTTGGCCCCGGGCGCGTGGAAGAGGCCCTGCGCCTTGCAGTACTCCTCGACGAGCTTCACCTGCGCTTCGTCGCGGCCCGTGAAGCGCAGGTACCGGAGCGTCTCCGCGTCGACCGGGAAGATGCCACACGTCGCGCCGTACTCCGGCGCCATGTTGGCGATGGTCGCGCGGTCGGCCAGCGACATCTGCGCGAGCCCGTCGCCGAAGAACTCGACGAACTTGCCGACGACGCCCTTCTTGCGCAGCATCTCGGTCACGGTCAGCACGAGGTCGGTCGCCGTCGCGCCCTCGGGCAGCGCGCCCGAGACCTTCACCCCGAGCACCTGCGGGATGAGCATCGACACGGGCTGTCCGAGCATCGCCGCCTCGGCCTCGATGCCGCCGACGCCCCAGCCGAGCACGCCCAGGCCGTTGATCATCGTCGTGTGCGAGTCGGTGCCGACGAGCGTATCGGGGTACACCGTCTTGCCGTCCTCGCTCTTCATGACGACGCGCGCGAGGTACTCGAGGTTCACCTGGTGCACGATCCCGGTGTCCGGGGGCACGACCTTGAAGTTGCGGAACGCCGTCTGTCCCCACTTGAGGAACTGGTAGCGCTCGCGGTTGCGCTGGAACTCGAGCTGCGCGTTGATCTTGAGCGCCTCGCCCGAGCCGAACGCGTCGACCTGGACGGAGTGGTCGATGACGAGCTCCACGGGCTGCAGCGGGTTGATCTTCTTCGGGTCGCCGCCGAGCTTGGTCATCGCGTCGCGCATCGCGGCGAGGTCGACCACGGCAGGCACGCCGGTGAAGTCTTGCAAGAGCACCCGGGCCGGCGTGAACGCGATCTCGCTCGAAGGCGGCGCGGTCACGTCGACCGTCGCCAGCGCCTCGATGTCGGCGGCGCGCACGGAGACCCCGTCCTCGGTGCGGAGCAGGTTCTCGAGGAGGATCTTGAGCGAGAACGGGAGCGACTCGGCCTTGGGGAACTTCGCGTACACCGCGGCGAGGCGGTAGTAGGCGAACGACGAAGAGCCGACGGTGAGCGAGGCCTTGGCAGACAGCGAATCGGGCATGGCGTGACTAGAGACGTAGTCGCGCCGCGCCGCGGCGGCAAGCCGGGTTCCCCGTCCTTTTTGCGCAATCCCTTCCCCGCTGAGCCCACATGTGTTTCCTTTATTTCTCATGCGCGCACGCGCCAACGGGATCGAGCTCGAAACCGAATCGTTCGGCGCCGCAGGCGCGCCGCTGGTGCTCCTCATCTCGGGCTTCTCGCAGCAGCTCACGTCGTGGGACGCGCGCCTTTGCGAGGCGATCGTTGGGCGGGGGTTTCGCGTCGTGCGGTTCGACAACCGCGACGTCGGCCTGTCGAGCAAGATCGAGGGAGGCCCGAGGCCGCTGCTCCGGGCCATCGCCGGCGGCGACCTGTCGACGATGCCCTACGCGCTGGCCGACATGGCCGGCGACGTGGCTGGGCTCGTCGAGGCGCTCGGGGAGTCGTCGGCGCACATCGTCGGCGTCTCGATGGGCGGGATGATCGCGCAGACGCTCGCCATCCACCACCCGGAGCGCGTGAAGACGCTCGTGTCGATCATGTCGACCACGGGCAACCGCAGCGTCGGATACGGGGCGCCCGAGACGCTCGAGGTCATGGCCCAGCGGTCTCCGGTCGAACGCGAGGCGAACATCGAGCAGGCGGTCCGTGTCTGGACCAAGCTGCGTTCGCCGGGCTTTCCCCACGACGAGGCGCGGATCCGCGAGCGCGCGGCCCGCAACTTCGATCGCTCGTTTTACCCCGAGGGCGTCGTCCGCCAGCTCGCGGCCATGCTCGGGCAACCCGACAGGACGTCGGCCCTCGGCCAGGTGCGCGCACCGACGACGGTGATCCACGGCGCGGAGGACTCGCTGATCCACGTCTCGGGCGGTCAGGCCACGGCGCGCGCCATTTCAGGCGCAAAGCTCATCGTCATCCCGGGCATGGGCCACGACCTGCCCGAGGGGGTGTGGCCGACCGTGATCGACGCGATTGCGACACAAGCACGCACATAACCCTCCACGACTGCGCTAGCGTGCGCGGCGATGGGCCGGGTGCGCGAGTGGCGTTGGCGTGGAGGAGCGGTGGCCGCCGTAGCCGCCGTTTTCCTCGGTACCAGCGCGCTGTGTGTCGCTTCGTGCGGGGCGGTGACGGGGGTCGACCTGGGGCTCCTGGAGGGCCAGGGCTACGACGCGTCCGGGCACGAAGGCACCTCGCTCCAAGGATCCGTCCACGACGCCGGGATGGCCGGGCTGTCGGCGGAGGCCGGCGACGGGGCGACGAACAAGGTCGAAGACGCGACGGTCCCCGAAGCCTCCGTGCCCGAGGCCGCGCCGCCAGAAGCCACCGCGCCCGACGTGGGTCCCGACATCGCCCCGAGCGCGGTGGTGACGGCCGTCGCCGTCGGCGACAACCATATCTGCGCGCTCACGTCCGCCGGGGCCGTCCTGTGCTGGGGCGAGAACCCCGACGGCGAGCTTGGCAACGGGACCACCACGGCGAGCGCGGTCCCCGTGCCCGTGTCGGGTCTATCGTCGGGCGTCACCGCCATCGCAGCCGGCGCGCACCACACGTGCGCGCTGACGACGGACGGCGGCCTGGTGTGCTGGGGGTTGAACTCGATCGGCCAGCTCGGCAACGGCTCCGGCGGCGACATCGGCATGCTGCAGAGCTCCGAGGGCGGACCCGGGGACTCGGGCCTCATCCCCGGCCCGGTCTCGAACCCCGACTCGGGCGTCGCCGCCATCCGCGCGGCTGGGGACATGTCGTGCGCACTGTTGACGAACGGCAAGGTGCAGTGCTGGGGCAACCTCCTGCCGATCTACAGCTTCGTGCCCGTCACCGTTCCGGGGCTTGCCGCGGGTGTCGATGCCATCGCCACGGGCGAGGTCCACGCGTGCGCGCTGTCGCCGACCGAAGGCGTTCAGTGCTGGGGGTCGAACGCGCTGGGCCAGCTCGGGCAGGCGCTCCCGGACGCGGACTCCGGGGAAGCAACCTTCAGCGTGCCGGCGGTCTCCGTCCCAGGCCTCTCCTCGGGGATTACCGCCATTGCGGCCGGCGGCGCGCAGACTTGCGCGCTGACGACCGCCGGCGTCGTCACGTGCTGGGGACGCAACGACGACGAAACGAACGCCCCGGATTCATTCTCGGTCGAGACCACTTCGCCGACCGCCGTGTCGGGCCTGCCTGCCGACGTCACGGGGCTCGCGATCGGCCCCTACAGCGCCTGCGCTGTGACGGCGGCGGGCGCCGTCCTCTGCTGGGGACACAACTTCGCCGGTCTCTTGGGAGACGACTCCGAGGTCGCGGGCAGCCTCACCGCGGTCCCCGTCTCGGGCCTCTCCTCGGGCGCGGCGACGGTCAGCGTCGGCGCGTACAACACGTGCGCCGTGATGACGTCGGGCACCCTCGAGTGCTGGGGCGGCGGGACGAGCGACGACAACGACCAGGTCCTCCTCGCCGCCCCCGCCCCGGTCGCCGTGCCCTAGGTTCTCTCACCCCGGAGAGACCATCTTCTCGGGGCGGACGTGCTTGTCGAAGTCTTCGGGCTTGAGCAGGCCGAGCTCGGCGACGGCCTGGCGCAGGGTGATGTTCTTGTGATGGGCGAGCTTGGCCACCTTGGCGGCGTTGTCGTAGCCGATCACCTCGTTGAGGGCCGTGACGAGCATCAGCGTGTTCTCGACGTGGCGCGCGATGACGTCGCGGTTCGGCTCGATTCCCACGACGCAGTTGTCGCGGAAGCTATGGCACGCGTCGGCGAGGAGGGCGCCGCTCTCGAGCACGTTGCGGATGATGACGGGCTTGAACACGTTGAGCTCGAACTGACCGCTCGCGCCGGCGAAGCCCACCGCCGTGTCGTTGCCCATCACCTGGACGCAGACCATCGTCATCGCTTCGGCCTGGGTCGGGTTCACCTTGCCCGGCATGATGCTGCTCCCGGGCTCGTTCTCCGGCAGGTGGAGCTCGCCGATGCCGCAGCGCGGGCCGCTGCCGAGCAAGCGGACGTCGCTCGCGATCTTGAAGCAGGCGCAGGCGAGCGTGCGCATCGCCCCGCTGGCGGCGACGAGGGCCTCGTGCCCCGCGAGGGCCGCGAACTTGTTCGGCGCAGTCCGGAACGGTAGGCCAGCCAGCTCGGCGATGCGCGCCGCGACCTTGCCGGCCCATGCGGGGTGCGTGTTGAGCCCCGTGCCGACGGCCGTCCCGCCGAGGGCGAGCTCGTAGAGCCCGTCGAGCGTCCGCGAGACCCCTGCCTCGCAGAAGGCGAGCTGGGCCGACCAACCGCTGAACTCCTGCCCGAGGGTGAGCGGCGTCGCGTCCATCAGGTGCGTACGGCCGACCTTCACGATGTCGCGGAACGTGGCAGCCTTCTCGTCGATGGCCCCGCGCAGGGCCGCGACCGCCGGCAGGAGGCGCTCCTGGATCTCGAGCGCGGCGGCGACGTGCATCACGGTGGGGAAGACGTCGTTCGACGATTGCGATCGGTTGACGTCGTCGTTCGGGTGGATCGGCTTCTTCGAGCCCATCACGCCGCCGGCGAGCTCGATGGCGCGGTTGGAGATGACCTCGTTGGCGTTCATGTTCGACTGCGTCCCGCTGCCCGTCTGCCAGACGACGAGCGGGAAGTGCGCATCGAGCTTGCCGCTGATGACCTCGTCGGCCGCGCGAACGATGAGGTCGCGCTTCGTCGCGTCGAGCTTGCCGAGGTCGTTGTTGGCGAGGGCCGCGGCCTTCTTGACGATCCCGAACGCGCGGATCACCGGCCGCCCGAAGCGATGGCCGCCGATCTTGAAGTTCTGCAGGCTGCGCTGCGTCTGGGCGCCCCAGTACTTGTCCGACTCGACCTCGACCTGGCCCATGCTGTCCGTCTCGATGCGCACTTGGCTCATGGGCGGCGAGGCTAGCCCGCACGCGCGAACGAGGCGAGAGACGACTCAACCCCGCGGCAGGGTGAACGCGATCGTCGTACCGTGGCCTTCGCGGCCGGTGTTCCGCCTCGCCTCGATGGTGCCGCCTTGCAGTTCGACGCCGGCGCGGGCGATGGCCAGCCCCAGGCCCGCGCCCGCGCGCGTCCTGCGTCCCTTGGCGGAGTGATCGAAGATGACCTTCAGGTCCTCGGCGGTGCAACCCGGCCCCGTGCCCGCGACCTCGACGCGCACCGCCCGCTCTTCGGCCCGAGCCATGAGCGTCGCGCGGCCCTTGTCCGGCGTCGAGCGAACCGCGTGACCGACGAGATACCCGGCGACCTGGACGAACCAGCGCCGATCGCACGGAACGAGCAGCGGCCCGTCGGGGACCTCGACATCGAGCGCAATCCCACGCTGTCGTGCGACGACCGCGAATGGTTCGACCGCCTCGCGCAGCAGAGGGACGACGTCGTGGACGTGGACGTCGAGCGTGATACCGCCCGACTCGAGGTGTGATAGGTCGTGAAACTCCTTAACCACCTGGCTCATTCTCTCCGTGGACCGCGCTACCGCGTCGACGACCCGCCGCGCGGCCGGGTCGAGTTGCGCCGTCCTCTGCAGGTAGACCGTCCCCATCACGATCGACGCCAGAGGGTCCTTGAGGTCGTGGCAGATCGACGAGACGAGGTCGCGCCCCCGCTCTCGGCCCTCGAGGCCCGCCACGAACTCGTCGAGATCGCGAACCACCCGGCGCGACGCCACGGCCTCGGCCGGCCTCGTCGTCGGCATGATTTCGAGCCGGCGCGCGAACGCGCGAAGGGCCTCGACGAAGGGACTCGTCATGCGCACGCTCAAATGTACCTGCAAGGGCGAAGCTCAGGTGGCGCAATCAGCGTGAGAGACATACAGTGCCCGCTCCGGGGGATGGGGTCTCCTACATGGATCGCCGAATACTCATCGTCGATGACGACCGCAGTATGTGCGAGATCCTCGAGACCGAGCTCCGCGGTCGCGAGTTCGATGTCCATTGGGCGACGAACGTGCCGGACGCCATGGCCCTGTTCGAGCGCGAGGACTTCGGCCTCGCGATAACCGACCTAAACATGGGCGCGACGAGCGGGGTCGAGCTGTGCAAGCAGTTCCTTACGCTCCGCGAGGAGATGCCCGTCATCGTGGTCACGGCCTTCGGCAGCATGGATACCGCCGTCTCCGCGATCCGGGCGGGTGCTTACGACTTCGTCACGAAACCGCTCGACGTGCAGTATCTGGTGCTCACGATCGAGCGCGCGCTCCGCCATCGCGCCCTGCGCGAGGAGGTGACGCGGCTGCGCCGGCAAGTCGACGGGGCGCCCCGCCTGGAGGAGATCCTCGGGACGAGCCCCCCCATCCGCAAGATGTGCGAGATCGTGGCGCGCGTCGCCGATTCGGACGCGACGGTGCTCATCACGGGCGAGAGCGGGACGGGCAAGGAGCTCGTCGCCAAAGCCCTTCACGCGAACAGCGCGCGGCGCGACGGCCCGTTCGTGGCCGTCAACTGCGCCGCCATGCCGGAGAATCTCCTCGAGAGCGAACTTTTTGGCCATGCCAAGGGCGCGTTCACCGACGCGCGCGCCGCGCGTGCGGGTCTCTTCGTACTCGCGAGCCGCGGGACGCTCTTTCTCGACGAGATCGGCGAGATGCCGGCGGGGATGCAGGCCAAGGTCCTTCGCGCCCTGCAAGAGCGGGTCGTTCGTCCTGTCGGGGCGCACAGCGAGCAGTCGTTCGACGCCCGCATCGTGGCCGCCACCAACCGCGACCTGGAGACCGAGGTCGAAGAGAAGCGCTTCCGCGAGGATCTCTTCTATCGGATCAACGTCGTTCGTATCCACGTGCCGCCCCTTCGCACGCGGGGCGACGACGTGCTGCTCCTGGCCCAGCACTTCATCGAACGCTTCGGCTCTCGGAGCCGGCAGCGCGTGGTCGGGATGGCGAGCGCCGTCGCCGATCTGCTGACGACTTATCCGTGGCCGGGGAACGTCCGCGAGCTTCAGAACTGCATCGAGCGCGCCATCGCGCTCGCACGGTTCGACCGCATCGGCGTCGAGGACTTGCCCGAGAACATCCGCGACCACCGCGGCACCGCCCTGACGGTCGAGTCGAACGATCCGAACGCCCTGCTGCCCATGCAGGAGGTCGAGCGCCGCTACATCCAGCGCGTGCTCGAGGCAGTCGGCGGCAACAAGACGCTCGCGGCGCAGGTCCTCGGCTTCGATCGGCGGACGTTGTATCGAAAGCTCGATCGCGCGACCCGACCGTCGGGGCGCGACCGCTTGTCGGCCGCCGGCGCGGTCGACGACGCGTCGAAGGCCTGAACGGACGCGATTTCAGGCTCCGGGAGATGGCATGGCATTCCCATTGCACAATGTGCGTATACCTCTACCGGAGTACATGAGGTGAATGCCATGCCCCAGCACGCGACCGTCCTCTTCGCCGACCGTCACTCCACCCGGGCCGCCGTCGAACAGCTCGCTCAGGCCGGATTCACCCGCGACTCCATGAGCGTCGCGATGTCCCAGGAGACGCACGACCGGCAATTCGGGGCTTCGCTCCGGCCTTCCGGCGTGTGGCCGCGCGCGACGGGGCATGATGGCCTGCTCGGGGCGCTCGTGTCCGCACTCGCGACCGTCGTTTCGCCGGGAGAGCAACCTCTTCGGGTCGGTGGCCCCCTCGCGCCGACGATCATCCGCGCGGGCACGCTGTCACGCGCGCTGGCCGCCATCGGCCTGGGAGAGCGCGACGCGCGTGTCATCCGCGCGGGACTACGCGACGGCTACATCGTGGTCGTCGTGCACGCGAACCAGGATCGCATCCAGCTCGCCGGCCGCTTGCTCGAGTTGGCGGGCGGCGTCGCCCCCCAAGCCGCGTAGGCGCGCTACTGCGGGGGCGGGGTGATCATGCCGCCCGCGCCCTGGTTGGACGGGGTGATGCAGCCGGAGAGATCGAACAGCATGAACTCGAGGGCCTTCTCCTGGTCGGAGAGCATGCCCTGGGTGCAGCCCGTCGGGACGATCGCGTCCGCGTTGATGAGGCCCGTCCCCGGCCCGACCGTCTGGTACCCGCCGTAGTCGTTCGACGCCGCGCCCACGTGCAGATCGCTGTAGACGACGCGACCGCACTGCTCGCCCGCGGGCGTCCCGAAGGGCGTGTCGAACGAGAAGTACTGCGTCTGGTTGGCCGGATCCGCGTTCTGATCGGCGACGATCCACGGCAGCGAGGGCGTGTCGGCCGCCGTCACGAGCGCGTTGTGGCGCGCCTGCAGGATCTGTAGCTCGTTGTTCGGTTGCAACGCCCCGACGTTGCCGAGCCACTGGTACATGGCAACGCCCCGCGGGAAGATGCCGCCGCCCGGCAAGGTCTGCTGGATGACGGCGTCGATCGTCCCATCCGCGCTCAGGTACGACTCGGCCGTCGGCGTCCACATGGCGAGGTCGTTGGGGAAGGGGTTCGTGCCCGCGTCCTGACTGTCCGTGAACCAGGCGTAGTGGAAGTGCGACGCGAAGACGCGCCCGCCCTTGGTGGCGTAATCGTAGAGCGTCTGCGGCACGGCGTCGTCGGTCTCGGCACCCTCGCACGTGAGAAGCACGATGTCGTACGGAAGGATCTGTGAGTCCATCGCCCAGAGCGCCGTCGACGACGTGGGAGCCCCCGGGACGGTGTTCGCCCCCGGGCCCGACAGGGGGTTGTCGGTCGTGAAGATGTGGATCCGGCCCTCGCCGGACGGGCCGCCACCGTACTCGGACTCGTCGACCCCGATGCGGACGAGCAAGCACTCGAGGCTATCGGCGCCGCCCGTCGAGATGGCGATGGCCGGGATGTCGCCGACGCCAGGGCCCGTCCCCGTGTGCTTGCTCGGAAGCGTCAGCTTGGCGTTGAGGAGCGTCGACGTGTCGTTGTCCGTGCACTTGGTGACGTTCGGAATCGTGTACTGCATCCGCCACTTGCCGACCTGGATCACGAGCGGGATGTTCGACCCGTCGGGGACGCCCGTGATCGTGAACTTGCCGGTCGGATCGGTCACCGCGTACGCGATCGGGTTGCCGGTGTAGAGGTCGTTGCACGAGGTGCACGTGGCGCCCGTCGTGATGGGGCTGGGCGTGGTGCTCGGCACGTAGGCCACGATGCCGTAGAGCGGATTGTTGCCCGCCGGGTCGTACACGACGCCGCTGATCGTCGTGGACACGCCGCCCGGGCAAGTCGTGTCGACGCACTGGCCGGAGTCGACGATGCACTGGGGCGTGCCCCCGTCGACGCCCGCCTCAGGTACGTTGACGACGAACGACGGGCCGCCGTCGGCCGTGCTGACGCCGGCCTTCGAGGTACCGCTTCCGTTCGTCCCGCAACCGGCGGCGAGGATGGCGAGGGCCAGGCTCCCCGTGCAGCACTGCCAGAATAGCTGCCTTGCTTTGAGCATGAGGGGGCGCACTGCCAAGCGTACCACGCGCGCCCCAAGGCCTATTTGCGCGTGCGAAAATTGGCTCGCACCTCTCGCCCCGTCACGCCCCTTCCCTCGTCCCATGTGCGTCCCCGGAGCCTGCCTTGGGCCCGGTCGGTCGTTGTCCGGCGAGGTTCAACATGTAAACTGGAAGGATGTACTCGTACGGTCGCGCCGTCGTTAGCGGCTTGTTTATCGTTGGCTTTGGGATATTGGGCGCCTGCGCGGCGGCGGGCGACGGCGACGGCGACGACGAGCTCGTCGGCCCAGACGGCTCGACCACCACGGTGTCCAGCAGCTCGTCGAACGGCGGCAGCAACAGCAGTGGAAGCAGCAGCAACGGCGGGAGCAGCAGCAGCAGCGGCATCACCCCGCCGCCAGGGGACGACGCGGGCGGCGACGAGCCCGAGGCGGGCGACGACGCGGATGACGCCGACGAAACGGGGAGCAGCTCGTCGAGCAGCTCGGGCGGCAGCTCGTCGTCGGGGTCGTCGGGTGGAGCGTGCGTCGTTTCCGCGTGTCCCGCGTGCGCGCCGTTTCTTGGCCTCACGGTGCCGGCGTGCTGCGGCACGATGGGGTGCGGCTGCGGCATCTGCCCCTGAGAGGCCGAACGCGATTTACTCCGCGATCTTGAGCAGCTGCTTTCCCTGATTTTCGCCCGAGAAGAGCCGCCGCAGCGTGGCGGGGGCGTTCTCCAGGCCTTCCTTCACGTCGACGCGATCGACGAGCTCGCCGCTCTGCACCCAGGCGAAGAGCTGCATCACGGCCTCGGGGGCGCGCTTCATGTAATCGAGGATGATGAAGCCCTCCATCCGCCCGCGCTTCACCAGCAAGTTCAGGTAGTTCTTCGGCCCGGGGCGTAGCTCGGCGTCGTTGTACGTGGCGATGGCGCCGCACAGGACGACGCGGCCGCGCATGGCCAGCTGGGCGAGGGCCGCGTCGAGCAGATCGCCCCCGACGTTGTCGAAGTAGACGTCGATGCCCTTGGGGCATAGCTCTCGGAGCCGCTTGCCGACGTCTTCGGACTTGTAGTCGATCACGGCGTCGAACCCGGCGACGCGGACCAGCCAGTCGCACTTGTCCTTGCCGCCGGCGATCCCGATCGCGCGGCAGCCCTTGATGCGCGCGATCTGCCCGACGGCCGATCCCGTGGCCCCCGCGGCGCCCGAAACGACCACCGTCTCTCCGGGGTTCGGACGGCCGATCTCGAGCAAGCCGAAGTACGCCGTCATCCCCGTCAAGCCGAGTGCGCTCATCGCGAGCGGGATCGGTACGCCGGGGAGAAGCTTCACCGGCGCGCCGGGGCCGTTGCCCTTCAAGCGGGCGTAGTCCTGCCAGCCGAGGAGGCCCTGAACGAGGTCGCCGGGGGCGAAGTCCGGGTGGCGCGACTTCTCGACGCGCCCGACGCCCCCCGAGCGCACGACTTCGCCGATCGCCACCGCGGGCAAGTACGTGTCGCGCGAGATCCACCCGCGCTGCGTCGGGTCGACCGACAGGTACAGCGTCCGCACGAGGATCTCCCCGTCGGCGTCGAGCTCGGGCAAGGGCCCCTGCGTCCAGCGGAAGTTCGCATCCACGATGGCGCCCTTGGGGCGCTCGGCCAGGACCCACTGGCGGTTCGTCGGCTCGCTCATGGAAGGAACTCTAGAACGCATCGCAGAACCGTTCTTCCATTTGGAGCCAGAGGAAGAACGCGCGCCAGAACCGCGCGAAGGGATCGCGCGGTTATGGCATGCGTTCTATGGGGGGACTCGACGGCTTCGACGGCGGCGGAGGGGGCACTGGCGTCGGTGAGAGCTCGATGCGCCGCTCCTCGCAACCGTAGGCCGTGGGCTCGAGCTCGAGGATCGTGTGCAGCGGGATCGAGACGAACGGACACTCGCTCGGCGGGCGGTCCATCATGTACGCGTAGAGCGCGCGCAGGACGCCCTGGTGGCCGATGATGAGCAAGGGCGCCTTCTCGCGCTCGAGCTCGAAGATGACGGGTTCGAGGCGCTGGATGACGTCCTGGTACGACTCGCCGCGGGGATACCGGTAGCCGAACTTGTCGACCGCGCGACGCTCGAACTCGTTCGGCATCTGCTCGGCGATCTCGGCGTAGGTCATTCCATCGCAGATGCCCGCGTCGATCTCGTCGAGCGCGCGCCACGCGCGGTAGGGCTTGCCGAGGGCCTCGGCCGTCTCGATCGTGCGGCGCAAGGTGCTCGTCCAGACGACGACCCCTTCTCCGACGCGCTCGCGCACCACCGAGGCGAGGTGGCTGGCGTAGGCGCGCCCGGCCTCGCTGAGGGCGGCGTCTCCCCCGATCCGCCCCGAGACGTTGAACGAGCTCTCGCCGTGCCGCGTGAGCCACACCCGCCGGGGCCGGACGTGCAGGTTCACGAGGAAGTGCACGACGCGCGCGAGCAGGTACCCCTCGATGCGGTAAAGCTCCATCTTGCGGCCGACGTCGATGATCTTGACGAAGGGGCCTTCGTCTTCGGCGACTCGCTGGTACTCGCTCGCGTAGTGGGCGATGCGCTGTCGGAAGTCGCGGACGGCTTCCTCTTCGGGCACGCCTTCGTAGTCGGGCGAGCGCGCCTTGGTGGCGCGGATGTTCGATTCGATGATCACCGGGTCGTCGCAGATCGACTCGACGAAGACGACGTCGACCCCCTCGGCGGCGCAGCGTGCGCGCACGAGGGCGCGGCGTTCGGGCGTGTTGTTGGTGGCGTCGTAGATGGCGATGTCGCCGCCCGTTCGCAGGAAGCCGAGCATGTCGTCGAGGGCTTCGAGCGCGACGTCGCGGCGCGCCGACTGCCCCGCTTCGTTGCGCGGGTCGAAGAACTCGTGCCTGTGACGGCCCAACCGCGCCCGCCGGTACGATCCGACGTTGTACACCTCGGTCCGGTGGCCCAGCCACGACAGGTACCGGGCGATCTTGCGGGCGATGAACGTCTTGCCGCGCGCGGGCAAGCCGACCATCACGAACGCGAGCTTGGGGGTCGGAGCGGCCACGGCGACGCCCGGAGCGTAACCGCTCGGGCGCCCGCCGTCAGTCGTCCGTCAGTCGTTCGCGGACATGTAATGCTCGCGGACGAGCGGGCCGGAGTGCGGCGAGTTCATCGCCGACACGTCGGCCACGTAGTCGGTGTACCGGTACGAGACGGTGGAAATGCTGCTGGCCGCGGGGCCGGACAGCTTGCGCGCGCCGAAGTCGCCGACGTGTTCGTTCGCCGGCCCGAGCTTGGCGATCAGCGAGTCGAGGATCGCGTGCGCCGCGCGCTCGGCGCCCTGGGGCGTCAGGTGCGTGCGCATCGTGGTCTCGTTCACGAGGAGCAGGCGTTCGTTGAACGCCAGCGCAAGCTCGTCGACGACGCCCTCGGTTTCCGGAAGTCCCAGCGCCGCAGGCTGCACGTTCGTGCAAATGACGAGACCCGCGTGCTTGTCTTCGCAATCGACCTTGTCGCGGTCCGCCCAGGCGTGCACCTCGGCGAGCGACGTCGTGTCGAGCGCGAAGCCGACGGAGGGACGCGCCGGGGCGAGGAAAGAGCCTCGTTCGGTGGGCAGCGCGATGTGACGCGCGTTCTCCATCTCCTTCGGCGTCATGTGAGCCCCTGCCATCGGGCAGCCGCCGATGCGCATCAGGAGCGAGCGCGCGAACGGCATGTGAAGGGCCCCCACGCCGGCGGTCGCGAACGCCAGCGCGCCCGCCACGGCCATGACCTTGCGCAGGACCGGCCTGCGGACCGGCGGACTATTGTTCGATTGCGCCATCGCTCGCTCCGCCGTCGGTCGTGGTCGTCGTCCCGGGGAACGGCTGGTCCCCCGCATCGGCGTACTGCGGCGACACGATGGCCGTCTTCTCGCCATCGAGCGCGCCCGCCAGAGCCGAGATGTCGTCGGGACACACCATGGCCGTGGTGAGCACCTGGCCCGCGATCATGACGAACTTGTCGAAGGTGCCGCCGGAGATGAGGAGCGGCGCGTGGATCTGCGTCATGTCGGCGCGGCACATGAAGGTGCCTCCGTCGTCCGTGACGCCGCCGTCCGGCGGATAGCTCTCGCCGGGTCCACCGACGGTGGCCGCCACGAGGTCCGTGAAGCACTGCTCGATCTGGTCGGCGCTTGGATGACCGGCCGGGATGGGCATGGCGACCTGATTGAAGAAGTACGTCTGGATGTCCGGATCCAGGAGCTCCTGCTTGACGATGGCGTTCACCGCGCCGCGGATGCCGGCGTGCCCGCCGAGGCGCGCGTAGATCGTCCCCGTGGTGCATGCCGAGCCGTCGCCGGACGAGCTGGCGTCGCTGACGGCGCCGGCCTCGGCTGCCGTGGTGCTGCCGTCGGTGTCGCCGGTGCCGGGGGTACCGGTGGCGGGCGCGCCCGAGCTCGAGCTGCACCCTGCGATTGCCCAGGAAGTCAGGGCGGTCATGCCGAGGATCCACGTCTTCATTTCTTGCAAGCCTCCGTAGAGAAGTGCGCACGCGTCACGACGTGCGCGGTGCGCCGCGGTCACCCTTGACGCGACAGGGTGGGGTTACGCGCAGTTCAGGCGACGGTTTCGGGCCGGGCGCGAATAAGATCCCGATCCACCCGTGTCGCCCTCGCCGGCTCCCGCCGCGGTCGCTGCCGCGCTTGCCATCACGGCGATGATCACGATCGACTCACCGTCGGCGCGGTCCGTCGCGCCGACGCCGGCCGCTGCAACGCGGACCGCCTGCGAGGGCGCACGGCCCGCCCTCCCGGACGCCCTCTTCTTCGAGCTGCGCTCCGGCGCGTTCCCGGAGGACGGGCACCCCGACGTCGCGGTCCACGTGCCCCCCGGCTTCGACGCAACAAGACGGCCCGGACTCATTCTGTACCTGCACGGCTGGCTGGGGTGCGTCGCCGCCGCCCTCTCGTCGGACGACGGGGCGTGCGGCGACGCCGGGACCGCCGGCGCCGATCTAGCCGCGCAAGTGGACGCGGCGGGCGTCAACGCCTTGCTCGTCGCGATCGAGACACGCTTCGTCCTCGCGACGGGCGAGCCGGGCCAGCTCGCCATGCCGGCCGGCGGGCGCGATCTGTTGCGCGAGCTGTTCTCCGAACGCCTCGCCGAGCCTCTTGGCTGCACCCTCGCCGTCGACGCCCTCGACCGCGTGTCGATCATCGCGCACTCCGGCGGCTACCAGGCCGCGGCCGGACTGCTCGAGTTCGGGGATCTACCGAATGTGGCGGAGATCGACCTGCTCGACGCCCTCTACGGCGCGAGCGACGTCTTCGCGCAGTGGATCGACACGCGATCGGCCCATTTCGATCCGCGCGCGAGAGAGGGCCCCGGCGGCGCGCGCTTCGTCGACCTGTACACGTGTTGCGGCGGCACGGCGGACGCCTCCCGCGAGCTCGCACGACGCACGCACGACGCGCTCTCCCGGGCCGCCATGCCGGACGCCGTGTTCGACGATGACGGGGACGGCGAGCTGCTCCCCGCCGTACTGGCTCACCCAATCGTGTTCAAGCGCGTCCCACGCGCCCACTCGGCGCTACCGGGCGCGTACGTCCGAGCGCTGGTCGAGGCCACCGGGTTCGCCCGGCTCACGCCCGCACGGTGATCTAGTGCACCGCCGTCGAGATGAGCTCAAGGTTTGCTGTCATCCTGAGCGAAGCGACGGACCCCACGGAGAGCGCGGAAGGGCGTCGTCCATGGGGTCCCTCGCTGCGCTCGGGATGACAGCAAAGGTTTGACGTCATCACGACGGCGCTGCACTAGTCTCCGCTCGTGCGTTATTCCTTGACCGTCCTCTTTCTCGCCCTGAGCGCGTGCGGTGCCGCGCCCGCGCCCGCGCCCGCGCCCGCGCCCGCGCCCGCGCCCGCGCCCGCGTCTGCGCCCGCGCCCGCGTCCGCGCCCGCGTCCGCGTCTGCGCCCGCGCCCGCGCCCGCGCCTGCGCCGGATTCCACCGCCGCCGTTCGCGCGACCGCCGAGAACTGGCGGGCGGAGCACCGCATCATCGACATGCACATGCACATCGACCCGACGCTCGAGCACATGGGCGCCGCCGTCCGCATCATGGACGCCGCCGGCATCGGCGTCGGCATCGAGCTCAGTGGCGGGACCGTCACCCACAAGAAGGGCGAAGTCTCCGACTTCGAGCAGACCAAGCGCTTCGCCGACGATCACTTCCCCGGCCGCTTCGTCGAGTACATGAACTTCGACTACAGCGACTGGGACAAGCCCGACTTCGCGAAGCGCGCGGAGGCCCAGGTCGTGGAGGGCGCGCGGCTCGGCGCCGCGGGGCTCAAGGAGTTCAAGCGGCTGGGCCTCTTCCAGCGCGATCAGGCCGGCCGATTGCTCAAGATCGACGACGCGCGGCTCGATCTCGCCTGGGCCGCGCTCGGACGCCTCGGCATGCCCGTGTCGATCCACGTCGCCGACCCCAAGGCGTTCTGGGGCCCCTACGATTCCACGAACGAACGCTGGACCGAGTTGAAGGACCATCCCCGCTGGTGGTTCGGCGACCCTGCCAAGTATCCGCCGCGCGAGGAGCTCCTCGCGGCCCTCGAGCGGGTCGTCACCCGCCACCCCGAGACCACGTTCGTCTGCGTGCACCTCGGCAACAACGCGGAGGACCTGGCGTGGGTCGACGCGCAGCTCGAGAAGCACGCGAACATGATGGTGGACATCGCAGCGCGCGTGCCCGAGTTCGGCCGGCACGACCCGGAGCAGGTGCGCGCCTTCTTCATCAAGAACCAAGACCGCATCCTTTTTGCGACCGACTTTCAGGTCTACGACCGCATGACCCTCGGCTCGGGTGGCAACGGGCCGCCGCCCACCGAGGCCGACGCGCTGGCGTTCTTCGCGGGGCACTGGCGCTTCTTCGAGACGGCCGACAAGGACTTCGCCCACATGACACCGATCCAGGGCGACTGGACGATCAGTGCGATCCACCTACCCGTGGAGGTGCTCGAGAAGGTGTACTTCGGCAACGCGCAGAAGCTTCTCGCCAAAGCGCTGGCCAAGCTGCCACGCCCGCAATGAGGCCGGCCGTCCGGCGCGCCCTCACTCGGGGGCCGCGTCCGACGGGTCGGGGGCGAGCAGATCGCGCGCCGTGTCGCACGTGAGAACGTCGACGCCGTGGGCCGCTTCGTTCAGGATGCGCGCGCGGTCGCGTGGGGTGGCGGCGGCGCGGAGGATGGGGCCGAGCGCGCGCATTCGCGGGGTCACGGACTCCCCGGCGATCCACCGCTCGAGGGTCTCGGCGCGCTCGTCAGCTGCGACGTCCCGCAAGTCCGGCTGGGTGACGCGCGAGCAGAGGTGCTGCATGTCCGCGCGATAGCGGCCGTCGTCGAGCAGCCCCTCGTAGGCCACGGCGAGGGGACAGGACGGCAGATGGCGCGCGGCCGCCTCGCCTTCGAGCCGCTTCGCTCGCGCCGCGACAGGAACATCGGCCAAGGTCGTGTAGAACGCGTTGCCCTCGGCCGTCGTCAGGTGGGCGCGGATCCAGCCGGCGACGCCCGCCATGTCGCGTCCGAGCGAGATGCCGGAGTGGGCCTCTGCGTCGCAAATCGTCTCTATGTCGGACGCGTAGGAAGCCCGCAAGCGCCAGATGACCACCGTCATGAGCGCAAGAGCTCCCGCACAGGCAATCACGCCGCCCCGGCCCATCGCCGACCACGACCGTGACCGACGCACGCGGCGGGCGGGAGCGGCCACATCGGCGCGATAGCACCGCCGCGAAAACTTGGCCCCCGAAGCCGTCGCGCGCCAGAGTCGCTGTGCCATGCCCCAGCCCCATGCCATCGGCAACGACGTGTCCGGCTCCTCTTGCTGCGTCTGCGGCGCCACCGACGCCCGCTCGCTCGTCGACGTCGTGCTCATCGGCGGCGCGAAGGCCACGCTCTGCGGTTCGCACGCGCTGATGCACCGGCGATCGCCCGCGCAGGCGAGGTCGAGCGCGCAGCTCCGCCAGATGCTCGGCGACCGGCGCGGGCGGCGCGACCGGCGCCTCGAAGGCGACGAGCTCGGCGCGGCCCTGACGGCGGCGTTCAGCGGCGACAGGCGCGCCGGCGACCGGCGCCTGGCCTAACCCCCGATCCCATCGCATTTGCGCCCGCGGCCAGGCCAGGGCATGAGCTCTGCCGGGGACGACGCATGGCACTTCACTTGATCACGGGCGGCGCGGGATTCATCGGGTCCTCGATCGCCGAGACGTTGCTCGCGCAGGGCGAGCGGGTGCGGATCCTCGACGACTTCTCCAGCGGTCGCCGCGAGAACGTCGAGGGCCTTCGCGCGGCCGGGAGCCGGCTCGAGGTCGTCGAAGGCACCATCGTCGACGCCGAGACCGTCGCCGGCGCGATGAAGGGCGTCGAGGTCGTCTTCCACGAAGCGGCGATCCCGAGCGTCGCCCGATCCGTCGAGGACCCGCAGGCCGCGGTGCTCGTCGGCGTGCAGGGCACGACGGTGGTGCTCGACGAAGCGCGCCGCGCCGGCGTGAAGCGGGTCGTCTTCGCCGCGAGCTCGGCGGCCTACGGAGACGCGCCCGCGTCGCCGAAGGTGGAGACGATGGCCCCGCAGCCGCTGTCGCCGTACGCCGCGAGCAAGCTCGCCGGCGAGCAACTGATGCGCGTGTTCGCGGGCCTCTACGCGATCGAGACGGTCAGCCTGCGGTACTTCAACATCTTCGGGCCTCGCCAGGACCCGAAGAGCGAGTACGCCGCCGTGGTCCCGCGCTTCATCATGGCCGTCCTCCGCCGGGAGAGGCCGATCGTGTTCGGCGATGGCGAACAGACGCGGGATTTTTGCTTCGTCGACAACGCGGTCAAGGCCAACCTGCTCGCCGCGAGCACCCCGCGAAAGCTGAAGGGCGAGGTCGTCAACGTCGGCTGCGGCCAGAAGACGTCGCTCAACCAGCTGCTGGCCACCCTCGGCGACCTCTCCCGGGTGCGCGTGGATGCGGACTACCGCGCCGCGCGCCCCGGCGACATCCGCGACTCGATGGCCGACGTGGGCGCCGCCCGCGCGCTGCTCTCGTACGAGCCCGCGATCGACGTGCAAGAAGGCTTGCGCCGCACGTTCGGCGCGTTCGCCGCCGCGGCCAAGAAGTAGAAGGCCCTATCGCGAGGGCTGCGCCTGCTCAGGCCACGGCCGCGCGCGACGTGCGGACGATTTCGCGCAGCTTGCCGACGTCGAGGGGCTTCTCGAGGCAAGGGCGGTCGACGTTCTCGAGGAAGGCGCGAGCATTGGGCGTAAAGGCGCCCCCGGTCATGAACACGAATCGACCGCCGGCCGCAGGACGCGATCGGAGCGTCTCGGCGTAGAGGTCCATCCCCGACATGTCCTGCATCATCAAGTCGCACAGGATGACGTCGTAGAGCCCTCGGGCCGGGTCGGAGAGCATGTCGAGCGCCTCCTGGCCCGAGCCGGCGAGCGTGACGATGAAGTCGCGGCCCAGGGCGCGGCCAAGCGCCTCGCGCACGCGTGGTTCGTCGTCGACGACGAGGATGCGCGCGCGACGCTCTCCGCGGGCGGTGGCGCCCTCTTCGTCGCCGGGCATGGGCGCGGCGTTTCGTGGGGGGAGCACGACCCTGAACGTGCTGCCGATCCCCGGCGTGCTCGCCACCGTGATCTGCCCGCCGAGGCCCGTGATCGTGCCGTGCGACAGCGAAAGACCGAGCCCCATCGCGACGCCGCCCGCCTTCATCGTGAAGAATGGGTCGAACACGCGCGGCAGCTGCGCGGGCTCGATGCCGCAGCCCGTGTCCGACACTTCCACGACGATCCGGCCGCTCTCGTCGACCGACGTCGACACGCGGACCTCGTGCTCGTCGGGCTTGCCCTCGGGGATCGACTGCGCCGCGTTGACGAGGAGGTTCAAGAAGACTTGCCCCAGGCTCGTCTCGTTGGCCTTCACGGTTGGCACCGGGGCGAGGTTTCGCACGAGGCGGGCGCGGAACACGATCTCGTGCAGCGCCATCTGGATTGCCGACTCGACGACCCCTCGCACGTCGACGGGCGTGCGGCTGTCGACGTCGCCGCCGCAAGCGAAGAGCATGAGCTGGCGCACGATCCGGCGCACCTGCATCGCGCCGTCGACGGATCGGGAGAGCGACACGATCATGTCCTGCAGTTGATCGGCGGTGAGCTTGCCCTGCCCCGCGGCGAGCGCGCGGAGCTCGCGAAGGACGTGCTCGCAGTTGAGGACCGTGTACGTCAGCGGGTTGTTGATCTCGTGCGCCGTCCCCGCTGCGAGCGTCCCGAGAGCGGCGAGGCGATCGGACTGAAGGAGCTGCGCGCGCGCCTGATCCCGCTCCGTGATGTCGGTCCACACGCCGACCGCGCCGTCGGCCTCGCCGGTCGACTCGCGCGTTTGCGGGACGAGCCGGAGCTCGAAGAGAAAGTCGCCCACGCTGCAGAGTCCCGCCATCGAGGCCCCGCCGAGCACGAGCCGGATCGCCTCCGGAAGAGGCGTGACGCGCTGATCCACGCCGACGATCTGGAGCGCCGCATAGACATCGAACGCCGACCGACCCACCAACTCGCCGGGCGCGACCCCAAGCGGGGTGAGCCCGCGCCCCTCGCTCAGCGTGATGACCCCCATCCGGTCGATCGCGCAGAAGATGACCGGCGCGTTGGCGATGACCGCGCGCAGAGAGCTCGCGGCCGTCGACGGCGACTCGTCTGCGAACGCCTGCTCGAAGCGGCGCATCGTGCCGCTGCCGCCCTGCCGGGGCTTCTCCGGAGGCTCGCCCGTGCCGGACACGAACTTCGGGCCCATACCGTCCCCCGTGCGTCGCACGGCTGTCACGCGGACTCCGGCCGCCCGCAGGACGGACGAAGGTCATGCTCAGCCGGAGCGCGCCGCCCAACAGAGTCCGACGCGCGCGAGACTTCACGCGCCGCCAGCCTGCCCCTACGCTGAGGCACGATGCCTCTTCCGCCCGGCCCCACCGCGCACCCTGTCGTCCAGATGGCCCGCTGGTTCCGCAACCCGCTGCCCCTCATGGACGAGGCCCACCGGCGCTTCGGTGACGCGTTCTCGCTGCGGCTCGCCGGCATGCCCGCTCCATTGGTGGTGGTGTCGCACCCGGAGGTCATCAAGGAGGTGTTTGCCCTCGGACCCGATCAGGCGCATGCGGGGAAAGCAAACCTCGTTCTCAAGCCGTTCCTCGGCGTCCACTCGCTTCTGCTCCTCGACGGCGCTGAACACCTGCGCCAGCGCAAGATGATGCTGCCCGCGTTCCACGGTGAGAGGATGCACGCCTATGGGCGCAGCATGATCGAGCTGGCCCACCACTCGATCGACCGCTGGCCCATCGGGCAGAAGTTCGCCGTGCACGGGCCGATGCAAGAGGTGACGCTTCAGGTCATCATCCGGACGGTCTTCGGCATCGCGGAAGGGCCGCGCTTCGCGGAGCTGGCCGATTTGCTGACGCGGACGCTGCGCGTCGCGACGCGGCCGGGGCTCCTCTTCGCGTTCATGCAGCGCGACCTCGGCCCGATGAGTCCGTGGGGGCGGTTCAAGCGCCTCGCGGCGCGAACGAGTGGCCTCCTGCGCGACGAGATTCGATCCGCGCGCGACAAGGGGACGGCGGGGCGCAACGACGTCCTCGCGATGATGCTCGACGCCCGCGACGAGGCGGGAAGCCCCCTCAGCGAGGACGAGATCCACGACGAGCTCATGACGCTCCTCATCGCCGGCCACGAGACGACGGCGACGTCGCTCGCGTGGGCGCTGCGCTGGATCCTCCCCGACGCGCCCCTCGTCCAGCGCTTGCGCCAGGAGATCGCCGGCGCGGGCGAGGATCCCCAGGCCATCGGCAAGCTCGAGCTCCTCGACGCGACCGTCAAAGAGTCGCTGAGGCTTCAGCCGATCATTCCCCTGGTCGCGCGCATCCTGCAGGAGCCGTTCGAGTTCGGCGGCCTGCGCCTGCCCACGGGCACACTCGTGACGCCTTCGGTGTACCTCGTCAGCCGGCGTCCGTCGCTGTACCCGGATCCGGAGCGCTTCGTGCCGTCGCGGTTTCTCACGTTCAAGCCGGCGCCGTGGGAGTGGCTCCCGTTCGGCGGCGGCCTGCGGCGATGCATCGGGGCCGCGTTCGCGATGTTCGAGATGAAGATGGTCCTCGCGTCGGTCCTCGGCCGGGTGGACGCGAGGCTCGCGAGCGACAACGTCCGCGTCACGCGCCGCGCCATCACCCTCGCGCCGTCCGGCGGCCTGCCCGTCATCGTGACGTCGCGCCGCCCGCGCGAGGCCGTCGCATCGCGAACGGCAGCCTGACCGAGCGGCCACTGGCCTAGGGCCCGTCCCGCAGTGAGGCCCTTCAGACTGGATCCCTTCTCGATCAGATCCCTTCGTCGAGGCGGCGCATGCCCTCGAGCAAAAGAGCCTCGGCCGACTGGTTGATCGTGCGGTTGTTCGCCTTGAACGACGGGTCGAGGGCGAAGTCGCCGTCGGTGAACTTGAGCATCGCGTAGAAGGCCGTCTCGCCGCGCAGATCGGCCCAGATCGCGTCGACCACGCTCCCCTCGGCGAAGTGGATCTCGCCCGTCCCGTTGGGCGCGCGGATCTGCAGCCGCCCGCTCTTTCTGCCATGAAAGAGTACCTGCACCATGTCGGGCAGGCCCATTTCGCGGAGCGAGCCGCTCACGCCGCGCGTCGTACGCTGGCTCGCGCCGCTGGCCTTGTCGAGCAGCGCCTTGAGCTTGGCGACGAGGACGTCGGCCGACGCGGGCTTGCCCACGTAGTCGAGCACGCCGAGCTCGAAGGCCTTCTGCGCGACCGTGCGCTCCTGGCGCCGCGAGTAGATGACCCACGCGACGTCCTTGCCCCACGACTGCTTGCGCGCCTCGGAGAGCAGCGCGAGACCGTCGCCCGAGCCCAGCTCGATCTCGCTGACGACGAGGTCCGTCGTCCCCTCCCCCAGGATCTTGAGCGCCTGCTCGACACTGCGCGCCGTCTTCACCACGAACCCCTGCTCGATCATGCGGAGCTCGAGCACGGTCGTCTCCTCCGGATCGACGTCGACGAGCAGCGCCTGCGATCGGTCCGCGAGCAGCCGCGCCGTGAGCTCCTCGCCGAGGATCATGTTGCGGAACAGGTCGACGAGGTTCGGGTCGAAGATCGTCTCCTTGTGCTTGGCCAGGGCTACGCACGCCTCGGCCGCCGCCAGCGTCTTGCGGTACGGGTTTCGCGGGTTGCTCGTGAGATCGGCGTACGTATCGCAGATGGCCAGCACGCGGGCGCCGAGGGGAATGTCCTTGCCGCCGATGCCGTCGGGGAAGCCCTTGCCGTCGTAGCGCTCGTACATCCGCGTCGCCGCCTGGGTGGTCTCGGCGGGCAGGCGCACGGGATCGAGCAGCCGCGCGGGGAGCTCGAACCCCTTCTGTGCCGCGACCTTGTGCCCGTCGTACTCGGCGCAGTTGAGCGGCGTCAGGTGGTACTGCCCCATCTTGCCGAGGTCGTGAATGAACGACGCGGCCACCAGCATGGCGGTAAGGCCGGGATCGAGGTTCATCTTCTCGGCCATCCGCCGCATCAAGCGCGCGACCTCGCCGGAGTGGCCGCGCAGGTCCGCGCGCGAGCTCTCGAGGAGGCTGACGAGGACGTGAAGCAGCTCGACGAACGACGCGTCCGACACCTTGCGATCGCTCGAGGGCTGAACGGGGGCGGGGACCGCGCTCGGCGCCGCCTTTGGCTGCGGTCGCGCCGGGGCTATCGAAGGCTCGCGCGCGATCGGATGCGCCTCCTTGGCGCGAGGCTTGGCCTCCGCGCGGGGGGCCGCCTGCTGCGGGGCCGGAGCGTCGGCGCCCCCCCCGTCGTAGGTGGCGCGCATCGCCCCCGACTCGAAGCCGGAGACCGCGATCGCGTTCGCGCTGATCTGGGCTTGCCGCTCGAGCACGGCGAAGCCGAGCGGGTCACCGTGGTACGTCTTGGCGATGAACGCCTTGACCCCGGCGGGCCGGGCGAGCAAAGGCTTGACCTCGCGCGCGCCGGAGACGAGCTGGGCCTCGCCGATCGACTCGAAGTCGTCCGGGTCGGCCGTCAGCACCGTGAGGACGTTGGACTTCGCGTCGTACAGCACCGGGCAGATCCCGCTCTTGTCGACGAACCGCTGGGAGAGCAGATCGCGCACGCCACGCGCCACATCCACCTTGGCGAGCTTCTCGACCGAGACGAAGTTGACCTTGTAGTGGACCGCGAGGGCCTTCAGGAGCTCCGGCTCCGAGAGCATCCCGAGCTCCAGCGCCGCCTCCTCCGCGCGCTCGCCCGAGCGCTGCACCCGCGTCAGGACGGAGTCCGCTTGATCGGCCCTCAGGATCTTGTCCCGAACGAGGACATCGCACACCAGCTTGTTCTTCAGCGAGGCGGCGGTTCGCAGGTTGGACACGGAGGGGGATCCAAAGGATATCAGGAGCCCGTCCAGGTTACCTGGCGGCTATCAGCCACCTCAAGGGGCGCCGGTAGTTCGTGATCATGCGGTCGGCCGGCACCTCGTGGCCAATCCCCGGAGCGATCTTCACCTTCACCCGGATGTGGGCGGTCTTGAGCATCTCGCCTGCGCGCCGGGTGTTCTCGGCGACCTGGTCGTCCTCGCCCGTGAAGAGGAACACGCGGCGAATCTTGGAGTGGTTTTGCTCGAGCAGCTGGGGCGCATCGCCGTACCAGTAGCGGTCATTGGCGGCCAGGATGAGCCAGCGGCTCCAGCGGGCTGGATCGCGCACGCCGATCTGCTGGGCAATGAAGGCCCCCTCGCTGAACCCCATGAGCACATTGCCGCGGGCCCGCACCCGCCCCTTGAACTTGTCGGAGAGGGCCGCGAACGTCGCATCGACGATCCGGCGCGCCGTGTCGGCGTCGTTGCTCCAGGCGCGGCCGCCGGTGTCGGTCGTCGACGGGCCTTGTGGGCAAACGACCCATCCGAACTGACGCGCCACGCGGGCCCACTTGCGGCAGTCTTCGAAGGGATTGCCACCGCGGCCGTGGAGGTAAAAAAGGACGCGGCGCCGCGCCTTGCTCCTCGGCTTGTAGAAGTAGGCGTCGCCGAAGCCCGGCACCTCGAGGACCATCGGGTCCGGCGTGGTCGGCGCCTCTTTGGCCATCGCGCCGCGCGGGGTGAGCAGGGCGACGAGCGCAACGAGCAGCGTCGCCACGACGCACGAGGTTCGACGGGGGTACGGCAAGGAGGGGGCCGCTAGGATACACCGTCGTACGACCGATGGCTCCTTCGCTCCCCTCGTCCCCTCCCCTCGGGCCCCCTCCCCCGCGCGCCGTGACGTACGCGACGCGGCGCTCCGCCCTGGCGCTTGCCCAGTGCCGGGCCCTCGTCGCGCGGCTCAAAGCGATCCACCCGTCGCTCGAGACGACGGAGCTCCTCGTCGTGACGACCGGCGACCGGATCCAGGATCGGCCGCTCGCCGACTTGGGGGGCAAGGGCCTCTTCGTGAAGGAGATCGAGGAGGCCCTGATGGACGGGCGTGCGCGGTTCGCGGTGCACTCGATCAAGGACGTGCCGGCGGCGCTGGCCGACGGCCTGACGCTGGCCTGCGTCCCCGCACGCGAAGACCCACGCGACGTGCTCGTCGCCCCCGTTCACGGGACCCTGGCGGCGCTGCCGCCGGGCGCGCGGGTCGGCACCTCCAGTCTCCGGCGGATCGTCGCGCTGAAGACAGCGCGGCCCGACCTGGACTTCGTCCCCTGCCGCGGCAACGTCGACACGCGCCTGCGCAAAGTCGACGGCGGCGAGTTCGACGCCATCGTCCTGGCGCGGGCGGGCCTCATCCGCCTCGGCCTCGAGGGCCGTGCGACCCAGGTCCTGTCGCCGGAGGAGTCTCTGCCCGCGGTCGGACAGGGGGCCCTGGGGATCGAGTGCCAGACGCTCGACGCCGAGATCCGTGCGTGGCTCGCCCCCTTGCACGATGCGGAGACGGCGACGTGCGTGGCGGCGGAGCGAGGAGTTCTGGCGGCCCTCGCCGGCGATTGCAAGACGCCGATGGCCGCCTACGCCCTGCGTTCCGGGGAGCACATGCACCTCCGGGCATTCGTGGCCAATCCGGACGGCTCGGGGCGGCGCGACGCCGAGCGGCAGGTGCCGTGGCCGGCGGCCGAGCCGGAGGCTCGGGACGTGGGCCTCGAGGTCGGACGTGCGCTCGCGGGTTAGCGCGAGATTGCTATTCGTTATTTTTTCGCTTCGGTTTCTCAACAAATAAGGCACCGACTGGCTGCGCGGTTTACCATTGACAATCGATGGGGCTGGAAGCCGATTGCACTGTCCGAATCGGGAAGAAGGCGTTCGTCGGGAGAGCGCACCTCGAAGGGGAAACCCTTTCATTCCGGGGAGATACCCGTCTCGACATCCCCTTCGACCAAATGGGCGACGTGAAGGCCGATGGCGACGCGCTCGTCTTCCGCACCGACGCGCAAGAGGCCCGATTCGAAGTCGGACCGCTCATCGCCAATCGGTGGGCTAGGCTCATCAAAGAGCCAAAAGGCCTGTTCGAGAAGCTCGAAATCGGGCCCCAGTCGCGGGTCGCCATCGTCGACGTACACGACCCGATGTTCTTGCTCTCTCTGCGAGAGCGCACTTCCGGGCTGGCCGAGGGTCGCGTTCCCAGCGAGTCGGCGATCATCTTCTTCGGTGTCGACAATCATGACGCTCTGCGCAAGATCCAGCTGCTCCGCGCCCGCATGATGGATACGGGAGTGCTCTGGATCGTGCGCCCCAAGGGCGGCAAGACGGTCTCCGAGGCCGACGTCTTCGAGGCCATCCACGGGGCGGGCCTCGTCGACACCAAGGTGGTGAGCTTCTCCAAGACGCACACGGCGCACAAATGCGTCATTCCCGTCGAGTTGCGTGGCCAGGTCGTGCGGATCCGGCCGCCCATCGTGTCGATTCCGCCGTCGGCTCCGTCGGTGCCGGCCAGGTCGGTCCCCGCAAAGAAGGCGCACGGGACGCCGAAGTCGTCGAGCAAGCCCCCGGCGCCCAAGCCCAAGGCCCCCGCTCGCGCCGCCGCGAAGAAGCCCAAGCCCAAGGGCAACGCCAAGCGCCGCTAAGCGCAGCGTCGTGAGCGTTTGCTGTCATCCTGAGCGAAGCGAAGGACCCCACTTTCCCGAAGCATCCTCGGTCGACATGGGGTCCTTCGGCCTTCGGCCTCAGGATGACAGCTAGCCAGTGATGACAGCTAGTGCGGGAGCGGCTCGTCGCCCACGGCGTCCGGGACGGCGTCCGAGCTGCTCTCGCCCTCGGGGGCAACGCCGACTTCTTGTAAATCGAACAGGAAGCGAATCGCGAGGGCCAGCTCGCCCGCGTCGTCGCCGTCGGCAGCCCGGGCCTTGAGGCGCGTGGTCGGCGCGTGCAGGAGCTTGTTCACCGCGCTGTCGACCATCTGGGTGAGCGCCGCGCGGTCGCCCTCGAGGTGCTTCAGCCGGCCCCCGAGCGAGCGTTCGAGCTCCGAGAGAAGGACGGCGCGGGTCTTGGCGCGCATCGCGACGACCGTCGGCTGCACCTGCAGCCCGCGCGTCCAGGCGAGAAACTGCGCCACCTCGTCGTCGACGATGCGCTCGGCGGCCTCGCGCTCGGCCTGGCGGGCCTTCATGCCGCGCGCGACCTCTTGCTCGAGGTCGTCGACGTTGAACACGTACACGTTGTCGATCCCGTGCACGGAGGGCTCGACGTTGCGCGGCACGGCGATGTCGACGAAGAGCAGCGTCCGCCCCTTTCGCGCCTTCATCGCGCGCTTGACCATCTCGTGAGTGACCACGAAGGTCGGGCTCGCCGTGCTCGTCACGACGACGTCGGCCTGCACGAGCTCGGCGGCGAGGCTGTCCCAGGGCACGGCGGACGCGTTGAGCGTTCCCGCCAGGGTGGCGGCGCGATCGAAGCTGCGGTTGCAGATGTGAAGAGCCCGCGCCCCGTTGCCGAGGCTGCGCGCAGCCGCCTCCGCCATCTCGCCCGCCCCGACGAGGAGGACGGCGTGGTCGCCGAGGCCCCCGAAGACGCGCCACGCGAGCTCGACCGCGACGCTCGCGATGCTGACGGTCCCCGCGCCGATCGACGTCTCCGTCCGGACGCGCTTGGCCACGGCGAAGGCCCGGCTGACGCACCGACCGAGCAGGCTCTTGAGCGTCCCGGCGGCCAACGCCGCGTCGTACGCCTCTTTGACCTGACCGAGGATCTGGGGCTCGCCGAGCACCATCGAGTCGAGGCTGGCTGCGACCCGAAAGAGGTGCCGGACGGCCTCCTCGTCGCGCTTCTGGTACTGGTACGCGGCCAGCGCGTCGCCGCTGACGGCCCCGCCGTGATGCGCCAGCTCGTCGCGGATCGCCGCAAGAGCGGCGTCGACGCCGTCGGCCGCCTTCGGCAGCGCGAAGACTTCGACGCGATTGCACGTCGACAGGAACATGACCTCGGCGAGCTCGCGACGCGACGCGAGGCGCGCGAGGAGCTCGGGCAGGGCGTCGGCCCCGGCGGCGAGGCGCTCGCGGACTTCGACCGGCGCCGTGCGGTGAGAGAGGCCGACGACCAACATCACGCGGGCACCCCGCCCGGGGCGGCCACCTGTCCGAAGCTCCGGACCAGGTACGTGACCAGCACGAGGAGCGTGAGGCCAAAGCCGAGGATCGTACCGAACGCCGCGCGCCGCCCGCGCCACCCCGCGGCCGCGCGCAGGAGCAGCACCCCGCCGATGAGCGCCCACGACGCGTACGACAGGCACGCGCGCGCGATCGCCGCAGCCCCTCCGGCTTCGATCTCGCGTGCCCAGAGGGTGCCCGTCAGGATCCCGATCGTCAGCAATGGGAAGCCGGCCACGAGGAACCCGTGCTCGGCGCGGTCGAGTGCGTCGATGGGCGGGAGGCGGGACGCGCCGGCGAACCGCTTGTGCTTGAGCCGACTCTCCTGCAGGAGGTAGGCGACGGCCGCGGCGAAGGCCATCGTGAACAGCGCCACCCCGAGCAAGTTGGCGGCCACGTGGAACGGCAAGAGCGCGCTGCGCAGCCGCGGCTCGTCGTTCACGGGCCCGACGAACCGGGAGGCGAGCAAGAAAGCGAGCGCCTGCGGCGCGACGAACGCGCCGACCACGTCGACCCGGTAGCGCAAGCGCGCGAGCACGTAGGCGAGGCACGCAAGCATCGACGCCACGCTGAGCGAGAAGTGGATGCCTTCGACCGGACACACGTGAAGGACCAGCGACCAGACGACGATCTGCGCCGCGTGCAGGGGCACGCCCAGCGCGACCAGCCGAGCCGCCCATGGCCCCGCCCTGCCCGCGCGCCCGAGGAGCTCGGCGATGAAGATGACCGATGCCGCGAAGTACGAGGCCGCCGTGGCCACGAAGAGCCAGTTGGCGAGGTCGATGGTCACGCGACCCCTGCGAGGAGTTTGCCGAGCAGTTCTTCCTCGTTGGCCGGCCGGGGGCTGCCGGAGCGGGCGCACGCCTGCTTGCATGCATCGGACTCGGCGAAGTCGGCGAAGGCGCCGGAGGGGATCCCGAGCCACCCGGGCTCGACGTCGTAGGCCGAGTCGCCGATGAGCATCGAAGTCTCGACGAGCTCCGCGCCGAGCTGCTCGAGGTACGCACGCGCCTTCACCAGGCCGACCAGTTCGTGCGTGTCGCCCGTGCCGCTCACGTCGCGAAGGACGTGGACGGCCTCGGCGAGGCGGTACTGGCGCCCCGCGGACATCACCGTGAGCTCCCCGCCCTGAAGCTCGACGGAACCGCTGACGATCCACTCGTCTAGCGCCGCCTGGGGAAAGAACACTCGGTTTTCCATGCGTTTCTGGTTACCCCGGCCACCGATCAGGGTACACGAGCCGGCCGCACGTGCCATCCTGCCCGCATGGCCTCGGGCAGCCCGGCACTCGTCGCACCACTCGTCGCACCCCTCGTCGCACCCCGGGCGAACGTGCTCGAGACCGTCGCTCGGATCGTGGAGCTCGGGGGTGGGCTTCACCGGAGAGACGCCGTCGGCGCCATGCGGGCGCGCTTCGAAGCGCGGACGGGCGCCTTTGCCCCCGAGGACGCATGGTTCGAAGAACGCAGCCGCGCGTTCTGGGACGACGCGGTGACGCGCGAGCGGTTCGGGCGCGCGGTGGCGACAGAACTGGCGCCTGGGCAGCGCGCGTGGCTCGGGCCCCTCGAGCGCGCGCACAGGGGCCTCTTCCGTGTCGAGGTGGAGACCGCGGGAAGGAAGCTCGTCGACGTATGGAGCGGGGCGGAGGTATTGCCGACGATCGTGGACGAAGGGTCGGCGGCGGAGCTCGACGCGTCTTCCGGGCAGCTGGTCGACGCGCGCGTCGTCGGGGCCGAGGACCCCCTCGTGCTCGCGTTGCTCCCGGGCGCCGTGTTCCACCCGCGTCACGCGACGCCCGCCATCGAGCCCGTGCTCGCCGCAGCCCGCGCCAAGGATCTCTCGACCGACGACACGCTCGACGCGCTGCTCCGGATGGAGCGCTCGCTGCGCGCGCTGTCGCGCGTCAAGGCAGCCTACGCCTACCGCCCCGAAGCGCTCGCGCCGCCAGACGCTCACGGCGCGGCGTCACTGCCGGTGCGGCGCGCCGCGAAAGGCCCTACATAGCCGGGCATGGCGGCCTGGCCTCCGACGTTCGACGCGCGCCTCGTCCATGCACAAATGCTCACGCCGTCGGTGCGCGAGCTCACGTTCGAGCGCGCCGACGGGACGCCGATGGCCTTCGCGGCGGGGCAGTTCTGCAACGCCATCCTGCCGCTGCCGCACGAGCTCGATGGGGCGCACATCAAGCGCTCGTACTCGATCGCCTCGCCGCCCGGGGGCACGCCGCGCTTCGAGGTGGCCGTGACGCGGGTGCAGGGGGGCCGCGCCTCGGAGTGGCTGCACGAGCTGAGCGTGGGAGCCGTGCTGCCGTTCACTGGGCCGCACGGATTCTTCACGCGCCCGGTGGCAAGCGCCGCGCCCTCGCTCATGATCGCCACGGGTACCGGCGTGACGCCTTTGCGCAGCATGCTCCTCGACGCCGTCGCCGCAGGCTCGCAGGCGCCCATGTGGCTCGTGCTGGGGGTGCGGCACGAGCAAGACATCCTCTACGAGCGAGAGCTCCGCGACCTCGCCGAGCGCCACCCTTTCGTACGCTTCGAGCCAACGCTGTCGCAGCCGCCCGGCACCTGGAACGGCCGGCGCGGATGGGTTCAGACCCACGTGCGCGAGCTCTGGGACGCCCTCGTCGCGACCACCGAGCAGCCGCCGCACGCCTACGTCTGCGGCCTCGAGCGCATGGTCTCGTCGGTGCGCGATCTCCTGCGAACCGAGATGAGCCTGCCCCGCGCCCAGGTGCACAGCGAACGGTACGATTGACTCAGGGCAATCCTGCGAACGCTCTGATCTTCCTTCTTATTGGGGGACGTTGGTCGGCGGCAGCGTAATCTGCATCGTCTCGGGAGCGACGCAAGCCGACAGATCGAAGAAGAGGAACTCGAGCGCCTCTTCCTGTGCCGTCAGCGCCGTGTTCCCCGCGCACAAACCAGGCAGCGTGTTGTCCCCGGAGAGGATGCTGATGATGTTGCCCTCGCCGCCCGCGTGCAAGTCACTGAAGACCGCCTTGCCGCAGTACTGCGGCATGGAGTTCTCGCCCGCGTCAGGCGCCTTGGGGACGCCGCCCACGGGGGTGAAGATGCTCATGTACTTGGTGTCGTAGGTGCTGGAGTCGCCCTGGCCCGAATAGATCCAGCGCTGCGCGGCCGAGGTGACGGTGCCGAGGCTGGTCGCGACGTTCGAAAGCGTGATCTGACCGCCGTTGTCGGCCGCCGGGCTCAGGTTCGCTAGCCACTGCTGGAGGACGCTGCCCGCGTAGAACGTCGTGTCGATGTTGTACGACGCGCTGCCGGGACTCGCGCCGCTGCCGTTGTCGAGCCAGTCGCCCGCGCTCTTGAAATCCGTGCACGCCGGGCAGCCGTTGTTCGGACCATCGGAGAACCATGTGTAGTGGTAGTGCGTGCCGAACATCTTGCCGCCTTCGTTGAGCCAGGCGTGCATATTGGCCATCGCCGGCGCCGGGCGGTCGATCGGCGAGCCTTCGCAGGAGAGCATCACGATGTCGTAGTACTCGAGGCCTGTCATCGTGTCCCAGAGCGAGCAGGCCGCGGTGCCGCTGCAGTTGGGCGCGGTTCCACCGCTGACGCCGGCGCCGCCCGTCCCTTGGAACACCTGGATGTGCCCGGTGCCTTGGGGCGCGCTCCACTCGCTGTCGGAGACGCCGAGGCCCGAAAGAAAGCATCCGAGGTTGGCGTCGGCGCCGCCGCTCAGGAAGGCGATGCGGGGCAGGTTGCCTTCGCTCGCGTTCGCGGGAAGCCGGCTGTCGGCCGCGACGACCGCGTTGTCGGTGCAGGCCTTCACTTGGGACAGGAAGACTTCGCGCCGCCATTTACCGATCTGTACGACGAGCGGGACGTGCGTCGTCGCGGGCACGTTCGTGAGGGTGAACTGGCCCTTGGCGTTGGTGATCCCCACGGCGAGGTAGTTGCCGATCGAGGCGTCGCACGTGCTGCACGCGTTGGTACCCTCGGTGATCGCCGGCAGCGTGCCCGTGGTGCTGTCCGGGACGTAGACGATGGCGTTGTAGATCGGGTTTTTGCCCGCAGGGTCGTACACGACGCCGGTCAGCGTCGTGCTCTTGCCGGTCGGACACGACGCGACGTAGCAATCGAGCTCGCCGCCCGTCGCGCACGCCTTGGGAGCCGACGAGTCGGCCTGGGAGATCACGAAGGCGCTGCCGTCGCCCGCCGTCGCCGTGCCGATGGTCGCGTCGTCGCCGCCTGACGTGGACCCGTCTTGGCCGCCAAGGCTGTCGCCCGTGGATCCCGGGCCGAGGCCGGAGTTGGTGCTGCCACAGCCGCCCATCGCGGAGACGACCGCGACGAGGCCCCCAACGAGCAAGGGAAGAATCGCGGTTCGAATGGTGGCCACGCGCGTAGTCATGAATGCTCCGAGAATGTCGAAGGGAGAGGAGCGGACGTACCGTCCGCTTGGAGTGCTTTGGCTTGGCTGTAACACCCCGTCAGACCAAGCAACCAAGCATGCCACACTCTCGACCCATCTTCACTCGACGGTGCTCTTTTTTGGCGGCGTTCTCCGAGAACGCCGCAGTGGGGGAGCGCGGCCGCTCCACCCACTGCCCCCAACCGGGAACTCGGCGAACTTGTGTGAAACCGGCGCCGCCCGTGATTACGGGCCCCCGTTCACGTCTTGGCAGCAGCGAAAGCCTGTCTCGTAGAACCGGAAATCTGGTCCGTGGGCGCTATTGGTGGAGTGGCATGTGGGCTTATTCCCCCCGTAGCAGCCAGACCAGTAACAACCGATGAGGATATAGGGCCAGTCGTTCGTGTGGTCGCGCGTCCGGACCACCCACTCTTCGACGTTGCCCGTCATGTCGCGCGCGCCGACGGACGACACGCATTTGCGCTTCGAGCCGCTCGGCGCGCCTTGGTAAAGCTCCTTCGCGTGCATCTTGGCCTCGGGCGCGGGCCACTTGGCGAGGAGCGGTTCGTCGACGGCGCGCCAGGGCTTGTCGTCGTTGCAGCGGCCGTCGACGTGATCACCGGCGTACGGGTACGCGCGGTGCTCTTCGCCCTCGCACGCGGCGATCCATTCGTCTTCGGTGCAGAGGCGCTTGTGATGCGCCGAGCACCAGGCGTTCGCGTCGTTGGCCGATTGCATGACGAGCGGCCGCGCGCCCCGCCGGTTGGGAGCCTCGTACCGGTCGATGCAGATCTCACCCGACCGCGTCATGGTGTGCGGGCACCCTGCCGTCGGGCGGCGGCGCCCGGCGTCGGCGTGCGAGAGGTAGGCGTCGTCGCCGGCACGCACGAGGCCAGACGGTGCGGAGTTCGTCTCGTCCGCGTCGTCGTTGCCTTCGTCGGCGTCGCCTTCGTCGTCCGGGGCGGGCTCCTGCTCGTCTTCCGCGGCCGGTTCCTCCGTCGGCTCTTGCTCGGCCGCGTCGACCTCGGACGGGCGCAGCGGGCCGCGATCGCGACCGAACGCGACGAAGGGCATCGCGGCAGAGAGGAGCAGACCGACAGAGAGGACGGCGAGCGGCGGACGGTGCACGGGGGCGAACCGCCGTTTACTGCTAGTAACCCTTGCGCGCCACCACGAGATCCCCGAGCTCGATCTCCAGCTTGGCCTGCGACACGAGGCACACCGAAGTGTCCTTCTTGGACTCGAGCACGGTCATCTCCGCCGTCACCTCGACGGGGTACTTGTCGGCGGAGAGCTTTGACCCCGGCGTCATCTCGAGGGCGGGCATGGGCCGCTCGTCGTCCGGCGAGACGCGGTAGCCGGCGGCCGGCGTGACGAGGCTCTGCCGCCAGGCGTCTCCGCGGTGCACGACAAAGAGGCGGTTGCCCGGCTTGAGCCCCGCCGACTGGCCCTTGTCGATGAACACGACCTGGGATTGTCCGAAGAACACGTTGGGATGCAAGCTCGCGAGCACGTGCGCCTGCACGTCGGCGTCGTTTCGCTGCGGGGGGACGACCTGGAACTTGCGCGTCAGCGGCCCGACGAGCGCGCCGCGCTCGATGACGTCGAGCGACTCGATGACGCGCGCCCTCGCGACGTGATCTTGCGGGTCCCACTGGTCGACGCGGACGGTGCCGAGGATCTGCACGATCTGCCCCGCGGCCGCCGTCGTGCGGGGGCGGAACACGGAGAGCTCCTGGCCGAGGCGCACGTCGTGGCCCTTTTGCACGCTCACGTAGACCTCGTCGAGGTCGGAGAGAAACATCGTGTCCTTGTCGGACCCGGTGACCGCGCCCCACACCTCGTCGGTGTCGTCGTGCACCCAGCCGGAGTCGCGCAGGAACACCGTCCCGTTCGGGACCTGGCGGCGCCGATCGATGAGCGACATCCCGTTGCCCGCGCCGAGCGCCGTCGATTTGCCCCCGGCGCCGAGGCCCGCCAGTCCGTCGGCGCCCGACCCGGCGCGCGTGAACGCCTCGCCGCCTTCGCGCAGACGGATCTCGTCGCCCGGGTAGATCCAGTTCGGGTTCTTGATCTGCGGGTTGTACGACCACAGCCGAGGCCACTGGTATGGGTTCTGGAAGTACGAGTCGCAGATCCCCCAGAGGGTGTCGCCCCGGCGAACGACGTGCGAGGACGCCGTCTCGGACCCGAGGATCGGCGCGTGGCCGGGGCGGTTCAAGAAGACGGGGCTGCCGCGCCCGCCGTGAACGGCGATGGGGCCACCGCCGCCCGCGGAATAGTCGAACGTGTCTTCTTCTTCGCCCGTGACCGGGTGGGCGCTCGATTCCGTGGCGTTGCCACCGCCGATCGTTCCGTTCGAGGACTGCGGGTTTCCGTACCCGAATGCACCGCGGACCGGGGCAACGCCCGTGCCTGCTTGCGGGGCCTGCGGCCCAGGGGCGGGGCTCCCTTCGGCTCCGCCGTTCCCGGCGTTCCCCGCATTTCCGCCGTTCCCGCCGTTTCCACCCCCGGCGGGTTCGTCGGGCGAGGGAGTCGTGTCGCCCTCCGCCTGGGCGCCGGCGACGGCCGGCAAGAGGGCGACAGCCAGCGCGACCGCCGCGAGCAGGGCGCGCCGAAGGGACCGTGACGTCGACGTCTTCATGGATGGTCCTCGGGGACGGGGCCCGGCTGCTGCTGTGGCGTCGGGCCGGCGGACGGGATGCGTCGAGCCGCCTCGCTTTGGGGGTACTGCTGCGCGAGTCGATCGAAGTACCCCTTGGCCCGGGCCGGATCGCCCATCCTCTGCGCGCAGAGGCCAAGCTTGAGCAACGCGTCGGGCACCTTGTTGCCGCCGGGGAAGCGAGCGAGGACGCCCTCGAATTGGTCGGCGGCCTGGGCGAACTCTCCGCGCGCGAAGTACGCCTCGCCGCGCCAGTACATCGCGTTGTCGGCGTACGGGTGGTCCGGCCACTTGACGAGGAACGCCGCAAGGGCGTCGAGCGCCTGCGGGTATTGCCGGGCGGCGATGAGCGAGAGGGCCGCGTCGTACGCGCGCTTGGCCGCCGGATCGAGGGCCTGCGGTGCCCCGGCTTGCGCGCCGGTACCAGCGGCGTCGTCGGTACCGGTCTGCTGCACCTGATCGTCACCGCGCCATCCGCCGCTGCGGCCTGGCCGGGGCGAACCGATGACGCGGATGCTGGGGCGCGGCGACGCGTCGTCGGTGTCGGCGTAGTCGTCGGGCGGCTCGTCGAAGGCCCCGAGGGTCACCTCTCGAACGGCGGGCGCTACGGGCGGCGGGGGCGCGGGCGGCGCGACCACGGCCCGGCTTGGAGAGCTCGTCACGATGTCCTCGTCCGCGGGCGTCATCGCCTTGCGGTCCTCGGCGTCCCGGCTGCTCTCGATCTTGTCGAGCTCGGCCCGCATGCTGTCGAGTTGCTTGTCCTCCCCGGCGCAGCCTGCGGCCGCGGCAAGGCCCACGATGGCAAGGGCCCAGGGTGCGAGCACCGACCACGCTTGGGTTCGAGGTCTCATAGAACCTTCTCCGTCACACGCGGGCGTGCCCCTCGGACACGGGCCAAGCGCGCGTCACAACAGAGGCGAGAGTAAGGCCCGACCGCGGCCCGGGCCAATTTCTCGCCGTTGGCCCCGGCGCCGCGTATCTTTACGATCCGCGATTATTGCGAGAGCATCGCGTGCGTCGCGTTCCTCGAGGTCAAGCCGTTGCCCCATCCCCGCCGAAAGCTCGACCTTCGCAAGACGCTGTTTCTCTTGCCCAACATCATCACGCTCTCCAGCGTGTTCTGTGGGTTCGACTCGATACGGCTGAGCGCCACCGCGCAGAGCGACGACGACTACTACCGGGGCTCGCTCCTGCTCGTGTTCGCGCTCTTCTTCGACACCCTCGACGGTCGCGTCGCGCGCCTCACCAAGACGCAGAGCGCGTTCGGCCTGCAGATCGACTCGCTGGCCGACGTCATCTCCTTCGGCGTGGCCCCGGCGCTGCTCGTCTACAAGTGGCTGCTCTGGCAACAGCCCACGGAGGGCCTGTTCGCGTCGTTCGTCTTCGCGGCGGCCGGCGCGGTGCGCCTGGCGCGCTTCAACGTCCTCTCGATGAGCGAGACGGGCGCCCCAACGAAGCCGGGCAAGTACATCGTGGGCCTGCCCGTACCGGGGGCGGCGGGGATTCTCATCTCGCTCGTGCTCGCCAACCACGCGATGGGGGGCACACTTCAGCTCCATAGTCCCCGATACGTCTGGGCGATGATCGTGCTGACGTTGTTCCTCAGCTTCCTGATGGTCTCGACGATCCGCTTCCGGAGCTTCAAGGACCTCAGGCTCAACGCGAGGACGTTCGCGCTCGTCGCGTTCGCCGTCGGATCGAGCGCCCTCGTCAGCCTGCAAACGAGGCCAGCCTTCGTCCTCGTGTGGCTGCTGTCCTGCTACGTCCTCATCGGGCTGCTCGAGACCGTGCTCAGCCTGATGCGCAAGGCCGCGCGCCGCGAAGAAGCGCGCCGGAGCTTCCCGCCGCCCGCGCACTGACGGGCAAACGCGGGTCCGAGCACGACGATCGCTCGGACAATCGAGTCGTCTTGATAAGGTCTTAACGCGCTTCGTGCTCCGGATGGCGCCGATGCCGTTTCGTTCACGCGGTGCGAATTCGACGTAGGCAGTCTCGGCGGTCGTTGACTCGCCCTGATGCTTTACTAATGTCGTCGACCGTAAGATGCCTGGCCGTATCCGCGCCTTGCTCTTCGGCGCGCCGAAGGATGTGCACTCCGAGCACACCTTCCACAGCATCTCGCTCGTCGCGATGCTGGCCTGGGTCGGGCTCGGCGCCGACGGGCTGTCGTCCTCTGCTTACGGTCCCGAGGCCGCGTTTCGCGAGCTCGTCGCAGACGGGCACGACTACTCGTCGCTGGCGGTAGGGCTCGCCCTCGGCACGGGGCTGACGGTCTTTATCATCTCGTACGCGTACTCGCGGATCATCGAGCACTTCCCCTCCGGCGGCGGCGGTTACGTCGTGGCCACCAAGCTGCTCGGCCCGCGCTTCGGCGTCGTCAGCGGCGGCGCCTTGCTCGTCGACTACGTCCTCACGATCACGACGTCGATCGCCTCCGGGGGCGACGCCATCTTCAGCATGGTCCCGCGGGCATGGTTCGGCGCCGAGGCGCTGCGCCTGCCCGCCGAGGACCTGGGCACGTGGTGGGACCCGGTGCAGCGCACGAAGGTCGTCGTCGAGATTTTCTCGATCCTGCTTCTCACGGTGCTCAACGTCCGCGGCGTCAAAGAGTCGGTGCAGGCGATCCTCCCCATCTTCATGGCGTTCGTGGCGACGCACGTCGTGCTCCTGCTCGTCGCCATCTTCGGCCACATCGGCGACGTCGGCGCCGTCGCGCACCAGACGAGCGTGAACCTGGGCCACACGGTGGCTTCGCTCGGCACGTTCGGCGCGCTGATGCTGTTCGTGCGCGCCTATTCGATGGGCGGCGGCACTTACACCGGCATCGAGGCCGTCTCCAACGGCGTGCAGATCATGCGCGAGCCCAAGGTGCGCACCGCCAAGCGCACGATGGGCCTGATGGCGACGTCGCTGGCCGTCACGGCCGGCGGCATCATCCTGGCCTATCTGCTCGTGCACGCGATGCCGGCGGAAGACAAGACGATGAACGCCGTCTTGCTCGACCGCGTCGCGGGCGCCTGGAGGATCGGGTCGCTCGACGTCGGGCAGTGGTTTATCACCATCGCGCTCGCCTCCGAGGCCGGGCTCCTCCTCATCGCCGCGCAGGCCGGCTTCGTCGACGGACCGCGCGTCATGGCCAACATGGCGGTCGACTCGTGGCTGCCGCACCGCTTCGCCGCGCTCTCCGAGTCGCTCAGCATGCAAAACGGCGTGCTGCTGATGAGCGTGACGTCGATGGTCGCGCTCCTCTACACGCACGGCAACGTCGAGAAGCTCGTCGTCATGTACTCGATCAACGTGTTTCTCACGTTCTCGATGTCGAACCTCGGCATGTCGCGCTTCTGGATCCGGCACCGCAAGGAGCACGCGGACTGGTACAAGCATTTGCCCATCCACCTGCTGGGCCTGGGGCTCTGTCTCACGATCCTCGTCGTGACGGTGTTCGAGAAGTTCGCGGCCGGCGGGTGGCTGACGCTCGCCGTTACCGGCGCGCTCGTCGCCCTCTGCCTTTCGATCAAGAGCCACTACGGCCAGGTCGTCGAGGCCATCCGCCGCCTCGACGTGGAGCTCGCCGACCCGCTGGCGGAGGACGCGGCCGCGCCGCAGCCAGCCGTCCCGCCGAGCCCTGCGCCCGTTTCGAACGCGATCGGGGCCAACGACGCCGTCGCGATGCTCTTCGTGGGCGGGTACGGGGGGCTTGGACGGCACGCGCTGCTCACGCTCTTGCGCATGTTCCCGGGGCACTTCAAGGGTGTGGTGTTCTGCTCGGTGGCCGTCATCGACTCGGGCAACTTCAAAGGCATCGCCGAGGTGCACGAGCTCGAGCGCCGCGTGCAGCAGGCGCTCGACCAGTACGTCCGTTACGCGAACTGGCTCGGGCTCCCGGCCGAGAGCCGCTTCTCGACGGGCATCGAGGTCGCGGTCGAGGCGCAAAAGCTCGCGACGGATCTGATCCGCAAGTACCCGAAGGGCCTCTTCGTCGCCGGGCAGCTCATCTTCGACGAAGATTCGTTCGCCTCGCGGGCACTCCACAACGAGACCGCGTTCATGATCCAGCGGCGCCTGCAGCACGAAGGCGTACCGATGGTGGTCTTGCCGGTGCGGCTCTCGCTGAAGAAAGGGCCGAGGCTTGTCGCGCCGAGCCTCACCCAAGAGCCGGGCCTCACGCAAGAGCGCGCGTGACACGGGGCCTCGGGGGAGGTTGGCACTGGTGGGCAGCGGGGGCCTTGCTGGCCGGTTGCCACCCGACGTCGATCCCGGACGCCGAGGCAAAGGGCGACGTGGGGTGGCTCGAGGAGAACGGGACTCCTGACGCCGTCGCGGCGCTCGGCCGGCTGGCCGATCGCGATCCGAAGGCGATCGAAGCGCTGCGAATCCGCACCGCTTACGACTCCGGGGCCTTTCACGCGGCGTGGATGGCGGTGACGCGTGACGCCCCCTGGGGCGGGGCGATGCTGCGCGCAGGCCTCGCGGATCCGAAGACCGCCGACCTCGCGGCGGACGGCATGGGCAAGCACGACCCTCACCTCGCCGCCTTCGTCGAGCCGCTCGAGGCGGCGCTCGTGCGTCTCTCGGCCAGCCTCCAGAACGCGAACATCGCCAGCACGCTCGCGAGCGTCGGGCCGGCCGGGCACGAGGTCGTCGTGCGGCGCCTGAGCGACGCCTCGACCCGCAGCGCCATGTGCCGCGGCATAGCGTCCAAGTACGGCGACGCCGACGCGCGCGCGGCGTTGTACGCGATGCCCCCCGAGGCACGCGACGCGGCCGGGTGCGTCGACGCCGTCGTGCGCCTCGCCCAGCAAGACGACTGGTCGCTCGGCTGGCTCGCCACGAACGCCGAGCCCGGGATGCTCGGGGCGGCGGGCAAGATGGATGTGCTGTCGTGCGCCCGGCTCCACGTCGCCTGGGTGAAGGCTCTGGCGGCGAGGCTACCGGCCCAGTACCCCGCCCTCGTCGTGCCCCTCGGCTACGCCGTCGTTCGCTGCCCGGCGCAGGTCGACGGCATCCTCGCCGACGTCATCGTGCACATGCCCGCCGCGCGCGGGCTCGTCGTGCAGGCCATCGACCCCTTCGGACGCTACGAAGAGGCGCTGCACGCGACATGCGGGAACCTCCCGCTCGTCGCCAACGGCCCCGACAGCGCGATCGTCCGCGAGCGCGCGTCCGACGCGCTCATCCACCTGTGCAACGCGCCCCAGTAGCCGTTACTTGACGACGCGAAGGTACGGGGGAAGCTCGCGGCGCTTGCGCGACGCACCCCCTGCCGAGCGAGGCGCGACGGCCCCCTGCACCGGCGCGACGGACGGACGGACGGGAGCCGACGCCGCGCGACCGGGCGCGCCGAGCTTGGCGGGAAGGCCCACTTCGCCGTCCGGCACGGCGGCCAGCGCGGGGCGCTTTCGCGGACGTTTTGCCTTCGACCCTTCGACGGCGGCGATCGCCTTGGGCGCGCGCTCGCGCCCTGGGACCGCTCTGGGGGCCGGCTCCTTTCGGGCCGGGGGCGCCTCGACCGGGCGCACCTGCGCTTGCCGCGCAACATCGGCGGGCACGTCGTCGGGCCAGACCATCCCGCGCCCGTCTTCGCCGACCATCGCGAACACGCTCGACCAGGGGACCACGCAGAAAAAGGGCGCCCGGTTGAAGCTCAGCGTGCAGCTCATTCCCTCGTCGTCGAGGCGCAAGTCCGGGATGGGCACGGGCATGTTCAGGCCCACCTGAAGGACGAGCTGAGGCTGCTTCTTGAACCAGGCGGGCACAGCGACCGGCTCGAGGCGAGGATCGAGGTGCACGAGGATGCTCGAACGTTCGAGCAGCGCGAGCGCGACCTCTTTCTTCGGGGGCGGCGGTTGCGGCGTCGGCATCGAAGGACTTCCCTGGGGTCTCAGGCTCAGCGTGTAGCGCGGGCTCTCCGAGGCCGCAAAGCGGCCAGCGACATCGACCCGACCGGCAATGCTACTACGGCGAGGTGAAGTCTGCCTTGCAGAGGCACGCCGCCGCACCCTTGGGCGCTACCGCCGTTACGATTTTGGCGACGCCCCCATTGCCGCGCCTAGTGCCGCCGGATGTTTTTGACGCCTACGGCTGGTGCGCGAGCGACACGCTCGAGTGGCGACGGCCCGGGGCGCGCTGGGACGCGACACCGAACCTCGACGGAGCCGACCCAGCGCGCATGGTGTTCGTCTTGCGCGGACCCTGCGACTTTCTCCCCCAGGAGCTCGCGCGCCTCCACGCGGTGGGTCTCGGGCTCGAGGACGAGCAAGCCCTCGCCCCCTGGGGCATCGACGACGCGACCGATCGCCTGTACGAGCGCTCGGCACGACCGCGCGAGCTCTTGTGGCTCGCCGCCGACAACCTCAACGCGCTCTTCTGGGGCCTGCACGACTGGGCGCACTTCCACAACCATGGGCCCTTCGAGCGCCGCGCCTGGACCGAGCTCCAGTGCGACGTGAGCGCGCTCGCCTGGCTCTGGCTGAACCGCGAGCCCATCGGGCTGCCCGGCGAGACCTGGAGCACCCTCGCCGAGCGCGCTTGCGCCCTGGCCCATGCGCGCTTCGCGGGCGAGTCCGGGGGCGAGGGCGAGAAGCGCGAGAACGAGACCGTCTCGCGGGAGGAAGTCGACGACGTGTTGACGCAAGCCCGGCAGTCTTTATCTTCTGCCAGGTGACGACAGGGCTTCAACGCGGCCTTCAACGCAAAGGGGGCGATTGGTTTCGACGGAGATGACGAACTCGTTGCTGCGTACCGTGGCGCGCAGGCCCACGTAAAAACCCGCGTACGATTGATTGCGAACGATAACGCGATCGCGCTCGCTGCCTAAACAGCACTGAACGCCGTCCGACGGAAGGGCCTTCCAGCACCCTCCGAAGGGCGTGACCAAGCTGGATAGCCAAGCGCCGGGTCACCGGACGGGAGGCGAAAACAAACAGGTGACTAGCGTCGGGGAGAGCCCGCCGGCAGGCGAGCCCCGGAGCGATTCAAAGTGCCGGCTACGTACGTAGATGCGCGGGAGAAGCATTTTCGGACCCGGGTTCGATTCCCGGCGCCTCCACCATTTTCACTCGGTGTTTTTGGGGTCCAGTCAAGATTTTGGTCAAGATTCTG